>Ga0255770_10001156_pt1 | contig 24591 bp, 16 predicted proteins | sample 071ome_22_FD_179968 | JGI IMG/M metagenome (GOLD analysis project Ga0255770, IMG submission 179968) | Coastal salt marsh microbial communities from the Groves Creek Marsh, Skidaway Island, Georgia - 071404AT metaG (version 2) | ecosystem: Environmental > Aquatic > Marine > Intertidal zone >...
TTGGATATTTTGGGATGTACAAACAGATCTGATCAGAGTGTTGAATTGTTTTCAATTCTAAAGAATGGGGAAGTATCTAATCTCATGGGTGAAAAATTTAAAGTCGATACTACAAAAATTGATGATATATATGGCTTTTGTTTGGCTTATCCTGTTGCTAACAAGCGATTATATGTTATCATAAATGGCAAGAATGGATATTTTCAGCAGTTTGAATTAAAAAGCCGTGAAGGGAGCTATGAATTAGATTTAATTTATGAAATGCAATTTGACTCACAGACAGAAGGTATGGTTTCTCATGATCGTTCCAATTCTTTATATGTTGGAGAAGAGAATTTGGGCGTGTGGTGTTTGAGTTTAAATAAAGATGAATACTCAGAGATACAATTTATCAAGGAAAGCTCTGTTTTGACTAACAAAAGCATTGTATCAGATGTAGAAGGATTGAGTATATATGATAAAGGCGATAAAACATTATTGTTTTTAAGCTCGCAAGGGAATTTTTCTTACGCAGTTTTTGATATGAATAAATCACACAATTATCTTTTTAGTTTCAAGATTATTGGCAGTGATAATATCGATGGTGTTGAAGAAACTGACGGTATAGAAATATCATCACATAATTTCTCTCCGCGCTTTAATTCAGGCCTCTTTGTAGCACAAGATGGATTTAATTACACCAACAATAGCCTTGACGCCCAGAATTTCAAATTCCTAAATATGGATGATATTTTGAACCTGTATTACAAGTAAATGATTGAATGAATCATTTCACTATAGGTAGTTCTATATACGAAGCATACATTTTAGAATGATGTATCATATTATGTGCCGTGACAGCATTGACCTCATCAAAATTATTTCCACCTGTGTTTAGGTTTCTTGTGAATCGGGGAAAATTACTACTGCTGATCTCAATGCGGATGCTGTGGCCTTTTTCAAAATAATTGCTGGTTGAAAGAGGTGTTAGCTTCAATTCATAAATCTCTCCTTCCTTCATAAAGACTTCCTTATCGTAGCCCTCTCTATAACGCGCTCTTTGAATTGTTTCATCGAGATTGTATGCTCGGCCATCGGGATAAACATCTATGAGCTTGATGGTGAAGTCGGTGTCCTTGACATCGGAACTGACATACAATTTTGTATTAATAAATCCAGTAACTTCAATACCCTCTTCAAGGGGATCGCTCGTATAAACGAGGATGTCATTTCGCGTTTCCATATGTTGCTGGTCAAAAGAGCCCCCCTGAATGGCATTTCCAGTACAACATACATTGCCGCCATAGGAAGGAACCGGATTCATAGGGTCATAGGTAAAATGATCAGAATTTGAGTCTTCTTCCGGAAGATCTATCTGCAATTGCCCATTTCCGAGTAGTGAATTTGCTTGACCTTTGCTATTCAAATAGTATTTAGTCATCTGGGTATTTTCCGGAGGCCAGGTTTCACTGCTTTGCCATTTGTTGGAGCCCATGGTATAATATTGTACTCTAGGTATTTCTTCCTTAAACTTATTGGACTCGCCTTTTAGCCACAGGTCGAACCAAGCATATATCTGTTCATCATAATTGAGACGTGCATCACCGACAGAGCGCTCTCCAACAATGGTGTTCTCGGTCGCTCGGGTATAGCGGCAATGTAAAGTGGGTGCGATAACCAGATATTGGTTGTCTCGAACGTCTTTACTACGAGCATTGTTTCTGACATGATTGAACAAAGCAATATTTGGACTGATTGAGACATCATACCATGAACAAAACCAGAAAGAAGGCACTGTAATTACTTTATCATCATGATAAAGTCCACCTTCAAACCAGGCAGGATCATTTGGCTTTCTTTTGATCATTTTGTCATAGATCTCTTCCTTGCCATTGATATTTTTTATAATGTCTTTTACAGGCAAATGACTGAGCGCCTCCGACATGTCAACCGATGGGTTTTCTGGAGCAAGATCGTAAAACCTGCTTATCCTGATGAGATCTTCCTGGCTGGCGCCAGAAGGGATCCGCGGTTTGAATTTATCATGTTCAACGGAATACAGCCAGGCAGTAAAAAGCATCTGCTGAGCACCTCCGCGGTACCAGTTACCTTGTTCATAGAAGTCACCAACACGTCCAACACCGGCTCCGTAACCCTGAGGCACCATAGCAGCCAGAGCAGGGTGGTTCAGGGTCGCAGCAGCCATTTGCCATTCGGCTGTAGAGGAGCAGCCATACAGTCCTATTTTCCCATTGGACCATTCCTGATTTTCCATCCATGTAAACGCATCGTAAGCATCGGTAAGGGGTAGGCCTAAAATATCCCATTCGCCTTCGGAAAAATATCTTCCTCTTTCATTCTGAACGACGTATGCATAGCCTTTTTTTACCGCTTCATAGGCACGCTGTGCGGTGCGAGTTCTACGTTCACCATCTCCCCACTCATTAAAGTTATATGGTGTTCTGGAAAAAATAATTGGTACTTTTTCAGTGGTTTTTGGTCTGTACACATCTGTGCATAGCCTGACGCCGTCTCTCATAGGAACCATCAGCTTTTGGTCAATATGTGCAATTTCTTCTAATTGCTTCCATATGTCAGAATCCTGATTAAAGATTGGATTAATACATAGAATACTGATCAATATTATGAAAGGCATTGCATAATTCTTCATCCTGTTAATTTTGTGACAAATTAGGGATTTGCCATCAAATCATTGGAATCGCTTTAAAAATAGAATCATCCAGGCTTCAATGATCCAGCTTTACTTATTTGTTTTCAATAGAGAAACTACATATAGAATCTCCCTTCCAATTTCAATGACCTTATCATCATAAGCTTTCTGTTCGTCAGGTGTATTGTCATAAGCCTTTGGATCCAGGTAGGGTAATGCAATACGTGATTGAGCACCTGGCACAAAAGGACATTTCTGATCGGCATCGCTACACACCATTACTGCTATGAAATCTGAATCAGGGTTATGTGTATCGTCATACTTTTTTGAAAACATCTTAGGTCCAAAATATTTTCCTGCTATGATCTGCTGATAAACGGTATTATCACCTTTATCTAATACTTCAAGTTCAATACCATATCGCTTGACTGCATCAACCATTCTGGAGTTAAAAGCAGTAGATTCCGTACCACCTGAATAGGATTGTATCCCAGTTATTCCATAATAATGCGCTGCAGTACGCATCCAGATTTCGGATAATTGACTCCTTCTGGAGTTATGAGTGCATACAAATATTAACCGGCTTTGATTGTCATTAGCCAGATCATTTTTTATACTTTGAGAAAAGTCTTTTAGTTCAGATTTTCTCTGATCAGGAATAAGATCAAAGCTAGAAGCTAATTCCTTGATGTTGGATTTAAGCTGATCGTTCATATTTTGTGCAATTGAAGATTGAGTGAACAAGGTCGAGATTAGCAAGATTAAGAATTTAATTGTTTTCATGATTTATAAACTAATTTTATTACTTCTTCTTTCAAGTAGAACATTATCATGCCAGACACCATCGAGTTGCGCGATTCTTTCTTTTGTGCCTACAATCCGAAATCCGCAATTGAGGTGAAGCTTTATACTTAGTTCATTAGTGCCAAAGACATTGGAGTGTAGAGTCCAGATGTTGTTTTCTTCGCTCTCCAGGATAAGTCTGTCCATGAGTAAGGTACCAATACCTTTACCTCTTGCTAACTCGTGGACATAGATACTAAGCTCTGCAACACCTTCATAGGCACATCTGCCTGAGGCAGGTGCAAGAGCTGCCCAACCAGTTATTTTACTGTCTTGTATAGCAAGCAATCTGGCAAAGTCATGGTGGCTGGCATTCCATTTATCCCAACTGGGGACAGACTTTTCAAATGTAGCCAGACCTGTATCTATCCCTCGTTTGTAAATTGTGGCAATAGAAGGATAATCCGACTCTTCAACACTTCTAATGAACATCAGCAAGCATTTCCTGAGCAACAATTGCTTGAGCTCAACTCTGATAATTTAAGTTTTTGCTTTACAGCAGGGATAAGGCAATTTGATTTTGCCAGGCAGTCGGTATGAGTTGGAGTTAAAATGAATATATCTCCATCAAAGTCCAGCTTGTACTTGCCAACAGTACTTTCTCCCTGATGTTCTACTTCTATTTCCAGGTCTTCAAGTTTCAATACTTCTTGTGAGAGTGAAATAATGTCCTTTAGTTTTTTAGCCTGTAGGCGGTGGTTGATATCAATAGAGCTCCACAATTGGAAGTTAATAAAGCGCTCTTCACGTATGGTTCCGCCACAGTCAATGAATTTTTTATGCACTGAGCCTATTTCAGTGACATGAAAATGAGAAGGTACAGAAGACCCATTAGGCAGTTGAAAGTGCAATTCATCTATAGTATCGAGTTTGGATTTTAATTCGGATAATTTCATAGTAAGTTTTTTATTAACAACATTCAGTTATAGAAGCAATAGCTTCTGATGTGAATTCTAAAAAAATGGCTTTAATTTCTTTCAAACTGCTGATGTCCAGGCAATAGCATACTTTGGGGCCATCAATCACACCTTTTATAAGACCTGCCTCTTTGAGCTCTCTTAGGTGTTGTGATATTGTTGCCTGAGCAAGACCAATCTCAATGACAAGCTGCCCACAAATGCAAGTTTTTTCCTTTATCAGTTGTTGAAGAATCGCTATGCGCGCAGGATGAGCCAATGCTTTAGCTATGCGTGCAATCTGGTTTTGCTTATCCGTAAATATTTCAGTTCGTGTAAGTCCCATATTATTATATTGCTATATTACGATAAAGTATATTAACAGTCAAGACTTTTTCTGTTTTTTAGCCTTGATTTCAATTTGTTACATGTTATTGATCTATGATCCGACCATCTTCCATGATTATAGTGCGGTCAGTATTCGCAGCAAAATCTTCATCGTGGGTCACCACAAGAAGAGACAGCCCTTCCTTATCACTCAGATCTCTCAAAATTCTGAATACATTATCCGAGTTTTTGCTGTCAAGGTTACCGGTAGGCTCATCACCCATTATGATTTTAGGGTTGTTGATTAGTGCTCGTGCTATGGCTACCCTCTGTTTTTGACCCCCTGAAATCCTCGATGCTTTTTTATGAGCTTGGTCTGCTATCCCAAGCATATCAAGTTTGTGAATAGCTTCTTCCTGAATTTTTATATGGGATTTCTTAGCCAGTTTTAAGGCTGGCATCATTACATTGTCCAGAACTGTAAATTCAGGAAGGAGATAATGAAACTGGAAAACAAAGCCGATGTCCTCATTGCGTAAACGTGTTAATTCTTCGTGTGATTTCCCTGTAATCAAGTTTTCGTTGAAGTATAATTCTCCTTCGTATTCAGTGTCCATGGTGGAGAGAATATAGAGTAGGGTAGATTTGCCGCAACCTGATTTTCCCATAATGCTTACGAATTCACCTTGTTGAATCTCAAAGCTAATATCTTTTAAAACATGAAATAATACAGGTTGGGTAAAGTACTTATTTATATTTTTTGCTGATAGTATTTTTTTCACCTCTATTGTTTTCTGATGATTTCAACGGGATCTATATGCTTGGCTCTCAGTGACGGCAAGAAGCCCGCAAGGAATGTGGATGCCAATGCGAAGCTCATACCAATGATATAGAATTCTGGGTAAAAGTTGACCGGGTATGTGCTTATTGTTGGTAGTGCTTCCGTTACAAATGGTGTGTTAGATATTAGTACTGATACAAAAAAGCCTAAAACCAATCCTAGGAGGCCCCCAATTATTCCAATAACCATTGCCTGCCCTATAAAGATTTTTTGCACATCTTTTCCAGAAAATCCAGTGGCTTTCAAAATGGCTATATCATTCATTTTCTCATAAATCAGCATATTAAGAATATTGTATATTCCAAATCCGGCAACTATTAGAAGGGTAATAGAAACGGCATAAGTAATCAGGTTACGTATCGTCGTGCCGGTTTCGAATTGGGCATTGGCTTCTTTGATATCTATGGCGTTCAGCTGAAACTTGTCTCTTATATAACCAGCCATTTGAGGAGCCTTGTTTATATCATGTAACTTAAGATTGATGTCAGTTATATAACTGCTTCCTTCTCCAAGCAACTGTTGGGCCATAGACAGGTTTACATAGCTTTGAATGTTATCTACTTCAGCCAGGCCACTTTGAAATACGCCTACGACTTTTAATGGAAATATGTCACCCTTGGGAGTACTTAATTGTACACGATCTCCTATTACCAGAGATAATTTATGAGCTACACTTGCTCCAATCAAGATGCCTTGTTTATTTCTGACAAGAGCATCCACAGAACCTTCTGTTATGTAATCCTCAAAATTGAATAGTCTTTCTTCTTCTCGTGGATCAATACCGTTGACAAGGCCGTTGAGTTCAATAGAGCTTGACAGGTAAAAAACTTTTACGCCGACTTGAGGGCAAATACCCATGACACGTTGATCATTTTTTAATTGCTTAATCAATTCAGGTGCATTATGGATTTTAAGCTGACTTTGTTTTGGCTTAATTGACCTGACTATATTTATCGCATTGTTCCACTCTTCGATTTGATCTAAGGGCTGAATCTCGCTTGGCTTTATTTCATTATAAATATGTACATGAGGTGTTCTGTTGAGAATAAGACCATCCAGTAAACCGTTCAAACCCGTCATGAAACTGACCAATATGATAAAAGTCCCAATGCCAAAAGTGACACCCAGTGCAGCAATACTGCTCTGTTTGAATCGAGAAATCAGATGTGTTCGTGTAATATGCAGTAAAAGCCCCAGTTCCTTCATCAATCAGGCTTTTGGATTATTGTTGTGCTGTCGATGCCTTCTATAATTTGTATGTACTGCATGTTCCGTTCTCCAAGCGTCAATATAATTTCTCCATCCTTGGTCAAAACCTTGTTGTCTGTTGTAAGGTAGTCAAGGGGAATGGATAGTACATCTTCTTTTCTTTTTATGATGATGTTGGCTTCCCCGGATAGGCCAGCGTATAGTTTTTCAGGGGCCCCTAAGAATTCTGCTTCCAATTTGAAACTTTGTGTCCGGATATTTTTAGAAGGATAGATTTTCCTTAGTTCAGCCTTAAATACTTTTCCAGGGTATGCATCTAGGTTTAATACAACTTCCTGTCCGGTTTTCAACTTAGCTATATCTTTTTCATCAACTTGTAATTCAATGATGAATTGCTTGGCTGAACCAATTTCAGCGAAGTATTCCTGGGGTAGGATACTTTCACCTTCTTCTTTAGTAATGCTATAGATTTTACCTTTTGCTGCAGCAGAAATATTATAATCTGAAAGAAGCGAACTAGACCTGTCAATGAGTACTTCTGCTTGTTCGAGTTTATTGTCTAATTCAAGCTTAGTGTTTTCGCGACGAGTAATGGCTGATTCAAGGCTTTTCAAACTCAGGTCATACTTCAATTTAAGATGATCCAGTTCAGTTTTAGATCCAATCTCCTGCAACCACAGTGATTCCTTCCTGGCATAGTTGATTGAGTCTGTGTATACCTGGGATTGTAGTTTATTGATTTCCAGATCCAGTAGTTGCAATTCACTATTGTTACCCGTAAGTTTTTGTTCAGCCAGTTCCTTTTGCAGCTTTACCGACTCCATTTCATAATCGGCCTTGTCAGATTCAATTTTGGCGAGGATATCTGATACCATCACTGTATCTCCTTCATTAAAATGAATTTTTGTAATTGTACCGCCAATTTTGGGATACACCCGGTATAAGTTTTTTGGTTGAATTACGGCTGGAGCATAAACTGAGATAATCATATCCCTGTAATCGGCCTTTGTGGTTTCAGCTTCTTGTTGACAAGAGTTAAATAATACTACAATTGTCAAGAGAGCAAAAGTGATAAGCAATGAATATGTGCAATTGTATTTCATGCTTTATTAATTAAAACTTTTAAAGATAACAATATGTAAAAATGTCCTGGGACTCTTACTGATGCAAGTCAATGTGATCCATGATATCAAACACTTTAAGCTTTTCATCACCGCCGCTTGGTCATGTCTGTAACAGCTGGAGTCAGTTAATATTTCTTATTGTTTTAAAAACCTTAGAGCTCTGATATGGGTTTATAATGCATACATCAAAACATAAACCATGAAAACCCCTTTAAATTTCTTCCTTCTCTTTGGCTTTATTGCCATTGTAGCATGTAACAACAGTTCAAAAGATTCTCAAACTCAAAATATGCCGGAATCTAATGAATTTGAATTAAGCCTCTCAGGAAATAAGTTATTCAACGGATTCAACCGACATGAAAGGCTATCTGGCCTATGATGCCAATCAGGACGGTAAAAGACCTGGAGTTATAGTGATTCATGAATGGTGGGGTCACAATCAATACGTTAGGGACCGCGCAAATAAACTGGCTGAACTGGGATATGTTGCCTTTGCTCTTGATATGTATGGCGATGGTAAAGTGGCTAGTCACCCTGAGGATGCCGGTAAATTCTCTGGTATGGTCATGTCAAATATGGATGAAGCAAAAGCGCGATTTGAAGCAGCTGTTGCCAGTCTGAAGGCAAATGAAAATGTTGATGCAGAGAATATAGGAGCCATTGGTTATTGTTTTGGTGGCTCCGTAGCATTGACTATGGCCAACGCAGGCTATGATCTTGAAGCCGTAGCTACCTTTCATCCTGATCATTTTTCCTATCTGAATGCTTCAGTAGGGTATATGTTTTGATTGAAAATTAATATACCCAAACCAATTCTGCTGATTGTCCTGCTTCAGCATAAACAAAAGCATTTTGTCCAAACTCCTTTGCCAGGCTCATGCTTTTCTGTTTGCTGATGTTTAATATCAGAAGACTGTTTTCCGCAGGCCAGTCTCCTGTTCTCGATTTTCCTTTTCCGTGTATAAATTCGTAGGATTCACTATTTAAAATATTTTCCAGCTGCGCTCTTCTTTTTAAATTCTCCTTTTCGGCTAATGGAATCGAGGCCGGGTTTTCGGCACTTATAAAAGCCCATGATTCATATCCCTTTGTTTTTAGAAAAGCATCAAGTTCTGGTGTCTTGTTGCCAATACTAATTGAAAAACTATGCTCACCTTCTGTATAATAATCGGTTTTAAAATAATGGGATTCAAATCGTGACTGATCTGGCAAAATCATATTAAATAAGTTTGTGATGGTATTTACGAATGGAAGAAATACGATAACGCCTAGAATATTGAACAGTACATGCGCATTGGCTATCTGCTTATCTATAGCAGCGTCTCCTGAAATCAATAGGACCAGATCTACAAAGGCATGGAAAAAAATTAACCCAATGATTATTGAGCTTAAATTGAAGAAAAGGTGAAACAGACCTGATTTTACTGCTTGTCTATTGCCTTTAACGGTCGCAATAAGGGTATTTGCACAAGTGCCTAATTCAGCACCAAGCATAACAGCTATTCCTGCTGTGGAACTGATAAGATTCTGCTTGGCCAGGATGATAGCAATTCCAACTGTAGCGCTTGATGACTGAATAATAAGGGTAACCAAGCCACCTGTTAGAGTACCCTGGATAGCGTTTTCCCCAATCCTGTTGATGTAATTTTCGAAAAAGCTGCTATCCTTCAGAGGCAATACTGAATTTTCCATTATATACAGGCCAAAGAACAACATACCAAAATTGTATATGGCTCGAACCATATATTTATGTTTTTCCTTTTTAACAACAAATTCCAATGCAAATGCTATTGCCATTATAAGTGCAGAATAATGGGCTATGTCCATTGCTATGATTTGACTGGAAACAGTGGTCCCGATATTGGCTCCCATTATGATTCCGATTGCATGCCTGAATTTCAAGGCATTGGCATTTATAAAAACGATGGCCAGGATGATTACAGCGGAGGAAGAATCAAGAAGTATTGTTAACACAATACCAATAAGAAGGGATTTGAATAGCTTATCGGTATATTTTGCAATAAGCTCCTTGGCACGCTGTCCAAACAAAAGATTGAGGTTTCTCGATAATTTATAAATCGAAAAAAGGAACAGGACCAAGCCACCTAAAAGAAATGGTAATACTTCTGATACGAAATTCAAAATGAAGCGGTTTTCAGAAGTAATTTAATCAATTTATTTCCTGTGAGCCTGCAAGCAGACAAATTCTCTTGGACTTAGTTTATTATTTTCTGGTTATTTTTAGAATTAAATTTTTAACTGTGAGCAATCGCTATATTCTTCCTTTAGTCTGTGTTCTATTTGTAATAAGTAATTCGTATTCTCAGGAAACCCCTGACTGGAATCGTGATATATCCTGCATCATTCATTCTCATTGTGGTTCATGTCATAATGATAATGGTGTTGCTCCATTTTCATTGATTGATTATGATGATGTCTTTAACAGGCGTTTTCTTGTGATGGACAATATTCTTTCTGGAGAGATGCCACCATGGCCTGCCAAGTTTCCTGAACGCGCATTTATTGGAGATCACAGCTTATCTGATGAAGAAATAAAGATTCTTGAAGACTGGATTGTGGCGGGGGCTCCGGAATCATTGCACGGTTTTGACAGTCCGGGAGAACCGGTATTTGAAAATACTGAACAATATCCAGATGCAGACTTGGTCATTGAGTTACCTGAATATAAAGTACCTCCCCTGTCTGATAATGATTTGTATAAATGCTTTGTTTTTCCTGTTGATATGCCCCAGGATGTATTTGTAAAAGCTATTGAAGTAATACCCGGCAATCCCAGAGCGGTGCATCATGTTCTTTTGTATCACGACACATCCAATATTCCGAATCAGTTGGATGCTGCGGATCCGGAAATAGGTTATACCTGTTTTGGCGGGATCGGTTCCAATAATGCACAGCTGATTGGTGGCTGGGCTCCTGGTGGGAACCCCCAGGTCTTTCCTGAAAATATGGGAATCCGTATTCCGGCCAAGACCAATCTTGTTGTTCAGGTGCATTACCCGGAATACGCAGTCGGTGAGGTAGATCAAACCCATATTAACCTGGAACTGACAACGGAAGATCAAAGGGAGATTTTTGTTCTGCCGGTTTTGAATCACTTTACGGCAATGGTTAATGGACCCCTTGTCATTCCCGCTAATGAGCTTAAGGAATTCTTCCAGCTGTGGACGGTACCGTTTGCTAAACTGACCTTGATTGGTATTGCGCCACATGCGCATTTGATTTGCACAGAAATGGAGGCCTGGGCTGAAAAGCCTAATGGAGAGCGCATAGATCTTGTGCATACACCAAAATGGGACTTTGACTGGCAAAAATTCTACGGCTATAAAAGGCCAATTATTCTGGAAGGCGGTATGCAAGTCTATGGAAGGGCAGTTTATGACAATACGGTCAATAACCACCATAATCCGAATAACCCTCCATCCTTGATTACCCTTGGTGAAGATACCGATGAAGAGATGATGCTCTTTTTCCTGACGATTACAGCATACCAGTCTGGTGATGAGAATCTAGTCTTCGACAGCAGCTCTCATTTCGACCATTACGATGATTGTGGTGGTTTACTAAGCAATACGACTGAACTCGTCGAGAGTAATGGTATTGTTCTTTTTCCCAATCCTGCGGATGATTACATTTTAATTGAATCCAGTGATCGCATAGATCGTGTGATTGTTTATGATGCATCAGGACGGAAGCTGAAAGATGAAAGGGGAGAAGTTATCAAAAGATTGGATGTCAATAATCTCGAGCCTGGTGTCTTTGCGATTCAATTATTTTATGGAGGAAAATCGACGGTTAAGCTTCAGAGTATAAATTAAGAATTCATTTTTTCTTTTACCCTGTCTAATTAATTCAATTAAGCCCTATCTTTAAGCGCTATTATGGCCCCGTAGTTCAACTGGATAGAATACCAGATTTCGGCTCTGGGGGTTGGGGGTTCGAATCCTCCCGGGGTCACAGTAAGCTCCTTCAGACTTAATGTTTGAGGGGGTTTATCTTTTTAGTCCCCATTATTTCCCTAAGTAATTAAGTTATTATTAATATCCCCGATGTGTGGGCTATCGGATGTTAGCATTTGTTGATTAACTTTTATTAAATAAACATAATTGCTCTTACAATATATAAGGCAATATTGTCTTAATTATTCCTTAAAATATTTAATTTGATTAGAGTGATTTTTATCTAAAATTGTTATATTAAATGAATCATATTTTAAATCATGAAGGTTTTCAATTTTAGTATTTTTATTCTATTGTCATTAATGGGTGCAATTTCTTTAGTTAAGTTTAATATTGCCAATAATAATTCTGAACCCAGCCTTCATTTAATCAACTCTATAATTAATTCCGATCCTCCATGTTGCGATCCTGGATCTACTGCTCCAAGTGTATCTGTTTCATACTCATATGATAATGGAGCAGGAGAATGTTGCATAGTAGTTACAGGATCTGCCAATACTGCTTTTGAATTGATCTGGCCTGGTCAAAGTTCACCTTGGTGTCAGACTTCAACAAATTCATTCGGGGTGGCTGAATGTTGTTACTCACTTGGAACTGGAAGTTACAAGTATGTTTGTGTATGGCAAGTATCAGCTGACAGATGCAAATCAGAAATTAATCCAGAATGTAATTAACTTAATTTAAAAGGCCGATATATGAAGAAGTATCCCTTTTCTATAACAATACTGGTATACTTTATTTTTATTAACAATTGCATTTGTCAATGTGATTTAAAAGAGTTTGAATATATAGGGTACGTTGAATTTACTTCTCAACAACAGTTTGATGGCTTTATGCAACGGTATTCAAATTGTGATTCAATAAAATTTGATTTAATTCTTTCCGGTTACCAATCTCAAGATCCAATTAGGAATTTAATTGCGTGTAATGATTTCAAATATGTTAAAGGGGTTTATATTATAGAAGCTCCTCTTAGCAATTTAAATGGCATAGGTAGAATAAAGAAAATTGATACTTTAGGTTTACGTATATCAAATCTTGAGAATTTGCTATCACTCGACTCAATTGATACCATAGGCTCCTTAAGCTTTGAATTTAATAACAATATTCGTGATTTGAAGCAATTTGCAAGATTCAATATTATTAACAGTCTAGAACTTGTTGGAAGTGGTGACTTAATTGGGTTTAAAGTTGAACGACCCAATTTTGCATTACATATTTTTGAAAATCATAATCAGAATGATTTTACTCATATTTTAGGCAATGTTCCTGCTAATTTGACTCTTTCAATTATTGGTGCAAGTAACTTTTCATTTGATGGACTTGAGCAATTACAATTTCTTCAAGATCTTGTTATTAACGGATGTTCCGAAATTAGTTTAAAAGGAGTTCAAGGGATTAAGGAAATTGGAAACCTTGTAATAGGTGATTCTGATTTTAAAGAAAGTTTCCATGATTATAATTTTAATTCTTTGGTGAATGTAAATGGGCAATTGAATTTTTACAAGTTAGATCAGTTGTATAAATTAAGCGACCTTTTGCCTAATATTAAGAATGTCGGTTTTGGGGTTTCATTATTTAGGAATGACAATCTCCATAATGTATTTATTCTTGAGGGTATGAATTTACCTCAAGAAGAGTTTAATCTTGAACACGATATAAGATTTTTTGATGAACCAAATTTCAGATTATCAGTGTGGAACAATCCTGCTTTAGAGAACTGCTCTATTGAATATTTTTGCACAATAATTAATCATTATCCAGACGAAGTTCGAATTGAAAATAATGGGGTTGAAGGGTGTAATTTAAATCAATTAAAAGGATGGTGTCAAACTGTTTCATTCGAAGAGATAAATACAGCAGATATGATTATCTATCCAAACCCTACAGACTCGTATATTTATTTATATGGAAACAGAAATTATGATATTGATTTATACTCGATGAATGGAGATAAGGTATTAGATAAAGATAATGTTCAAGTAATTGATTTGTCATTATTTTCATCTGGTCAATATTTAATGAGAGTTGCAATTAATGGAATGGTATATTGGCGTAGAATTAATAAAATCTAAAATGACAGCCAATCACTTACGACTATTGATTGTCGCACTGACCGTATGCGCATCAATAAAAAGTTATGCCCAATGTGACACTGGATCTGAGCCCGAATGCGAATGTGCAACAGCGGAAATACTGTGTTCCATCAATGAATTGGATGGCTACAGCTTCAGCATGTCTGATTTTCAACACCCACAAGATGGCCCTGACCCTTTGTGTAATGGAAATAATATACCCAACAACCCGACATGGTTTTCTTTTATCGCCTGGTGTGAAGAATTGGAATTGACTGTTGAAATAAGTAACTGTACAACCGTTCCCCTCCCTCCTTTTTTTTCTACTTTTGGCGCTCAAGTGGGTGTATATTCGGACTGCAGCACCTTTGCTGAAGTAGATTGTATTGGCAACGATTGTGGCAATGAAGATGATAAGGTTCTTGACTTGCAAAATCTTACAATTGGTGCCGTATACCACTTCATGATAGACGGATGTGCGGGATCTGCATGTGATGTGGTCATTTCTGTGGATGGGATGTGTACTGAAGAAATTGAAGATTGGACCAATGAAGAAATAACAGGAGATCTGAATGTATGTGTTGGTGATGAAATTGATTACACCGTTGATGATTTGGAAGGTGCGACATCCTATCATTGGTACGTGGATGGCAGTGAAATTGATGAAACAGCAGATCCTGAGAACTCCATCGTATGGTCCAACGAAGGTACATATATGCTTTGTGTTGATGTGAGCAATGCTTGTGTATCTGAAGCAGATGATCCCATGCAAATATGCGAAACGGTGACGGTTTCTGATCCGGACGCTGGTATGATAACGGCAAGCCCCAACCCCCTCTGCCCGGATGAGATCTCAGATGTAGAAGTGACAGGTTACAATTCGGACTCAGGATATGAACAAGTTATTATTGTTGTGGATGATACTAGAGAAGTGGTTGAAGTCATCACAGGATCAAGCACCACCTCGGTTACATATGATGCTTGTGGCACTTTCACAGTATACAGCCTCAATTATCCCACCGGTGAAAACATTACAGTGCCCTCTGTTGGATCATCCTATTTTGGAAGCGATTGTGTTAGCAATTGTTGTGATGAAGTTTCTGAGGACATCATTTTTGAAGATGATGAAGAACCTGAGTTTGATATGGAACCCGCCGATATAACTGTAAGCTGTTATGCCGATGTCCTCCCCCCCGAGGATTTGTTGGCCACTGACAATTGTGCTGCGGATGCCATGGTTGCGGCCACAGAAACAGATAACTCAGACATGTGTGATGGGGGTACCATAATCAGAGAATGGGAATTTACGGACAACTGCGGTAATTCAGTAATGCATACTCAGACGATTACAATCGAGGGTATTGAAGCGCCTGAGCTTATCAATCCCCCTGGGGACATCGTTATCAGCTGTGATGAAACTGTTCCTCCTCCAATAGACCTTTCTTACACCAATGGAGCTTCAGGCGCTTGTCTCATTGAGGGCATGATTACGCCTGTGGTCAACGGCACATTTGATATTTGCGGTACTATTATCACTTATGAGTGGGAATTCACTGACATGTGTGGTAACGACCTTATACATACCCAGACAATAGAAATTGAGCCAGCAGAAGATGTCATCTTCCTTAATCCTCCAGCCAATATGATATTGAACTGCGAGGATCCCATACCACCAGCACTGGATTTGGATTACAGCAATGCCGACTCTGGACCTTGTTTGATAGAAGGCTCCGTAAGCCCTACAACCAATGGTACTTTTGATGCTTGTGGCGCCACTATAGTTAATACCTGGGAATTTACAGATGCTTGTAATAATACAATCGAACATGAGCAAACTATAATAATTAGGCCAGCTGAACAAGCCGAATTTGTCAATCCCCCCTCAGATATTACTTTGGCTTGTGATGACTTTCTCAACTACACAATTGAAGATCTGGATTATACCAATAATTCCACTGGAGCTTGTGAAATCATGGGTTCTGTATCACCAACAATAACTGATAACACCAACAATTGTGGAGGCAATATTGAAGTGGATTATGAATACACGGATGACTGCGGAAGAGAAATTCAACACTCCCAAAGCATTACCATTGATCCTCCTCCAATGGCCACATTCCTGACACTTCCTCCAGATATAACTGTACAATGTGATGAGATTCCCAACCCAGCAGATGGTTTGGATTATACCAACAGTGAATCCGGCATATGTTTGATTGAAGGAATAGCAGATGTTGATATTGTGGAAGATTTAGATGTATGTGGGGGTGCCATTACCAACACATGGGAATTTGAAGATGATTGTGGCAGATTATTGGAACATGTGCAGACCATAACAATTGAGCCCGCACCCGAAGCTGAGTTTTTGAGTTTTCCACCCAACATGACAATGGACTGTGCAGAATTTGATGCATTTACTCCAGAGACATTAGCTTATTCCAACGGTAAATCCGGGATATGTTTGATTGAAGGAGATGTGGAGGCCGATATGGAAGGCGATGTTGATGAATGTGGAGGTGTTATGGAATTCATTTGGGAATATGAAGACAATTGTAACAGAGTCATAATGTATACACAAGTCATAACCGTCAACCCGGCTCCTGAAGCTCAATTCATCAATGTGCCCTCTGATGTTACAGTGGATTGTGATGAAGCCAATGAAGATCCAGAGATTCTTCAATATGACAATGGTGAAGGAGGAATTTGTGAGATTCAAGGTTTTGTTGAAGGTGTACCCAATGGGTCTGTAGATGCCTGCGGAGGAAGCGTAGAAATGGTCTGGACATTTGTTGACAATTGTGGCCGACTAATTACAGCAAGTCAAAACATTGACTATCTACCCGCACCTGAGCCAGAGTTTGATGAACTGCCAGAAGACATGGTCATTGACTGTGATGAAGATTTGCCTGATCCAGATCCGCTTTTTTATGACAATGGTGAAGATGATCTCTGTGAAATATCGGGTGATGCCTTTCCCATTGAGGACGTGGATGACAATATCTATACTTATACATGGAGCTATACCAATCCTTGTACTGGATTTACTATTGAACATACTCAGACATTAGAATTGTTGATACCGGTTGATTTGGAAGAAGAAGAACTCGAGTTTGAGATATGTATTGGCAATGAAGTTGATCTTAGTGATATCCTTATTACAGATTTGAACAATACAGATCCTGAATTCACTTATCATGACGATCTCCCACCGGATAGTGGCAATGAAATTGATCCTGAATTCACTTTGGAAGATGACTATATTGAACTTTATATAGTTGGCACCAATGAATATGGATGCTTTGACGCTGTAGAAATATTCATTTTTGCGGATGAAGAAATATCGGCAGGTGAAGATCTTGAAGTGGAGGCCTGTTTAGGCTCAGAATTGTTGGATTTGTATAGTTATTTGGAACCGCCGGCCAGCCTTGACGGAGAATTTATTCTTTTGTCCGGACCATATGATTTGGATTTAGATTTTGGCGATGAGGTTGACGTATCAGAAGCCGAAGCTGGAACATACGTTCTTGAGTATTTTGTTGAATCCTTCAATACATGTCCCAGTGATATGGCTGAATTTATTCTTGAACTTCAAGCTGAACCTATTATTGAATTACTGGCTATTGATTGTCAATCTAATGGAGATTTTTATAATGTAACTATAAGCAACAGCAATTACGATATCGAAATTTCAGCTGGACAAATTGATTCTGAAACTGAAGAGGAGGTTACCATCATCAATATTCCCATTGATGTGGACATCCAGATCGATCTTGAAGTCTCTGGTACCGATTGTATGAACAGTTACACTTACATCAGTCCCGATTGCGATTGTCCCATGGTTGAATCTCCTATATCCAATGGCAATCAGATCATTTGTCTGGGTGAACCACTACCTGTTCTCTCAGTTGCTCCTGCAGCAGAGACAACAATCAATTGGTATGATGCACTCACTGGTGGGAACCTGTTGTTGGCTGACAGTGATTCTTACTTGCCACAAGTAAACTTGCCGGGCACCTTTTCCTTTTATGCAGAAGCAGAAAGCACGATCCAAGAGGATTGCTTTGGTCCATTCAGGATTGAAGTTCAATTGACCATCAATCCACAACCTGCATTCAGAGACAGTTTTGTGCTTGTATGCGATTTAGATAGAGATGGAGTATATTCTTTTGAAAGAGCCGATCTGGACACCTTAATCCTCCCTAATGAAAACTTGAATATTGAATATTATGAAAACATTTTGGATCTGAACAACAATACCAATGCTTTGGTATTCCCTTATTCCAACACTACAGCTTACGTTCAGAACATCCTTGCTCTGATACAAAACAACGGAAATTGTTCGGATACAATCAATATTGCTTTGTTGGTGAATGGCGTCCCTGAACTTTCAGCCAATATTACTGATGAATCTTGTCTTGGAAATTCAGATGGCTCGGTGACTATTGAATTGGAAAGTCAATCAGAGACCAATTCTCTCTTTCTGAATGGACTAAGTATCAATGAAACTCTGTTGATGGACCTGGCTGCAGGTTCTTATCAATTGGCAGTCGTAGACAGTCTTATGTGCAGTGACACATTGAATTTTAACATAGCCGAGGGTATTGAATTGGAATTGCTTAGTTTCAGCTCAGAGTGTTTTGATAATGGTACAGCCTCTGATCCCAATGATGATTTTTATGAAATACGTTTTCAAGTCAGCAATCCGATCAACCCATCAGGTTCTTTTGATCTTTTTTATAATAGTACAACGGAAATATTCAACTATAATCAAACAGTAGAGCTTCTACTGCCAGCGGACAATTCAATTGTTAATTTTATAGCTGAAGATACTGAGTTGTCTTGTCAATTGGTTTTTGACAGTGGCATTCTTCCGCCTTGTTCTACCGATTGCCTCATTGAACTGACACAATATACCATTGCATGTCAGGACAATGGTACACCTGCAGACCCCCAAGATGATTTTTACAGCTTAACATTGGAAGCCTCTTCGATTAATGGAGGAATTTCGCAGCAATACATTCTGTTATCCAATGGTCAACCCCTTGGAACCTTTAATTATAATGAGACCACAAGCCTGGATCTGGCAGCGGATGGCATGTCAATCGATCTCCTTCTGCAGGATGCCGATATTATTTCCTGTACATTATTGGCTGCTTCAGAAGTCCTGACACCGTGTTCAGACCAGTGTTTATTAGAATTGTCTGACTTTAGTTATCAATGCAATGACAATGGTACAATACAGGATAATAATGATGACTTCTATACCTATTCCTTTGTGCTATCGGGTTTTAATACATCCGATTCATTCAGCATCTCCGGTTTCAATAATAATTTTGCATATGAGGAAATAATTACGATTGACAGTGTATTCATTACAGACGGTATTCAAAATCTAACCCTGTCGGATCTGGTTGACAACAGTTGTGAACTCAACTTGGATTTGGACCAAACAAGTGCTTGTTCAGACCCGTGTATTATAGAACTTATTGATCTTCAAATTGGCACTTGTGACAACAACAACACTGCCAACTCTACAGATGATGACACTTACCAAATCAACTTTACAGTGGTTTCGTTGGAGGGTGATATGAGCACCATTTCTGTAATTGATAATTTGGGTAACAATTATGGTGTCTTCAATTATGATGAAGTTATTGCCATAGCTGACCTTCCCGCAGATGGAAGCACCATTGAATTTACCATTACTGATGATAATTTCAATCAGTGCGTTACTTTGCTTGAGGTCATGCAAGAAGCCTGCTCCGTGCCTTGTAATATTGAATTACAAATTGTAGATATCAGTTGTAACGATAATGGCACACTGGACTCAAATGATGACGATAGTTTTGATGCCATCATATCCGTAAATGGGACCGGAACTTCAATTGGATATTCCACCAATCTTGGTTTTTCTGGAACTTACCCCAGTAATGTGGAATTGAACGATTTACTGATTCAGGATGGGGACATATTTCTGGAATTTCTAGATGACCAATTTACTGATTGTAGTCAAAACATTACTATACAAGCCCCTCCTCCCTGCTCACAGCCTTGTACAATTGAATTCGATACATTCCAAATTCTTGAATGCAATGATGCTGGTACAGGAACGGATCCTCAAGACGACAGCTTCGCTGTTCAATTCAGCTTAAATGTGACAGACGGAAACTTTGATCAATATGTGGTTACAGATGACCTAGGCATGACGTTTGGTCCGTTTGATTATAATGAATTGATTGAAATAGGCCCATTCCCAGCAGACAACAGTCTTATAACGCTGAGTTTTACTGATCTTGTTAATGCGACTTGCTTTATTGATACTACCGTTACTCAAGAATCTTGTTCTGATCAATGTATCATTGACATTGAGGTGATTGACGTCATTTGTAATGATAACAATACACCTGAGACCCATGATGATGATCTTTACAGTGTGAGTTTTCAAGTCACTGGAATCAATACTTCAGCTGGTTTTGAAATCCAGAACACCAATTCTACAGGTAATTATAACGAAATCATTGTCATTGAAGGTCTTCCAGTAAGTGACGATATCAATATATTAGTCAACGACCTTGATGATCCCTCCTGCCAAATGGCTGTTACTGTTCCTGCTCCCGAGCCTTGTTCAACCCCATGTGATCTCTTGCTTGAGACTCTTGTAAGCAATGATTGTAACGACAATGGAACAGGTGACAACAATATTGATGATTTCTTTGATATAGAATTCGTTATAGACAATGTTTTGGGAGCCGGCAATACTTATGTTTTAATTTCTAATGGAGTAGAATACGGACCTTTTGAATACAATACTTTACAGCAGATCGGACCATTGGTAGCCAATGGTCAAGTCCTTGTTTTTGAATTATATGACATGGCCAATCCTGTATGTGGACTCAACTTTGAAGTGGTTCAACAATCTTGCTCAGAATGTAATGAAAGCATTGAAATTATGGCTTCTGAATCGATTCTCAATTGTGGCATTGATCAATCATTGTTGCAAGTCATCTCATCCACCTCGAACATCCAGAGCTTATCTTGGGAGGGTCCTAATGGTTTTAGCGAAGATCAGGAATCCATTACAGTTTTTGATGCCGGAGATTATGAAGTTACAGCCCTATTTGAAAATGGCTGTTCCGCCTCCGCTCTGGTACAAATCGAAGACAATTTTGAGACGCCGGTGGCCAGTGGATTTGTAGATGGTATCCTCAACTGTTCCAATGATACTGTTGCACTTCAAGCTTTCGCCAGTGGAATTACTGACAACTCAGTAGCCGAATGGCAAGATGAAGATGGCAATATTATCTCTACTGCTTTATTCACAGAAGTTGATCAACCTGGAAGTTATTTCTTGATTCTTACAGATACGATCAGCGGTTGTTCCTCAGTCAGTTCTGAACTGATTGTGGAAGCCAACCTTACGGAACCGGCTGTGGTCATATATGCTGAACCTTCAAATATTTTTGATTGTAAAATCACCAGTATTGAGCTGTCCACAGACCCTCAAGACAACACCCTTTATAATTGGATCATTGAAAACGAATTGATAAGTGAGGGGCTGTCTATTGTAGTTAACAATCCATCATTGGTCAGCCTGGTGGCTCTTGATACCATATCCTTGTGTTCTCAGGAAGAGGTCGTAGACCTTCAGGACTTCACTCAATATCCCGATATTGAACTTACTGGTGTAGACGATTTTAATTGCGAGTTCAATGATATATGTGTTGAATTGATTACGATCACTTTTGATCAACAGTTTGAGCTCAATTGGTATGATTCAGACAACAACTTGATTGCACAGGATGAGTCTATTGTGTGCTTTACTGAACCGGGAGACTATTGGGTAGAACTTACAGATTTGGAAAACAACTGTTCAAACACGGATTCATTTATGTTGGATACGCCTGTCGTTCCTGAATTGACCTTGCCTCAAGTGCTCAATTTAGAATTGGGTGACAATTATCAATTTTCTCCAGAGCTGAACATCCCTGCAGGTCAATTGACCCAGATAATATGGGAAGCGGATGCTGAACTCAGTTGTTATGATTGTCTGGAACCTATTGTAACGGCTTTTTCAGATGGTGATATCATATCCCTTACTGTTATATCCGAAGACGGATGTGAAAGCACCGCTGAAACACGGATCAGAGTTGAAGAGATTGAAGAGGTTAGTGTTTATATTCCGAATGTTTTTGCACCGGGTAACTCAAATGCCAACAATTTCACCATATTCACCTCTGAAGAGATTGAAGTCATACAGGACATGTATATATATGACCGATGGGGAGAACTGATTTTTACCAATCAGAACTTTCAGCCCAATAGGCCTGAGTTGGGATGGGATGGATATTTTGGTGAAGGCAAAGCGGAGCAAGGTGTCTATGTGTACCTTTTCGTATTTGAAAATAATGGACGAATTGAACGCAGACATGGAGATGTCACACTTCTGTGGTAAATTTCTACTATGGCAGGAAACTCATTTGGCAATTTATTTCGGATAACAATTTTTGGAGAAACACACGGTTCAGTCGATTTGTCTGTCCAGTTGCTACATATGTTTCTTATTTCAGTTTCACTTCCTGTCAAGGCTCAGTCTGTCTTTTTTGCATGTGTAAGCTTCCCCGAAAGTGTAAACTTCCCTGTTTTCAGACATAGCTTAAGTAGACATTTTCAAATTTAACTATCTGGCCTAATTATTGGGGTATCTCCAAAATTGATCAAAGGCATAGATTTGTAAAATATTTAATAAATCTATCTTTAAATAAATTTTGGCTTTTTTTTGTTATTTTTTGAAAATTTTCAACTTGGAATGTTGATAGATGGTTGTCCTCTATAAGCAATTATACTTAGGTCTCAAGGTCACCCTTATATTTGTGGCTAGTGTCACGTTATTTATACCCTTGAGTTCCCAAACAGACACTCTGTTTTGGTTTGCAGCTCCTGATTTTACCAGCGGTCATGGGGAGGTGCCGATCTATTTGAGATTGTCAACTTTGGAAGACACAGCAACCGTTGTCTTATCTCAACCTGCCCAAGAAATCTTTAAGCCAATAACAATTCAAGTAGCTCCTAATAGTTCCTATAGTGTTGATTTGTCACCTTATCTGGCATTGATCGAGAACAATGAAGCTGGAAAGGTATTGAATAAAGGATTGCTCATTGAAAGTACGTCCAAGATCAATGTGTATTACGAGAATTCTTCATTTTGGAATCCTGAAATATTCACGCTTAAAGGTCAGAAAGCACTGGGTAAAGAATTCATAATACCTATGCAAGACCTCTTTCCCAACTCAGCTTATTCTCCATTACCTTACGCTTCCTTTGATATAGTTGCAACGGAAGATAACACCCTGGTTACAATACTTCCAAGCCATGATATTGTCGGGTACGATGCCAATAAGGAATTCACCATTGAATTGGATAAGGGGCAAACATTCGTATGCCAAGCCAGACAAAGAACCGCCGGGTTTCATTTAGGTGGTACGGTTGTAAACTCTGATAAAATGATAGCCATCACAATAAAGGACGATTCGATGGGTGCTGGTTCAATATATGGAGGATGTTCCGATCTTGGAGGAGATCAGATTACACCTATTGAATATTTGGGTCATGATTATGTGTCAATTCCAGGAAATTTGAATGGTCCAAATGATGTAGTCTTTATATATGGTGTTTATGATAGCACAGACGTTTATATTAATGGTGATTTAATTGGTACCATACATAGGCAGGAACAACTTAAAAACTTTTCATTTGGTCAACCCATGTTGATCTATACTTCAAAACCAACTTATGCTCTGCATATGAGTGGATTTGGTTGTGAATTGGGTTTAGATCAATTACCGCCAGTGGATCCTTGTTACGGCTCCAGAATTCTATCCGTGAATAGAAGTACAAATCAAGCATTTTTTTTAAACATACTTGTTTATGAAGGGATGAAGGATTCATTCTTATTCAATGGCAGTAAAGATATCATAAATGGTTCCGATTTCACTGAAGTACCTGGGACTTCCGGAGATATATATTATGGCAGAATAGAAATTCCTTTGTCACAACTTGGAGCTGGAAAGTCTGCTATTGTGAAAAACACGGAAGGACCCTTTCACTTAGCAATTATTCATGGTGGACGGAGTACTGGAACCATGTATGGATATTTTTCAGATTATGGATATGTTGATCTTTTGGCACAATCGGTTAGCAGTTGTGATTTCGTTCATTTGGAAGTTGACAGTACGTATTCAGATTTCCTGTGGAGCACTGGAGACACCACAGCATCCATTGATATTTTTGATTCAGGTATTTATAAAATTAGTGTTACCAGCAAGAATGGATGTAAAACTACTGATGAGACTTATGTAGAAATCAAGGGAGACTCAAGGAGTACTTTGGATTTTGAAATCTGTGAAAGTGATACAATAATATTTGGTTCTGAAGAATTTCATAGCAATAACAGACAAGGAGAAATTGTTCTTTCAGGAGAAGCATCCAACGGATGCGATTCTATCATTGATATACAAATAAATTTCTTAAGTAATACCAGATTCTCATATGATGATATCGTATGTCCTGATGAATTTATCATTATTGAGAGTGATACATTCAATATTCACAGGCCTTCAGGTCGAGTAGTGTTGTATGCGGCTAATAATAAC
>Ga0255770_10001161_pt1 | contig 24530 bp, 15 predicted proteins | sample 071ome_22_FD_179968 | JGI IMG/M metagenome (GOLD analysis project Ga0255770, IMG submission 179968) | Coastal salt marsh microbial communities from the Groves Creek Marsh, Skidaway Island, Georgia - 071404AT metaG (version 2) | ecosystem: Environmental > Aquatic > Marine > Intertidal zone >...
TACCTGTCGATGAAGATTTCATTCTCTCCGACCATCCAACCCTCAATCATATGATCGAGTACATCGGAAGGATGGGTGGAATCGATACAGGCTCTTCCGCTCAGAGCGTTGTTGTTCCAAACGCCAAAACTGAGGTTATACCAGTTCATGAAACAGCAACAGCGTCACAAACCACTCCCGAACCTCAACCTGTGCCACAACCCACTTCAGCATCAATCAACAGCGATATTGCAGCGGCTGTTGTCGACGTTGTCGTGAAGCACACCGGATATCCTGAAGACTTCATCGAACTGGACCAAGACCTTGAGGGCGAACTTGGTATTGATACGGTCAAGCAAGCAGAAATCATGGCAGATATTCGACAAGGCTTCGATTTACCCGTTGATGAGGACTTCGTTTTAGCCGACCATCCAACACTGAATCATATGATTGGTTACATTCAGAAAATGAAAGGAGGTCCGATACCTGAGCCAAGTGCATCAACAGCACCGACACAGGCACAGCCACAACCCGAAGTAGCGCCTCAACCAGAAGTTCAATCTCCTGAGCCTGTTGCTCCATCTGCCGACCCATCAATCTCCCCAACGCTCATTCAAGTGGTGGTGAGGCACACTGGATATCCAGAAGATTTCATTGAATTGGACCAAGACCTTGAGGGCGAACTTGGGATTGATACGGTCAAGCAAGCAGAGATTATGGCCGAGATTCGAACAATTTTCGACCTCCCTGTTGATGAAGACTTCATTCTTGCAGACCATCCTACGCTCAACCATTTCATTGCATACATCACGAAGATGAAAGGTGGTGGGCAACCTCTTGCTGCTGTCGAAGATGTGGCTGAACCATTACCTATGCCTTCCCCCGTTTCTTCACAATCAACATCATTCAGTTCGGGCTGTCGTCGTTGGCAAGTTGAGATTGAAGGTTGTCCAGGTGTCGAATCTAGACGAACTCTCAACGACACGATGGTCATTACTGACGACGACTGGGGCATTGCTGAAGCAATGTGCAAGCAATTTGACGCATTGAACCTTGAAAGCATACGCATTGGGTTTGAAAGTGGTATTCGTGACCCTTCAGTTCAGCAAGAGCAAGGACGAACAGTCTACCGTGCAGACCCAGCATTACCACAACATGTTCAGTGGGTTTGTTCCCAACTTGCAGGAAAGAAGATTGGCGGTTTGTTCCATCTCTCGCCAATGAAACTTGCATCCGAAACCATGCTTGATGATGCTATTCCATCAACTCAAATAGCCTTATCTGCTCACGGCTGGTTTGGCCTTCTGAAAGGATGTAGCGAAGCACTAACAGCATCAGCGATCGTTGTATCTGTAACGGCTATGGATGGACGACATGGAAATCATGATGAACGATTCAATGCGATACAATGTGCGGCGTCTGGTGTAACAAAATCGTATGCATTTGAACGACCAGAACTCCGCTGTCGTGCACTTGACATCCATCCCGAATTGATGCTTGAGGCCCCTATTGCTGCACAACATATTATCGAAGATGTTTCGAAATACGGAGGCGAGGTTGAAATCGGTCTTGACAGAGACCATCGTCGGTGGACACTTGTCGCCTATGCAGAGGACCTCGTTGAAGACACCACTCTGCTTTCTGCTGAAGATTGTTACATCGTATCCGGAGGTGGCTCAGGAGTAACTGCTGCCTCAGTGATTGGGCTTGCGAGCGCTAGTCAAGGCAGTGGGGCACATTTCATTCTCCTTGGCCGTTCAACGCTCATCGAAGAGACTCAAGCATGGTTGGATTGGGGCGACGAGCAACTGAATGAACGAAAAATGGCGCTAAGGGAAACATTGGTCTCAAGCACTGATGGAGGGAAGGTGACCATGGTCGAATGGAATGCAGCATGGCAGAAATTCACAAGGTCAAGGGACGTGTATCTGACCCTTTCACACATTCATGCGACTGGAAATACGGCTGAATATCAAGCCATGGACGTGACTGATATTGGTTCACTGGAGGCGTTTGGTTCATCATGTGGTCGCAAAATCACTGGAATTATTCACGGTGCGGGCCTCGAAGATTCAAAACTTGTGACCGACAAATCGCATGAAACATTTGACAACGTTGTTCGAGTGAAAGTCGATGGTTGGCGAGCTCTTCTCGGTGCAGTACACGCCTCAGGCGTTGAACATCCTTCCGTTGCATGCTGCTTTACTAGCGTCGCAGGTCGATTTGGGAATGGTGGGCAAACCGATTATGCTGCAGCTAACAGTGTGCTCGATGCCGAGATGGCCAGAATCACAGCAAGCGGCCATGGAAGGGGTATTGCCATAGCATGGACGGGCTGGCAAGATATTGGGATGGCCACACGAGGTTCGATCGAAGCCGTCTTTGAAGCAGCAGGTATCGAAACGCTTTCCGTCGAAACTGGAGTTTCGATTTTTGTTGATGAAGTCTTACGAGGTGGAAAGCGAAGAGTGCTCGGTTGTGGTTCACTTGGTATGATGGACAAATTCAACGCTTTTCGTGAGCCGCCGTTGAAACTTCCGCCAGAAATGGCAGCTCTGCTCGCTGACCCTGAGCGTTTTCCGTTTATTGACAAAGTCATCTCATACGAGCAAGGTGTGGAAATAACGACACAATGTACCCTTTCAACAGAGGAGTATCCTTTCCTGATTGACCACGCCATCGAAGGCGTGCCATACCACCCTGGTGTCATGGCCTTGGAGACATTTGCACAAAACGCCATCCTTGTTTGCCCTCACCTTGCTGTGGCTGGCTTCGCAGAGGTTGAATTTGGTCTACCTGTGAAATTGATGAAAGGCCCGCTTGCAGTACAAACAATAGCACGCTTTGAGACGAGTGATGATGGCGTGACTTTCATCTCTTGCAAAATGGTGTCCGACCTCACCAATTCCAAGGGTGAAGTCTTCGGGCAGCGAGAACACCATGTGGGTAAAGTTCGAATGGTGGAAAAGGGAGAGGTTTCTGAGTTGTTTGCTCAAGAATTGGAACAAACACCTCATGTTGGTACGCCACCAGCAGGAGAAGTTGTTGAAGAAGCGTCATTCATCTATTCACGCTACTTCCACGGCCCTCGATTTCAATCTCACGGTGGAGTGATTGGCGGAAGTGGTGAAAGTGATGCTCCTGGGATTGATGGAATTGCATTAATGCGACACCAGTTACCAAATGACAAAATGTTTGCACGAGAAGATGAAGGTGAAGCAGTTTTCCTCGAGGCACTTCCAATGTTGATTGAAGCAGGATTCCAAAACGCGGGCTTGGTTGCCATGGAATTCTTGCGCCTAAGTTCGTTGCCTATTGGAATCGAGTGGTCTACAATGTTGAGGGTGCCAGAAAAGGATGAATCCCTGAGGGTTCGAAGTATCCTCGTCGACCAATCCGATGATGGCGTGACCACACATCATGTAATCATTGTCGGTGATGATGATGCACCTGTCTTAGCACTCAAGAATCTAAGGTTGAAATCCATGGCACCCATTGATGATGGACAATCATTCGAATTTGAACGATGATGAACATGGATGCACCATTGTCAAATGATATTCTTCATCTCACGTGGACAACACAGTTTCCTTGCCGGGTCGAATCATATATGATGCGGCAACAATCCATCCTTGAGCAAGATCTCCACTTAATTCAAGCCGATGAAGTCAGAACCTTTGCAACTGAAAAGCGACGAATGGACCATTTCAATGGCCGATGGCTCCTTGAGAATGCATTATCCAAATGGGGATTGTCAACACTTGATGATATCGAGGTGCTTAGGACCGACAAGCGAGAGCCTTACCTTCGGTACATCCAGGGGGTTTGGAAGAATCAACCATTGCCTTCATTTTCAATAGCACATAGTGCTCACCATGTTTTTGTTGCTTTATGTGAAGCAGGGTGGTCCATTGGCATCGATGCTGAACCTTTGGATAGGGAACTCTCTTCCGGCGTGTATGAATTGATGTCATCGGGTGATGAACTCAAGTTTCTTCATGCTCATCCTGAACGTGCACTGAGGTATTGGACCTTGAAGGAGGCCGTGCAAAAAAGCATGGGGCAGGGAATGCACCTCAACCCGAGAAAAATCAAAGTTCCAATTGAAAAGAATATTACTCATATTTCAATTGAAAATTTAAAAATTCAATTGGAAAATAAAGTGAATCACGGTTTCCAAATGAGCGTTGCTCTCACACAACGAAACAGTCAACCTCAAACCGCTGAAGATCGATTACTCAAGGTTACCAAAGATGCGATGAACACATCTGATTGGTCAGTTGGGTGCAATACAACCCGAAATAATCGATAGATGTCAATTGTACTCGTAGGTGCACTTTGTTGAAGACAAAAACAATTCAAACCGGATAGGACATGGGTGAACCATGAATCTCAAGGAACATATTCGAGGTATTCCTGATTTTCCAATCGAAGGCATCCTCTTCTACGATATTGCAACACTGCTACGCTCCCCCGAAGCCTTGGAATATTGTCTCGATGCCTTAGAAACTCAACTCCGAATATGGAACCCAGACATTATCGCTGGCATCGAAAGCAGAGGCTTTCTCTTTGCAGTTCCTTTAGCACAACGCATGGGTGTACCAATGATGATGATTCGCAAAGAAGGAAAATTACCTGGGCCAACTCGTCGACATACGTATGAGTTGGAATATGGCACAGACACCATTGAGATTCAGGACGATGCCCTCCAACCTGGCCAAAGAGTAGTGATACTTGACGACCTTCTCGCCACGGGCGGTACTCTTGCTGCATCCATCGAATTATGTCAACAGGCAGGGGCAGATGTTGTTGGTTGTGGCGTTGTCATCGAACTTGAATTTCTAAACGGCCGGAATGCGATTGATATTCCAATTTGTGCATTGACATCGTACGATGCATAATGCTCAATCAAAGGGCATTAATTCACATTTCGAACTTCTGGTGTTTGGTCAGCGAGGAGAAATTCGAGCATTGCAGCCCACATGACGAATTCAATTGATTTTTGGATTTCATCTACGCCTCCTACCATTTGAATCATGTTATCCAGCGTATCGCTCGGTGAATGGTAGGCATCGTAGTCATCATCGTATGCGCCTAGATGGAAGATGGTTTGAGCACCAAGATTCCTGAACGTGACGTGGTCTGAACGTCCAAATGTATCTTCATGAACATCCATTACGAGATTTTCATGCTCGTCCCAGTGTTGGTCACATCCTGCACCGTAGGTTCCTTCAATGGTCAAATTCATCGGTGCTTTTAGAATCGTACGATGGACGTGGTCAAGAATTGAAGTGATTTCGACATCTTGTTGGTTTGGATCGTCATCTGGTCCAGACCAAGCATGGTATGGATATGGTTCACCTGTCGGTTTGTATGCTGGCCAAGAGATGCCCATCATATCCATGTTGATGTAAAAGCGGAGTTCCTTGTCTCGGGGTAAACACGCATCGCAATCATTGTTTGCAAATGCGTTTGAACCACGGAGCCCTTCTTCTTCGGATGACCACAGTGCAAGGAAGGTGTCGCATTCAAACGTCATATCCACAAATGCACGGGCGAAAAGCATCATGGTCACAGTCCCAGCTGTGTTATCGTACGCTCCTTCATATGTCCCTCCTCCGGGTGGTCCTCCAGGGGGTGCGATATCGAAATGCGCACCCATGCCCTGAACGCAGGTGTCACTTCGACCCTCTTTCCATGCGATGACATTGAGCGATTCTGGTTGAGATGGGTTGAGGTGATCATTGACACGAAGGATATCGGTATCGTAACCAAGTCCTTCAAAATGACCTTGGAAAAATGCAGCAGCACGCTCAAAGGCAGGGTTTGGTGTACCCATCCAGCGATTCACGTAGCCGCCACATTCGGATGAATCAGAACATACTGAGGTGATAAATTCCATCTTTTCGTACCAGTCTTCACCGTTGACAATTGGTGTGCCATTCTCGATGGAAACGAGCATTGTGGTCTTGAATCCATCTTCATTCATGAGTTCAAGATTCACTTCTTCAGTGTAAGGTGTTGTCAAGATATGGCCACTCAATACTTCCATGTCATCGGATGATACCATTCCACTCGGAACAATGCTCCCATTGACGAAAAACAGAACATCGGCAGCATCTGTACGCATGACCATGTTCTTTCCTCGTAGAATAAAGTCGTGCAATTCTCCTCGAAACATTGTTGCTTCATCAGATTTCATTCCGTTGATGAGCAGAATATCTTCACTTTCGAATGTTTCAATCTCTTCCTCACCAAAACATCCAGATAGCGAGGCAAAAAGAAAGAGACACATCATCGTGGATGCGTACAGCACGCGTTGACGCTCAAAGCCCATTGTCCACCCCTACATGCCGGTGTTTATCTGTTTAACGAAGAGGAGCAAGAGAAGAGGTCAGAGTGCGGATGGCGGGAGTCGAACCCGCGCAGCGAGCTTGGAAGGCTCGAGTGCTACCACTACACCACATCCGCATGTGGTAATCCTGCCGACAAGTATCTCCTCTTTGAAAAAATCGGTTGGACTCATTGCAACCAATTCTTCAAATTTTGAAAAACAAACTGACTGCTCCTCAGAATTTTGATGGCGGAGGTGGCGGGAATCGTTGAGATTGTAATTGCCGTTGTCGCAAAAATTCTTCTTTCTTCAACAGTCGTGCTTCCTCTACTTTCTTATTTTTCTTCGAGCCTCTCATCACCAGCAATCCCATCAATAATGCAAGTGAAAGAATTCCAATGAAGGCTTGTGCAATTGGGTTTTCAAGGCCTTGTTGTAGGATTGAACCGAATGCGGAGTCTGAGTCAGCGTCCAACGTTGAGTTTGTAACAACCAATTTGATCGAGTGTGTATCCATTGGCACAGTCGAACCAGGCTCTCTTGTAACTATGAGGAGATTTGCCTTACCAGTTTTGAGCACAGTGCCACTAAACGTGACGGTCTGTGTCTTACCAGTCGTATCATCAAAGGTCAGTGCTTTAACGGTTGATGAACTGATAAAGATGGACATAGGCTGCCATTCAATCCTAGCAAAGAAGGCTGATTCCGTATCCGTTGAAAGGGTGCATGAAAAGGTAAACGATGTCTCCATAGCAATATCGATTTCAATTTCCTCTGATGAACAAACTAACTCGCCTTCAGCAGAATTCCTGCTCGGATCATTTGGATAATGGTCTGGCTTGTACGAACCAAGCATGTCATTATCACCCCAACCATCACCATCAACGTCACTATGCTGAGTTGCTTCATCAGGGAAGGCGTCATCAGAATCAGCGTAGGTATCCCCATCAGCGTCAGGACATCCAAACATGTTGTTTGCTGTAGCAGTACCAAATTCTGTTGGACAAGCATCGCCATCAACTTCATCAGATTCATCTCCATAGCCATCACCATCTGAATCCATCCATTGTGATGCATCGTCAGGCCAAAGGTCATGTTCATCACTCATGCCGTCACCGTCGCTATCTACGCATCCAAACTGGTCAATGGTTGATGACCCTGCGTTGGTTGGACACCCATCCGCTTCGAACCCGTTGGCTTGGTCACCAAACCCGTCGTTATCGGTATCGTTCCATTGCGTTGATTCGTTCGGGAAGGCATCGCCATCATCCGAATATCCATCAGCATCAGTGTCCACGCATCCAAACACATCATGAATCGAGGTTCCTGATGTTGCTGGGCAAGCATCTGGATTGAGGCCACTAGGCTCATCACCGTATCCGTCACCATCGGAATCCGCCCACTGAGTCGGGTCAGTTGCGAATGCATCAGCACCGTCGGTGATGTTCCATACCCCAGATTCAGCGTTAGAATAGCCGTCGCCATCGGAATCAAGGCATCCGTTTCTATCAACACTCGAATTTCCTATTACGCTTGGGCAAGCATCCTCTAGGTCATCAAAACCGTCGTTGTCTGAGTCCATCGAACGTGTTGGGTCGTTCGGGAATGAATCGTTGATGTCCGAAACACCATCACCATCGGCGTCAGGGCAACCATATTGGTCGAGCGTTGAGTTTCCTTGAACACCTGGACAACCATCAGGTTCGTCACCAAATGCATTGTCACCGTAGCCGTCTCCATCTTGGTCGAGCCATTGTGTTGGTGAATCTGGCAATTCATCGATTTGATTATCCCAACCATCGCCGTCATCATCAGGACATCCGTATCTGTTTCCTTGGGTCGAGTTGCCGGCTGTTGATGGACAGGAATCGCCAGTTGTGCCTCCGGGATTGTCTCCAAATCCGTCACCATCCGTGTCGTTCCATTGTGAGTTATCGCTTGGGAATGCATCGATGGAGTTTGCTCGGCCGTCGCCGTCGGTATCAGGGCACCCTAGACCCCCTGTTGTCCATGATGTTCCTGATTCTGTTGGGCAAGCGTCAGGATTGTTTCCTGAAGGATTATCACCGTATCCATCGCCATCAGAATCGTTCCATTGCGTTGCATCGTTCGGGAATGCATCAGCACCCATGGCGACTGTATGGCTACCACTTGCATCGGAGTATCCATCGCCATCGGAATCAAGGCAACCGATTCTGTCATGGACAGATGTGCCTGAGACAGTGTCACAATCATCTTCAGTTTGGTCGGAGAATCCGTCACCATCAGCATCAGACCATGCGTTTGGGTCGTTGGGGTATGCATCGGCGCCTTGGCTAGCAGTCCAACTGGAATCAGGGTCTGAATACCCGTCGTTATCTGTATCTGGACAGCCATTTCGGTCATTCATTGAAGTTCCTGATGTTGATGGGCAGCTGTCACCATTCGTTCCCGTGGGGTTGTCGCCGTAACCATCACCATCAGAATCTGCAGATTGTGTGCTATCATTCGGGAAGGCATCTGCTCCGTTGCTGACCGTCCAACTTGAGTCGGGGTCAGAAACACCGTCACCATCCGTATCAAGACACCCGTTTCGGTCAACACTAGAGGTCGCACTTACAGTTGGGCAAGCATCTGGGTTATTTCCAGCGGAATTGTCACCGTACCCATCGCCATCGGAGTCTTCGAATTGCGTTGCATCGTTATCAAAATCATCGTCGACATCTGCGTAGCCATCACCATCGGTATCAAGGCAACCAAGTCTATTGAGTTCGGTTGAAGTACCAGATGTCGTAGGACACGAGTCGGGATTGTTGCCCGAAGCATTGTCTCCGTAACCGTCACCATCCGAATCAATCCACTGTGTTGCATCAGAAGCAAAGGCGTCAGCACCGTTGCTCACCGTCCATGATGAATCAGGGTCAGAGTACCCATCGCCATCGGTGTCTGTACAGCCAAATCGATCCTCAGTTGATGTTCCAGATGTTGTAGGACAGCCATCACCGTCAGTGGCAGGAGGGGGATTATCGCCGTATCCATCGCCATCGGAGTCTTCCCATTGAGAACTATCGTTCGGAAAAGCATCGGCACCGTTTGATGTTGTCCAAGACAAGTCACCATCGCTTGCTCCGTCACCATCGGTATCCGTACACCCATTCCGATCACGATAAGAGTCGCCTGCAGTAGTTTCACAAGAATCGGCACCATTCGATGTCGTCCATGATGAATCGGCATCTGAATACCCATCACCATCGGTGTCTGTGCATCCAAACCTGTCTGCAGTTGAATTTCCTGCCGTTGAGACACAACCATCTGGGTTTGTCCCCACAGAGTTGTCGCCATATCCATCGAAGTCTGTGTCGGCCCACTGGGTGCTGTCCGAAGGGAATGCATCTGCACCGTTGTTGACCGTCCATGAAGCATCAGGGTTTGAGTACCCGTCGCCATCTGTATCAGGGCATCCATCCCGGTCTTGTGATGAAGTACCTGCTACTGAACTGCAATCATCTGCAGAATCGATGACACCATCACCATCTGCATCTTGCGTCAAATTGGTGAAGGTTACATCAGCATTGGTGGCGATTGAGAAAAATTGTGGACCCGTAGGAATGTTAGATCCAATGACGTGGACTTCCCATGTGCCTTGGGCTGGATTGCTGAATTTTAATCCACGGAGGTTGTCACGATCATTTGATAGATTTGTCCATGTACCTGAAGGGTCTTTCACCGCTAAGTCGAGGTCGTTCACGAGGTTGACACTCGCACTCGTTGTTGATGCAGGGTCCGTCCATGAGAGCATAATTTGGAAATCATCAGCGTTTGCAGGTATTGTAAACGACCAACCCCGGTCGTCGTTTGTGGAGAGCGATTCTTTGTCAATCCAGGAAACATTGACCGCCGCTGACATGTTCACAAGACCCCATCCTTCGTGAATGTTCGGTGATGCTTCTTTTGCTCCGTTTGTCCCATCGCCACCGCTTGAGTACTGACCTTCCATGTCGTGAGCAGCAGCAGTGATGATGGCCTTGATAAGTGCAGAGGTAGGTGCTGAGTAGTTTTCGTTTTCATCGAGGTGTTGGAGAAGGAGTGCGACCGCACCTGCTGTGAGAGGCGTTGCCATACTCGTTCCACCCATGTAACAGTAACTTGTGTTGTAGCCTCCCCATCCACAAGCGCCGGCGGACCTCGACTTCGTTGAGAGTATGTACGTACCAGGGGCAGATATATCCGGCTTTACTCTGTCATCATCCACTGGACCTCGACTTGAAAATGCAGCCATTCCTTCAGGGTTATCTGCAAGTTTGTCTGAGGAGATTGGAGAGCCGTAGTCGGTTGAGCCCCAAACGTTGCTGATGGAAGGCCGGTAGTTCTCGGATGCACCAACTGTGAGTACATTCTTTGCCGTTGCCGGAGAACCCAAAGAGTCGTCATCAATTTCTCCGTCATTGTTCGAATCAACACCATCATTCGATGCAGCAAAAATGATAACCAGTTCGTCGTAAGTTAATGCACTTGCATCTGCTTGCATCGAACTTGTCGTGTAAACGCCGGATACATCAGAACCCCACGAATTCGTGTGGATTTGGCTTCCATTAGCCCAAGCGAGGTTGAACAGGTCATCGAGGTCGTCAGGAATACCTGCGAGGGCTTCGTTACCATCAATCGTAGTTGCAATCGAATGCACAAGCAAATTGGCCTCGGGTGCTGAACCAACGATGCCAACGGTGTTGTCTGTGCCATCGCCGAGAACAGAGCCTGCAACGTGAGTTCCATGGCCGTGTAAATCTTCGGCATCATCTGCACATCCCGACGGAACAGTTGACCCCTGATTGATGTAGTAATTACATGTTGAAGTAGACATAGGCCAAGACATAATACCAGTGATGTGGTCTTTGAAATCTGGATGCATGTTTGAGTTGTTCACTCCGTTGTCAAGACCGGTATCTGCTACGGTAACAATGATGCCTGAGCCGTCTAATCCTATCCAATTTGAATCAATATTGGCCATATTTGTCGAAGACCAGACATCGTTGACTTTCATGACTTCGGTGGCTTCACTGTTGAAGATGAAGTAGTACGGCTTTTCTTCTATCCACTCGATTTCATCATGCTCTGCGAGCCATTTTACTCCATCTGCATTCACCCACATTGTTGCAAATCGAGTTGAATGTGAGTGGACAATGATGTCGTCGACGTACTCAATCCCGCTTGGTAATTCCGTACCTGACAAAACGACGTTGACATATGCTTCACCCACGGAAACATAAGGATTGAAGGAGATCATTTCTTGACCCGTCATTCCCTTGGCGAGATTTGTGCGAATTTTATCCGTAGGATCCATTTTGCTGATACCAATAACATCGAGTTCAACAAGGTCAGCAGCCTTCAAATCTGGCACATCGCAGTGAAACGATGTTTTTGGCAGGAACGAGTAACATTCGATGCCATTGCTGGCCAAGTCCTTCACCCAATCTGTTGGCACAGGATAGGTATGTGTGAGAATGTGGTATCCTGATACAACATCGTTTCCTGTTGCTGCAACGTATTGGGAAGGCGTGACCGGTGAGGAGTCTCGGTAAAGGAATCCAACCTTCTCCTCAATCAATTGCTGGGAAGACCATCCGTATTCAACAGCAGCAATTGGAAAAATATTGAGGATGGCAAGAGTATCAATGTCTGCCTCTGTGTCGGCTTCAACGGTTGGTTGAACATATCCTTGGACTGTTAATGTTGGTAGGAAAAGTTGTGTCAGAAACAAAAATACAACAAAAAAACTCACTCGCATAGAATACCCTCAACGATATGTGTGCCGACCTCCCTCATCAAACATTTGTCTTGAAATCTTTAGATACAATGCAGAAAGCATTCAAAAACCTCGTTCCGCAGGTTTGGTTATGACTGGTTCAAGATCGGGCAACAAGCAGGAGCATCTTAAACCAGAAGAGATCAACGAGGAAAAACAAATCATTGGTCGACAGATTTGGCGCGTCGTCCCATATGCAAAGCGATATCCTAAGCGTGTTGCTGTTGGTGTGTTTGCAAATGCAGCAGCCCGGTTTTTTGACCTCATTCCGTTTGTAGCCATTGGATTTGCTGTCGATTTTTTTACATCAAATTCACTTTCTGGCCCACAGATTGTTCAAGACGTCGTTAATTCGATTCATCATGAACCAGCGGTAGGATACGGCTTGCTCATTTTTCTCAGTTTTGTATGCCTCGCGATTTTTCAAGGCATATCGGAGTACGCATGGCAAACACTTGGTTACAAGATTCAGCATGACCTGCGAATGGATGCAACTCGTTCGCTCATCGCTATGGAAGCCTCATACTATGACCTGAGACAAACCGGGCAACTCATGTCGATTCTGTCGAGCGATGTCAATCAACTCGAAGATGTTGTGAGCGATTCCTCAACATCAATTATTCGAATAACCATCACTTTCGTTACAGCATTCATTATTCTCGTTCTCATGTCATGGAAATTAGCACTCATCTTGTTTGCACCAATCATCTTCATCGTACCGATTGTGTATTGGTTTTCAACAAATGTTCAACGCAAGTATCGAAAACAACGGGAATCCACCGGTGATATCCATGCTGTGCTCGAGAATCTCATCTCAGGCATTTCAGTCGTCCAGGCTTACAATGCACAGGAATGGGAAGCCCTTCGGGTCGATAATGAATCAGGTGAATACCGAGAACAAGCCATAGCAGCGAGTAAAGACAGGAATAGATTTGTTCCGATGATTTACGCCTTGGCGGGCGTCGCCTTCGGGCTGCTTGTCACCGCAGGAGGCTTTCTTGTCCAGCCACCTGACCCAGAAATTACAACGGGCCAATTCGTCACCTTCCTTCTCATTAGCACTCGAATGACTATGCCGATGTTCATTTTTGGCATCCTCATCAACCAGTTACAACGTGGAGAAGCAGCCGCAACGCGAGTTTTCGCAGTGGTTGACCTTGAACCAACAATAACCGACAAAATCAATGCGAAGGAACTCGATGGCGTGATTGAATCTGTCGAGTTTCGAGATGTGCATTTTACATATCCAAACACGACTACCAAGGTTCTTAGTGGCATATCCTTCAAGGTTGAAGGGGGCGATTTCTTGGGTATCATGGGTCACACAGGAGCAGGGAAAACGACAATTCTCAAACTCTTGATGCGGTATTATACACCCGATAGCGGTGATGTGTTCATCAATGGAGAATCGATTTCAGACTTTACCCTCGATTCCGTTCGAAATGCTATCGGGTTTGTTAGTCAAGAACCATTTTTGTTTTTCGGCACACTCAAAGAAAATGTTGTGTACAATCAAGACGCTACTGATGATGAAGTCAAACATGCCCTTCAACTTGCAGGAGCGCTTGAATTTGTCGAAAACCTCGAGAACGGATACGAAACAATGGTCGGTGACCGAGGTGTAAAATTAAGCGGTGGCCAACGGGCTCGCATCTCATTGGCGAGGGCACTTCTGAAATCACCAAGTTTGTTGATTCTCGACGAAGCAAGCAGTGCTCTTGACGCAGAAACTGAGCGAAAGATTCAGGAAAACCTCCTTTCCACTGGGAAAGCTAGGGCGACAATCGCTGTTGCTCATCGATTGAGTACCATTAGAAATGCGAGCGAAATACTTGCGATGGTCGATGGTGCTGTTGTCGAAAGAGGAACACATGAAACATTGATTTCAAACCAAGGTGTCTATTCAAGTCAATGGAATATTCAAACCGGTTCTATGGAAGATTCATCCTCGGAGTAGTATGCATCCCCAACCATGATGCAAATTGACATCAACAAAAAGAGTGGTAGTCCCACGATAATAAACCATATCGAAAGGCTCAGCGATGAGATGAAAATATCATTGAACAGTTCAGCTACAATGATAATTGAGAAGATCAAGAAGACCCTTGAGACGACGAGGATCCCACGTACCGTTTTCCATATATCGACCATATCGTCGCCGTGCGTCGGCTGGTCCAATTCCTCAAAGTGTTGAAGCAACTTTGAAGAATTCATGGTTTGACCTTGGTCTTTTCCTCAAAGAGATTGTCCTCAAAGTTTGGGAAATGAAGCGGATTTGGCTGTTGATTTGGTCAAGCCGTGCGGATTCTATCGTCAATTTGGGCTCCTTCACCCGCTCGACCACCCGTTCGACGAATTTCTCTCCACGCTTTGTTGACGCCTTGTCCATATGCCCAATGGGCGAGAAAGACAAAAAGTGGTGCAAGGAACACGGTGGCAATGTTTCGATGCGGTGATGTACCAATCGCTGCGCCAAGCCATGCCAAACAAATGTAAAACGAGATGAGACCCAATGTACCATGGAACATCATCCTGAATACATCCCATTCACCGTCAAGTGTAAACCATAGGTCAAGATTCGCCCCACCATTGAGTCCACCGATGCCAAGCATCAGCAATCCGGCGACTGTGAGCCAAGGAAAGAATCCAATCGCTGTGTGAGACCAGGTTGCAATTTCAGGCCAACGTTTGTTAGCAACCATACGCGTATAGCCATAATTTCGCATCTGTTTCATGTACGGTTTGAACGGTTTTCTTCTGCGATGGGGCATGACATTTGTTGGGTCGATGAAAATCTTGTGTCCCGCACGTTGAATTTTTGCATCGAGAACAACATCTTCTGCACCAATACACCCGACTTCAAAGAAGTTGACCTCTCTCAGATTTTCCATGCGATGTGCACAATTTACTCCTGGATTGTGAGTGATGGGGACGAGTTCACCTTTTGGTTGAGCACCATAGCGGGTTCCAGCTGTCATAAACCGAGTGCAAAATGCAACATCGGCACATTTTGAGCCAAAAGAATCCTCATCTGGAGCGAAATTAGGGCCTCCAACTGCTCCCACGCCCGGGTCCTTGAACCACCGAACGAGTTTTTCAACCCAATCTAGTGGCGGAATCGTATCGTCGTCTGTGAAGAGAACGAGGTCATAATCCATTTGTTGTAGAGCAAAGTTACAGGCATCTGCACGATTTCGTGAAGGGTCCTCTATCCAAATCGCACCCCATTTTTCACATACATCCTTTGTGTGATCTCTTGATTTTGAATCTGAAATGACGATGTCAAAGTGCGAGTATGTCTGTTTTGATAGCCGTTCAAGCACAATATCCAGTTCGTCAGCATTGTTGATTGTGGGAATCAAAACCGCTGTTGTGTATGGCGTCCCATCATCACGGCAAACAACTTCAGCACCTGAATTCGAGTTGTCCGCCATGATGAGCCGAGGCCACGAGCCATTAAGAATTCACGGCTTTATTGAAATTCTTAAAATCCTTTTTCAGTGCATCGTTTTCATTGATTTTTGATAATAAGTTCATAAGCCGTCGTAAATGGCTGATGGGTAAGGGGTGTATCTCAAATGATGAACGTCGCGGCCCGTCAAGAATTAATGAGCAAGATTGTTGATATTCTCGGAGTTGTAGTTGAAGATGCAAAATTCGAGTTTAAGAGCGATGGCTTGCATATGAGAGTCGTCGATGCATCACATGTTGCGATGATCAAACTCGATGTTGATTCGGCTGCATTTGATACTTGGGAACTCGACGATGTCAATCTAGGTATTGAACTAAAGAAAATCAAAGAATTTGTGAGCCTTGGCGCCCCGACAGATTTGATTGAAATGTCTTGGAATGACACAAGTGGCGAAATGAACCTCAATTTGGGTATCATTGACAAGAAGATGCGACCCATTGATGAATCAGCAATTGTATCACCACAAGTTCCCCCACTTGAACAAAAATCAACTGTCTCCATTCAGGGTGCTGCCCTTGCCACTGCTCTCCAAGCAGCTCGACAGGTAGGCGACCTTGTTTCATTCAGTCTTGACGCAGACCATTTCACAATTCATGTGGTTGGACAATCTGATTCTGTAACAGTCAAATTTGGAAAAGATGAACTTGAATCGATTAAATGCGAAAACCCAATTCGAAGCCAATATTCTTTGACGTATCTCGTTCCTCTTGCAAAAGTATTCAAATCCATTGACGCGGTTCACATTGGATTTGGAGACAGTTACCCACTGTCGCTTCAATTTACCTTCCACGAGGGTGCAGGTGAAGTCCAATACTTCCTAGCACCAAGAGTAGAGAATGAACTCTAATATTCTCTCCAGCCATGTCCACAATCGTTACTTGCACAAGTCAGCATTCTTGTTTCAGGCTCATCGGATGACCTTGTTTGTTCAAGATATGCGTACACGTTGGTATGATCACACTTTGGACACATGTAGGTTCCCTTCGTGAGAATGCCCTGTACATTATCTTCCTCTTTGATGATATCATACTCCCTTGACTCAGTTTTTGTTTGACTCGTAACTTTTGACAGGTCGATGTTTGAGCCGTCTGCACCTTTTACAATCAATTTTGCCGGCCCGTTGTAACCGCATTTGTAATTGGTGCAAGAAATGTCACCAGAGGGAGTCGGAAAGGATAATGTTCCACATTTTGGACAAAACATTACCTCACTCGAGGCAATACCGTATATCAAATTTTTCGATATTCTTCCTGAAATGCATCACTCGTCGAACTCAATCGGAAGTGTCAAGAAAATCAATGTGCTGGGTAAATCATGTGGCTTGTTTTTGATTGGCAAGCTGCAATTATTGTTGATGATGATGGCCAAATCATAGATGACTTGAAACACAATGGATTTTTGGTGCCAAAGGATATTGTTCAACGGATTCAATCGATGAATCAAGGTGATTTGACTCCCGAAGCACTCGAATTATCCAAACGATTTCCTGATGCAAAACCTCGTCAACGACATGACTTTGCAACTCCTCTACATGATTTCCCAGATCCCACAAAAGAGCAAGTACTTCAGTTTGACCAAGCCCTCATTCTCCAAACAACATTGGAAATCCAAGGTGAAAGTGGACATCCAGATCGCCGAATGGAGCATTTACTCCGACTTTCGGATGAAATTCGGTCAAGCCAAATCACATTGGAAAATCGATGTATAGAATGGATAGGCGACCTCTTCCCATATGCTCAATTGACCTCGAGTCGCCCAGACTTTCTTCGAAAAGTAGCGGCTTGTAACACAATTGATTCGTTTTGTTCTGCATTTGATGTCGAAACACCAACGAATGCTGTCCCTCAAAACGAATGGAAAATCTTGACCGCAACTGCAAACCAAGCCGTCCAAGAAAAGGCAGATATTGACCGAATTGAACATGCAATACGTGAATTATCAAATCAGTATTTGCCTTCAGTATCTCTCCTTCTGGGCCCGCTCCTCGCTGCTCGAATGTGTGTTGAGGCCCATGGTCGTGAGCGGTTAAGCAAACTACCATCTGGAACAATTCAGGTCTTAGGTGCTGAAAAAGCATTTTTTCATCATCTGAAAACCGGCTCTCCTCCACCAAAGCATGGTCATATTTTCATGCATCCATGGATATCACACTCTCCCAAATGGGTCAGAGGTAAAATTTCAAGGATGCTCGCCGCAAAAGTAAGCATTGCCGCCAAAATTGACGCCTTTGAGGGTGAGCCTTGGACCGACGAAGACCTTGAAAAAATCACACGCCGAGTGGAGACTATCCGCAACACACGTCGAAAACCAAAACGAAAGAGATGATTTCAATGTCGAATCATCGTGAATTAAACTTGGAAAGCCTCCTGATTGAAAAATCAACATTATGGACAATGAATGCAACGCCTGGAAAACGTGTGTATGGAGAAAAAACTCGCCGTTTCTCATCGAAGGAGTTTCGTAAATGGGATCCGTACCGGTCAAAAATTGCTGCAGGCATGCTTCGAACTCAACACGACCCACGAGACCTCCTCCCTCACCACGGCTCTCAAGTACTGTATTTGGGAGCAGGCCATGGAACGACTATCAGCCATATCCATGACATTGTTTGCGGCGAAGAAAACAAGTTTGGAGGGCGAATAGTCGGTATTGATATTTCACCACGATGTATTCGAGACTTGCTTGGACTTGCAAAAGCACGCCCCGGTTTTATTCCAGTGTTAGCAGATGCGAGGAAGAGAACTTGGGAACATACAATTCATGGTCAAGTTGATTGGTTGTTTCAAGATGTTTCACAAACAGGGCAATTGGATATATTTCTCGATGTTTCTACAAAACACCTCAAGCCTTCTGGACGGGCACTTTTTTCCTTCAAAATGGCGAGTGAGCGATGGTCTGATGAAGCGAAGACGACGCAAATAGAGACCATGGAGAAACGTATTGCGTCGTCTGGTTTTGATTGCAATGAGATTCTAGATTTACAAGGATATGAGGATGAACATTTCCTTTTTGTGATTTCGAAAAACATGTGATGATGATGCCCGAATTACCTGAAGTTGAAACCGTGCGGACCGGATTGGCTCAATCGCTTCTTGGTAAGAAACTGGTCCAAGTCGTTGTTCGGAAAAAGCAACTTCGATTTGAGGTACCAGAAACAATTCATGACTTAGAAGAAAAGACATTGATTGGAATTCGACGAAGAGCAAAGTATCTTCTTCTTGATTTCGAACACTCGATTGTCTTGCTCTCTCATTTGGGCATGAGTGGGAGGTATACGATTTTTCCACCAGATCAAACTGCTCATGTTTTTCCGAAATCCACAAATGGTGGACAGAAGAGTTCCTTTGGTTCAACGACAGGTTATGATGGTAAACACGACCACCTCGAATTCATTTTCGAGGATGGAACAATTGCAGTGTACACTGACCCTCGGAGATTTGGTTTTGTTGATGTTTTTTTCAAAGACCAAGAACAAGGGCATCCAAGATTGTCAAACTTAGGGCCTGAACCTTTTGAGGCTTGGCGAGCGGATGATTTTGCAGAGAAAATTGCTCGGAGTCAAAGGGCAATCAAACTCCTCCTCTTAGAACAGTCAATTGTCGTCGGTGTTGGAAATATCTACGCTTGTGAAGCCTTGCATCGTGCGAATGTATCACCAACAACGCCAGGCTACAAACTTGTCACAAAAAATGGAAAGCCAACAAAAAAACTTCAACATCTCGTTTCAGAGGTAAAAGAAGTCCTTGAAGAAGCGATTCAAGCAGGTGGCTCTTCATTGAACGATTTTATGAACACAGATGGTAATTTAGGATATTTTTCCCATCAATTTCAAGTCTATGGCCGAGAAGATGAGCCATGTCTAAAAGCAACATGTCACGGTGTGATTGAACGAATGACACAAGGTCAACGTTCGACATTTCTTTGCCCACGTTGCCAAAGATAATCAAAGCGTCCAAACAACTGAAACTGCAAAAAGCCAAAGCACAACAGCAGTAGTTCTGTAAATTTCTCGACTATTCCGTTGAATCACCTCTAGGAAATTCGAACCAGTGAGCAAGAGTGCAACGATAAGATACCAAGTCGTATCAATAGCCATCCCAACGAATCCGACAGCGATTTTACTTTCTAAATTCATATTTGGTTCGAGCACTTGTGCGAGAACAGCAACGAGGAACAACGCGATTTTTGGATTAAAGAAGGCAATTGCAAATCCCTCAATCCAACCTTTGTGGGTCGATTCCATTCCATCATTGCCTTTTTCAAAAGAATCAGCTTTCCATAGTGAATAACCATAATACAACAGCAATACGGCTCCAACAATTTGGAGGATTTGAAAAATGGATGGATGTTCCTCGAGTAAATAAATCAGGCCAAAAACTGCACAGAGAGCATACATGCCAAAACCAATGCCGTGGCCCAATGCGCAAGCAATTCCTCGTCTGCGACCACCGGTGAGAGTATTGCGTAAGACAACGAGTAAACTAGGTCCTGGGGAAATAGCTCCCAGCGTAAAGACCGTTGCAGCAGGAAGGAGAACCCCCCACGCAATGTCCATGGCCGATAGGCTTGGTTGCTTTACTTATGCATAACGAAGGGAAAAGTTGAATCAATGTGAAGTCATCTCATTAGAACAGATAGATTGAGTACGATAGGCCCTGTCCTTTCTTTTCGAGATATTTTTCGCAATTCTGAGATGATTGAACTACTGCACTGTGTATCTTTCTGTCTTTCATGACTTTGAATACAGCCTTCATCAAGCTGTCCTTCTTTGCTAATCCTTTCGACACTTCGGTCATGATGTGACTATTGCAGTATACCTACTTATATGTTGTTTCGGATGCGTCAACGATGCATCATTCAAATTTAGTGTTTTAATCACACCACTTTTGCTGATGCAATCGAATGATTGAGAACAGATTTGGTTTTCTTGGGATACACTCTGAAGGTATAGCCAGCCTCTGTTCTACGACCTTTGTGCCGAGCCTTGTGAAATTTCAATCCTTTTGCACGTAATTTCGCCATTTCCATTCGTTCTCTCTGAGGATGCCTGTGCAACCGTTCCCTCAAGATTTGAAGTCCAAAGTGTAATGAGGTATCCGATTCTTGTTTCATCGATGGCCTTTTCCAACGTCTTGGTTTCTTATCGATGATGATATCCATTCCATCAATGAACCATTGTTCACTAGGGACCGTTTGCTGTCTGGTTACGCTGAGCGTCTCAACATTCACAGCGACCAGTGATGGTAATACATGATTATACGCACCGACGTCAACGGCTATCCATGCACTACGCCCATCACTTATTTTGTGTTCTGAGGGGACGATATCGCCTCCTTTGCCAAACTTTGTTGTTGTTGAATGCCCATAAAAAATGGTCCTCTTATCATCAACAATTCTATCTGATTGATACCATTTTTTTCGAATCCATAAATGCTCAGCCTCGCTCTGTTCGTTGATTGGTAGATGAGGGTCATAGCCCGCATGGACAAACCGAAAACGATCGAGGACAATTTCTGTTGGTAGCGTATCAAGCCAAGCAAAATCTTCGATCATTTTGGCTTTGGCTTTCCACAAGTCACCATTTGCTTGAACAATGTACGAACCATATGTTGACTTTCCACCACGTTCCATCCATGGTTTCCAAACCTCAAAGGTTCCATCGTTTGTGATGCATTGCACTGCCATTTGTTCATGATTTCCTTTGATGCACAAAATGTTGTCATGGTTACGAATAAACGAAATGAGTTCTGCAGAATTCGGACCCTTGTCAATCATATCGCCTAAGCAAATCAGTACATCATGTTCTCGAAGTTTGAGGCGATATGTGAGGGCCCGAAATGTTTCAAAGTGACCATGTATGTCGCCGACAACAAAAATTTTGCCACCAGAATCGAGACAGTGTTGTAACCTTGCCTCGGTATGCGAACAACGAATTCCCTTGCACATCGATAGGTTTTGTTTCAAACCTCTCATGTCCAATTCCAAAATCATGAATGATGGTCGAGTGTTCATGAGAGACTATATGCTCTTCTCAATAATTTACCCATACTAAGCGTTTTTTTAGACAACATTCGTTTTTTCAAAAAAACTCAGTTTTATACGCTCTGTCCAATAAAGGACTATGAGCAACATGAGTGTTTTTGGAAAATTTGTTCAGTCTGAAGCCTCAACGCCTTTGTCTGACTGTTCTGAGTGGTGGTGGTTGCCATACGACCAACTCAACACTGCATTTCTTCCAAAGGATAGGAACATTGGTGTCATCTTCATCGAAAGTTTGCAGAAGGGAACTTCGCGACCATACCATAAACAAAAATTGTGCATTCTCCTTTCAAACATGAGACACTTTGCAAGAGAACTTGTCGAATTAGGATATCATGTGAGATATATTTCGACCGATGGCCCATATGTTGACGTCTTACAATCCATCACTTCGGAAGTCAACAGTGTACATGTATGCCGGCCAGCAGAACTTTCTTTACGAAATGAGTTAAACAAGCTTTTTGAACGAGGTGCGGTTAAATTTCACCCCCATCCAGGCTGGTTGACAAAACGAGAATGGTTCGAACAGGCGATTGGTACATCACCTCCTTTCAGAATGGATCGGTTTTACCAACGAGTTCGAAAAGAATTGGATGTTTTGATGGAGGGAGGTTCTCCGGTTGGTGGGAAATACAGCCATGATGGTGATAATCGACGACCGTGGAAAGGTGAGCCATCCGCACAAACACCGCCTGTGTTTGTTTGCGATGAAATAGATGACGAAGTCATCACACTAGTGAATAAACGATTCTCGAACCATCCTGGAACGGCTCGTCTTGATTTGCATCCAACGTCCCAACACGATTTGAATTTGGCCCTCGAACATGCCAAATCCGTCCTCGCTCATTTCGGTCCATATGAGGACGCATTTTCTGAACAAAGCCGCTCATTGTTTCATACAAAACTTGCCGCTGTTCTCAATCTTCATCGGGTATTGCCTCAAGACCTCATGAATATGGCTCTTCAATTGGAGATTCCACTATCTTCAAAGGAAGGCTATTTTCGACAATTGATTTGGAGAGAATACGTCTTCCATATCCACGATATTACAAACGGTTTTGCCTCCCTTAAACTTCCTACGAGTTCAAACAATCATCGTAATGCCCGCTGGAATGACGAAGATGTGGAAGAAACCGCTCATCCAAATGCACTTCAACAAGTTGAGCCATTGCCTCCAGCATTTTGGGGAAAGAAAAGTTCGTTGCGATGCCTTGATGTCGTTGTCGAACAGGTGCTTGACGAAGGGTGGACGCATCACATTCCTCGATTAATGGTCTTGTCAAATATCGCACAACTGCTCGATATTAACCCGAGGGAATTGACCGACTGGTTTCATGTTGCATTTGTTGATGCATACGATTGGGTTGTGGAACCCAATGTTCTCGGTATGGGGAGTTTTGCTCTAGGCGACTCGATGATGACCAAACCATATGTTTCTGGAGCAGCCTACATCAATCGAATGGGGGATTCCTGCAAAGCTTGTGTCTTCAATCCGAAAAAAGATTGTCCAATCACAAGGATGTATTGGAATTATTTTGAGCGACATAAAGAGCACTTTGCAAAGAATCATCGCTTGGCGATGACTCTCCGGACACTTGAGAAAAGGTCCACAGAACAAAAAGAATTAGACGCCCTGGTGTTCAAAGCAACGCAAGAAACTCTTCGAAAGGGACAAGCCCTTGCCGTTGATTTCAGCGATTTTCAGTGATGGGCTTAGCATCAAGTTCAAGCATCATCTGAACTTTCTTCTGCATCACTTTCATCGGCCGCATCTGCGGGAGATTCCTCGGTGTACAACTTCATGTTCTCTTCTTCTTCAGGTGCACCGGCCATGCCATAGATGCCCATGACGAGCATAGCAACACCAGCGACATAGAAGATCAATGTAATGAAGTCTATTGGGTGGTCAAAGTTTGTCCAGTATCCAAAGTACTCTTGGTTGGTGTATATGGCTGATTGCAAGCTGTCTGCATCGCTGTCGGATAGTTCACCAGAGGTTTTGATGATGAAAACAGGTTGAAGGTCATCCATTGTTGGTGCTGTGGTTTGGTTACCCATTTCTCTCGTGTCGAGGTAGAAGGTTGACTCTGAGGTTCCACTGATGATTGCTCCGCTCATGTCTTCAGCCTTTACTGTCACATCGCTACCGAAGTAGACTGGGAGTGCACCTGGCAGGGCATCAAGCAGGGTATCTGTTCCGAGAAGTTTCGCTTGAACTGAACGTGTGGTTGGGTCCATCGATGCTTCACAGGTTGTAACTGGAATGTCCTTCACAGTTTCTGAGCCGTCAGTACAAACGAGGTCAACAACACCGTAGCCTGACAAATCAACTCTGTCACCGTCACCTGTTACGAATCCGCCTGTTGCGCCTTCGAGTGATTCAGGTGTGAGGAGACCAAAGGTTCCAGTTGCCTTGTCCATGTCTCTCCATGAAACATACGGGCTACCATCTTGCAAGAGCATTTCACCCTTGTCACAAGTGCCTTTTTCACCGGTACAAATGGTGTATTGAGTTCCGTCACCGTTTTCAATACCACCTGAACCATAGTAGGTTGCGTTTGTTTCAAGACTCATCCAACCTGCATTCGGGTCGAGTGGATTTCCAGTTTCCAAATATGCATTGACCGGGTCTCTCCAACCGAGAAGCCACTCGTTCATTTCCATGGTCACATATGGTGTTGTTCCGAATGAATCCATAAGGAATCCAGGTACAAAGTCACTCATGATGCCATTATTGGCATCCATGAGGATCATTCGAATGGCTTTTGCAGTGTTGACATCGACGCCGTAAAGCATTGCAACAGTCTCATCGCCCCAAGGTAGCGGCTCGCCTGGGCCCATGGTGGTGAAGTTGATTGGTGGTGTCATCCCTGCCATCTCGCTGTAAATGAAGAGGGTGGCTCCGGTACTCGTTGTCAAACCAA
>Ga0255770_10001173_pt1 | contig 24437 bp, 21 predicted proteins | sample 071ome_22_FD_179968 | JGI IMG/M metagenome (GOLD analysis project Ga0255770, IMG submission 179968) | Coastal salt marsh microbial communities from the Groves Creek Marsh, Skidaway Island, Georgia - 071404AT metaG (version 2) | ecosystem: Environmental > Aquatic > Marine > Intertidal zone >...
GCATGTTGTGTAGTCCATAGATTTCGTCAAATTTGATCGTGCTGCCCAAACCGTCTGCAATCATGGATTGCATTCCCTGACCCCATTCTTCGGCCGGCTGAAAGACGAAATGAACTGTGCCATCAAATCCACCTTCGGATGTTAATCGTGCCGCAGCCCCGAGCAACATGGCTGTATGGCCATCATGACCACAGGCATGCATCAGATTGGCTTTTTTAGAGGAATAGGGCAGGTTGGTTGTTTCGTGGATTGGTAGGCAATCCATATCGGCGCGTAGCGCGATCGTGCGATCCGATGACCCAATTCGTAGCGAGGCGACGATACCTGTTTTCCCAATTCCTGTTTTGACATTGCTAATTCCGAATGAGCGCAGTTTATCAACAATAAATGCGGCTGTTTGGGTTTCTTGGTGACCGAATTCAGGGTTTTGATGAAGAAGATGACGCCAATTTCGCATTTGCTCGATCAAAGTAGTCTCTGTCATCTGATACCCTTTCATTGCGTTGGATAGGGTTTGGTACACAGGTTCCGCATAATCTTGCAACTGCCTAGACCATTAAATCATGATCGCGCTTTCAAAAAATACTTGCCCAAATGCGCAGAATCTGGGCCACTGACACGGAAACTAGGTCTGAGTGTTTGATGACGCAAAAACTGTTGTTGATTATTTTGGATGGCGTTCCCTATCGCAATTGGGTGCGGTTGTTTGGAAACTTGGAAGGATGGGTGGAATCGGGCGATGCGCAACGATTTAAAATGTCATCCGTTTTACCCAGCACCTCTGCATCCTGTTATGCCTCAATCCATACGGGCGTCACACCACAGGTACATGGAGTGACAGGCAACGATACGATTTTTCGCCTGTCGCAGCCTGATATTTTTTCACAGGCACGAAAATCTGATCAGATAACAGGGGCCGTGACCCATAGTTTTTGGTCCGAATTTTTTAACCGCGCGCCTTTTGATCCTGTGCGCGACATAGAATACGATGAACCAGAAAGCCAGAGCATCAATTACGGCCGATTTCATACGATGACAGGATATGGTTACAAAAACCAAATGACCCCCTCTGACGCAGATCTGTTTGCAACCCTGACCATGCTATGCCAGCGTTTTGGTTTGGGTTATGGAATACTGCACACCTGCACGTTGGACAGCATGGGGCATCGATTTTTTCACGATAGTCCCGAAATGGATCACGCGTGTTATATGATGGATCATATGCTGGCCCCATGGATCATAAAATGGCGTGACATGGGGTATCAGGTGATCGTCACCGCCGATCACGGGCAGGATACACGTGGGCATCACGGCGGGCATGATCCATTGCAGCAGGACTTTGCACTCTATTACTTTGGGGATGCGCAATCTCTTTGCGGAAATACAACGCTTAATCAACTGCAGCTGGCCCCAACGATTTTATCATTGCTGGGGGCGTCAATCCCCGACACGATGCAGGCGCCTATTTTTCTGAAAAGTTAAGATGTAGGTTTAAATGGCAGCGATGGATATGAAAAATAGAAACAATTAAGTTAGAATTTTACACACTTTAAGGCAAGCCGTTTTAGCTTTTTGTGGTCCTAAAATCACTTTTGATCGCCTTACGGTACGGACTAGAAAAAGGATGATGTTTCTTAATGTTTGCGTCATTTGATTTGTAGTGATGAAATTGTATCGGATATGTGCAGATGACAATTCGAGGACCCAATAATATCCACAAACGATCGTATGGCCAGCTTTTGTTATATGTTTACCGTTGGGTTATGCCTGAAACGTATTTTCATATGCTTTTCGCAATTCGTTTTTTTGAACCTTGCCCATCGTGTTTCGTGGAAGGGCATTTATAAAGACTACCTTTTTTGGGCATTTGAATTTTGCCAACCGCTTTTGCAGTGGTAAAGTAATTTGATCAGCCACTAACTTTACACCTGATGTGGGCACAACAACCGCAAGAACTGCTTCGCCAAAATCAGGGTGGGGGACGCCGATGACAGCCGATTCATTCACACCATCCAAATCGTCAATCTCGGTTTCAACTTCTTTGGGATACACGTTGTAACCGCCGGAAATGACCAAATCCTTAGATCGGCCAATAATTGTGATGTATCCATCCTCATCAAACTTTGCGATGTCGCCTGTGATAAAGAACCCATCATCGCGGAAATCTTCGGCAGTTTTTTCAGGCATGCGCCAATATCCTTGAAAGACGTTTGGTCCGCGCACCTCAAGACTGCCAATATCGCCCTTTGGCAGTTCATCCCCTGTTTCTGGATCGACCACACGCAATTCGATGTTGGGCAGGGGAAATCCAACCGTACCCGCGCGCCGGTCACCGTCATAGGGGTTTGAGGAATTCATTGTTGTTTCCGTCATGCCGTAGCGTTCAAGTATGCGTTGGCCTGTCTTGGCCTCAAATTCGCGGTGTGTCTCCGCCAATAGCGGCGCACTACCCGATACAAACAAGCGCATATGGCTCAGGTTTTTGGAGTTACAACGTTCGTCTGCCAACATTCGTGTGTAAAATGTTGGCACACCCATCATTGTGGTCGCACTCCCGATTTTATCCATCACAACATTGATGTCGAATTTAGGTAAAAATATCATTGATGCACCGACATTCAATGAAACGTTTATCGCCACAAACAATCCATGTGCGTGAAAAATTGGCAGCGCGTGTAATAACCGATCCTCTGATGTGAAACGCCACGCTTCTGACAGGCTTTCAGCATTAGACAATAAATTTTTGTGGCTGAGCATCGCTCCCTTAGATCGGCCTGTCGTGCCAGATGTATAAAGGATCACGGCCAAATCATCAGGCCCTCGTTCTGCAATGAGACAGTCGGTTCCTGCGACCCTTGCTGCATCCATCAATGTCCCATCTGAATTTTCACCCAGTGTGAACAAGGTCGCATTGTGGTTTGCGCAAATTGGTGCCAGTTGATCTGCTGCCTGAATAGACGATACCACAATGGTTGGTTCTGCGTCCCCCACAAAATAATCCATTTCGGCAGGCATATAGGCTGTGTTCAGTGGCAAAAACAGCGAACCTACACGTAAACATGCCAAATACAGCGCCAAAGCCTCGATTGATTTTTCGCATTGCATCGCAACGCGGTGCCCAGGTTCCACGCCCGCATCGAGCAAAACATTTGCTATCTGTCCTGATAATGCGAACAGCTGTTCGCCTGTCACCTCTGAATCATCAGGGCGGATCAAAACTGCATCGCGACGCATTTCAAGCGGAGCCACAAGGGCATCAAATAGCATGTTCATATTTCGGGTATTCCATAGCGGATTTTAAACTCTTGTTTGTGTATTGCCATAAATGCGTTGTCTCCTTCAATATAGCGATGCAAAATACTTTCAAGTTTGTCCCCATTACGAGAAATCAAAAAATGTAATTGTTCCCAACCTGACATACGTGTCGATGTACCGAAGTCATCGCGGCACTGGCTCGGGGCGAGGATATTGACCCCACGCACTATTACATGCGCACACACGCCATTTTAGAAACGGTTGATCCTGACCTTTCTTGCATCAATCGCACCCTATTTGTTGGGACAGTGGCGCGATTGGCGGATCAGGTGATTATGACACTTTTCGTAATCCGCTAGATCATTGGTTCAAATACGGCATCATCGGTGTCGAATTTGATGCAGAATCTTTATCAATTCGAACCGAGCCTGATGAAGTCTTCAGCACCGAGATAGGCCATGGATTTCGAACAAGTATTACATCATTTACGTCATTTGCATGAGGATCATAATGACCTGCGGGCATTCTGTTCCTTTCCGACCGATGTTGTCACGCAACCTGTCACGGCCCGCCATATGGGCGCACAGGATCATTTTGATGCAGAAACTGGATTGTTTGGGGATGAATACGCGGCAACTCGATCCCTATTAAAACAGCTTGGTCCGTTGGCCTATTGGCGCGATACCTATGCAGGGACCAATGTCAGTGATCGTTTTATGGATGAATTTGGGTGTTTTAGTTTGATTGGGCAAAATGGATTTTTCAATAGTGATCAGATGAATGCATGGATGGTCTATATGCCAGCGGGGCTTTATTACCCTTGGCATCAGCATCCAGCCGAGGAGATGTATCTATGTCTAGCAGGTGAGGCTGTTTTCAAAAAAGACGGTGCGCCCGATAAACACATTGGGGAAGGGGGCGTGACGCTTCATGCCTCAAACCAGTCGCATGCTATGGAAACATTGGATCACCCCGTTTTGTGTTACGTGGTTTGGCGTAATGAATTTACCACGAAACCCGTTTTAACCTATGACGATGCGACATAAGCGATTTGAAATTGTCTGGTGTTTGTAAATCCCTCTGCTAGGGTCGCACTAACATAAAGAATTGGACACCCCCTGTGACGCAAACAAAACTCTCTGTTTTATTGATGATTGGGGCTATGTTTGTGTTCACCCTGATGGATGCGGTGGCCAAGGTGTTGACGCAGGAAATCGGTGTCTGGCCAACATTATGGACCCGATATTTGGGACAGGCCATTTTGGTGTTTTTGATCGTTTTGCCGCGGTTTGGGAAAATTGTAAAAACCTCTTTCCCGCTGCTTCAATTGGCGCGGTCTGTGTTTTTGATGTGCGCGACCATGTGTTTCTTCTGGGGGATTTCAAACATCGGCTTGGCCGAGGCGACCGCGATTATGGATATCAGTCCTGTGTTAATCACCTTGGGCGCTGTTTTGTTTTTGGGGGAACGGATCGGTATTCGGAGGTTGATCGGGATCATTGGAGCACTGATTGGCGCGTTGATTGTGATCCGGCCAGGAAGCGATGTGTTTTCCGTTTATGCCTTGTTTCCTCTGGGGGCTGCGATTTGTTATTCTGGCTATAACATTATCACGCGTTTTGTGGGCGCGCGCGAAGATCCCTGGACATCCCTTTTTTATACGGCCCTTTTTGGGGCAATCGTGTTCAGCACAATTGTTCCATTTCATTGGCAACCGTTAAGCGTGTTCACAATCACCCTGATGGCTGCGCTGAGTGTTATGGCCACATCGGCGCAATGGTTATTGATCAAGGCCTTGTCGTTAGGCGAAGCAAGCCTTTTGGCACCTATCGGATACATTGCCCTGATTTTTGCAACACTTTGGGGGTTCCTGTTATTTGGTGATCTACCTGACCAATGGACAGTTATTGGTGCCTTGGTGATCGTCGCATCGGGTGTTTATGTTTGGTCGCGCGAACGCAAGGCGGGGTAAAATTAGGTTCACACAGTGAACTCATGACTTGCTATTCCCTGATTTTGTTATTCTTATGTGAAAAATTATAAAACAAGGACCCCGCATGAACATCCTTTTCATCATGTATGATCAGCTGCGTTTTGATTACCTTAGTTGCGCAGGTCACCCAAAATTACAGACCCCTAATTTCGATCGGGTCGCACAAATGGGTGTTCGGTTTACAAATGCCTATGTGCAATCCCCCATTTGCGGGGCCAGCCGCATGTGTTTTTACACGGGCCGCTATACATCTAGCCACGGGGCGCAATGGAACAACTTCCCACTGCGGGTTGGTGAACACACCTTGGGTGATCATCTGCGCAAAAATGGGATGGATTGCTGGCTCCTTGGTAAAACCCATATGAAGGCCGATGCCGAGGGAATGGAACGTTTGGGCCTAACACCTGATACGGTGATCGGGGCGCGTCAGGCAGAATGTGGGTTTGATGTTTGGATCCGCGATGATGGTTTGTGGGGTCTGGGACCAGATGGGTTTTATGATGAAAAACGCTCCCCCTATAACGCTTATCTTAATAGCAAAGGGTATGAGGGCGTGAACCCTTGGGCTGATTTTGCGAATGCGGGTATTGAGAATGGCGAAAAAGCATCGGGTTGGATGTTTAAGAACGCCGATAAACCTGCAAATATTAAGAATGAGGATAGCGAGACGCCGTGGCTGACATCGCGCACGATTGATTTCATGAATGAGGCGAAAGGCCCGTGGTGTGCCCATGTCAGCTATATCAAACCGCATTGGCCCTACATTGTGCCTGCGCCTTATCACAACATGTTCACCCCTGCAGATGTGCCGCCGCCCTTGCGCCACGAGGTTGAATTGGATGATCCTCAACCCGTCTTTGGATCCTATCAAAAGAACAAGATCGCGCAGGCGTTTCAGCGCGATGATGTACGCGACAAGGTGATCCCAGCCTATATGGGATTGATCAAACAATGTGACGACGAATTGGGCCGCATTTTGGATCATCTGGATGAAACAGGTCAGATGGCCGATACAATGATCGTTCTGACCTCGGATCATGGGGATTATTTGGGCGATCATTGGTTGGGGGAAAAGGATTTGTTCCACGAACAATCCGTAAAAATTCCAATGATTATTTATGATCCACGCGCCGATGCGGATGCGACACGGGGCACAACCTGTGATGCATTGGTCGAAAGCATTGATTTGGCCGCCACATTTGTTGAGTCGGCAGGCGGCGAAGTCTCCGATCACATTATCGAGGGGCGTTCGCTATTGCCCTGGCTGCGCGGGGAAACGCCAGAGTGGCGTGATTTCGTGATCAGTGAATTTGACTATTCCCCAACGCCGCAGGCCGTGCGGTTGGATGTCGAACCACGTGATGCGCGCCTGTATATGATCTTTGATGGCCGCTGGAAAATGATGCATGCCGAAGGTGGGTTCCGACCCATGCTGTTTGATTTGGAAAACGATCCCGAGGAATTCCATGATCTGGCCAAAACCGGCGCGCATCAGGATCAGATTGATCGCCTTTACGCGCTGTTGGCACAGTGGGGACGCAGGCCCGCACAGCGCGTTACAAAATCAGAACAAGACATCAAAAACATGCGTGGCAAATCCTTGCGAAAGGGCATTTTACCGTTCCTTTATGATGGCAGCGAAGTCGATGAAGAGTTGACCATGCATTATCGCGGACTCGTTTCACAAAAGATTGCAGAAGACTGATGGCAAACCCTGATCTATTGGCGCATCGTGCGCAGTTTGAAAAATCAATCACGCGTTTGAGTGACGGCATTTACACAGCGGTGGGTTATGCCGCTTCCAATGTTCATATGATCGAAGGTGACAGCAGCATCACAATCATCGACACCAGCGAAAGCACCAAGGCCGCCGAAAATATACTGGCCGAGTTTCAAAAACTGTCGGACAAACCAATTGCGCGGATCATATATACCCATTCGCATCGCGATCATATTTCTGGCGCAACGGTGTTTGCACAAGGAAAGGATATACCCATCTTGGCCCATTACGGGTTCAAATCCGATCTTGTGGCCTTGTCTGACATCATACCCGCACCAAACATGGCATTGGGACGTCGCACACAAGCGCAATTTGGCATTGGGCTGAGTGGAGACGAACGTGTCTCGCTTGGCTGTGGGCCGGGGGATCGCCCGATGCAGGGATTGGGGGCTGGGTTTCTGCCGCCCACGCAGTTTATTGAGGCGGAGCGCGATATTGATCTGGATGGGGTTCTTGCACGCCTTATTTTTGCGCCCGGCGAAACGGCCGATCACTTGATGGTCTGGTTACCTGAACAACGGATTTTGTTCCCGGGGGACAATTGGTATTATTCATTCCCCAACCTTTATGCCATTCGCGGCACAGCCTATCGTGATTTCATCGCATGGGCCAATAGTTTGGACTTGATCGCGGGTCTTGAGGCAGAGGTAATGGCGCCTGGACATACAAACCCCGTATTCGGCGCAGAGCAGGTGCAAGAGGTTGTGACAACAACCCGCGACGCGATAATGCATGTGGTTTCACACACGGCGGCAGGCATGAATGCAGGACAGTCGATGGATGACATCGCTGCCACCATTTCATTACCCGAGCATCTGGTCGATAAACCGTGGTTGGGCGAGTTTTACGGCAAACTGTCATGGTCAGCGCGTGCCTATGCGGTTGGAACACTGGGGTGGTATGACGGTAATCCTACACATTTGGGGGGCTTGTCATCTCGGTCCCGCGCGGAAAAAATCGCCGCTCTTGCTGGTGGAATTGAAGGTTTGTGGGATGTGTTGAAAAATGACGATGATCCTCAATGGAAATTAGAGATCTGTGATCATTTGATTGCCCTTGATCAACCCGCCGAAGCGCAAAAAGCAGAATTGTTAACGACCCTTTCTGAAACCGAAATCAACGCTACAGCACGCAATACGTATTTGTGGGAGGCAAAACAGCTGTTGTCACGCATATCTGAAGGATCAGAAACATGAAGTATGACGCAAAAATTGCTGATTTATTGGCGTTTTCCTTTACATTCGTGATCTTGATTTTTGCGGCCTCTGGCCCTTTAAATGAATTCGTGCGTTGGTTTATCGAGGCCACCACTACAGATTTCGAATACCTCTCGCGCCGCGAACAACGCATGTTGTTCAAAGAACATTGGCTTGGCGCGTTCCATCGCGCGCTTGAACGCAGCTTTTTATTGCCCACGGGTATTATTCTGGGCCTGCCGCTGATCCTATCCTTTGCGATTTCTTTCCTGAATGTGCGGGCAGCCTCATGGTTGCGTTGGGTGGGGCTGGCCCTGACCATCGCCGTTTTTTCAGCGTGGATTGGAAAACTATTTGCGGTGGACGCAGGTGCGCTTCCTTCAGCGGGTCCAATTGATTTTTGGGTTTTTCCCTTGGCTGTGGCGCTGACGCTTTACCTTACGTGGAAACAATTCGGCAGTTTCATCATATTTTTCTGCCTCTTTTGGATTGTGTATTTCTTTGTGCGCGGGTGGCTTCCTGAATGGACAGGAATTTTTGCAGGATCGGACAGCACATTGGCGCAATCCATGCGGGCCATGGTGCTGAATTTCTGGGCTCAAACGGGGGGATTATTTGGACAACCGTTACAGGTTGTTTCGGGTAATGTCCTAATCTTTATCATTTTCGGTGCCGTATTGATGGCCTCTGGCGCGGGGGACGTTTTGATGAAGATCGCAAACCTGTTAACAGGGCGCTTTACGGGTGGGGCGGCGCATGCGGCGGTGGCCTCATCCGCGCTGTTTGGAACCCTGTCCGGCGCGGCCATTTCCAATGTTGTCTCAACGGGCGTCATGACCATTCCCGTGATTAAGAAATCGGGATTTCGCCCCGCATTCGCAGCGGGTGTAGAGGCCGCCGCCTCAACAGGGGGCCAAATCATGCCACCTGTCATGGGGGTTGTGGCATTCTTCGTCGCGGGTCAAATCGGGTTGGAATATCGCTACATCGTTGTGGCGGCAATCATGCCTGCGATTTTCTACTATGTCGGAACATTCCTAACTGTTTACTTTGAGGCACGTCGTCAGGGCATTGGTCCCTTACCCAAAGAGGCCCGCGTGCCCCTGACATCCATCGAAAAACGTCAATGTTTGGTGTTTATCATCCCGCTTGGCGTTCTAAGTTATCATCTCTTTGCGCAACCCTCGGTGCCAAAAGCAGGGTTTTACGGATTTCTTTCTGCGATCATAATGGCGCTGATCCTATTCCCTGCATATCGTTCACCCCGCCGCGTTTTTCAAAGTTTGGTTGACGGCGGGCGTATGGCCGCATCCATCGTCGTGATCGTTGCCGCGATTGGTTTGATTGTAGGGTTGATCGAAATATCGGGGTTCTCTGGCCGTTTATCGCTGTTGTTATCCCAACTTGCCAACGGTCCGTTGTTTGTGACGCTGATTGTTGTGGCGCTTGGCTCGATTGTTTTAGGGATGGGGCTGCCCCCTGGGGCCACTTATTTCATCATCGTAATCGCGCTTAGCTCGGGGATCGACATGGTTGGCATCGCGCCGCTGACACTTCATTTGTTTGTGGTGTTCTTTGCGGTGATTTCGACCGTCACACCGCCTGTGGCATTGGCGGCATTTGCCGCAGCGCCGATTGCAGGAGCAAATCCAATCGATACTGCATTTCAGGCTGCGCGCCTGTCCTTAGCAGGGTTCATAATTCCATTTGTTTTCGTCTATCACCCGGCCTTGCTGTACAAACTTCAAATTCTGTTTGAATGGTTTGGCGGTGAAACCGTGTCATCGCGTGCGATGATTGATATTGCCACTGTCGGATGGGGGGATTTCGTATGGATCACGTTGGCCCTTGGCACGGCGCTTTGGCTTCTTGCATCCGCAATCAGTGGTTATGAAAAACATCGAATTGGCGGGGTTGCGCGGATCCTCCGCGGAATTTTGGCTGTACTTATGCTCTTGCCAAATTTGACCATTGCCATCCCCGCATTTGGTGCGGGGGTGATGATGATCCTATGGCATCGTCGTCAGATTGATGACCCACATACAAAACATGAAATTGCATAACAGGGAGAAAATCATGCAAAAACTTGGACTGGCCCTTGCGGCAACACTGGCCCTTTCGGTACCTGCACAGGCCGAAACATTGAAAATGGCAACCATCGCACCTAGTTTGGGGGCGGCGATTTCCATGGCGACATTCGCAAACATCGTCACCAAAAATGTCGATGGGATCGAGATTGAGGTCGCAGCAGGGGGTGCCGCAACCCTGCACATGATGGAAGTGGGCCGTAGCAATTTGGACATGTCGATGACATCACCCGTGGTTTACAACCTAATGTCAGGTGGTAAGGCGATGTATGCAAAACAGGCCGACGCCCCTGAATTGGCGAAAAACGTTAATCTGTTAATGTGGTATCCATATGGAGCCTATCACTTTGCCGTGCGTGCAGATAGCGACATTCAAACACTGGATGATATCGAAGGCGCCTCTGTTTTCCTTGGGCCGCAGGGGGGCGGTGCATTCAACGCGGCCAAAGGTTGGGTTGCATCCACAACTGGACTGGTTGCAGGTGAAGACTATGAAGCGATCAAAGCAAACTGGCAAACAGGATATCAGGCGTTCCTTGACGGGAAAATTGATGTCTATGTGAACGGCTGCTTGGATCCATGTGGTCAATTCATTCAGTTTACTGAAACCGAAGATGTGCGTTTCATCGCACCCGAGGATCACACGGGCGAAGCGGTCGACAAATTCCTTGGCAAATTCCGCTATTATGCCGAAGTTCCCGCAGGCGTATATGAAGGTCAGAAAAATGATGGCCCTGTCATAAGCTTTGATACCGCCGTTGGGATCGCTGTGCGCGCGGATATGGATGAGGATACTGTTTATCAGGTAACCAAAGCGTTCTGGGACAACATTGATCAGGTCACTTCCGAAGCACCATGGGCCAAAGCACTGAACCTTGAATTCGCGGCGTCAAAACGTGGTTTGGCTGAACTGCACCCAGGTGCGGCGCGTTATTATCGCGAAGTTGGTGTTTTGAAATAATAACAAATGCGCTGCCGTGTCGGGGATGCGGCAGCGCAGATTTTAAGGATTTTTAGGATGAGACTTGCATTAACTGGGGCAGCCACGGGTATCGGCGCAGAGGTTGCCCGCAAAGCGAAAGAGCAGGGGCATGAGGTGATAGCCTTTGACGTCACCCAACCGTCTGTTGCGGTGGATCAGTATGTTCAAGTTGATTTGTCTGATCCAGCGGCCATTGCAGATGCTGTAAATGCGACGCAAGGAACATTTGATGCGCTGATCAATAACGCTGGCCTGCCACCAAGAGAGGGATTGGGCTGCAAGGTTTTAGAAGTGAACTACCTTGGTCTGCGCGACATGACACAGGCCATGGCGTCCCGTTTAAACGCGGGCGGTGCGATTGTGCACACGGCCTCGCGTGCGGGGGCATTTTGGCGGGATAATGTGGCGCAGGTTAAGGCGCTACGTGCCTGTTCATGGGGGGACATTGATGCATTTATCCAATCGCATAATATTGATGACACACGCGCCTATAACCTGTCCAAAGAGGCAGTGATCGTTGAAACCATCGCCACGACAGAGGCGTTTTTGGCCCAAGGCATTCGTGTCAATTGCGTCAGCCCCGCCGCCGTTAGCACAGGTATATTGGATGATTTCACCAAGGCCTTTGGCCCAAAGGTTGCCAAAAACATCGCCCGGGCGGGGCGCCCTGGGCATCCATCGGAAATCGCCGATGTGATTTTGTATCTCGCCTCTTCGCAAAGTGCGTGGATAAAGGGGCAGGACATTACGATTGATGGCGGGATGAGCGCCATGGGCATGACGGATATGATGGAACTAAAGGGATAATTCATCACAATGAAGCTGTTTTCAGACAAAAATCGCCCCGTGCATATGGGGCAATATCCAACAGAACGGTTAAAACGCATCGACACCGTCGATCTGAATACAGCCCCCGAAATGCAGGCAGTGTCGTTTCGCAGGCCCGAGGCCCCCGAAAATATTGTCAACGCCATGGGCGAATATCAGGCCATGTTGGATGCCATTCGCGATGGTTTGATCAATAAAACCAAGGCGGACATTCCAACCGACCCAACTGAACGTGCAAATCACATAAAGGGGTTTGGGTATTTTTCCGATGCGTCAATGATTGGGATCTGCGGATTGGATGATCGCGCAATTTTGGACGATCCGATCCAAAACCCCGATATTGAACGTTTGGCCCATGCCCTGCGAACGCGGCAAACAAAGACACTGGCGTCGGGCATTGATGTCATTATGGCGGACCTAAAGGACTCGATGGAGGCACCGCCCACAACGATTGACGGTCACACGCATGCTATTGTGTTTTTATACGAGAACCCCCGTGATTTGATGCCGAATGAAGTGGGTTGTGATTGGCTTGAGGATGCGCATGCGCACCGCGCCTGTTTGCGGGCAAATGAAACCGCAGCGGTGATTGCCAATTACATTCGCCTTCTTGGCTATGATGCGAAATCCCATTCTGGGGCGGCCAGTGATGTGGATTTGAACAAACTTGCGCTGACGTCTGGTCTGGTTTGGGCGGATCAGGGGGAGTTAATTGCGCCCTATATCGGAAAGAACTTTGGATTAGGTGTGATTACAACCACGCTTGATCTGGCAACCGATCGCCCGTTGGCGCCCCGCGTAGAACAACCCTGGTTCAAAACCCAAGGTCCCGCATGGTGGTTGGGCAAAGGGTTTTCCAAAAACGCGTTTAATCGTGATCCGTTTTCCAAGCGTAAATTCGTCGATGGGCCGCATCCTTTTGAAAACCTGAAACGTGTCGAAACACCCACAACCTACATTGATGAGGCGCGTGTGGCCCGCGTTCCAAAACGCACGGATATGTTCGCGCGTGCGCAGTTTGGGGACATGGGCAAAAACCTGCAAGAGGGGGCCAAGGGCGGCTATTACGCGCGCAAAGCCGCGCCATCCTGTGCGCAGCGGCGTGCATTAGGCGCCTTTGTCCTGTTGCAGGATGGAGAGGCGAATGAAAACGGCGCGCGCCCCAATGATTTGGCGCAAAACGCGGCCAACATAAAGGCTGCGAGTTATTTCCTTGGCGTCGATGCTGTTGGGCTGTCACGCTGTCCTGATTGGGCGTGGTACAGCCATGATGCAACGGGCGCTGTTTTGGATCCCCCGCACAATAACGCGGTATCAATGATCATCGATCAGGGGTACGAAACGATGGAGGGTGCATCGGGTGATGATTGGATATCTGTCGCCCAATCCATGCGTGCCTATTTGCGCTTTTCCCTCTTGGGGGGCGTGATTGCCCAACAAATCCGCAACTTGGGGTACAAGGCGAAATCGCACACTGTATTGGATGGTGAAGTGTTACAGCCCCCATTGCTTTTGCTGTCGGGGTTGGGTGAGGTCAGCCGCATTGGCGAAGTTATTTTAAACCCCTACCTTGGCCCGCGCCTGAAATCCGGCGTTGTGACAACGGATATGCCGTTTGAACATGACAAACCGATTGATTTTGGCCTGCAGAATTTCTGCGAAAACTGCAATAAATGCGCCCGTGAATGCCCATCTGGCGCGATTACAGCAGGGCCAAAGTTGATGTTTAATGGCTATGAGATTTGGAAATCAGATAGCCAAAAATGCGCCAGTTACCGCATTTCAACCGAAGGCGGCGCAATGTGCGGGCGCTGTATGAAAACCTGTCCTTGGAACCTAGAAGGCCTATTTGCCGAGGCCCCGTTTAGATGGGCAGCCAGCAATCTACCATCGCTTGCCAAACCTTTGGCAAAATTGGATGACATGGTTGGAAACGGTGAATTAAACCCCATCAAAAAATGGTGGTGGGACATCGAGCTTTATGAAGACGGTGGATATAAACCAGCGCGAAAACCCGTGAATGCGCGTGGCTTGCAAAAGGACCTTGATCTAAAATACGAAGATCAAACAATGGCCGTTTATCCAGCAAACCTTGCGCCCCATCCCTATCCCTATCCGTTCCACATGGATCGCGAAGCAGGGATTGAAGCCTATCAGGCCATGATCACGGCAGAGGAATACAAACTAAAACTGGAGCGTGGCGAAACCGATCATCTGCATGTCTATTCCAGCGATGGGGACGCGCCCGTCGTGCGTGTTCAGGTCAGCAAGGTCGAAAAAATGACCCAGGACGTCACAAAATACGAATTCCAAACGCTGGACGGATCCCCATTGCCCGGATGGAGCGCAGGGGCGCATTTGGATATTGTCGTGGCCCCTGAATTTTTGCGTCAATATTCCATGTCGGGCGACCCAGCCGATCGCAGCAAATATCAAATTGGTGTCCTGCGCGAAGATGCGGGGCGCGGTGGATCAAAAATGATGCATCGTATTTTTGTGGAAGGACGCAAGGTCTTTATTTCAAAACCCATAAACCATTTTGACTTGGTTGAGGATGCGACCAAAACCTTTCTGATGGGTGGGGGGATTGGCATTACGCCGATGATCGCCTTTGCCCATCGTTTGCACGCCTTGGGGCTTGATTTTGACATGCATTATTCCGCCAGTCGGAAAGAGGGGGCAGGGTATTTAAATGACCTTGCCGCTGTTCCTTGGGCCGATAAGGTGCAGTATCATTTCAGCGATCAGGGCACGCGCGCGGATTTGGCCAACATACTGTCGGGATATCAAAACGGTTGGCATGTCTATACCTGTGGCCCTGAACGTTATATGGATAGCGTCATTGCTGCAGCGGAGACGGGTGGTTTCCCTGATGAGGCGCGGCACCTTGAATATTTCTCGGTTCCTGAACAGCCCGATTATGTGAACCACGATTTCAAAATCAGACTTGCAAAATCTGGGCGCGAATTTGACGTGCCTGCAGATAAAAGTGCGGCGGATGTTCTGATTGATGCAGGCTATACCGTTGATTTGAAATGTTCCGATGGCATTTGCGGTGTGTGCAAATGCGGGGTGGTGTCAGGGGACATTGAACATCGGGATTTCGTTTTGTCGAAAAAACAACGCGAAACCGAAATGATCCTATGTCAAAGCCGTGCTTCGGAAAAAGATGGCGTGATCGAAATCAACCTTTAAACAGGCGGTGAAATACTGCCCTTGGTCAGTTTGGTCGAAATATCAACCGCCGATGCCTTTAACCGTTCCAACAGGCCGGATCGAATGACGGTATCGGCGCTTAGGTGCTCTTCTAACCACAGAAGGCTAAGTGATCCGTGAATTCCATCCGCCGTGATAATTGGAACCGCGATTGCGCCAATGGGGGGCGTTTCATCGAATGGGGGTTCCCAATACAGCTCTTCTCGGATGCCATATCCCCGTTTTCGTGTGATTTCTAATTCTGCATCCAAACGGCCAGAATTATACCAACTGATATCCTCTTTGCGCGCACAGTTCAGGAATGCCTGTATATGTTTTTCGCGCATCTCTTCGGACATATGGGCCAAAATCACGCGTCCATGGGCGGATTGGAAAAGCGATGGTTGTAACCCCAGACCAGTGCGACCAGGCGCCATAGTACCGCGCAAACGCATGCTTTCGATGATTTCAAACTGACCAAACCCGCGAATAGCGCAGAGATCAAAGGGCAGCGAATAGAGGTTTTGGCTCAGTTTCAGCAAAATGGGCACGGCAAATTCGGCCATTGGGTGCGCACGCGCCTCTGCCCCCAGAATATCGCCCTGCTAATGGGACAGTTCGTATCGTTTTTCAACGATCAACTGACGAACCCAGCTACGGTTATTCATTGTCCCCAAAATGCGCAATGGACCTACGTAATCCAAACCCGTCTTTTGCCGCAGTTCGGTTAGGGAACACGACCCAGATTGAGACAACACATCAATCACCAAGAGCGCACGATCAACGGCGCGGATGCGTTTGATACTCATGCAGACACCATAGTTCAATGTGTGAACACACTAAATGCGTAAATGAGGCTGGAGTAAACGCAACAATCGAAATACAGTCGTGAAAAAGACAGGTGAGGTTATGGAATACACGTTTTTAGACGACATCGAACGCATGCATACCGTTGCGTTTTATCAAAGCTATTACTATGGCACGGGTGAAAAATCAGAATTGATCACGCATCTTGAACGCTTTCCAATGCATATCGAATGGCTGTTTCACGAGGTTATGTTTTTCATGAAAAACGATGGGGTGAGCGCACGCTATGGGGCCGAAAATGCAGCAATGATCGACATTCGTGATGACCAAATTTTCCAATATTTTATGACAGGCACGGATGAGGCAAACACCTATTATGATGAACCCAGCTTGGCCAACTATCCCGATCGCATAATTGACATCGCCGAATTCATGTCGATGCATCCGTTGATTATCGAAGTGATCGTTTCGCACAAATTGACAGGGTCAAATATCCAATTGGCATGATTATGGTCATCTGCTTGTGTATCACACGTGAAAATGGTTCACTGCGTCCAAGTTTTACAGGGGAAACAGATCCATGCGTTTAACGATACGCGCACTTTTAACCACGATTGGACTATTCATGATGACTGCTGCAAATGCAGAACTACAAATTGAAACGATCACCGAAGGGGAAGGCCAAGCGGCCGAAGCCGGCAATAAGGTATTTGTTCACTATACAGGCAAGCTGGAGGACGGCAGCGTTTTTGACAGTTCGGTGACGCGCGGCCAACCGTTTTCGTTCACTTTAGGCGCGGGCCAAGTGATCCGTGGTTGGGAACAGGGCATTTTGGGTATGAAGGTCGGGGAAAAGCGTGTCCTGACAATCCCACCTGACTTGGGATATGGCGCCGCAGGTGCAGGTGGTGTGATCCCACCGAATGCGACATTGACGTTTGAAGTTGAACTTTTGGACACAATGATCCCACCACAACTGGGCCAAGCAACCTCGCAAGAATTATTGGATGCCCAAAAGAACGGGACCATTATAGTCGATATTCGTCGTCCAGAAGAATGGGTTGAAACAGGTGTTATTGAGGGCGCTGAACTGATCACGGCCTTTACGGCGGATGGGGGAATACACCCAGAGTTTCAGCCAAAATTCTTTGCTCTTGTTCAGGATCCATCCACACCGATCATGCTGTATTGCCGCACAGGGAACCGCACGGGAATGTTGGGAGATGCCTTGTTGAACCAAGTGGGCCTTACAAACATCAGCCACCTAACAGATGGTATTGTTGGATGGTCTGCAGCCGGGTTTGAAACACAAACTTACACCGAATAACCTATTGTCATACATGCGAAATCCCATTTGACCAGTGAGGTTTCGCTGATTTCTGTCAATGGGGGCGAATTTTTTAACATCTTTGGCTAAACTATGGAAAAGGATGCGAAAAAGCGATTCGGGCGGTATTGCAGAAACGGTGCCGCTATATTGAGCAGAATAAAGGATGGTTGATGGATAATATCGCCGAGTTTGAACGCCGAATTATTGTAGCGTTAGATAAAATCGAACGTCATATGACATCCGACGCATCTGCGTCATCAGGTATTGGCCAATCAGAAGAAATGGTGGCATTAACCCTGCGCAATTCTGAGTTATTGAGTGAGATTGATCGTTTGCAAAACGAAGTAAATCTGTTGAAAGCCGAACGTGAAGACGAAAAGGCAGATTTACAAACACTGCACGATGAACTGGAAGCCGCGCTGACAGCCGCAAAAGCAGAGGAGGGCGCCTAATGCCAGAGGTGACAATTGAAATTGGTGGCCGCCAGTTCGAAGTGGCCTGTCAGGATGGCGAAGAACACTATCTGCGCTCTGCCGAAAAGCTGCTCGATGCAGAAGCATCGGTTCTTCAGAAACAGATAGGGCGCATGCCCGAACCGCGGATGTTGTTGATGTCTGCGCTGATGTTGGCCGATAAAACAGCGGCCTTGCAGGAAAAGCTAACCGACGCAGAGAAGTTGTTGGCAGACACACGTGTCGAGTTAGAGCAATTGAAAAACGCACCTGCGACCGAGGCAAAGACGGTTGAGGTGCCCATCATTCCGCCACAGGTCGGTGATAGCCTGGCCGATATCGCGGCGCGTGCCGAAAGTTTGGCACAACGCTTGGAAGAGTCATAATCAAACGTGCCTCTATTTTCAGCAGTTTGAAACAGAACGGCTTTTGGTTGCACATTGGGCGGAAATCATCGCTGTTCCAGAGGCACGGCGCAGACTTGCAACGCAGCTGCCAGATTTACTGACACCCGATGTGATCGCGCATCTGCCGCCATTTTTTGACCTAACGGATCAAAATATGGATCAATGGATCGACGCACGCAACGCGGAAAGTGATATCTATCTAATACGTGAAAAAGGCACTGACGTACTCATCGGGCTTATGTTTTTAACGCCCTCATTTAATAACGACATTCACCTCGGATATCTTCTTGGGCAATCAGCGTGGAGGAAGGGGTATGCAAGCGAACTACTTGCAGGACTGGTGTTGCACGTTCCCAAGACGGGTTTTCGTCTTCTTGGAGCTGTTGGGCGCGAAAACCCCGCATCCGCGCATGTGTTGCGAAAAACAGGTTTTCATATTGTGCCAGAGTTTAGTGACAGAGAAACAGGAATGTTTGACATCACATGTAATTGAAAAAGGCCCCATGTAGGGGCACAATTCAAACTAGATTAATTCGCAACTTAACCGTTTGCTTCGCGGATTTTGTCGGCCGCTTCTTTATCATAACCCACACCATTGTCATCAAACAATGTGTCCAATTCACCTGAAAGGGTCATTTCGGTGATGATGTCACATCCACCTACGAATTCACCCTTGACGTATAGCTGTGGAATTGTTGGCCAGTCAGAATAATCTTTAATCCCCTGACGGATGTTTTCGTCTGCCAAAACGTTAATGTCCGTGTATTCAACACCCATATAATTCAAAACACCTGCGACGCGGCTTGAAAAACCACACTGCGGCATTTCCTTGGTGCCTTTCATGTAAAGCACGACGTCGTTGGCTTTGACTGTTTCGTCGATCTGCGTTGTTGCATCGCTCATAACTGTAATCCTTTGATGTGCTATTCTGGAACCTTGGTCGTCAGGGCAAGCGCGTGAAGCTCGCCGTGCGATCCATCCATTTTTCCTTTAAGTGCAGCATAAACTGCACGTTGTTGTTGAACACGGTTTTTGCCGCGGAAACTTTCGTCAATCACTTCTGCGGCGTAATGATTTCCATCACCTGCCAAATCCGTGATCGTGATTTGCGCGTCCGGAAATGTTTCGCGGATCAACGCCTCAATCTCATGTGCCTGCATTGCCATAGGTAAACTCCTTTGAGTTTATTTATGTATCTATTGCTTAATTCAACAAGAGGAAAAGCAGCATTTTCTCCCTTTCCTTTTAAATGAACAGGTTTCTTAGGCGAAGGCCTCGCCAAAACTGTTGCGATATAGGGCACTTAGGTCGGCCAATTCGGCTTCAGATCCGCCAAATTTCACGGATGTGCCGCCGAAACGTCCAACCGACTGAATGCTAAGGCCCGCTTGTGTTGCGGCCGCCATCAATGCTTCGGCCTGATCGAAGTTGCAGGCAATCAAATAGCGCGCCTGATCTTCGCCAAACAATGTTGCGGTATCCGCAGCATCAAGGGTTACACCAACGCCTGAGGCTTCTGCCATTTCAAAGGCAGCAAGCGCCAATCCACCATCGCCCAAATCGCAGCACGCGCGGATCATATCACGATTGGCCAAAATGAATTCGCCATGCGCCGATTCCGCGTCCAAATCAACATTTGGCGCGTCGCCGTCTTCACGATTAAACACCTCGGCCAATAGGGCCGATTGCCCAAGGTGACCTGCGGTCTCCCCCAGAACAAGCGCCACGTGACCATCACGTGCACGATCCAAGATTGCCTCTTCGCCCGCAGCAATCAATCCAACTGCACCGATTGTTGGGGTTGGTAGGATCGCATTGCCGTCTGTTTCGTTATAAAGGCTGACGTTGCCTGAAACGATCGGCATGTTTAGCGCGGAAACAGCCGATCCAATTCCTTTGATCGCGCCTACGAATTGGCCCATGATTTCAGGTTTTTCAGGATTGCCGAAATTCATGTTGTCTGTGCTGGCCAAAGGACGCGCACCTACAGAAATCAGATTGCGATAGGCTTCTGCCACAGCTTGACGTCCCCCCATTTCTGGGTTCGCACGCACGTAGCGGGGCGTAACATCCGATGTGAAAGCCAGTTTTTTGTCCGTACCATGCACACGGATCACACCCGCGCCAAATCCAGGGCGTTCCATTGTGTCAGCCATGACTTGGCTGTCATATTGTTCATAGACCCATTGTTTTGAGGCGTAGTTCACAGAGCTAATTAGCGCCTTTAGCGCATCAATTGGATCAACCTCTGGGACATCATCCATGTCCGCTGCCGCAGGTGTTTCCACCCATGGGCGGTCATATTCGGGTGCATTGCCCGACAAGGCGCGCAGTGGCAAATCTGCCTTACACTCACCATTTAACATGATGAGGAAGCGATCCTCGGGAATGGTTTCCCCGACGATGGCAAAATCAAGATCCCATTTATCAAACACGGCTTTGGCCTCTGCTTCTTTTTCAGGGCGCAGAACCATTAGCATTCGTTCCTGAGATTCAGACAGCATCATTTCATAGGCGGTCATGTTGGGTTCACGGGTTGGAACCTTTTCCAAATCCAAACGAATACCCAATTCGCCCTTATCGCCCATTTCCACGGCTGAACACGTCAGACCCGCGGCACCCATATCCTGAATAGATATAACTGCACCTGTCTGCATCAACTCAAGGCAGGCTTCCATGAGGCGTTTTTCTGTGAATGGATCACCAACCTGAACAGTTGGGCGTTTTTCTTCGATGGTTTCATCGAATTCGGCGCTGGCCATTGTTGCGCCACCGACGCCATCACGGCCGGTTTTTGCGCCCAAATAGACAACGGGCATTCCTACGCCAGAGGCCGCAGAATAAAAGATTTTGTCTGTATCGGCTAAACCCGCTGCAAAAGCGTTTACCAAGCAGTTGCCATTGTAAGCGGGGTGAAAACGAACCTCACCACCAACAGTTGGAACACCAAAACAGTTTCCGTAACCGCCAACACCTTCGACAACACCATGTACCAATTGGCGTGTTTTGGGATGCGATTTTTCACCGAAAGACAAAGCATTCATTGCAGCGATCGGGCGTGCGCCCATGGTAAATACGTCGCGCAAAATACCACCTACACCTGTTGCGGCCCCCTGATAGGGTTCGATGTAGGAGGGGTGATTATGGCTTTCCATTTTGAAAACAACGGCCTGACCATCGCCAATATCAACGATCCCTGCGTTTTCGCCAGGTCCGCAGATAACCTGAGGACCGTCTGTCGGCAGTGTACGCAACCATTTTTTTGAGGATTTATAAGAACAGTGTTCGTTCCACATCGCCGAGAAGATGCCAAGTTCCGTGAATGTTGGTTCGCGTCCAATGATGTCTAGGATCAGTTGATATTCGTCTGGTTTCAAACCATGTGCGTCAATAAGCTCGGGTGTGATGTTTGGTTCGCTCATAATGGCCCCTAAAATGTCCTTCGCATCCTTTAGGGCATCAAAGGAAAAAGGGCAATATTCAGGCGGGTTTCATTTAGGCAAAAAAAAGGGCCGAGCAAGCTCGGCCTTAGTCCAACAGGGAGGTATGAAAGCGCAAAATCGCTTCCATGACGCTGATATAGGCGCAGTACGTATGTCGATCAAGAGAAAGAATGCCGCAGGTGCAGCATACCCGCTATGCAAAAATTGCATGGCTTGTATTTAATGAGATAACTCGCCATTTCGCAGGGCGCGACGATAACCAATAATTTCGTCCTGCACAAAGTCGCGGAAGGCTTCAACCCGTTTTGAATGGCGCAGCTCTTCTGGATAGGCCAGATAAACGGGGACCTCAACAGATTCAAGTTCATCCAAAACCCGCACAACGCCGTCAAAATCCAATGTGATGTAATCAGGTAAAATTCCAATTCCCAAATCGTGGATCACCGCCTGTAGAACGCCAAAGTAATTGTTCACGGTCAACATGGATGGCAAATCATAGGTCATCAAATGTTGCGTCAGGGCCAGGCCTGCACTTACTTGCGCGGATCTGGGGTGTTGGCAAATCAGGCGATGGTTCACCATATCCTCGATCTTTTCAGGCACACCATGCGTTTTGATGTAACTGGGGGATGCGTAAAGACGCATCTTAACACTCATCAAACGTTTGCGGATCAAATCCGCTTGGGATGGCTCTTTCATGCGGATGGCAACGTCCGCTTCGCGCATGGGCAAATCCAAAACGCGCTCTTCCAACATCAAATCGATTTTTAGTTCGGGATATTTTTCATAAAGTTTCGGCAGTCGCGGGGCCAACCACAAGGATCCAAACCCTGTCGAAGTTGTGACGCGTAATTCGCCAAATACCTCTTCTTCGCTATCCTTAATGCGCGCCTCGGCTGCCTCAAGACGTTTGACCATGGATTGGGTAGCGTCAAACAACAACTCACCCTGTTCGGTCAGGATTAGACCACGCGCATGGCGGTGAAACAGATTTGTATTCAACGATTCTTCTAAGGCGCGCACTTGGCGGGACACGGCCGATTGCGACAATCGCAATGTATCACCTGCGTGTGTTAGGCTTCCTGCGTCGGCCACAGCGTGAAAAATGCGCAGTTTATCCCAATCCATCCCAAATGCTCCGTTTTTTATCTTGATGACATGATTCTATTCATGGTCATATCAAAGTACTAACATGACGCAGCGTCCAAAATAAATCTATAGCTTGGTCAGAAAAGCTGACCTATAATTTGGATAACCGTTTGGGAGGTCAGTTGATGAGCACGTCGAAGATTTCGCTTAATGATAAATACGACATCGAAAAACATCAGGTGTTGTTGAATGGAACACAGGCCTTGGTGCGCCTGATGATCGCGCAAAAAGAACGTGATCGCCAAGCGGGATTGAACACAGCGGGCTATGTGACGGGATATCGTGGTTCTCCCTTAGGGGCCGTTGATTTCCAAATGAAACGTGCGGGCAAAGTTCTGCCCGAAAATGACATCACGTTCCAAGAGGGTCTGAACGAAGATCTGGCCGCAACCGCCCTTTGGGGGGCGCAACAGGCTGAATTGCGGGGCGAGGGGCGTTTTGACGGTGTCTTTGGGCTTTGGTACGGCAAAGGTCCCGGTGTGGATCGGTCGGGCGATGTGATGCGTCATGCGAATATGGCAGGATCATCGAAAAACGGCGGTGTGATCATGGCCATGGGTGATGATCATACAGGGGAGAGTTCAACTGTTCTGCACCAATCTGATTGGGCCATGGTGGATGCATCTATGCCCGTTATCTCCCCTGCGGGTGTTCAAGAGATTTTGGATTACGGACATTATGGCTACGCGCTGTCACGCTTTGCAGGTGTATGGGTTGGCCTTAAAACTATGAAGGACACGATCGAAGTGACATCCGTTGTGGATGGCAACCCAAATCGTATGCACTTCAAAACTCCTGATATTGATATACCCGACGGGGGATTAAACATTCGTTTGGTCGATCTGCCAGTGGATCAAGAAGCACGTCTGCTGCGCCATAAAGTCAGTGCGGCCGAGGCCTTTGCCCGCGAAAACCGAATTGACCAGCGGGGTTTGGGCCAAGCTGGCGCCAAAATTGGGATCGTCGCCGCAGGAAAAAACTGGTTGGATGTGCAACATGCTATGTCGGTTCTGGGCGTTGATCAGGACGAGGCCGTACGATTGGGCATCACGACTTATAAAGTGGTGCAAACTTGGCCGCTGGACAAAACCAGCCTGCGGGAATGGGCAGACGGGTTGGATTTGATCATCGTGGTAGAGGAAAAACGCAAATTGATCGAGCCACAGATCAAAGATGCCCTATTCCATGACGCCGATCATTGCCGTGTTTATGGCGGTGAAAAAGGTGATATTGGCACCCTTCTTTTCCCATCAGAAGGGGCACTTGATCCCATTGATATTGCGCAATCCTTAGGTCAAATCTTTGTTGAAGAGGGATGTGGTGGTCAAAAAATGACCGATGGTTTGACGCAAATTGCAAATGCAAAGCACGCAGATAATGCCAGTGATATCGCCGCGCGCTTACCATATTTCTGCGCAGGTTGTCCGCATAATTCGTCGACCAAGGTTCCCGAAGGATCCCGTGCCTATGCTGGGATCGGGTGTCACTACATGGCGCAATGGATGGAGCGTGACACGCTTGGCTACACACATA
>Ga0255770_10001176_pt1 | contig 24412 bp, 19 predicted proteins | sample 071ome_22_FD_179968 | JGI IMG/M metagenome (GOLD analysis project Ga0255770, IMG submission 179968) | Coastal salt marsh microbial communities from the Groves Creek Marsh, Skidaway Island, Georgia - 071404AT metaG (version 2) | ecosystem: Environmental > Aquatic > Marine > Intertidal zone >...
GATTCCCAAGTCTAATGGAATTTAATGCTGCCGATATCTTTGAAGGTGTTGTAGACAGAGTCCCTGATCGTGAAGCAATTGTCCATGGATCTACCCGCTTAACTTATAAAGAATTAGATGCCCGAAGTAACAAGGCAGCAAATGCTTTAAAAAAACTAGGTATTAAAAAAGGTAGCCACGTTGGCATATATGCTTTTAATTGTGTTGAGTGGTTAGAAATTATGCTTGGCGCATACAAACTTTGCGCAATACCTATAAATATAAATTATAGGTATGTCGAGGAAGAGCTTAAGTATTTAATTGAAAATGCAGATATGGAAGCTATTTTCTATCACAAACAGTTCAGTAAAAAACTCCAAAACATTAAAGGTCAATTACCTCTACTAAAAAGCTTTATCTGTATTAATGATCATTCAGATAATGAGAATGTAATTGAAGAGAGTTTTGATTTTGAGAGTCTCATCATAAATGAAGATGAATCTAGGCTAAAAGTTCAAAGGTCGGGGGATGATCAATACATTCTATATACCGGGGGCACAACTGGTATGCCCAAAGGTGTTGTCTGGCGAATGGAAGATGTCCTTATGACTTTGGGAGGAGGCATAGATGCAGTTACTGGAGAAAAATATAAAACTCCTGAGGAATTTGCTGATAAATGCTACCAGGATCAAACCATTGCACTTGCCCTAGCTCCTTTCATGCATGGAGGTGCTCAATGGCAATCTTTTAATGCCTTTTTTTCAGGCTGGAAATTAATCATCAATGATCAGATTTCATTTGATGCTGACTATATTTGGGAAGTTGTTGCAAAAGAAAAGGTTATGAATCTTACGATCATGGGTGATGCGATGGGACGTCCTTTATGCGATGCCCTACCAAAAGCTATAGAAAAGGGTTTGGATCTTTCTTCATTGTTTGTTTTATCAAGCACAGCTTCGGTTTTTAGTGCAACTATCAAAGATACCATTTTGGAATTCTTGCCCAATTTATTTTTAATCGATGCGGTAGGTTCCTCAGAAACTGGCGCGACTGGAGTAAATATTCATACCAAAGATGGAAAATTAAAAGATTCGGGGGGTGGGCCAAAGTTTACCAAGCCTGAATTTAGTGAAATTTTGAATTTAGATACAAAAGAAATAATTCCACCCAGCGATACTCAAACTATTGGATATTTGGCAAGAAAGGGTCATGTGCCTTTGGCTTATTATAAAGATGAGGAAAAATCTAAAAAAACATTTATTGAAGTCAATGGAGAAAGATATTCAATTCCGGGAGATATGGCTAAATATGAAGCGGATGGTCAAATGACTCTTCTGGGAAGAGGAAGCGTTTCTATCAATTCAGGGGGTGAAAAGATTTTTCCAGAGGAAGTTGAGATGGCACTCAAGGCCCATCCCAATATTTTTGATTGCTTAGTGGTTGGAGTGAAGGATGACAGATGGGGTCAAAAAGTTGTTGCTGTTATCCAAAGAAGAGAAGATATTGAAATGTCATTAGAAGAAATAAAAGAAGTTGCATCAAAATATATTGCTAGTTACAAAATGCCCAAAGCAATAGTATTTTCTGAATTAATTGAAAGAGCGCCATCGGGTAAACCAAATTATCAATGGGCTCAGAAATATGCAAACTCTGAATTACGCATCCATTAAATATGAGAATTGAAACCTATATACCGGGACTAACTAAGCATACTGCTGAAATAGCAAAGCATGCGGAATCCATTGGATATGATGCCCTGGTGTCTGGTGAATTAAACAACGAGCCCTTCTTACCAGTCTTGTTAGGCTTAGAACACACTAACCTTATAGTTAGAACCGGTCTGGCCATTGCCTTTCCTAGGAGCCCTATGACGGTGGCCAATATGGGTTGGGATCTCCAAGCATTCTCAAGCGGAAGATTTCAATTGGGTTTAGGTACCCAAGTAAAAGGTCATAATGAAAGAAGGTTTTCAGTACCATGGTCTCCACCAGCACCCAGAATGCGAGAATATGTGATGGCAGTTAAAGCAATCTGGAGATCATGGAAATATGGAGAAAAATTAGATTTTCAGGGAGAGCACTATACCCATACTCTTATGACACCTATGTTTACCCCTCCCCCAATGGATGCTGAACTTCCTCCCATTTATGTTTCTGGATTAGGTCCTGGTATGGCACGGGTTGCTGGTGAAGTAGCCGATGGTTTGCTCTTACATCCCATGTGCTCCTTAGAATACATCAAAGAAATTATTATTCCTGCAGTCCATGAGGGAGCAAAAAAAACTAATCGCAATCCACAAGAATGTGAATTGCTATGGGGGGGATTTATAGCTACCGGTGAAACAGAGGAATCCTTACAAAAAGCTAAAAGAGATATTGCGGCTAGAATTAGTTTCTATGCATCCACTAGAACCTATAAACCTGCTCTTGAATTTCATGGATGGGGTGATGTTAATGAGAAACTTCATTCCCTTTCTGTACAAGGCAAATGGCAGGAGATGTTTGATTTGATTACAGATGAAATGGTGGAATGCTTATCTTTTTATGGAACTGGTGAGGAAGTTGCTAGAGAGATGAAGCATGAGTTAACTCCAATATGTTCGGCTGCAATGTGGAATGAAATTGAGCATCTTGGCGAAGACCATACCAAAGATCAATATATGGCCGATTTAATTTCTATTCTGAAAGATTAGATTGAATATTATAGAGCCACACCCTTTTGAAAGCCTTGGAGAAAAATTCTCAAGTGTTGTCGAATTTCAAGAGCTCAAAGGCATCCAAAGCATCTACTTGAATAAATCTTTTATTAAGGAATCATTGGATCCTGTTAGTGTCACCAGGCTTGAAAATATTCTGCGGGGATCTGAGCAGCCTGATCAAGGGATATCTATGGTCTATGCAGGCCATCAGTTTGGTCAACAAGTCCCTCAGCTAGGAGATGGGAGAGGACTTATGATAGGCATGATTAAAGATCTCAAGCTCGACCTTCATATTAAAGGGGCCGGTAAAACACCCTATTCAAGATTCGGTGATGGTAGGGCTGTTACAAGATCAGTAATACGTGAGTATTTGGTAGGTGAAGCAATGCATGCTTTAAATATTCCAACCTCAAGAGCTTTAATGATGGTTTTCAGCAATGAGCCAGTATTTAGAGAAACCACTGAAAAAGGCTCTCAACTATTAAGAACAAGTAAGACGCATATAAGATTTGGTCATTTTGAATATTTTGCATTTACCAATCAAAAAGAAGAGCTCTATCGGTTACTTGATTGGTGTATTGAAAATTATTTTAGTGAATTAAGTGATGACAAAGAAAAGTATGCAGCATTCTTTAGAGAAATAGTTCAGAGAACGGCATGGATGATTGCTGATTGGCAAAGCATTGGTTTCTGCCATGGAGTCATGAATACCGACAACATGAATATTTTAGGAGAAACATTTGATTATGGTCCTTATGGTTTCATGGAAACATACCACTCCAAACATGTTTGTAATCACACTGATACCCAGGCTAGGTATAGCTACCAGAATCAACCCTTAATAGGATTATGGAATTGCTCAGTACTTGCAAAGACATTAGAAGAAGTGATTGATGGAGCAATTCTTGAGGGACATCTAAAAGAATATGAAATTGAATTTCAAAGCAAGCTTCTTCAAAACTTTAGAAATAAACTAGGTCTATTTGAAGAAGACAAAAATGACCCATTTCTAATCCAAGAGCTTTTGAACCTCATGGAAACTAATCATTTAGACTTTACAACATCATTTCAAAACCTTGAGAGCATTCTTGCTGGAGACCATTCAATAATAGATAAAGAATGGGTTAATAAATTTGCTGCCCGCCACGACAAAGAATCAACTTCTTTGGAAGACAGAATCCAACATTGTAAAGCACATAATCCTAAATTTATCTTGCGAAATTATCATATTCAAAATGTAATTGAGGCTGCTGAACAAGGAGATTTCACAAAACTTGAATCATTGGAGTCAATGGCAAAAAATCCTTTTGAACAGTTTGAAAACCTTAAAGAGTACTACCAACCAAGCCCGCCAGGGTTTAATAATTTACCTCTTTCTTGCTCCTCTTAATCTATTTGCATAAGTTTCGAGAGTATCTCGAGATCTTCTAGCTTCTCACCAAGTAAAGAATAATGAACGAAGTCTCTTCTAGGAGGATGCTTTGTTCTAATGCTGCCTAGATTTAAACCAGCCTCAGCATCTTTTTTAAATAAATCCATCAGTTTTATTAAATCAAGTTCAGCGCTGAATAGTCCAACAGGAAAAGAACATGAATGGCATTGTTCTTGAAATCCTAAAAATTCTTCTTCACCAAATGTTCTCTCTGGAAGATTGACAACCTCATCAGCAATAGGTTTACCAAGAAACTTTGCAAGGGCCTCTGTAATAGTCTGAGTACCGTTGTACTTACCATCAAGACTATATCCTGCAATATGAGGTGTATACACTAAAGCTTGCTCAAAGAACTTTCCTTCTATTGATGGTTCCTTTTCCCACACATCAGCAATTAAATTTATAGATGTAAAATCGTCAAGAACACTTTCATTAATGACTCCTCCCCTTGAAGTATTGATAAGTGTTTTAAATTCCAATTGTTGAAGCTCTTTGCTGTCAATCATGTGATAAGTTGGAAACTCCCCTGTTTTGGTTAGAGGAACATGCAGGCTAACAACATCATGGATGAAAACATCCTCTAATGACTTGGTAGAAGAAGGCAACACTATAGGATCGTAAATTGTATATGGAATGCTTAAAGCCTTTAAAACAGACTCCAATTTAGTTCCAATGTTCCCGTATCCAACAATGCCAATACCATTACTTATAGTTGCAAGTCCCTGAGTGTAAATAATTTCTAATGCAGACATTACATAGTGAACTACTGACCAAGCATTACAACCTGGAGCATGAGCCCACTGTATCCCTTGCCGCTCTAAAAACTTAGTATCAATGTGATCCATTCCTGAGGTGGCAGAGCCAATAAATTTTATAGAATTGCTTTTGAGAGTAGATTCATTGATTTTGGTAGTGGATCGGATAAATAAAATATCTATATCATTCTGATTTAAGGTGCTAAATTCTGAATTTTTAAAATAAGATAAACTGAATTCTTGTTCAGATAGTACGCTTTTTAGGCTTGACTCAAGATGAGGTATGGCGCTGTCAGCTACTATGCGCATTAGTGATTATTAGTTCTGAAGAAAATACTTCTTAACCAGCCTAAAAAGCTATTAGATTTAAGAGTGTATTGATCAATTAAGTCAAAATCATTAAATAATTTTTTTGGATCTTTATAAAAATCTTTTCTAGAGATAAATTCACCATCCAGATGTTTAACTTCTTTAGCAGGATTTCCAGCATATACTTTATTAGGAGGTACATCTTTGGTCACCACTGCTCCGGCTCCAATAATGCTATTGTCTCCTATAGAGACTCCCTTACAAATAATTGCGCTATCACCTACCCATACATTATTACCAAGAGATACTTCTTTGGGTTTCCCTACCACTTCAGTTCTGTCATAAATACCATGCCAATCAGAATCAGTAACATAAGCTCCTTTTCCAAACATACATGCATCACCGATAGTTATTTGTTTGGCGGCTAGAATTCTAACGCCAGGTGAGATTAAGGTATATTTGCCAATGCTAAGCTCTCCCTTATGCTCACCAGCATCCCACGCTGTAAGCCTAATGCATCCGTCAGGTTCGGCTATCATAGTTGGAAAGTCGTCAACGCTTATATTGGAACCAAAGAGAGAGATATTCCAGGGTTTAAAGAAGGTGCCTCCTCTACCTAGTTTTTTAAACTGGGGAGCCAAAAATTTCTTTACATACAAAGAATTAACACGAATTAATAATTTTTTAAGCCAGTATGGCCTATGATCTCTTCTAATCTTTATCTCCTTTGTTGAATAAGTTAACTATGATACATTGGCTCGGTTTTTAATTCTTATCAGATGGAAAAATTTTTTAAAGAGATAAAACAATTTCTTAAACTTGGTGTTCCGATATATGGCTCTCAATTATCTTATGGAGCCATTCAACTAACAGATACTATTGTTGCTGGAAGAGCTGGCTCGCAAGAGCTTGCAGGGGTTGCGTTAGGCTCATCTCTTGCTACTCCATTATTTTTTTCACTTAGCGGGATAATGTTTGCGCTGACTCCAATTGTTGCGCATCTATTTGGAGCAAAACAAATCAAAGATATTCGATCAAAAATGAGACAATCTATTTGGATCGCAGTCGGTATTGGAGCTATCCTTACTATTGCTTATTATTTTGCTTCAAATTTTTTATTACTCTCAACAATTGATCGAGATATTATCTCAATCTCTGATTCATATCTAAAAGCCTTATCTATTGGTGCAATAGCAATGATGTGGTTTACCTGCTTAAGATGTTTCAGCGAAGGAGTCACTCAAACTTTACCAGTATTTTGGGTAGCGTTTTCTGCAATGGTTCTCAATATACCCCTCGATATTATTTTAGTGAATGGATATTTTGGATTGCCCAAACTGGGTGGCGCAGGTTGCGGATATGCTACTTCAATAATTTATATCTATATGGCAACAGCCATGACGCTGATTATTTTAAGGAAGCAATTTTATAGAGAGCTTAAATTTTTTAATAAGTTCAAATTTCCTTCAATGGAAACATTTAAAGAATTAATGTTTCTTGGTATGCCCATAGGTATAGGTATTTTTGTGGAGTTAAGTATGTTTTCAGGAGCCGCACTAATTCTTGGGCCTTTAGGAGATATTGTATTAGCAAGCCACTCAATTGCACTCAGTATTGCCAGCATAGCTTTTATGTTACCTCTGTCAATTGGGCTTGCAGCTGCTGCAAGAGTTGGTAATTTACTTGGAGAAAAAAGACTTGATGGAGCTAAATATGCTTCAAAGCTTGCAATAGCAATAACTCTATTTACCGCAACTCTTAATACTGTTGCCATTATTTTATTAGATGAATGGATTGTTAGCTTCTTCACTACCGAGGCTGTAGTAATTAATTCAGCGCTTAGTTTGCTGGTATTAGCAGCAATCTTTCAACTTCCTGATGGCTTTCAAATGGGAGCATTAGGAAGTTTACGAGGTTATAAAGATACATTTATTCCCATGATCCTGTTAATCATTTCTTACTGGGTATTTGCACTTCCAGCTGGTTACTTCCTCACTTATATTGGGATAGATGAGCCTATGGGAGCTCGAGGTGTATGGGTCGGAATGATTATAGGATTAACAATCTTTTCAGTGCTTGCTATTTCAAGGCTTAGGTTTGTTATTAAACTTAGCCTAAGACAGATTTAACGGTATTACCTATTTCCAATAAGTTGTCTGCAATATGTACGCCACAAGATTTTAATTTTTTAATTTTATCTTCGGCAGTGCCTTTACCACCTGCAATTATTGCCCCTGCATGTCCCATACGCTTCCCGGCAGGAGCGGTTTGCCCTGCAATATAGGAGATAACTGGTTTTGAAACATTTTGAGCAATAAAGTCTGCTGCTTCCTCTTCTGCAGATCCGCCAATCTCTCCAACTAAGACAATTGCCTCAGTTTCTTTATCTTCTTGAAATAATTGCAATATATCAATAAACGAGGAACCCGGAATCGGATCGCCACCAATTCCAACACAAGTACTTTGTCCAAGACCCAAATCTGTGGTTTGCTTAACAGCTTCATAGGTAAGAGTTCCTGATCTAGAAATAATTCCAACAGATCCCTTCAAATGAATATCTCCAGGCATAATCCCAAGTTTTGCCTCACCAGGAGTAATAACGCCAGGACAATTGGGTCCTATGAGCCTTAAACCTAGAGCATCAATTTTTTCCTTAACAACAAGCATATCTATTGTAGGAACACCCTCTGTGATGCATATGATCAACTCAATCCCAGCATCTGCAGCTTCAAGAATAGAATCTTTACAAAAAGGTGCTGGCACAAAAATAATTGCTGCATTTGGATCTACTGCTTCTTTCGCTTCTAACACTGAATTAAAAACTGGCTTATCCAAATGAGTTGTCCCACCTTTACCTGGGGTTACTCCTCCGACAATGTTAGTGCCATAAGCAATCGATTGCTCCGAATGCATAGTGGCTTGAGATCCAGTAAATCCTTGAACTAATAATCTTGTTTGTTTATTTACTAAAATACTCATTGGGCTAACTCCACAGCTCTCTTTGCAGCTTCTTCAAGATTGTTCAAACTTTCAATTTCGTAATCGGAATCAGCAATAATTGCGCTTCCAGTATCTGCATTGTTGCCTTCGAGCCTAACAACGACAGGAACCTTCACTCCAACTTCATCAATAGCTGCCAATATGCCCTTGGCAATAAGATCGCACCGGACAATACCTCCAAAAATATTTACTAAAACAACCTTTACCTTTGGGTCTGCAAGAATAATCTTAAAAGCATTTGCAACTCTTTCCTGGGTTGCAGTACCTCCGACATCTAGAAAATTAGCCGGATCGCCACCAAAAAACTTTATGGTATCCATGGTTCCCATAGCCAATCCAGCACCATTCACCATGCAGCCGATGTTGCCATCAAGAGACACATAGCTTAAATCAAATTTAGCAGCCTCCTGTTCTTTTGGGTCTTCCTGAGTGGGATCATGCATTTCAACTAATTGAGGCTGGCGAAATAAAGCATTGCTATCTATATTTATCTTTGCATCTAAGCAGTGCAAGTTTCCATCTGTTTTGATAACCAAGGGATTGATTTCAAGCAAACTAAGATCTTTTTCTTGAAAGAGTTTTACAAAATTTGGAAGCATTTGACCAAATTGTTTTGCTTGAGCAGCATCCAATCCTAAGATTTTTGAAATTCTTCTCGCTTGGAAGGGTAATGGACCTGTTAATGGATCAATCGGTTCATAGATAATTTTCTCAGGAGAATTCTGGGCGACCTCCTCTATATTTACGCCACCTTCTGAGGATGCGATAAATACAATTTTCCTAGAGGACCTGTCAATAACGGCGCTAAGATAAAGTTCTTTTCCTATATCAGTACAGCTTTCTATGAGAATAGCACTCACAGTTTGACCGTTAGCATCGGTTTGATAGGTCACCAGTTGCTTTCCTAGCCAATGTTCGGCAAATTGCTTTGCTTCCTCAGGAGTATCCACTAATTTTACTCCCCCTGCTTTACCCCTTCCGCCAGCATGAACCTGAGCTTTAACTACCCACTTATCTCCACCAATTTCATTGCATGCATCAACTGCATCTTCTGCACGGTGGATAACTTTATTATTGGATACTGGTAATCCGTATTCAGCAAATAATTGCTTGCCCTGATATTCGTGTAAATTCATCTTTTTCTATTAGGTATATGTATTGCTTCGTTATTTACAGCTAATGCTGCTTCATGGAGTGCCTCTGAAACTGTAGGATGACTGAAAACTGTTAGTCCAAGGTCTTCTGCACTGGAACCAAATTCCATTGCAATTGCTCCTTGCTGAACTATTTCAGCTGCTGCTGGACCGAAAGCATGTACGCCAAGAATGGTATCCGTCTTCTTATCTGCAACAATCTTAACAAAACCTACTGATTCATCAGAAGCAAGAGCCCTACCACTAGCTGCAAAAGGAAATACTCCTGTTTTAATTTCACCTATTGATTGTGCTTCTTGTTCATTCTTGCCTACCCAGGCAACTTCAGGATGAGTATATATAACTGAAGGAATTAAATCATAATTTAATTGCGCTTTCTTACCTGCAATTCTTTCAGCAACTACAATACCTTCCTCAGAGCCTTTATGGGCTAACATTGGTCCTCTGACAAGATCCCCTACTGCATAAACTCCTGGCTGAGAAGTCTCACAGAACTCATTAACTGTCACAAAACCCTTTTCATCAACTTTCACACCTGAATCTTCACCTAATAAACTATTTGTATATGGTCTTCTTCCTACAGCAACTATCAATTTATCAAACTCTAACGATTCATCACCATCAGATGTTTGATAGCTAACTATTACTTTCTTTCCATCGTCCTTGGCAGAAATAACCTTTGAACCCAACCTGATATCCAGACCCTGCTTAGAAAACTCTTTGAAAACATCTCTGGCAATTTGACGATCTGCCATGAATAAAAAGTCCTCTAATGCCTCTAGTACAATCACTTCAGAGCCCAATCTAGACCATACGCTTCCAAGCTCTAATCCAATAACACCAGCACCAATAACACCAAGTTTTTTTGGCACTGAAGTAAATTCTAATGCGCCAGTGCTATCGGTTATGTTTTCACTCCATGGAGCTATTGGGATTTCTATAGGCTCAGATCCAGAAGCCAAAATTATATTATCAGCACTGATAGTTGATTCCTCACCAACATTATTAATGACTTTAATTTCTTTATTCGCTAATAATGTTGCGGTGCCTTCAATTGGGGTCACATTATTTGCTTTGAATAAACCTAATATTCCTGAAGTAAGCTTTGTAACCACCCCATCTTTTCTATCCATCATTTTCGGTAAATCTAAGGCAATATTTTTAATATCAATACCGTGGCCACTTAAATGTTTGGTTGCATCGTAAAATCTTTGGGAAGAATCTAACAAAGCTTTGGAGGGAATACATCCCACATTAAGGCAAGTACCCCCATATCTTTGCTTACCAGCATCGTCAATATTTTTTTCAATACATGCAACAGTTTTTCCAAGTTGTGCTGACTTAATAGCTGCTACGTAACCTGCAGGTCCACCACCAATTACCACTACATCAAAATTCATTTTATAACCCCAATAATAATCTCTCTGGTGATTCCAAAGCTTCTTTAATATTAACTAAAAATCCAACCGCTTCTTTGCCATCTATGAGCCTGTGATCGTAACTCATTGCAAGATACATCATAGGTCGTACCACAATTTCTCCATCAATCACCACCGCCCTATCTTGGATCTTATGCATTCCAAGTATTGCCGTTTGTGGAGCATTTAAAATTGGTGTTGATAAAAGAGATCCAAAAATACCGCCATTAGAAATAGTAAATGTGCCTCCCTGCATATCCTGCAGATCGAGCTTTCCATCTCGCGCCTTCCCGGAGTAATCAATGATAGATTTTTCGATTTCAGCTAGATCTAAATTTTCAGCATTTCTAATGATTGGAACAACCAAACCCCTTTCAGTTGAAACGGCTACACCAATATCTTGAAAGCTGTGATAGACAATATCGTCTCCATCGATTGACGCGTTAACTGAAGGGAATGCTCTTAACGCCTCAACAGCTGCTGCAACAAAAAAACTCATAAAACCTAACTTAACTCCATGCTTTTCTTCAAATTCAGTGCCAAATTTAGATCTCATATTCTTGATTGGAAGCATATCAACTTCATTAAAGGTAGTTAGCATTGCGGTGTTTTGCTTAACCTCAAGCAATCTCTTAGCAATGGTTGCTCTGAGCCTTGACATCGGCACCCTTTCTTCGGGTCTGTCACCTGAAATAGTGGTGGAAATATCTATATCTTTCTTTGCGTCAGAATTTTTAGTTTCAAGATGCTCGAGAACATCTGCCTTGGTAATTCTGCCTCCTTTTCCTGAAGCTGAAACTTCTGCGGCATCTAAATCATGCTCGTTCATTATTTTTTTTGCCGCTGGTCCAGATTTTTTATCTTCATTGTTATCTTGTTTCTTTTCCTCAGTTTTGCTTTCCTTTACAGCATCAGGAGAAGAACCCTCTGAAAAATCAGCTATCAATTCAGCGCTGGTTACAGTTTCACCCGCTTGTTTATAGATTTTAGTAATAGAGCCATCAAATGGTGCAACAACTTCTAAAACAACCTTGTCCGTTTCTATCTCAGCGATAACTTCATCTTGCTTAACAGTTTCACCTTCTTTTTTAAGCCAATTTGCAACCGTTCCATCAACAACCGACTCAGGAAATGTTGGTGATTTTATTTCTGTGCTCATAGATATACTCCCCTAATCATTGAATGCACTGTCTATCAGCTCAGCTTGTTGCTTCAAATGAAGTTTATTTAAGCCCACGGCTGGCGCTGAAGATGCTGGTCTACTTCTTAAAGATAGATCTAATCTGTTTAATCTATCCAAAACTCTTTGTATTCTGTGGCGATGACTAAACCAAGCTCCCTGATTCATTGGTTCTTCCTGACACCAAATTACTTTTTGGGCATTTGGGTATCGCTTTAAAATTGCCTCGAGATAATCATAGGGAAAGGAATAAAGTTGCTCAATCCTTATGATTGCTGTCTTGCTATCTTGCAGTTCCTCTCTTTTTTCATCTAAATCAAAGAATACTTTTCCTGAGCACAGAACGATCCTTTCTATTTTCTCAGGTATGGCCTTTTCATCATCGATTACAAATTTAAATGAGCCCTCTGTAAATTCTTCTAAACCAGAAACAGCCTTGGGATTTCTTAGCAAGCTTTTAGGAGACATAATCACTAACGGCTTTCTCATAGGTCTAATTGCCTGAAGCCTTAAAAGGTGAAAGATTTGAGCAGGAGTTGTTGGTATGCAAACTTGAATATTTTCAAAGGCGCATAATTGAAGAAAACGTTCAATCCTGGCGCTACTATGCTCTGGACCTTGGCCTTCATAGCCATGAGGTAATAACATAACCAAGCCAGATAGTCTTTCCCACTTATGCTCAGCAGAGGAAATAAATTGATCAATAACCACTTGAGCACCATTTACAAAATCTCCAAATTGGGCTTCCCAAATTACAAGACCAGATGGCCAAGTTGCAGAATAACCATACTCAAAACCCAAGACAGCTTCTTCAGATAGCAGCGAATCATACATATCAAAGTGAGAGTCCGTTAACTCAGATATTTGAGTTAAAGGGATAAATCCATCCCCATTTTCTTGGTTAACTAAAAGAGCATGACGATGGGAAAACGTTCCTCTTCTTATATCTTGCCCAGTCATTCTTAAGGGATAGCCTTCTTGCAAAAGAGAACCATAAGCCATTAATTCTCCAAAACCCCAATCCGCAGGAATCTTACCAGCAGCCATTTGACTTCTATTGCGATATAGCTTTTCTACTTGCTTTTGAAGAATAAAGTTTTTAGGAGAACTAAAAATTTTCTCTGCAATTTCTTTTAATACTTTTTTTGATATAGCCGTATTAGTTTTCTCGTCCCAATGCTTATCTAAGTAAGGGCTCCAATCAAACCAAAGCTTCTCGTCTGGTTGGGAGGCTAAATTTAAAGCAACTGCTCCCCCGCCCTCAAGTGATTTTCTATAGGTTTTTTGAATGTCGGCGCAATCCTCAGTTGATAAAACTTCAAGATCAATAAGTTTTTTTTCGTATGCTTCTTTTACACTGGGCTTCTTTGCTATGGCTTGATACATGATGGGTTGTGTTGCCGTAGGATCATCAGCCTCATTGTGACCGCGCCTTCGATAACAAACCATATCGATAATAATATCTTTCTTAAAAGTGTTTCTGTATTCAGTAGCAAGCTTTGCAGCAAATACAACTAACTCAGGGTTATCAGAGTTAACATGCAATATAGGAGCCTCGACCATCTTTGCAACATCTGTAGCGTAATGAGTTGAACGAGCATCGTTTGGGTAAGATGTTGTAAAACCAATTTGATTATTAATAAGCACATGAATGGTCCCTCCAACTCCATAACCTCTAGTTTGGGACATCTGCAAAGTTTCCATAACCACACCTTGGCCGGCAAACGATGCATCACCATGCAATAAAATTGGTACAACTAAATTTCTTTCAGAGTCTTTGAGACGATCTTGTCTCGCTCTGACCGAGCCCTCTACCACAGGATTAACAATTTCTAGATGTGATGGATTGCTGCTTAAAGAAACATGAACCTCTCCTGCAGGAGTCAGAATATTAGAGGAATAGCCAAGATGATACTTTACATCGCCTGTGCTAGCTTTTTTTAACTTGTAATCTTCTTCAAAGGCAGCAAGAAGCTCTCCGGGCGTCTTGCCCAATACATTTACCAACAAATTTAAACGTCCCCTGTGAGCCATACCAATACAAATTTGTTGTGCGCCAAAAATTCCGCAATTTTGAATTAAAGAATCAACAAGCGGAATTAAAGACTCAGCACCCTCAATTCCAAAACGCTTCATTCCTGGATATTTTGATGACAAAAATTTTGCTAAACCATCAGCGGAACATAGCCTTTGATAGATATACTTTTGCTCTTCTGGCTTGAATGAAACAGATCCAATTAAAGGCTCTATCCTCTCTTGAAACCATTTTCTTTCAGAGTTGTTTGTGATGTGATGATATTCAATGCCAAGTTGACCACAGTATATTGAATTTAGAGCACCAAAGATTTCTTCAAGACTAGCAGAGGTCTTTCCAATATTAAGGGTATCGGTTTGAAATATTTTATTCAAATCACCTTGGGTCAAACCATGAAAATCAAGCGCAAGATCTTCAGATGGGATAATCTCACTGATACCCAACGGATCTAAATTAGCCTTTGTATGCCCTCTATGACGATAAGCTTGAATCAGTTGAATAACTTTGATTTGTTTTTCGTTAACAGGCGTTACTTGTACAGAGGAATGCTTATTTTTGGGTAGATTTTTAAATTTTTGAACAATAGCCTTATGAGATGTATCACTTTTGGTTTTACTGCCAGGAAGCGCATCAAAATAAGATTTCCAGTCAGCTGAAAGAGAACTCGGGTCATCTAAGTACTGTTCATAAAGATTCTCAAGGTAAGCAGTATTGGAACCAGAAGTATGGGAGCTCTGCAGTAAATCTGCCATTGAAGACATGTTAAGCCTGCTCGATTACCCTAATAGGCTCAACAGCTTTTGTTGAATCCTTGAGAAGCATACTTTTGATATTGCCAATTGCTTTGTTAGGGTTCAGCCCTTTAGGGCAAACGCTCACACAATTCATAATACCGTGGCATCTATAAACACTAAAAGGGTCAGATAGAGCCTCAAGCCTTTCTTCAGTTCTAGAGTCTCTGGTATCGGCTATAAATCTGTAAGCCTGCAATAAAGCAGCCGGCCCGACAAATTTATCTGGATTCCACCAAAATGAAGGGCAACTTGTTGAGCAGCAAGCACACAAAATACATTCATAGAGGCCGTCTAATTTATCTCTATCTTCTGGGCTTTGTAATCGCTCAATCTCAGGTGGGGTCGAATCATTTTGCAGGAATGGTTTAATCTTTTCATACTGAGCATAGAATTCTTCCATATCAACAACAAGATCTCTAATAACAGGTAAACCAGGCAAGGGCCTAAGATCCAATTTATTGCCTTTCAATACCTGCGACAAAGGAGTAATGCACGCTAACCCATTCTTTCCATTAATGTTCATACCATCAGAACCGCAAACCCCTTCCCTACAGGAGCGTCTATATGAAATAGTTGGATCTTGTTCTTTAAGTAGATTGAGTAATTCAAGAACCATGATGTCTCTTTCAGGTTTAGCAAAGTTAAAAGTCTGCATATAAGGAAACGCATCAGTTTCAGCATTGAATCTATAAATATTAATCTCTAATTGCATCTTAATAAGTCCTGATCTTTGGAGGAAAAGCTTCAACCTGTGATGGTTTAAAATTTACACCTCTTTTGCCAAGTGACTTTTGAATAGGATTGTACAGAGAATGACATAGCCAATTCTCATCATCTCTCTCTGGAAAATCATCTCTAGCATGAGCTCCTCTGCTCTCTGGTCTTTCTAAGGCAGAAATAGCAGTTGCCTCAGCAACTTCGAAGAGGTTTTGTAATTCAAGGGCTTCTACTCTATTGGTATTAAAAGAATTACTCTTATCTTTTAAATGCAAATTATTTATTTTTTCTCTTATTTCGTTAAGAGACTGCACTCCTTTTTCCATAAATTCGCCTCTTCTAAATACACCAAAATAATTCTGCATTACTTCTTGGAGTTCTCTTTTGACTTCTGCAACTTCATATCCTGAAGCCGAATCATTTAGTTTATTGAACCTAGTTAGAGCTCTATCAATATCCTCTGAGCTTGGATCATCGCAACCTCCACCGGATTGAATATCCTCGTGAATAAATTTTCCAGCTGCTCTTCCAAATACAACCAAATCAAGTAATGAGTTACCACCCAGTCTATTAGCACCATGAACAGATACACATGCAGCTTCACCAACTGAAAATAAACCCTGAACAACTTGATCTTCGCCATTGCTTTGCGAGAAAGCTTGCCCATGAATATTAGTTGGGGTACCACCCATCATATAGTGACATGTGGGTACTACAGGGATTGGCTCGTAGACAGGATCTACATGAGCAAATGTTTTTGAAAGTTCACAAATGCCAGGGAGCTTAGCATCAAGGACATCCTTACCAAGATGATCAAGTTTAAGAAATACGTGATCTTTATTCTCCCCACACCCTCTTCCCTCGATAATCTCAAGAACCATGGATCTTGCAACAACATCTCTACCGGCCAAATCTTTTGCAGTGGGGGCATATCTTTCCATGAATCTCTCGCCTTCAGAGTTAACTAAATATCCACCCTCTCCTCTACAGCCCTCAGTAACGAGCGAACCCGCACCATAAATTCCAGTTGGGTGGAATTGCCACATCTCCATATCCTGAGCAGGAAAACCTGCTCTTAGAGCCATACCAAGACCATCTCCAGTATTAATTAATGCATTTGTAGTGGAGGCATAAATTCTCCCAGCACCACCTGTGGCTAAAACAGTAGCTTGAGCTCTAAGAAATGCAATCTCACCACTTTCTATTGAGAATGCAATAACTCCGCATACTGCATTGTTAGCGTTAGTTACCAAATCAACAGCAAACCATTCATTAAGAAAATTTGTGCCTTCTTTTACATTATTCTGGTAAAGAGTATGCAATAAAGCATGGCCGGTTCTATCTGCAGCTGCACAGGTTCTGGCAGCCTGGCCTCCTTTGCCGAAATCTTTAGATTGGCCGCCAAAGGGTCTTTGATAAATTCTTCCATTTTCAGTTCTAGAAAAAGGCAACCCCATATGCTCAAGTTCAAAAACTGCTTTAGGGCCCTCAGAGCACATATACTCAATAGCATCTTGATCACCAATATAATCTGAACCTTTGACAGTATCATACATATGCCATCTCCAATCATCATTTGGATCTGCGCTTTGAATAGCGCATGTAATGCCACCTTGAGCTGATACAGTATGAGATCTGGTAGGGAATACTTTTGATATTACTGCTGTATTAAGACCAGATTTTGCTAGTTCAAGAGAAGCTCTCATTCCCGAGCCTCCTCCACCAACAATCAGTGCGTCGAAATTTAAAACTTTAAGATTTGTAGAATTAACATCGCCCATAATTAAAACCAAATTAGCAGAAAATAAAAAATAGTTACAAAGACTCCTAAAGCAAAGAAAATTATCTCGTAAATCTTTCTAATTAGATTTGCTTTACTTGATAAACTGAGGGATAAAAACCCTAGCGTTCTAACAGTTAGATAATCAGTGCCAACTGCCCACATTCCAGCAAAACCATGAAGGGCTGCTAAAAAAACAAACATCGATAGGCAAGATTTAAAAAAATAACTGTTATTGAGAAATTCGAAAGAGTAGCTTCCAATAAAAAATAAATACTCTAAATATCCCACAAAAAATAAAAAATAAAGAGCAGAATATCTTTGCATCTTCCATATTAACCTTCCAAGTTTCATAGAAGCACACTCGCTGTTAGAAACCCATTTATCAAGAACAAAATTAATGCCACTTGAGAGGAGATATTTGAACTATTCAATGTTTCTGGTAACACATGAAAATCGTGTAAAAGATGCCGCAAACCAGCAAACATATGATATTGAAAAATTAAAATACAAAAAAGGACAAATGTTCTGAATATGAAATTATCTTGATAAAAAGCTAAAAATTCTAAATAACTATCCTCAGATGAGACAAGATAAGTAAATATAACAAGAGAGACAGGTATAACTAATAGAAATAAGGCTACCCCAGAAACACGATGTGTAATTGACATAAAAGCAGATAATGGAAGCCTAATCTTGAGCAAATTAATAAAAACTGGTTTTATAGACATTTGTTGATTTATGGGGGTAATTTATATTGAATTATAAATGAGATCTATGAAAATGTGTTACCTTTTCTTGGATTTTACATGTTTCATTAATCTCTTTTTCTTTTTAATTTGCCTATCGGTAAGGACTTGTTTTTTGTTACTGAATGGATTCTCAGATTTTTTGAAAATAAGTTTCAATGTAACGCCCTGCAAATGCAGAGATTTATTAAAGCTTTTTTCTAAAAATCTCTTGAAGTTAGAAGGCACGCTGGTATTTGTTACATTTCCATGCAGAATCAAGGTAGTTGGATTATTGCCACCAAAATTTACAAATTTTATTTTTATTTCTCTCCCCTTAATACCGGGAACATTAATATTTTCTAAAAAACCATTTAAAAGCTTATTTAATTTGGGCGTTGTAAAAGATTTATTTGCCCGCTGATGCAAAGCAGTAATGGCATTTAGAGCTTTGCTGATTCCTTGTCTTTTTAGTGCAGAAATTTCAATTAGCTCAATATTTTCAAATATAGGATGTTGCAATTCTTTGCACTTTAAAAATTCTTTCCTTTCATTACTGTTTAAAAGGTCAAATTTATTTAGAAAAATAATGCACGGCTTTCCAGTTTGTTTTGCCAAATTTATTATTCTTATGTCTTGGTCTACTATCCCTTCCTTAGCGTCTACAATAACTGCAGCAACATCTGCAATTTCAACAGCTTGAATAGCTTTTACAAATGAAAAATATTCTACTTTTTCAGTTTTCTTATTTTTCCTTCTAATACCAGCTGTATCAATCAGGCTAAATTTTTGATCTTTGTAGTCAAATTCAATTTCAATTGAGTCAATAGTTGTTCCGGCTATCTCAGATGTAATAAGTTTATTTTCTCTAATAATTGTATTTGCAAGAGTTGATTTCCCTGCATTGGGTCTTCCTATTAAAGCGAACTTTAAAGAATGGCTATCAAACTCCTCGGCTATATTTGGTGCCTGAGTATAAATAAGTTCGTTGACTTCATCCAAGTTGATAGAGTGCTCCGCGCTTATGCTTAAAAATGTATTTATTCCATTTTTTGCTAAATCAGCTATAGCATCCTTTTTCTTTAGATCTGCTTTGTTAGACAATACAAAAAATGGTTTATTAAGCTTCCTGAGATTTTGAAGAATACTAAGATCATAGCTATCTAGGACTTCTGAACCATCAATAACAAATAATACAATTGATGACTCTTCCGCAGCCTGCCATGCTTGTTGGGATACCTTTCCAGAAAAACCATCAATATTTCCAATGCCGCCAGTATCAACTAGAAAGAATTTTTTATTCTTGATAGAAATAAAGCTATAGTTCCTGTCTCTAGTTAATCCAGGGAAATCAGAGACAATAGACTTTCTGGAACGTGTTAGCTTATTAAAAAGAGATGATTTACCTACGTTGGGTTTACCAATGATTGCAATTGATTCAAGCATAATCTATCCATCACTAATTAATAGATATTATAGAGAGATCCTCATCAACAACAAAAACAGCATCTCCTCGATTAACAATGCTTTTAATTGCTTTACTTGAAATTTTCTTTCGACCCAGAGTAATACCATTGAGTGCATCAATGATATGAAGATAGCCCTCTAAGTCTCCGACCAAGATATTGCCATTAAACTCAACAGCGTTACTAAGCTTTCTTCGTAAGTATTCCTCATTTAGCCATGATTGTTGTAACGTTCTGTTTGAAAAGGAAAGGATAGATCCATTATCTTGAATGATTACAATCATATTATTAAGAACCAAGGGTGGAACCAAACTAGAAGCTTCTTCAGCCCATACTTGTCTTTGTTGCGCTAAATCGTATATTGAAATATTTCCTTGATAGTTTGTTGCATACATCAATGAATCAATAACTACTGGTCGTGAATGTGAGTCAATAAGATTTTCTAACTCTGAAGCTCCCTTTATGTAGGATATGGGTGAGTCCCATATTAAAAATCCAGTATTCAACTGAAAAACTCCAATCCTACCATTGTCAAAAGTAGAAATAACGCTACCTTGAGATAAGATGGGTGAGCTTGTCCCGCGGACTGTTAGCGGGGGTAGTTGTGATCTAAATGACCATGCTCTTTCGCCAGTGCTCATGCTATATGCTTGCAGCTCACCCCCAGAAGTTCTTGTAACTACAAATCGGGCATCAATTACAGGGTTTGCTAAAACCTCTGAGCCAGTGTTACTAGACCAATCAATTGATTTGCTATCAATATCAAATAAATAAAGATTCCCTTGCGTATCTGAAAAAGCAAGCTTACCAAAGCCATACGCAACCCCAACTGATAGTTGAAAGTTTAGTTTCTCCTCCCAATTAACCCTTCCAGTTTCTCTGCTAAGGGATCTAATTGTTCCCTCTTCATCAGCAAAAAAAACTTCTTGTCCTGAAAATGCCGGCTCAAATGCTCCGAGATAGTTTGCTCCCTTAGAGCTACGCTTCCAATTGATAGACAGATCAACTCTATTTTCAATAGCTGATAATTCCTTGGGAGATTCAAGGTCCTCCTCGTCATCTGACCAAAAATTTAAGGTTGAGCAGCTGCTGATTATAAAAACCATTAAAAGTAGAGAATTTTTCTTCATCATTGTGAAAGATTTATCATTGAAATTTTTGATCGAAGCATAATCTTAACTTCTTCGCTTTGCTCCTTTTCTATAGCTTTGCTATAACTTGCAATAGCCGCATCACTATTGCCTAGGCCTGCATGAGAGTCTCCCATGATTTCAAGCACTAGGGGGTCATTTGGATTAGCTAAACCCTGAAGGGTTTCCATTGCGGCATTAAAGTTTCCCAGGTTATTTTCAAGCTGAGCAGCATTTATTCGAGCAATACTGTTAAAAATATTATCTCCAAAAATTCCATCAGTTTTATCAATAATAGCGTAATAGGTATCAAGAGCTTCTTCAGATTCTTGATGTTCGCCAAAATGCTTCGCCTTTAGGATCAAGCCAAGGGTAGCAAATCCGGTATTCCCATAATCTGTTTCAAGCTTAGAATGCAAAGCATCTATAAGAGCTTCGTCTTTTTCTTCTAGTGCGTAGTTGCTGGAAAGTTGAGCAAATACATCTGCTGCCTCTGAATTTTGATTGGCTTTTGAATCGAGATAAAAGTTATATCCCAAAATACCTCCAATCCCAGCTAATAAAGCAATTACAATCAATACCTTATATTCGCTTACAAAACTTAAGAACGAGTTTGATAAATCTTCTGATGTATTGTTCACTTTTACTCCTAAAGGTGCGTTATTTTGCCTGTTAATTGCTCTAGTGTCACAATTTCTTGTGTTCCTTCATTTAAATCTTTCCAAATAAAGTTACCGCTAGTAATTTCATCGTCTCCAATAATTAATACAAAATCTCCACCAAGCTTGTTTGCCTTTCTTAATTGAGATTTTAAGCTTGCATCGGTAAGAATTGATTCTACTGTAACTTTTTTGCTTAGAGCCCTAATATTTGAGGCTATTTTATATGCATGGTGCCTGTTAGATCCAGCAAGATTGATGAATATAATTTTTTTTCTATCTTCATTGGAAGGCTCAAAAAGAGTTAAGAGTCTATCTAAACCCACTGCAAAACCAATGGCGCTTTGCTCTTTCCCACCAAGCTCTAAAATAAGATTATCGTATCTGCCTCCACCAATGAATGAATCCTGCGCGCCTAATTCATTTGATAAGACTTCAAAGACCAGCCCTGTGTAATAATCCAGTCCTCTGACTAGCTTATGATCAATAGAAATATCTACTCTTTCTTGGAAAGTGTCATTGATATCATTTAATAGCTGCAAATGCTCCTCTGTTAAAAACTCCTCATACCTAGGAACCTCTTGCAATGCCAAGATATCTTGCGCAGACTCATCTTTTGAATCAAGTACTCGTAAAGGATTGCTCTCTAATCGTTTTTGATCAATCTCACTCAGAGAGTCTTTATAATCCATTAAAAATTCTTTTAAAACATTGCAATACTGCTGTTTAACCTCACTGCTTCCAAGATGATTTATATGAATTACTGCTTTTTGAGAAATACCTAATTCTTCTAATAGATCTGCGACGATTGAAATGATCTCCAAATCAGCATCTCCCTCAGGAAAACCAACGTATTCAACACCAAGCTGATGAAATTGTCTGAATCTACCTTTCTGTGGCCTCTCGTACCTAAACATGGGTCCAGCATAGTAGGCTTTATGACTCTCGTGCTCTATCTTCTTTTCAATGATGCTCCTAATAAAACCAGCAGTTCCTTCGGGTCTTAAAGCAATGAAATCTCCGTTTCTATCTTGGAAAGAATAGAGCTCTTTATTAACAATATCCGAAGAGTCACCTACTGTTCTGACAAATAAATTCAAATTCTCCAGAATCGGATTCTGCACTTCTCCAATACCGTAACGATTCAAAACTAATTGGTAGGCCTGTCTTAATTGATGCCATTTCTTTGAATCTGATTGAAAGATATCCTGCATCCCTCTTAAAGATTGAAACTTCATAGATTGCTCGCTGGGATCTGCTCCCTCTTATTAGTAATTTTATTTCTAATTTGCTGCTCAAATTCTGAAACCATTTCTTCGTTGGTAATTTTTTTAAATGGCTTGCCATCAACATACATAAGATTAAGTGGATTTGCTCCAGTAATACCAACAGCAGCAGCTTTAGATTCTCCCGGCCCATTAACATAGCAACCAATTATCGCAACCTCGATATCTTCTGAAATATCTTCAAGCCTAGCCTCTAATTCATTGACTACCCCAACAACATCAAAGTTTTGACGGGAACAGCTTGGGCAGGCAATAATTTTTACACCTCTACTTCTAAGACCAAGGCTTTTAAGGATATCCCAGCCAGCTTTGACCTCATGGACAGGATCTGCAGCCAAAGATACCCTAATAGTATCTCCGATTCCCTCTGCAAGCAGCATGCCTATCCCTATTGAAGATTTAATAGAGCCAGATCTCAGAGTACCAGATTCGGTGATGCCTAAGTGTAATGGCTGATCAATTTTCTTTGCAATTTTTCTGTAGCTTTCAACAGTCATAGGAATATTGGATGCCTTCAAGCTGAGCTTAAAATTTTCAAAATCGTTAGCATACAAAATATCAACGTGCCTCATTGCAGATTCAACTAATGCATCAGAATTTGGTTCTCCATACTTTCTTTGCAACTCTTTTTCTAAAGAACCTGCATTTACCCCAACTCTAATTGGTACATTGTTATCTTTTGCAGCCTTGATAACTTCTTTAACTTTTTCATCTTTACCAATATTGCCTGGATTAATGCGCAAACAATCAGCGCTATCAGCCACAAGAAGAGCTATCTTGTAATCAAAGTGTATGTCTGCAACAAGAGGTAAGCTTGCTTCTTTCTTAATCTTTTTAAATGCTGCGGCTGCTGCTTTATCTGGCACTGAGACTCTTACTATATCTGCGCCTGCAGCTTGCAACTCATGAATTTGATTTAATGTTGCTTTTACGTCCTCAGTATCAGTGTTAGTCATAGATTGCACACTAATAGGAGAATCTCCTCCAACTTGGACTTCTCCGACTAGGATCTTAAGGGAGTTGCGTCTTTGTGCTATTACGTTATCAATCATTAAAAGTAACTACGCTAACGTTTTTTGAGTTAGCTGTGCTAGTTAAATCTATTTTATCACCCTCATAATATAATTCTGTATTTTTCGAGTGTCCTACAACTATCCTAAAGGGCCTGTCTATGGTCATTTCGAATGTTGATCCGCTCTTATAGAGCTCATAAATAACACGTTCATCAGCCTGATAAATTTCAATCCAAGATTCTCCAAGAAAGTTCATTTCTAAAAGTGCTTTTTTTGGATTATTTTGAAAATAGTTATTTTCTTCAGGCTCAATGTAATCATTTATATTCATTTCTACCTGAGGAACTTCAGGGGTAGCATCTAGCGAGTCTTGATTGTCCAAAAATACAGAGACTTCTTCAGCAAGAGCTATCTCTATAGTTTCCAAAGGCTTAGCCTTATCAATCATTGCCTCAGAATAATTACTAGAGTTAGAGATTAGGAAAAACAAGACCAACAAAAGACCTAAGAAAATAAAAATCAATGCGAGCAATTGTTTGCTTAAAACTTTATCTAAAATACTGGGTTTTATATCTATTCGGCCATCAATAGCTTTATTTGATTTAGGTGCATTGAAGGCCTCATCAGGAAAGGAAACATCAAGATCTAAAAACTGTGCATATTTCTTAAAATAAGCCCTGGCAAAGGCCTCTGCTGGAAATTCAGAAAATTTACCCTCTTCTATAGCATTGATATAGCTCAGGTTAATGAGAGTCTTTTCAGAAATTTCTTGAATTGTAAGCTTTTGGAGTCTTCTCTTATCTCTAAATTTTTTTCCAAGGTCTGAAAAATTACTCATGGTATTAAATTTCTTGGATTTTGATCTTTCTATGCTTTCCT
>Ga0255770_10001180_pt1 | contig 24389 bp, 26 predicted proteins | sample 071ome_22_FD_179968 | JGI IMG/M metagenome (GOLD analysis project Ga0255770, IMG submission 179968) | Coastal salt marsh microbial communities from the Groves Creek Marsh, Skidaway Island, Georgia - 071404AT metaG (version 2) | ecosystem: Environmental > Aquatic > Marine > Intertidal zone >...
GGAGTCAAGGAAACTGACATCGAACTAAAGGACTGTGAAACGGATATAAAAATCAGTCGCATAACAAGATACGTATTTCCATATATAGCAGGTGTTGGCGCCATCATTGCTGGCATTGATTTTATATGGGCGTTTGGTTCATTAACAATTTACTATATGTTCTGCACAAGAACATTTGATCTTAAGAAACTGCTTGGATATGTTGATTGGAAACTCGTAGGTTGGGTAGCACTTATTATTGTTGCGGCCAACTATGCAGTATCTAATACAGATAACATAAAAGCATTCTTAGGCAATGCTGGACTTGATATTAACACAGCAAGCGGATTCGTGTTGTTAAGTTTGTTTAGTTTTGCAGGAGCCTTTGCATTAGGTTCCAGTTCAAGATTTGGTGCCATCACAGTATTAATGGCAAGCATCTATGGCATTGAGTACCTACCTTGGTTCTTTGCTGTGGATTTTGTTGGATACTTGATATCGCCAATGCATAAATGCGTAGCAATTGGTATGCTTTACTTTGGAACAAAGTTAAGATACTATGCCACAATTTTAGGTTTATGGGGCGGAAGCGTAATTGCTACCGCAGGTTTAATCACTTACTTTTAGGAAAACTATGTTAAGACTATTACTCGCAATAGGTGTGGCAGTTCTATCTACTGTTAGCCATGCGGCTGATTTTGATACCAATCAATTCAATCTCAAGGTAAAGGGAGACAGTTGGGGTGTGGAGTTTCGTGAATATTCACAAAGCGATCGCTCACACATTCAGTTGGAACACTATCTTGACAAATGGAAGTTTGCCTATCGCTATGATGAAGATGGCGACAAGGTCGAACACAGACCAAGGATAGATTACAATCTATTAGACAATGATTACTTTTATATCACTCCAAGGATAGAGTATCGTTACTATGAGGGTGATCGTGATGACTACGGTAGATTGCGTTCATCCGTTGGATTGAAATTTGGAAATGCGTATTATGAAATAACACCTATGATACACTTTGCCAAGGATAACAGCGATAATGATTTTGGATTTGATGAGTATCAGCAGAAGGTTGGATACAAGTGGAAGTTAGACGATAAAGTTAAACTCAATACGTTTGTACAACACGAAGCGGATAATCACTTTGATAAGACAAACTTGTTTTTTGGTACTACGTTAGAAGTTAATTTTTAAGATAATAATTTATCTAATTTTTTTCTTATATTCTTAATTTTTTCTCTCGTATCAGACATGCCAGATGGTTGCTTTCTATAAAAAATTAAGTCGTTGTGCTGAGTATCAATGCTCCTTACTTCAGACACCAATTGATTAAGAAGTTTTTGTGCTTCTTTCTTTTTGTTTTCATCTTCAGTATTTTTAATTTTATCCTCGATTTTTTTAACATCCTCGATAAAATTTTTACTGGTTGATAATAATGCTGTCATTATGTAACTCCAATACTGTTTCTATTTTAGTTCTAATTAGATTATTATTTAACGTATTCTTTAAACCAATGTGTATATTTTTTGGGAGATGACCTAAATCTGCCCAACACAGTGTTGAAACACTTTCTGATAAAAATTCGTTTTCAACTATGCAGATATACGTTCCATATTCGAATCCCTTATCCTTGCTTAGATAAAGTTCTATAGGAATAATTTTTCCTTGTGCAAAACTTTTTTGTACTATTTGACTATCATCCAAAAGAGATTCACTCCTTGAAAAAGTAGGAACTGTCCATTTTTCATTTTCAAGAATTAATAATATCCTTTTAGTTTTTAAGGAAATGTATAGTAATCCGGCACGTTTTTGCATATCAATACTTATGCTGGGTCTGGGTCAAGTCTCCAGAAACCTGGGGCATACTCGCCCTCAAATGATTTTAACCATTCAGTTCCGTTCCACACATATTGTATCTTGGTCTTAAGATTCTGTATGTATGTTGGATTATTCAATGTCGATGGATCCTTTAGTGTTACCCATTGTGAGCCGTTCCATTCAATTATGCTGTTGGCCAGCAGTTTATAACTCTGCTGCGAAGAACCATCCGGACCTTTCCATCCATCCGGACCATCGGAATTTCCTTCATCACCAATGGTTTCTAATAATAGATATCTTTCACCTATTGGTATATTGGCAACACCCTTAAATTTTTCAATGGGATTATACTGGAATGGATCGATAATTGCGTCTATGGTTCCTCTTGGTTGTATTCCAGAAACAGTTGATGCTATTGATGCATTTTTTTGATTTGGATCTTCATCCATGGTAACTAATAAAATGTGTGGATCCACGGGATTAACAGCAAAAGTTCCTCTCATTTCATAACCAGAAGGTTGTTTAAAATAAATGTAACTTCCTGCCTTGAAACTTCCCTGTGTGGCTAACACTGAGTTCCAATCAAGGGTTTTATTTGCAAACTCTTTCTCATCAAGACCGAGTGTTTGTATTGCCTGCCATTTATCCGGTATTGTTAGATCATAATCTCTTGGTTCATTATTGTTAGATTTAAACAGTATCACTGGATATCTATTATTAACATAAACTGTATTTGCCTGTGTTCCGTTAAACACTAATTGGCTTAATTCCTTAATGTCTCCATCTTCTGTAAATATATTTGCTATGATACTTCTTACTATTCCAAGTTTTTTAACTTTTGCAGGAGGCGATATCCAAACAGGTATCTGAAAATCAACAGTTGCTATGTCTATATCACTGTCAACACCCTGCGGTATGGTTCTTGAACTAAATGTCATGCCATCAAGATAAACAACACTCAAACTCGTCCAGTCAATGTAATTGTCTGTTGTTTGAATTTCCAAGGCAGGATTAAACAATACAAGTATCTGTTCAAGAAGTTGTAATTTTTGATCGGTGTTAGAGCACCATATATCTGCCCTCATTGATAGAGTAAACGGTGTGGGCATTAATCTTTCTACTGTATAATTTCCGCCCTGCTCTCCCGTGTACACAGGATCTCCGTTATCATCAAATTCATCATATCTTCTTTCGCGTATGTTTACCTTACTAATAAATGTAGGGTCGGATAATCTACCTTTATCCTGCTCAAGGCCAGTAATGTAACAGGCAATTCTTGGAACTGTGGGCATTTTATTTTCTGAGTTTTCACGAATGATGTTAGCAACCTGTCTTGATAAATCACCGTACATCACAGGAACACTTTGCTGTGTTCCATCGCCAGCCTCATACTTAAAGCCTATGAAGATCCTCATGAACTGAGTTACGTATCTTCTAATCTGTCCGTCGTAGAAAAAATCCATTAGTTAGTACTCTTTTTAAACTCGTGGCTGAATGCTTTTTCATCACCTTTTGCAGCAGCCGCTCTTCTATTTTTTATTTTTAATGCAATAGGCTCGTCGTCTATTTTTTCTGGCGGACGCTTTTTTACGGTAAACTTCTTACCGCTGGTTCTTGCAAATCCTAAAATTTCATTTATTCTCATTAATTATCTGCCTTTGGTCTAAGAGCCTTGGATAAACTCTGTTTTTCAGAAACCTGATTTCCGTTAATATTATTAACTCTTGGATTGTTAATGAACGAGGATTTTTGATTCTGTCTTTCATCCTTGCCAGCAAAGTCTGCACCCGCAGCAACATCACTGCCACCCAAGTTACTCATAGTCATTCTCACATTATCCTCCTGTTTCACCCATCTTGATCCATCAAATCTAAACAAGCGAGTTGGTTTGTAATCTGTTCTTAGATGGAATTGTCCTTTGACAGGATTTATTGGAAATGCTATACCCTGTGTAAATGGAGCACCATTCGGAGGAACACCGTCGCCTGTTAAGTAACCCTTATAAGCAGTTCCGTCTGCACTCTGATAAACGGTATCAGCAGTAGGTGCCATATACACTTGCTCACCATTTTCATCGTATATTGGATTACCATTTTCATCAGTTGATGGTATTAATAAATCGTCACTGTCAGCAGTTACAAGTTCTGCCTGACCATTATCATCTCTCTGTAGAGTATAATATTTTGTAGTATCATAACCACTCTTAGGAGCATCTGCCTCTGCTTGATCAAGAACTGCCTGCGTAATTTGCATTTCTTTTTCGTAGGTAGACATAATGTCTTTGAGTGTATCTGCATTTTTATAGAATTCACTATTAGGAGGAGCAATACCAGTTACTTCTGCCAGAACAGTATATTTGTCACCATTAGGACCAGTTACAGTATCTCCAGGATAATATGTAGATTCGGCATTCCATGTTCCCTTGAAACTGTCTGTATCTGCAATTTGATCCAGAATGTCCTTGAACTCCTGAGAGTCTACTAATGGTTTACATTTTGCTCTATATAAATGTGGATACCAAGTGTTTGAGAAACCTTCCGAAGCACGATTTACATCTTCGATAACGTAGAATCTTTTTAGTGCATAATTTAAATCATTTAGAGCATGTTCGTCAGTAAGATGTGGTAATTCAATAACATCACCTGATATTATTTTTCTACCAAGTTTTTCCACAGTATCATTGATATGGAAAGTTATGAATATTGTATCATTCTGTAAAAATAGTCCAAACTGGCTAAGATTAAAGTCAATGTCCTGAACATTATAAACGCCTCTAAGCACATAAACATCCGGATCATATTTTCTATCCCTATTTTCAAGGAACAACATATCCTGAATATTTGTTTCACTCTGTGTGCCATACGCTGGCGTTGATGGTGTATTTTCTCTGGATGAACCAGGTCCTATGTACTTGTGTACGAGTACATCAGTACCGCCCACTTGGAACATCTCCAGTGCGGTTCTGTCTTGGAATTTGTAATCATTGCCCTTTTCTGGACGATATAAACTGAGTCTTGGCATAACATTACTATTTACCGTTTTCCGCACAAGGCATAAATAGTTATATGAGCCAAATTGACACAGCAAAACAAGAAGTATACGACTACTGTAGAACATTCCTCGGCGATGGCATGATCGACGTAGAGCTTGATCCAGAGCACTACGAAACAGCACTTAAAAGAGCCCTTGGTGTTTTCCGACAGAGATCGGATAATGCTGTGGAGGAAAGTTACATATTTTTAACCCTGGAAGAGGATAAAAATGAGTATATTCTTCCGAATGAGATACAGCAGGTCAGACAGATCTATAGAAGATCAGTAGGATCACGCACCGGCGGCGGCGGTGGCGGAACAGTTTTTGAACCATTCAATCTTGCTTACACAAATACCTATCTATTAAGTTCAACCAACATGGGCGGACTTGCAACTTACGAATTGTTTGCACAGTATCAAGAATTGATAGGAAAGATGTTTGGATCATTTATTAATTTTACGTGGCATCCCCAGAGTAAAAAATTAGTAATAATGCAAAGACCAAGAGGCAGCGAACAGGTATTACTTTGGTGTTACAATGAAAAACCAGACTTTGTTATCATCAATGATGTTTATGCAGGGCAATGGATTAAGGATTATACACTGGCAAACTGCAAGGTTATGCTTGGTCAGGCAAGAGAAAAATTTGCATCTATCGCAGGACCACAGGGCGGTACAGCATTGAATGGTGCCAGCATCAAACAGGAAGGTTTCTCTGACATAGAAAGATTAACAGCAGAATTGGTTACACAGGTACCAGGCGGTCAAGGCTACAGTTGGATTATCGGATAATGAAAGCATCAGAATTTATTTTTAAAGAACACGAAGAAATGTATACCGAAGTAGCCAAGATGGTTTGGGGTAGAACCGGTGGAACAGCCAAGGGCGGGAAAACCAAATTACGATTTCGTTGTTCATCAGGACCAAGAGCAGGAAGACAGGTGAGCCATCCTTCAAAATGTGTTCAGCAATATGATGTTGCCAGGGCTCAAAAAATGAAAACAACCCGCGCAAGAACCAAATTTCAACAGGCACGCCGACAACAGCGTACCAAATCAATCAACACTGCGAGTGTTTTGGCAAGAAAACTTAACACTGGCAAGCCAGGTCAACCAAGACCATACATTTAATACTTGACATATAAAATAAAGACGCTATAATATTATAATACTTAGGAGATATTATGATTATAGGCGTATGTGGTTTTATCGGCAGTGGCAAGGATACCGTTGCTGATTATCTTGTTAATTTTCACGAATACCGTAGAGAAAGTTTTGCGGATTCACTCAAGGATTCTGTTGCGGCAGTTTTTGGCTGGGATAGGACTCTCCTTGAAGGTAGAACAAAAGAAGCAAGAGAATGGCGCGAACAGATAGATCCTTGGTGGGCCAAAAGATTAGCAATGCCAACACTTACTCCAAGATGGGTGTTACAATATTGGGGTACCGAAGTGTGCCGTAAAACATTCCACGATGACATTTGGATAGCCAGTTTAGAAAACAAACTAAGGCAAAGCAAGGACAACATTGTCGTGAGTGATGTGCGTTTTCCGAATGAAGTCACAGCAATAAAAAACCTGGGCGGAATGGTACTCTGGATCAAGAGAGGAAAACTTCCTGATTGGGTAGAAACAGCAAAATTAGCAATGGACGGAGACAACAGTTCAATTAACAAGATGCAGGAACTAAAGATTCATAGTTCGGAGTGGGCGTGGATCAACACCAATTTTGATGCTGAAATTACCAATGACGGAACCATACAGAACCTCTATGACGGAGTGCAACAAGTTCTAAGCACTAACGATCAGCAACAAGATCTCCCTGTTTCCAAGTAGTTCCTTCCTTGCTTAATAGTATAGTACAGTTGGAACAAACTGTTTTTAGATTACGCAGGGCACAGTTATCAAGGTTTCCATCCACATGAAATACCCTAAAAACTTCTCGATGTGCTGACTTGAATCCACATTTATCGCACTGCTTTTTCATGCGATAACCAGCCCTATACCAACGAGGAATACCATGATACTCACCGTGTGCAGAGCAGGCTTCACACAGGCTCCTGTAATAGGTCTTGCCATTCTTTCTATAATTAACTGCACGCGGTCTTAAACCGCATTTACACAACGGTCTCATGCTTGTATTTACACCTTTTCAATCCCTTTATTTTTGGGTTCTAAAGAAGCAATTTTTTTCAAGATATGGTAAATACAAGTGCAATACATTATAATAATGAATTGATTTATATTACCAGGAGAGAACGTAAATGGCACTACAATCACCCGGCGTTGAAGTTACGGTAATCGATGAGAGTTTTTATACCCCTGCGGAACCAGGGACAACACCACTTATCGTCATAGCAACAGCCCAAGACAAAACGAATGCTGCCGGCACAGGAGTTGCTGAGGCGACGACTAAAGCAAATGCTGGAACAGCATATAAAATTACATCACAAAAAGAATTAGTAGATCTTTTTGGAGTACCAAACTTCGAAAAGACAGCGAGCAATACACCTATTCATGGTAGCGAATTAAATGAATATGGTCTATTAGCAGCGTACAGTTTATTAGGCGTATCTAACGCTGCTTTCGTTGTTAGAGCAGATGTTGATATGGGACAACTTGAAGGTTCATCAACTGCTCCGGGAGCGAATCCAGATGATGGTACTTGGTACATCAATACGCAGACCTCCGCTTGGGGTATCCAAGAATGGAACAGTGCCGATATTTCAACAACAGGCGGTCAAAAGTTTGCTACCAAAACACCTATAGTTTTAACAAATGACAACTCGTCAAGCATTTCGAACAACGCTCCAAAAACTTCCGTTGGCTCGATCGGTGACTATGCTGTTGTTTTTGAAACAGTAGGAACTGGTGCAGGTTTCAGTGCTAACAAGGAATATGCAAGACTTTATTACAAGACTGCTGGAAACACACAAGCAGGTGTTGCAGCGGGTGCTTGGGTATTGGTAGGCTCACAGGATTGGAGAGCAAGTATTCCAACTGTTATTGGAACTCAAACTGTTTCGTCAGCACTTGGTGCAGCAGACGCAGGTACACTTACAATTAACGGAACAAGCATCACAGTAAACGATGGTGACACACTTAATGATGTTGTTACAGCAATCAACGGTGCTTCAATCACTGGAGTAACTGCAAGAAACGTGAGTAACACACTGAGACTTTACAGTGATGGTACAGCGGCTTCTGGTGCTAACACAATTACATGTTCAGGAACAGCAGCAACTCTTACAGCACTTGGCTTAGGAACTGTTGCATACAGAGGACCTGAATTACAACAAACTCCACACACATCAGTTCCACAATGGAAGGGAACTCCAGGAACAGATGCAGGTGCAAGACCAACTACTTCAGTTTGGATCAAGACTACAGAGCCAAACGGTGGTGCAAGAATTAGAGCATCTAAGTGGCAGTCAAGCACAGAGACTTGGGTAGATCAAACAACTTACATCTACTCAGACAACCATTCAGCATTATACTATCTTGATAGAGCGGGTGGCGGTGCAAATCTTCCTGTGGATACATTATACATTCAAACCAATGCTACTGAAAATGGTGGTTATGATGCATCTCCAGCAACAGCAGAATTTAGATTCTGGAGAAGAGCAAATTCAGGAGCAACCACAATTACTTCTGATGCTGTAACTGCTTCAACATTTACAACAGGTGGTAATCAGTTTGCAATTGCTGAATCTATCAAAGGACAGTTAGCATTAGACAGTGAAGTTGAAATTAATTTCACAGCAACTGGTGCAACAACAGACGCTGATGCGTTTGCTGCTGCGGTTAATGCTGCTGGATTTACGAATATTGTTGCATCGGTTGATTCCGACAATAAAATTTCTATTTCGCATAAACTTGGCGGAGACTTTAGATTAAGAGACGTTGGCCTTGATGCTGTATCCGCAGCATTTACACCTTATAACATTGATACAGGTGTTGGAACTGCTAACTTCTATGATCTACCATCAGGTGCAGAAGATTCATCAGGTCAAACAAAATATGTTGCTTCTAACTGGAAGCCATTGGCTGCTGAAGATTTTTATGCAAGTAACGATAACCCACAAAACGAGCCACAAGATGGACAATTATGGTACAACCCAGAATTTTCTGAAGTTGACATAATGGTACACGATGGCAGCAAGTGGGATGGATACTTAAATGTATATCCAAATGCAGATCCAGAAGGTCCTATAGTAAGTGCTACAGAGCCAGAAGAACAATCAGATGGCACAGCACTTGTAACAGGCGACCTTTGGATTTCAACTGCGGATCTTGAAAACTTCCCAACAATTTACAAGTATGACAATGACTTGCAACAGTGGGTACAAGTTGATAAGACAGACCAAACAACTGAAGACGGTGTGTTATTCGCAGATGCACGTTGGAGAGATGAGAGCGGTAACAGTTCAACTCCAGAAGGAGCAGGAACTGCTGATACTATTAAATCGTTACTAACAAGCGATTTCGTAGATACAGATGCTCCAGATCCAGCATTATATCCACAAGGAATGTTGTTATGGAATCTACGTAGAAGTGGCGGTAACGTTAAGCGTTATGCTAATAACTATGTTGACACAACAGCAGATAACGTTCGTTACGGTGATACTTCAATGGCTAATTATGCTACTGACCGTTGGGTTACTGAATCAGGAAACCAAGAAGACGGTTCAGGTTCTTTCGGAAGAAAAGCACAGCGTATGGTTATTGTACAGAGACTGAAGAGCGTGGTTGATACAAATGATCAAGTACGTGACGAAGAAAGACGTAACTTTAACTTAATTGCATGTCCTGGTTATCCAGAACTAATGAGCAATCTTGTTAATCTAAACATCGACAGAGGTTTAACAGCATTTGTTATTGGTGATACTCCACTTAGATTGGCTGCTGACGCAACCACATTAACTAACTGGGGATCAAATGCTAACCTTGTTACTGACAACGGAGATGAAGGATTAGTAACTTACGATGAGTATTTGGGTGCTTTTTATCCAAATGGATTTACTACTGACCTAAGTGGTTCGAATGCAGTTGTTCCAAGTTCACACATGATGCTAAGAACTATTGCACTAAGCGACCAAGTATCGTTTCCATGGTTTGCACCAGCAGGTACAAGACGTGGTGGTATCACAAACGCAACAGCAGTTGGATACATCGATTCTGAAAGCGGTGAGTTCCAAACAGTTGCCCTTAACGAAGGTCAAAGAGACACGTTGTACGGCCTAAGCATTAATCCAATTACATTCTTTAATGGAGTTGGACTTGTTAACTATGGTCAAAAAACAAGAGCAAGAAATGCATCCGCTCTTGATAGAATCAACGTAGCACGTTTGGTTGTATACTTACGCAGTCAGTTGAACAAGTTGGCTCGTCCGTATATCTTTGAACCAAATGATAAAATCACAAGGGATGAGATCAAACAATCAGTGGAATCATTACTGCTTGAATTGGTTGGTTTACGTGCCCTTTACGATTTCGCGGTAGTTTGTGATGAAACAAACAATACGCCGGCAAGAATCGATCGTAATGAACTTTATGTTGATATTGCGATTGAACCAACTAAGGCTATTGAGTTCATTTACATACCATTGCGTGTCAAGAACACAGGGGAGATATAAGACATGCCTATAACATCATTAAATAATTTCGGAGTACCGACAGACGCAGGCAACCAAGTGCTCTTGATGCCTAAGTTAAAGTATCGCTTCCGCGTTACATTACTTGGATTTGGAGTAAATGCTGCGACTGAATTAACAAAACAAGTTGTTGACGTTTCAAGACCAAAAGTTGGTTTTGAAGAAATGACACTTGACGTGTACAACTCAAAGGTATACCTTGCAGGTAAGTACACGTTTGAAACAGTTGTTCTTAACTTGCGTGACGATGCAACTGGTCAGGTTCAAAAACTTGTTGGTCAACAGGTTCAGAAACAGTTCGACTTTGTTGAACAGGCTTCTGCAAGATCTGGTATTGACTATAAGTTTACTACTAAGATTGAAGTATTAGACGGTGGTAACGGTAACAATCCATCGGGCGTTAATGTACTTGAAACTGCTAACCTATATGGCTGTTTCCTAAGTAACGTTGACTACGGCGATGCTAACTACGGCACAAACGAAGCAATGCAAGTTGCACTTACTATACGTTTCGACAACATGGTACAGTGGGGCGCAGGCGAGCAAGGTGTTGGTGTTGGTATTGGTGCAGCAGTGGAAAGAACGCTTGGCGAATCTACTACTGGTGCTTCAGCAGCCCAAGGCGCTTAAGAATAGTTTTTACTATTATACTAAAAAGCCCGGATTTTTTCCGGGCTTTTTTTATGGCTAAATAGTAGTATGGCAAACAAATTCACAAGATTCTTAACTGACGTATTCTCTGGATTAACTAATCCAAAAGGAATAGTTGCAAACTACCAACATGCAACACGCCTTTTCATAGAAGACTCTTTTCGTTTAGCCCCAAGAACAAAGTTTAATTATTATCTAAGAATAGAACTTGATCCTGCGGCATCCAAGGGTGCGAGTTTTAAGGGCAAACATGCCGAAGAAGTTGGCTTATTGGTAAAGACCGCCGAACTACCAAAATTTACGTTTGATAGCAAGACTCTTAATCAATACAATAGAAAAAAAATCATCTACAAGATGATTAATTATGAACCAGTAAATTTAACATTCCACGATGATAACCAGGGTGTTGTAAGTGCGTTGTGGGCATTATACTATGGATACTATATCAAGGACAGAAACTTACCTAACACTGCCTATGATAATACAGTTTATAAAAACACCGGAAAGGGTTCGAACTTCTTCAGATATGGTCTTGACAATAACATAACAGCACCTTTGTTAAAGTCGGTTACAATTTATACCATGGGGAGAAGAAGATTCATAGGTTATACTCTTGTTAATCCTAAGATAAAAAACTGGCAGCACGGAATGATGGATTATTCTGCATCCAGTGAACCAGCAGAATCATCAATGCAATTAGAATATGAAGCAGTAATTTATTCAAGCGGAACCGTGCGTGAAGGTTCGCCAAAGGGTTTTGCAACACTGCACTATGACAATACTCCATCGCCAATCAGCGTTGCAGGCGGTGGTGTGAGTAACCTAATTGGAGAGGGAGGAGTTCTGGATGGCCTTGAACAGGTGTTTGGTTCCTTGGGTGATGGAACGGCATTTGATTCACCACAGAACTTTCTTGGAACTGCTATAGGTGCTATTAATACCTACAAGAATGCAAAAAATCTTTCTTCGTCTTCGTTAAAAGCAGAAGCAATTAACATTCTAACTAATCCTATTGGAGTGCAAAAAGTTGTAAATACTGTTAGTGGTGCTGCAAATAAAGTCTTTAATAAAAATGATTCCGGAGCAACAACCACAGAAGCAAAAAGCAAATCAGTAATTAATAACGGGCCAAGATAATGTCAACTAATCTTCCAGCAAAGAATCTAAATGACAGTGCAGCGAAAACAAGGTTGTACTTTGACAATTATGGAAAGAAACCTTACGAGTTCAGAGCAGTTGATGTTGATGCAACAATTGCTTTCTTTACCAAGAGAGGATTTTCTGATGAAGCAGCAGTTACTTCTTCGAATGTTTTATTAAGGCAGGCTAAACTTGAAAATGTAAGCATTAACACAATCCTTGATCAATTAAAATCATTTGAACAAACAGAGATGAGCCAACTTGTTGCAGAAATTTTAAACAATAATAGACCAGCAACATCGACACTTGGTTTCAGACAAACTATAGAATCTGTTAGCAAACAAAGAAACGTGGTACCTTAAAATGCCTAAATTTGCCCAGGGAAAATTTGACATGAAAAATCCCGGCAAGTATGTAGGAAAGAAAAGTCCTCTTGCCAGAAGTAGTTGGGAATTTGTATTCATGAAGATGTTGGATGAACATCCGGGTGTGCAAAATTGGGCCAGTGAATCAGTACAAATACCTTACAGAAATCCACTCACAGGAAAATATACAATTTACGTTCCAGATTTTTTCATAGTCTATAGAGATAAAAATGGAAGCCAGCATGCGGAAGTTGTTGAAGTAAAGCCTTCTAACCAAACTCTAAGAGAAAAAATAGGAAAGAGCAGATATAATCAAGAACAATACATAATGAACCTTGCTAAGTGGGAAGCAGCGAACGCTTGGTGTAAGCAACAAAAAATTAGATTCAGAGTAATTAACGAAGACGATATTTTCCATCAAGGTAATAAAAGAAAATAATCATGGGATTGCACGTAACACATCCTAAAAAACTGACCTTTATTCATGTTCCAAAAAATGCAGGAACATCAATTTATAGATGGTTCATGTCAGAAGATAATAATTTTTCTTATCAGTCAATTAAACCCAAGCACGGATCATATCAAGAAATAACAGACAAGATAGAAGATCCAGGATATGTATTTTGTGTTGTAAGGAATCCTTGGGATAGAATGGTTAGTTATTATCATTACATACGCGAACAATCAGAAATTAGAATACAAATGATTAAAGATGGAAAAGCATCAAGACCCGGAAAAGGAAAATGGACTCTTGAATGGAATTTAGAAAGACAGAAGAGAACAGCGATGCCCTTTGCTGATTGGATTAATAATCAAGACACCTGGGGAGATACTATTGCTGGAACAATAATATTTAGGAATCAAATTTCTTTTGTACAAAAATGTCCTAATATTTTTAAGTTTGAAAACTTAGAAAGTGAATTTAAGGTTGTACAAGATTTAGTAAATTTGCATATTCCTCTTGGAAGAAAAAATTCATCAAATCATAAAACTTATAGAGAGTATTATGATCAAAAATCAAAAGACATAGTTGCACAACATTTTAAACAGGACATTGATGCTTACGGATATGAATTCTAATATTACTTTTTTGTCTCATCCTCACAGTGACATACATCTCTTTTCCTGTGATAGCAATTATTTTAGTAAATGGGGAAAGCATACATTATTAACTTCTATTAAATCCGGATTCGATGTTCATTTTCATATCATAAATCCTTCACAAGAAGATTTTTTATTCTATGAAAATATTAAAAATAATAATTTAGGTGTTACAATGTCATATGAAAAAATAAACTTGGATCAGTGGCATTCATTAAAACAGCGTTCATATCTTTTTTGCTCGAGATATTTTATTGCAAGAAACATACTTAAGGATGATAACGTTGAATCAATATTGGTCACTGATGCTGATTTAATTTTTAAGAAAAAATTTTTTCTGGAGGATGTTGATTTAGGAATATTATATAAGCCAACACAACCAACTCTTTGGTCACGAGGAGGTGGAAATCTTTTTTTTATTAGAAAGAATATGAAAAATTTTCTCGATGATTTTTACGAAGAATTCTTATCAAGATTTCAACAGAATCTTGATTATGATAAATTAGAAAAAGAATCTAAATTAGTAAGAGCAGAAAAAATAGGTCTTGATCAAGTATGCTTGGCTTATCTAATAGAAAACAAGGATTACCATTTTATTAATTTAAATGATTATAATCTAAAAAGTAAAGATTTTAACGATGATACTCCAATATGGTCATTAACGGGTGGTGGCAAGAAGAATCCAAACTTTGATAAAATTTTAGAGACTCATTTTTATACTGCTAAATAATATACTATGACAAAGAAGCTCGAAGAATTATTTAATCTTGAAGAACAGAACAATGATGCTGTACAATCTTCTACAGATTCTAATAATGAAAAACCTGAAGTAACCGAAACTACGGTAGTCGAAGAACCCACTGATCAGGAAAAGAAACAGCAAATACGCAACCTTAATGATAGTCTTAAAGCAGTCCAAAATATAACCAGCGATCTACCACAGATTACTGAATTGGACAGAATGGAAGAAAAGGATCTCGATCACTTGGCTGACAAGGCTGAAAAAGCCTATGACGATTTGATGGATTTGGGCATGAATGTTGAAGTCCGCTACAGTGGTAGAATATTTGAAGTAGCCAGCAGCATGCTGAAAAATGCTATAGATGCTAAGACAGCAAAGGTTGATAAGAAGCTCAAAGCAGTTGATTTACAACTGAAAAAGCTCAAGATTGATAGAGATTCTCCGGAAGATCCTAATGATGTGCTTGAGGGAAAGGGCTATGTAATGCTTGATCGCAATGAATTAATGAAGAAATTGGGCGGAAAGGAATAAATATACATATGAAGACGTTTAAAGAATACTTATCAGAGAGTAAAAAAGTATACAGTTTTAAGGTGAAAGTTGCCGGCGAACTACCAGAAAACTTTGATGCTACCTTGAAGGCAAGATTGGCTTCAAGAAGCATTGTACAGTTTGAAAATGTTAAGACAACTCCGGTGCAGGAACTTCCAATTGATTTTCCTGAACTCAAGAATGTTGAAGTAAGCATTTTTGATGTAGTAACTGAATACCCTATTACGCCACAGGAAATTGAAAAAGAATTGACAGAAATGGGCATGGACAAAACAATATTTAGAGTAAGAAATAGTGAAAGTCCAACTGAGGTAGATCAAATACTTGCTGGTGATGAGAAAAACGTTGAAGGATCACTATTACAGGATCCTAATTACAAGGAAGCAGACCTTAAGATAAAACACAAGGACTACTTCGGTGATGATTTTAATAAGGATTTCCTAAAGAGTCTTTCTAAAGAAGCAAAAGAAAGAAAAAAGGAATTAGGTCAGGATAAGGCAAAGCCAGATGTGCTTGGATCTTCTCCTAAGATGAAACAAGATAAAGCAGGCATCAAGAGTCCTGTAGGGAGTAACTAATATGAACTTTAATGAACTATTAGCCAAAATGCAGGAACTTGATACAGCAAAGACTGAAACAACACCTGTAGAGCAAAGCACAGAAGAATGTGGAATGCCAATGGCACCAAGCATGCCATCACCAGAACAAAAAGATAAGGCAAGAATGAACGTCAACATCAGTGCTGAAGGTGATGCAATAGAAGATATTTTAAAATTAATGACAAAAGTTAATCCAGATATGATTAACCAACCTGAAAAACCAGAGATGCCTACTTTAAGCATTATGTCACCAGGTATGGATGCACCAGAAGGTCCTCCAATGCCAAAACCAATTAACAAACTTTTACCAGATTTTGATGGCGACAATGACGACATGCCAGGCGGTGAGATGGATACAGATTATGACGATGATGGAAAACTTGATCGTCACGAAAAAGATCACGCTGGAGAAATAAAATTACACAAAACTGTTGATAGAGACGGTGATGGTGACCATGACATGGATGACCATGACATGGAAAAAGAAAAAGAAGAAGCATGGGACAACGAACCTGATGAAGATGAAAAGGAAGTTGACTATGTTACGAATAAATTTGCAGGCGGTATGAATCGTCCTAAAGGAACACATCCTAAGGTTGCTGGAGCAGACAATCCAATGCAGCGTGTCAAGGAAAGTGACGAACTTCGAGATTCAATCAAGGCAGAATTATTAAAAGCATTAGCAGAAACTAAAGGAGCGAAATAATGGCAGACTTATTAACAACAACTATCGGTGGAGGCAGCTCAGTATTAGTTACAGAAAATAGACAACCAGTATCCAAAAATGGAACAGGTGCAGGATTAACTGGTATTGACTTTTGCGGTAACAAGCCATTAACATTCTTTGTTGTGGATTTTAAACAAACGGTTGCTGCTGAAGTAGGAGCAAACGAAGCAATCCAAGCAGCAATTGAAATTATTCAAAAGTATGCAACCATCGTTATACGAGGTGATTTATTTGATTCAAATACGCAGATGGCATTTGCAATTGAAACGGCTAACGAAACTGCTGATTGGGACAGCGATGACGCAGCAGTTACAGCCGATCAAACACTTGTAGAACAAATTGAAGATGAAATTCAGGCATTAGGCGCAACATATGGAAATAATAATTTTCCAATGAACGCTGTTACTTGCGAAGTTAAAACATCATTTAGTAATTTCACACACTCATAATAGACGTTTTCATATCTATCCAATAGGGCCGCAAGGCCCTATTTTTTTGATTAAATAGTAGTATGGCAAAGAGTTTAGACGGCGTCCAAATTAAAAAGGCGCATAGTAAACAAAAATACACACTTGAAGAAGTCAAGCACCTTGAGGCTTGTATGGATCCTGTTGACGGTCCTCTCTACTTCGCCAAGAACTTCATAATGATCCAGCATCCTACCAAGGGTAGCATGCGGTTCGAACCATATGGCTATCAGGAAGAATTACTAAGAGCCTATCACGATCATAGATACACAATTGCCATGCTACCAAGGCAGATGGGCAAGACTACCTGTGCAGCAGCATACCTCTTATGGTATTGCATGTTCACTCCAGAAGCACAGGTATTGATTGCAGCACACAAATACACGGGTGCGCAGGACATCATGAACAGATATAGATTCGGTTATGAGAACTTGCCTGACTTTATTCGTGCTGGTATCTATACATATAACAGGAACACGATCGAATTTGACAATGGTTCGAGAATACAGGCAACTACTACAACGGAAGACACTGGTCGAGGTAAATCACTTTCATTAATTTATTGTGATGAGTTTGCATTCGTGCAACCACCCGAGAAGGCTCGAGAGTTTTGGACTGCACTTTCACCCACACTATCAACGGGCGGTAAGGCAATCGTTACAAGCACACCTAACTCGGACGAGGATCAGTTTGCAATGATCTGGACAGAGGCAAACAAAAAATTTGATGAGTATGGCAATGATAACGTAGTTGGTACTAATGGATTCTATCCTTTCTTCGCACACTGGGATCAACATCCAGACAGAGATGAAGCATGGGCCAATGAAGAGCGTGCTAAGATCGGCGAAGAAAGATTCCGCCGTGAGTTTGATTGTGAATTCTTAATCTTTGACGAGACACTGATCAACAGTGTTAAACTTGCAGAATTGGAAGGCAAGGAACCTATCGAGAACATGGGGCAAACACGCTGGTACAAAGAGGTTAATCCTCAATGCACATATCTTGTTAGTCTTGATCCAAGTCTTGGAACTGGTGGCGACTATTCTGCAATACAGGTATTTGAAATGCCCTCTATGGAACAGGTAGCAGAGTGGAGACATAATCTAACTCCTGTGCAACAACAGATCAGGCACATGCGAACTATCTTGCAATACATAAATGATCAGATGATAGAAAAGGGAAATCCCACACCCACGATATATTATAGTTGTGAAAATAATACATTGGGCGAAGCAGCACTTGTGGTAATTAAGGACATAGGAGAAGAGAACTTTCCGGGAATGTTTATATCCGAGCCCATTAGAAAAGGTCATGTTCGTAGATTTAGAAAAGGATTTAATACAACACACAAAACTAAAATTACAGCCTGTAGCGGTTTAAAAAGAATGATCGAGCAGAATAAGATGGTTATAAACAGCAAACCCTTAATATCAGAGCTAAAAACCTTTGTAGCAAACGGTGTTGGGTATGGAGCAAAAACAGGGGAACACGACGATCTTGTCAGTGCGTGCCTGCTCATAGTGCGTATGGCTAATCAATTGGCTGATTGGGATCCAAAAATATATGAAAGATTAACCGAAAGATTGCAGGAAGACCAGTTCCCAATGCCTATATTCATATCAAGGGGTTTTTGATAAATACTTTACTATGGATGCAACCGATAATATAGCAACGGATCTTTTTTACAAAGTTAGAAGCAGATTCACCGGATTAAAATTGGGTAATGGTTCAGGAGAGATCACGATCAATCCAGAAGATGCCCGTTTCTTTGATTTTGACTATGTCGAAGAGGATAAAACCATAGGACACATGAGTATCAGCCTTGCTGAACCAAATTCCATGAAAGTTTACTTTTCAAATGGAATCACAGAAGGTATGAATGATACACAAAAGGATAATTGGTACAAGTTTTTAAGAGAACTGCGAGGATTTGCAAAGCGCAGATTACTCGCGTTTGACACAAGAGACATTGCAAAGGATAATCTTGATACAAGAGATTATGCCTTTTTAAGTCAATATGCTGTGCCTAAACAAACAAATGATACAATTACAAAACCTGTCGGAGAGAATGTAATGAATGAAAGTAATTTGTATGGAACCAAGACACAGAGTTTCCAGAAATTATTAGATACAAGATTAATAATTAAGCACAGCAAGACACTTGCTGATGACCATGAGCAAAGACCAGGAGACAGAGCAAGAAATATTTCTGCACTGTTTGTTGAAAATCAGGAAGGAGAAAGATTTAAGTATCCTTTCATTCACCTTGCAGGTGCCAGAGCAATGCAAAGACACGTTGCTAACGGTGGATTACCATATGATGAAATTGGAAAAAGCATCATTGGCATGAGTGAAGAAATTGCACAGTTAAAAAGTTTTACAAATTACTGTGTTCGCAACGACTTAATGAACTCCGACACAAATAGTCTTGTTGAACGCAGCCAAGAACAATTACAAAATCTTAGAGACAGCATTGCAAAATTATCAAAACAAACTCACTATGAGGCATATAAAGAAACATTCCAAACACCAGAGGCAATGGAAGTTCCAGACGATGTGATGGAACAACTTAAAGAAAAATTTACGGTTAAATCATTCAAGGAAGATTTAACTTCAGTATTCCCAGTTCTTTATAAATTAATGAAAGAAGAAGAAACAGTAGGCTATGACGACATAGTCGAAATGACAGGGAACAAAGTAAACGAAGGCGGAAATGCTTGGGATATGGCAGTTACCGATGCTGAAGGCGAAGTATTAGATTCTGGTTCGGATGAGGAAGCAATTCAAAGATTAGAAAAATTAAAATATGGTGATGATGCTGAGCCTGATGAACTTTTTGCCAACAAGGTCATAGATGATATGATTGAAAAGGTAAAAGAAATGGGCTTGGACAAAGTTCAACACGAATTAGACATGAGAGAAAGTTCCGATGATTATTTTAAAAAGTTTGAAGATTGGGCAACAGGGTTAGGCGAGGATTCACCGATTCAAAGCAGTGATGACGAAGAAAGATCCCAAGCAATTCGTGAATTACAAGAACTTGTTGGAAATGAGTTTCCTGCAGGAACTGACGGTGTGAATGCCATAGAAAGTTTAAAAGGCATTATTGAAGATCCAAGATTAGAAAAAGACATTAAAGATTATGCAAAGGAAGATTCTAATTCAGACGTAAGACCTTTGGTAAAAGCATGGATTGAAGAAAATGCTCCAGAATCGATAGACGAATTAGATTTTGGCGACATGTCCAATGAACCTGCTGTTGGAGCAGATGACATTGAGCCACAACAGGAAGCATCAGGCTACGAAGGACAATCTGAACCACAGAAACATCATATAAGAGTTTCAGGTGACTTTGATCCTGAAAAAGGCATCAGCGAAAAAGACGCAAAAGAAATTCAAGACTCTCTTGAATCACAGGGGATAAATGCATCAGTCGAACCAAGCGAAATGGACTATGCAAGTGTAATCATTCATACAATGAAATCAAAGGAGACCATAATGGACGCACTTGAAAAATCAGGTTATGATCTTGACGAATCTGCGATGTCCGAGGAACAAATTAACGAGTTCTGGGGAGCAATAGGAAGAGCAGCATTCTCAGGATTATCTAAATTAGGAAATGTATTAAAAGGCGGAGCAGGGAAACTTAAAGAACCAGCAAAAGATGCTCTTAAGAAAATTCCAGATATTGCTAAAGGTGGAACATCAATTGCAGGCAAGGGAGTTAACATTGCAGGCAAGGGAATTGCAGGAGTTGGTAACGTGGTTGCTAAGAATCCTGGAACGGCACTTGCAGTTGGCGGCGGCGCATACATGGCAAACAAAGTAGGCGATGCTGTTGATTACGTTAAGGGAGCAGGCGATAAAGTTTGGAATTCAGTTGATCAAGCCAAAAATGAAATAACAGACATGGTAGGAGATGCTGTGGATGGTTTCAGTCTAAGTAATATTGCGGATTTGGCTGTTAAGTATGCACTACCAGCAGGAATGGTAATTGCTGCACTATATGGTGGTAAGAAAATACTTGACTGGGTTTTTGATGATTATCAAAATGACGAAACTCCGGTTGAAGGAAATGAGTTTGCTAAAAAAGTTCAGGACCTAAAATCACAGGGCGCAAAGAAAGGAACTAAGTTTAAGACATCAGATGGCGAAGAACACACGCTTGAGGATGTTGCTAAATTTATTCATTCATTCTATGATAGAAATACAGGCACTTTCCCTAAGGGACCAGAAGGCGTATGCACAATGGTTGATAAAAAGTTCGGAGAACAGGCTGGAACAATTGCACGCAAAATGGTAGAGCGCATGGCTCCTGCACAGGAACGTGGTGCTGAAGAAATTGAAGAACTGTCAAGAATTAAACAACTTGCAGGAATGTAGTTGGATAAAGAGGAAGTTTAGATCACCTAAACTTCCTCCCAGCGAACAACCCACTCCGGGACACCAAACACCCAAAAGATAGTAATTAGAAAATTTTAATGATTTTCTTTATTGATTTTTTTCTCTTTTAGTCTATAATAAAGTATAAGTAAGAGTGTAAGATTCATTCTTACTCGTAATACTCAAGTTGGACCTTTGCATTTGCATCTCCAACGATCTGTCTTACATTATATTAACTTTACTTTAAGGAGAAATATTATGTGGACAAAACCATCAGCAACAGAAATGAGATTTGGTTTCGAAGTTACAATGTACGTTTGCAACAAGTAAGTTCGACTCAATCCATTTCAATGGACTGGCTAACACATGGGTTTAGATGTACATGTCCTATATGTTCAGCCAAATAAGAAGTGATGCCTCTACTTACAAAGTAGGGGCATTTTTAATAAACGTTCTCAAAAGGAATTATATGAAAAATAAATTAGTAACAGTTGTTTCAGTAATAGTTATAGTAGCAATGTCTGGATTGGTGTATTCTGCTAAGAAAGATGGTAGACAGCATGAATTAGAAAGAGCAGTTCGTTTACAGACTCTAACAAACATGGCGTTGAACAATAAGAATTATGAACTTGCCTGCAAAGCACAGCATGAAGTAACTGATTCAATTATTCGTGCTGGTGTCGTAGACGTTATCGAACAGGCCGACGTAGTTGAAAGTGAAATTTGTTCACTTGCTTGGACAACAACCATGTCGGCAATGAACTAATGGCAAACTACTTTCAAACAGGGTTTACCTTATTGCAGGAGTTGGCAAAGATGAAAAAAGAACATATCGTAAAAGAAACACCCAATCCATTTGAAGGACAACAGACTCTTGATCAAAACGGAGAGTTGGTTGTATTTTTTAGAGGTAAATGGGTGTCAAAAGATGAATATGATCGAGGAATTTATATACGATTAGCAGATCAAGGCGACTGCGTATAAAAATTCACTTTTAAAATTCTCTTTTTACATCATGCATATATATTAGTGATGCTTGTAATACTATTTGGATTAAAAAAATTCAAAAAATGTATTGACAAGATAAATAACATTGCATATAATAGTAAGTATGCATTAGGCATAAATGACATTTTTTATTAGGCAAACAAAGGAGGCTACAAAATGGCATCATTAGCAGAAATCCGCGCAAAACTTCAAGAAGCGCAAAACAGAACATCAGGCACAAGCACTGGTGGCGGTGATAACGCAATTTACCCACATTGGAATATGACTGAAGGCAAGGAAGCCGTGGTAAGATTCTTACCAGACGGTAACACTGACAACACATTCTTTTGGGTAGAACGTGCTATGATCAAATTACCTTTCGCAGGTATCAAAGGAGAATCAGACAATCGTAACGTAATTGTACAAGTTCCATGTGTGGAAATGTATAATGACGGAACAGCATGTCCAATTCTTTCAGAAGTTCGTCCATGGTTTAAGGACAAATCACTTGAGGACATGGGTCGTAAGTATTGGAAAAAACGTTCATACATTTTCCAAGGCTTTGTATCAGATGATCCTTTAAATGAGGAATCAAAACCAGAAAATCCAATTAGACGTTTTATCATTGGTCCACAAATTTTCCAAATCATTAAGGGTGCATTAATGGATCCTGAATTGGAAGAACTACCAACTGACTACATGAAAGGTGTTGACTTCCGTATTAAGAAAACATCTAAAGGTGGTTATGCAGACTACTCAACATCACAATGGTCACGTAGAGAACGTGCTCTTACTGATGAGGAGAAAGCGGCAATTGATTCACATGGTTTGTTTAACTTAAACGACTTCTTACCCAAGAAGCCGACTGACGTTGAACTTCAGGTTATGAAAGAAATGTTCGAAGCATCAGTTGATGGTGAAGCATATGATATGGACAAATGGGGTCAATACTTTAAGCCAGCCGGAATGGGCCAGGCTACGGGTGATCCTAATAAGTCTAAAACATCTGCTCCAGCACAACCGGCAGCGGCTCCAGCACAACCAGCAGCAGAACCAACTCCAGCACCAGCGGCTGAAGCGGCTCCTGCAAGCGAAGGCGGAGACAGTGCTAACAGAGCACAGGACATTTTAGCAATGATCCGTAACAGACAACAACAGTAAAGAGTTTGACTGTGAGTTCCGGCAAAAATCTCCACTCGGTAACCAGCGAGATCTCACAGTCTTTTTTACAAAGGAAAGGTAATTATGGCAAAAGCATTTGATATTTCTAAATTTAGAAAAACACTAACCAAGAGCATTGATGGCCTTGGTGTAGGATTTAACGATCCAACTGATTGGGTTTCAACAGGAAACTTAGCACTAAACTATTTGATTAGTGGTGATTTTCATAAAGGTGTACCACTTGGAAAGGTAACTGTATTTGCAGGTGAATCTGGTAGTGGTAAATCTTATTTTTGTTCTGCTAACATTGTGAAGGCAGCACAAGAACAGGGTATCTTTGTGGTATTGATTGATTCGGAAAATGCACTTGACGAAAAATGGTTGCAGGCTCTTAATGTAGATACTTCCGAAGAAAAACTACTTAAACTAAACATGTCAATGATTGACGATGTTGCGAAGACTGTTTCAGAGTTCATGAAAGAGTATCGTGACATGGCAGAAGAAGAACGTCCAAAAGTATTGTTCGTTATTGATTCATTGGGCATGTTGCTTACACCAACAGATGTTGATCAGTTCCAAAAGGGTGATATGAAGGGTGACATGGGTCGTAAGCCTAAGGCACTAACAGCACTCGTGCGTAACACAGTTAACATGATTGGTAGTTACAACGTGGGTATGGTGTGTACTAACCACACATACGCATCACAGGATATGTTTGATCCGGATGATAAGATTTCAGGCGGACAAGGATTTATCTACGCTTCATCTATCGTGGTAGCAATGCGTAAATTAAAACTAAAAGAAGACGAAGATGGTAACAAGGTAACTGATGTGCGTGGTATTCGTGCAGCCTGTAAGGTAATGAAGACACGTTACGCAAAACCGTTTGAATCAGTACAGGTTAAGATTCCATATGAAACAGGAATGGATCCATATAGTGGATTGGTTGATCTTTTTGAAGCAAAAGGTTTACTGAAGAAAGATGGTAATCGACTTAAATACACTGACCTCAACGGAGAAGTGCAT
>Ga0255770_10001191_pt1 | contig 24226 bp, 21 predicted proteins | sample 071ome_22_FD_179968 | JGI IMG/M metagenome (GOLD analysis project Ga0255770, IMG submission 179968) | Coastal salt marsh microbial communities from the Groves Creek Marsh, Skidaway Island, Georgia - 071404AT metaG (version 2) | ecosystem: Environmental > Aquatic > Marine > Intertidal zone >...
GCTTAAGGCTCTTGGCGAGATCCGTTTTGGCTAAGGAGAGCAATCCAATGCAGCGGCGCTTGATTCAGATCGACCCGGTAACACGCATTGAGGGTCATGCCAAGATTTCCATCTACCTCGACTCCTTTGGGGCCGTTGAGAGGGCACGGTTCCACGTCACTGAATACCGCGGCTTTGAGAAGTTCTGCGAGGGAAGGCCATTCACCGAGATGGCTGCAATCACATCAAGAATTTGTGGAATCTGTCCCGTTAGTCACCTTTTAGCTGCTGCCAAAACCGGAGACAAGATCCTTGGAGTCGCCGTCCCTCCTACAGCTGAGAAATTGCGACGCCTTATGAATCTGGGGCAGATTATCCAGTCGCATGCCCTCTCTTTCTTTCATCTCAGTAGCCCTGACTTTCTGCTCGGCTGGGATAGTGACCCGGCTAAACGCAACATCTTTGGCCTGATTGCAGCCAACCCTGATCTAGCCCGGAGTGGAATTCGCCTGCGTCAGTTCGGGCAGTCTGTCATTGAGGCGTTAGGTGGACGCAAGATCCATGCGGCCTGGGCCGTCCCTGGCGGAGTCCGTAGTCCGATGGACACGCAGACACGTGATCTGATCAGAGCTGGACTGCCGGAGGCATTCGCCGTTGTCGAACAAGGACTGAGCGTCTTCAAACAGCTTCTCGATCATCAACTCAGTGAGGAATATGAGGTCTTTGGCCATTTCCCCTCGCTCTTCATGGGCTTGGTCGGCCAGCACGATCGTTGGGAGCACTCCAGTGGATCGACATGCCCCGGTATCCGGGTGATGGATAGTCAAGGACTTGTCCTTGCCGATCGCCTGCAGGAAAACGAATACGCCTCATTCCTCAGCGAAGCGGTTGAACCGTGGAGTTACCTGAAATTTCCTTATTACAAGCCGCTTGGTCCTCAAGCCGGTAGCTATCGAGTGGGCCCCCTTGCCCGACTCAACCTCTGCGCACGGATCGGCACTGAACGGGCGGATTGCGAGCTGAAGGAATTCCGCCAGCGTGGTGGCCGAGTCGTAACAGCTTCGTTTTTCTATCACTTGGCGCGGTTGATTGAGATCCTCGCTTGCCTCGAGCAAATGGAGCAGCTGTTGGACGATCCCGAGCTTCGCTCCACTCACATTCGGGCAAGGGCGGCGGTCAACTGCCTTGAAGGGGTGGGTGTCAACGAAGCTCCTCGCGGCACACTGATCCATCACTACCGGGTTGATGCCAATGGGCTGATCGAGAAGGTGAATCTGATCATTGCTACCGGTCAGAACAACAGTGCGATGAATCGCACGGTGACCCAAATCGCTCAGCACTACCTCAGTACGGAGCAGACTCAGGCTGTTCATCTCAATGAAGCACTACTCAACCGGATCGAAGCAGGAATCCGTTGCTTCGATCCGTGCCTCTCCTGCAGCACCCATGCCGCAGGCGCCATGCCTTTACACGTCCAGCTGTTAAGTGCAGAGGGCGACCTTCTTCAAGAGCTGCAACGTGGATGACCAGCGCACTTCAGCCATTGGTGATTGGCATCGGCAACCTGCAACGCGGTGATGACGGAGTCGGTTATCGCATTGCTGAGGCCCTCCTGAGCGAACGACCTGACTCCTATCGAGTCTTTCCGACCCACCAGCTGATGCCTGAAACCGCGGAGTTGATAGCCGTATCGAGCCGGGTGCTGTTTATCGATTCGACCATCGCTAACCCGTGTTGCTTGCCCTGTTCATCCCCTTGCCTGGAGACCCTGCAGCCGCGCCCTCTTGCGACATCATCCTGGAGTCATCACTGCACGCCGCCAGGGCTTTTGACCATGGCTGAGGCGCTATATGCCGCTAGACCGCCAGCCTGGCAGTTACTGATTCCTTCGGTGCACTACAACCACGGAGTCGAGCTCTCTCCCCTCACCGCAACAGCAGCAGTCATGGCCTATTCCCTTGCTCAGGCCTGGGGATGTAGCCATGCATGAGTTAGCTCTGATTGAAGAGCTCTGTCGTATCGCTCAACAGGAGGCCACTGCACAAGGGGCGAGCACGATCCATTCGATCCTCTTACGTCTCGGGCGCCTATCTGGAGTCGATGCAGAGGCGTTGAGCCAGGCTTTTGCTGTTGTGGCTAGCGGCCCACCTTGGACTGCCACCCATCTGGTGCTGGAGTTGGTGGCAACCGAGTGCTTTTGTTCGCGCTGCCAGCAGGTATTCACTCCAGTTGATCTGATTCATCAGTGCTCACGATGTGGAGCACTTTCGAACACGGTTTTACAGGGTCGCGAGCTTGAACTTGTGTCCATGGAGGTCTCTTGATGTGTGGTGACTGCGGCTGTAAACAGAGCTCTCCATCAGCTTCTCCGCGATTCAAGATTGCACTCCACCAGAATCTTTTGGAGCGAAATACCAGGCAAGCCTTGCTCAATCAGGTTCAGTTTGATCAACACGACCTGCTCGCTGTCAATCTGATTTCCGCACCTGGATCTGGCAAAACTGCTTTTCTTGAGCAGCTGGCGCGCCGCTGGGGACGCCAACCGATCGGTGTGATCGTTGGGGATCTCGCTACCGACAACGATGCTCAGCGTCTCGAGCGTGCTGGGGCCCGGGCCGTGCAAATCCGTACCGGGGACCTCTGTCATTTGGATGCCGATTTGGTAGCTCGTGCTTTCAGCGAACTCGATACGAGCGGCCTGGATCTCTTGATGATCGAAAACGTTGGCAATCTCGTCTGCCCAACAGCTTTTCCATTGGGAGAGCATCGACGTCTGGCCTTGATCTCGGTGACTGAGGGCGAGGACAAACCCCTGAAATATCCAGCCCTCTTCAACAGCGCAGATGCCGTACTCATCAACAAGATCGACCTGGCCGAGGTCGCGGGCTTTGACCGAAACGCCATCCTCGCCAATCTGCGTGTGACGGCTCCCCATGCCCAGGTGTTCGAGATGTCTGCTCGCTCGGGGTCTGGTCTTGAGGCTGTCATGGACTGGTTAACGGGTGGGCTCGAGAACTGAGTGGTCGCTGCAACTGCAGCTGAGTGGGCGAGTGCAGGGGGTTGGGTTTCGCCCGGCCATTCATCGACGTGCCTTGGAGATGGGGCTTGGTGGTTGGGTCGCCAACGATTCAGCAGGCGTGGTCGTGGAGCTACAAGGCTCAAAGTCTCAACTGCAGCATTTTCTCAGTCAGCTCTTGGGGACTCCACCGTCACCGAGTCGTATTGATTTTGTACGGCAACGTTGGAGGCGAGTCCCCGTGGGCGATCGGTCCTTCCGGATCGTTCCCTCTCAGTCGTCCGACGTTTCTTCTGCACTGGTCACACCCGATCAAGCTCTCTGCGGGGCCTGCATGGCCGAACTTTTAGATCCGACGAACCGACGCTACGGCTATCCCTTCATCAGTTGCGCTCAGTGTGGTCCTCGCTACACCCTCCTGCGGGATGTGCCGTTCGAGCGAAACAACACCAGCTTCTCGGCTTTTCCTCTTTGCTCTGAATGCACCAATGAATACGAGAATCCGCAGGACCGTCGCTTTCATGCCCAGACCATCAGTTGCCCGGCCTGTGGCCCGAAGCTGCGATGGAACGACACGTGGATCAGCAACGAGATCGGCTTGCAGGCTGCAGCGGATTTGTTGCAAGCGGGTGGCATCGTTGCGCTGCAAGGCATCGGTGGCTTTCAGCTCCTGGCTGATCCAAAGAACAGTCAAACGCTCTCCACTCTGCGATCCCGAAAGGGACGCCCTGAGAAACCGCTGGCTTTGCTCAGTTCGGCTTCTGACCTAGATCAGATCTGCCGACCCTCGCAGCCGGAAAACGATCTTTGGCATTCCGCTGTCGCGCCGATCGTGCTGATGTTGCGTCGTTCTGAAGCACGTCTGGATTCGCTGGTGGCTGGAACATCTCCATGGCTGGGTGTCATGCGTCCCGCTTCTGCATTGCAATTGCTCCTCGTGGATCGCTTTGGATCACCTTTGGTCTGTACCAGTGCCAATCGTTCTGGGGAACCGATTGCGATTGACGCCAGAGCCGATCCGGACCTTTTGAACTCACTTGCAGATGGTGTATTGAGCCATTCGCTGAGCATCGTCAATCGTATCGACGACAGCGTGATGCGCTGGGCCGCCGCCGCTCCACTCGTGCTCCGCTTAGGACGAGGCCTCGCTCCCCTGAGCCTTTCCACCGCAGAGGCTGCTCAATCCGGTGGGGTACAGCTGGCTGTCGGTGCACAGGTGAAAGGCGCGTTTGCGCTCAAGATTCAGCAGCATCTTTTGTTAAGTCCCGAACTTGGCGACCTTTCTAGTCGTAGTGGTACGGAACACCTCGAGGAAACGGCCGCTACTTGGATGAAACTCCATGGCGCGCGCCCCGATTGGATCGTCTGTGATGGCCACGGCGGCTATCGCTCTAGTGCTTATGCCAAACAACTCAGCTTGTCCTTGCCTGCGAGACGGCTGGAGGTTCAGCACCACTACGCCCATCTTCTTGCCGTGATGGCAGAGCATGAACTCGGAGGCCCCCAGCTGGGTCTGGTCTGGGATGGGTCAGGCCTGGGCGATGACAACACGCTCTGGGGGGGGGAGGCCCTCAAACTTGATGCCGGAGGGTACACGCGTATCGCCAGCCTTCGACCATTCCCCCTACCCGGAGGAGAGCGTGCCCTACGGGAGCCCCGACGAGTGGCCCTTGGACTTCTGACGGAGGCCTATGGATTCTGCTGGCGATCCAGAGTCCCTCTCTCCTCAGTGCAGAGCTGGATCTCTTCCTTCGCCACATCTGATCTGGCTCTGCTGGAAGAGAGCCTGGTGAGCGGCTTGAATCGCCCTGAGTGTTCAAGTGTGGGACGTTTGTTTGATGCATTCGCAGCCTTGCTGGGGGTGCAACAGATTTGCAGCTTCGAAGCCCAGGCAGCGGTCGCACTCGAGGGACTGGCAACCCAAGCGCTAGAGACGGGAGGCAGCGCGACGGCGTACTCATTACCGCTGGTTTGGAGTGCTTCTCAGGGGATCTGGCTTTTGGACTGGGCTCCCTTGCTGGAGGGCGTCATGAATGATCTGCGGCGCTGCATTGGGATTGGCGCGGTATCCCTGGCCATTCACCAGACCCTGGCCGATGCGGTGGTGAACCTGGCGAAAAAACAACGGGTCAAACAACTGCTCTTAGCGGGAGGCTGCTTCCAGAACAAGCTGCTGTTGGAACTGTGTGTTGTAGCCCTGGATCAAGCCGGTGTGCGTGCGCTTTGGTGTCAGCAACTGCCATGCAATGACGCCAGTCTCCCTGTCGGTCAGTTGCGCGCTGTGCCGCACATTTGAGGCACCATCCATCGGACAGAAGGCTTCTCAGTACAACTCGCTTAAGCCCCGAGGAAGCCATGTGCCTTGCCGTCGCTGGTGAGTTAGTCAGTACCAACGGGCACCCTGACCCCCTCTGGCGCACAGGAGACATCTCGTTTTCAGGAGTTTTGCGCGAAGTGAGCCTGGCCTGTGTTCCAACAGCTCAGATAGGCGACCAGCTTCTGGTTCATGTCGGAGTGGCTCTACAGGTGATGGAGCCGGAGCAATGACGCCAGACCAGCAGTGGATGGATGGGAATGAGGCAGTCGCTCAAGTCGCGTACCGCCTCAGTGAAGTCATAGCCATCTACCCAATTACGCCCGCTTCGTCGATGGGGGAATGGGCTGATCGGTGGGCCAGTGAAGGACGCCCAAACCTTTGGGGCCAGGTGCCTCAAGTTGTAGAGATGCAGAGCGAGGCCGGTGCGGCCGGAGTCGTTCACGGGGCTTTGCAGGCCGGATCTCTCACCACCACATTCACCGCATCTCAGGGTCTGCTCTTGATGCTGCCCAATCTCTACAAGATCGCGGGAGAGCTCAATGCTGCTGTTATTCATGTCGCTTCAAGGGCTCTTGCTACATCCTCTTTGTCAATTTTTGGAGACCACAGCGATGTGATGGCAACAAGGGGGAGTGGATGTGGACTTCTTTGTTCAGCGTCCGTACAAGAAGCGTCTGATTTTGCAGCGATTGCGATGGCTGCAAGCCTGCGCGGCCGTATTCCCCTGATTCATTTCTTCGATGGGTTTCGAACCTCCCACGAGCTTCAACGGGTCGAAGCCATCTCTGACAGCGTGCTGCAGCAATTCATTGACAGGGGATTGATTTCAGCCCATCGGAGTCGCGGGCTGTCACCGGATCACCCGACGCTGCGTGGCAGCAGCATGAACCCTGACGTCTGTTTTCAGGCCAGAGAGGCTGTCAATCCTTACTACGAGGGGATGACAGGAACGGTGCAAGAGGTCATGGATCGCTTCGCGACGCTCACTGGTCGCCAATACCAATTGTTTGAGTACGAGGGCCACCCTCAGGCTGAGCGAGTTGTTGTTTTGATGGGAAGCGGGTGCGAGACAGCAGCACTGACCGTCAGGGTCCTCCAGGCATCTGGTGAGCGGGTGGGAGTGCTCAAAGTTCGTTTGTTTCGTCCGTTTGATGCCAGAACCTTGGTGAGGGCTATACCTCCAACGACTCAGCGCATCGCTGTTCTGGATCGTTGTAAGGAGCCTGGCTGTCAGGGTGAACCGCTTTACCTCGAACTGCGCGCTGCAATTAGCGAAAACTGGAGGGGAGAAGATCAACCTATCTTGTTAGGAGGACGATTCGGTCTGGCCTCAAAAGAATTCACACCAGCGATGGTCAAAGCTGCGTTCGACAACCTTTCCAGTCAGGATCCGATTAACCATTTCAGCCTAGGGATTGTCGACGATGTATCTCATCTGTCCCTAACAATCCCACACGGATTCGAAATCGAGAACGGTGAAGACTTTCAGGCAGCATTTGTTGGGCTGGGTGCGGATGGAACAGTAGGAGCGAACAAGAACACACTCAAGATTGTTGGAGAGGCCACTGGCCTCTACAGCCAGGGTTACTTCGTCTACGACTCAAAAAAAGCAGGTTCCGTCACCCAGTCGCACCTGCGCTTTAGTGCTAAACCGATCCGTGCGAGCTATCAAGTGAAACGGGCCCAACTGGTGGCCTGCCATCACTGGGAGTGCCTTGAGCAGTTTGATGTTCTTGCCACAGCCGCCGATGGAGGAACTCTGCTTCTCAATAGCCCATTTCCAACGGAGGAGGTCTGGAGCGAATTACCTCAACGGGTACGCCAACTGATCCAAGTCAAGGGTTTGCAGGTCTTTGCGGTGGATGCCGCTGCAATTGCCGAAGCCCGTGGATTGGGACGAAGAATCAACACAGTGATGCAGACCTGCTTTTTTGCTGTATCAGAGCTGATTTCGCTTCCTAGTGCCCTTCGAGCAATGCGAGAAGCGATCACCCAAAGCTATGGGCGAAAGGGAGAACAGGTCGTTGTCGCAAACTTGGCCGTTATCGATGATGCCCTCGCGGGCCTGAAAAAGGTAAGTGTTCCGTCAATTGATGAGCTAAAGGAGCCGTTAGCTGCGCTACCGAATCCCCGGGGTATCACCAATGCTCCACAAGATATTAAAGATCTGCTCTTACCACAACTACAACGCTGTGGTGACACTCTTCCAGTTAGTGCTCTCCCCTCAGATGGCACATTCCCAACGGCCACCAGTCAGTGGGAAAAGCGCAATATCACCGAGCAGATACCAATTTGGGACGAAGATCTCTGTACGCAATGTGGAAAATGCTTGATGGTCTGTCCTCATGCGGTGATTCGTGCCAAGGTCACGGATGAGAAGGCTCTAGAGACCGCTCCTCATGGATTTCGATTCGCTCCAGCACGCCAACACCAGTGGAACGGGAAGCAATTTACGCTACAGGTTTCAACTGAAGATTGTACGGGCTGCCGGCTTTGTGTGGAAATCTGCCCTGCTCGGGAGCGTACTGCACCTCGACACAAGGCGCTGGAAATGGTCCCTCAGCGGCCACTACGCGACCAGGGTCGTGAGCATTGGGCTTTCTTTCAGCAGTTACCAGAGATTGATCGTCTTGACCTGAACGTCCATCAAATCAATCAACAGCAACTGCAGCGGCCTTTGTTCGAGTTTTCAAGTGCTTGCGCCGGGTGCGGGGAGACGCCCTATCTCAAGTTGGCAAGCCAACTATTTGGCGACCGAATGGTCGTAGCCAACGCAACTGGCTGCTCCTCCATCTATGGGGGCAACCTACCGACGACGCCATGGTCAACGAACGCCGATGGACGAGGACCAGCCTGGAGCAACTCACTCTTCGAAGACAACGCTGAATTCGGACTTGGTTTTCGCTTGGCCTTCGACCAACGCAAACGCCGCGCTGAACAGCTGGTTGAAAACAGTGCTGTTGAGCTGCCCGATGAGCTGGTTAACGGTCTGCTGATGGCTGACCAAAGTGATGAGGCAGGTATTCAGGAGCAGCGCCAACGCGTTCAGGAGTTGAAAGAACGTACACATAACCCTGAGTTAATTGAGCTTGCCGATGACCTTGTCAAGCGCAGCATTTGGGTCATCGGCGGTGATGGCTGGGCCTACGACATTGGCTTTGGTGGCCTGGATCATCTGTTCTCAACCAGGCACGATGTCAACGTGTTGGTACTCGACACTGAGGTCTATTCGAATACAGGTGGGCAGATGTCAAAGGCCACGCCACTGGGCGCTGTGGCGAAATTTGCCACCAGCGGTAAAGACACGTCCAAAAAGGATCTTGGATTGATCGCGATGACCTACGGGCACGTCTATGTAGCCAGTGTGGCGATGGGCGCGCGCGACGAACACACTCTCAGGGTCTTCCTTGAGGCCGAGGCTTACCCGGGTCCCTCCTTGATCCTCGCTTATTCCCATTGCATTGCCCACGGAATCGATATGGCCCGAGGGATGGACCAGCACAAAAAAGCAGTGGAGTCAGGCCGTTGGATGCTCTACCGCCACGACCCACGAAACAACCCGCCGCTGCGACTGGATTCACGGGAACCAAGTCTGCCTCTCGAGGAAGCTTTCGAGGGAGAGAACCGGTTCCGGATGCTGCGCTATAGCCATCCCGAACGCGCCAGAGACTTGACACGACACGCTCAGGCTGAAGTCCAAAAGCGCTGGCGTTTTTTCAGCAATCTGGCGCAGGGGAGCCATGAATAGACAGGTCGACGTGGCCCTCTCCACGACATTCCTTGGACTACAGCTGGACTCTCCAATTGTGGTTGGTGCCGCTCCTCCACTCAGCAGCGATCTAGCTCGATTGGAGCAACTCCAGGCAGAGGGGGCGGGCGCGGTTGTACTTCATTCACTGTTCCTTGAACAGGCCGAACGAGACTGGAGAGAGTGGTGGAATCATCAAAACGATGGACGCGAAAGCCACCACGAAGCAACTGAGTACTGCCCGTCGACTGAACCCCAGTTTCTCGGACTCGATGGCTATGTGAGGGAGATCGAGGCTGCTCGAAGCTCTGTCTCAATCCCTGTGATTGCCAGCCTCAATGGAGACTGTTGCAGCAGACATAGACAGTCATGGGTTGAGGTCGCGACTGCAGTGGAACAAGCGGGGGCTGATGCACTTGAACTCAATCTCTACAGCGTGCCATCAGCGGTCGACAGGAAATCTGAGTGTGTTGAACAGGAGCAGCTAGCAGTCGTCAACGCTGTCTGCTCGGCCCTTGAAATTCCAGTCGCTGTCAAAATCAGTCCTTGGTACACGGGGCTGGCGGCGATGGGCCAAGACCTTCAAAAAGCAGGAGCACGCGGCTTAGTCCTCTTCAACCGTTTCTACGAACTGGACATCGATATTGAAACACTAGAGACAAACTCTCGCTTTCGACTCAGTACTGCTGCCGAGCAACAACTGCCGCTTCGGTGGATTGGGCTTCTGTATGGTCGAATTGATCTAGAACTCGTTGCCAGTGGTGGAATCGCTTCAGGTCTAGACGTCGTTCGAATGCTGATGGCAGGCGCACAGGTGACTCAAGTCGTCAGTGCACTCATTCGACAAGGTCCAGGCCAAATAGTCCGGATGCACGACGAGCTAATGCAATGGCTCGAGTCACATGGCATTGAAGGCATTTGCGACTTGCAGGGCACACTCAGTCACCAACGCTGTGCTGACCCTGAGAATTACATGCGTGCGCAATACATCCGTGCTCTGAGTAGTTATAGCTGTGATACCACCCCCTTCGCCAATGGATGATTGCAACGAACTCATTCAGCAGATTCAGCGGCGTTGTACCAAGCGCTGGACCTTGATGGAAGTTTGTGGTGGTCAGACCCATTCACTCCTACGGCATGGGATTGATCGCCTGCTTAACGAGTCCGTGAATTTGATTCATGGCCCAGGATGCCCGGTTTGTGTTACCGGTCAAGAGCGAATTGATCAGGCCTTAATCGAATCGCAGAACCGAGGAGTCATTCTTTGCACTTACGGCGACATGCTGAGGGTACCCGGGACTGATGGCCGGACGTTGTTGGATGCTCGCACTGAAGGAGCCGATATACGCGTGGTGTATTCCCCTCTTGATGTGCTGGACATTGCGACTCAGGCGAGTGATTCCAAAGTTGTCTTTCTCGCTGTAGGTTTTGAAACTACAGCACCAGCGACAGCTCTTCTCGCCCAGCAGACTCTGCTTCGTCGGCTCAAGAATCTACGCTTACTTGTCGCACATGTCAGGGTCAGTCCTGTTTTGGATCAATTACTGTCAGATCCGAATTGCCTCGTCCAAGGTGTTTTAGCAGCTGGACACGTGTGCACAGTCATGGGGGAAGCAGAGTCTGTGGTGTTGGCCGCTCGCCACGAGCGACCATTTGTTATCACTGGTTTTAGTCCAAAGGAGCTACTTCACGGCATTTGGAGTTGCATCGAACAGCTAGAGACTGGACAGAGCCATGTCGTGAACACTTATCACACCGCCGTCAGTCCGAGCGGTAATACGGCAGCTCAAGAGGTGATTAACTCAGTGTTTGAACCAGTAGACACGATTTGGCGTGGCCTTGGACTGATTCCATTAGGGGGATATCGCCTTCGTAGAGAATTCTCTATGCTGGATTTACGATCTAATGAACTCGTTCGCATTCACAACAGCATCGCTGAGTGCCCAAGTGGTGACGTTCTTAAAGGCCTTATTCGTCCCAGTGATTGTCCAAGCTTTGGTACGAATTGCACTCCTGACAATCCACTTGGCGCACCGATGGTGTCCAACGAGGGAGCTTGCGCTGCCTACTACAGATACCGCATATAGCCCATGGAGGCTGACTTGAAACGCATTAAGATGGCCCATGGCGGCGGCGGACGGTTATCACAGGAGCTACTTGAACAAGTCATTATTCCTATTCTTGGCCCAGAAGATGGTGTGATGCACGATGCTGCCTTGATTACCATGTGTGGTCAGCATCTAGCGTTCAGCACTGACTCTTATGTCGTGAGGCCGATTCGCTTCCCAGGTGGTGACATAGGGGAACTTGCCGTGACTGGTAGCGTCAATGACCTAGCCATGGCAGGCGCTAGCCCAGTCGCGTTAAGCCTCGCATTAATCATCGAGGAAGGGTTTGAAATTGAGTATCTCGTGCAAATCTTGGAATCGATTAGCAAGACTTCTAAAACTATAGGTGTCAATGTTATCACCGGGGACACGAAGGTGGTCGAGAGGGGCTGCGGTGATGGCCTTTACATCAATACGACAGCAATCGGTCACATAGCCCACAACTTGAAGATAGGCCCAAGAGCTGTGTGCCCAGGCGATGCAGTTCTTGTTAGTGGTGATCTTGGCAGACACGGTTTGGCAGTCTTGTCAGCTAGAGCGAAACTCGGCTTGCGAAGCACGCTCAAGAGTGATGTGGCTTGCCTACTTCCACCTGTTGAGGCATTGCTTGCAGCAGGCCTCGAAATACACTGTCTAAGAGACCTAACAAGAGGCGGATTGTTAAGCGCTTGCGATGAAATTGCAAGAGGCGGCCCTTGCACCATGAGGCTCACAGAGGATCTTATTCCTGTTCATCCGAGCGTTAAGGCCGCATCAGAGATACTTGGAATCGATCCCTTGGCAATGGCGAATGAAGGTCGGATGTTAGTAATCTGTCCGGAGCGGCAGGCAGAACTGGCCTTAAGTATTCTGCGCACTTATCGTGCAGAAGCAGCCAGAATTGGAACAGTTGGACCACGGCCAATGCATTCGTCACTCGACGAACGCTATCCAGTCAGCCTGCTTACGGCACTCGGTGTTAATCATCCTGTGATACTCAGCAACGGGGAAGACGCTCCACGGATTTGCTAGTGAGGAGAACAGGCACTGGATTCAGCTATCTAATCATTATTCATGAGGCGACCGTAAGCAGGGAAAAGATTAGATCAGATGCAAACGACGTCATTTGTGGTGCATATTGACAACACAATTTACCCCAATCCTCATACGCAGCTACCAAGGAGTGGCAATCGTTTGAGATCATGTTTAAACCTCAGCAAATCTACAAGACTGTGAATGGAAGCACTATCGAGTCCCTTGGAAACGGGAGTTATCGTGTCTGCAGTGAAAATCACCAATGCGAAACTGTCGAGGGCCTTTATCGAGCTCACGAAAAGGCCAGGCTTCAAGAGGAGATATCAAATCAGCGATGTCCAAGTAAAACTATCTCACGTAAACAGAGTAGAGAAACTATGGGCCGCCTCCGGATCTCCAGAAGCGTACGACCGAAGTGAATGGGTATAAACACTCCTTACCCTAATGACACAGAAACGAAATACCTCAGGCGTTTCTAAGGTTGCCTTAGGCTTGATGTCTCTAATCATATTTGCTCAGAAGAGTAACAGCACCAGAATTACACTTCTCGAGCATTGCGAAGTGACTATTTAAGCAATGTAGTAAGCGGCTGCGTCATAGCTCCCTAGATGTGCTGCAAATGAGAGGCGACAGCCAATCACAGGATATTCAGAAGAATAATTGGAGGGTGTCGGTCAAACCAATGCGTAAGACAGATCTGAATGACTACCACCATCACGCAACAGAAACAAGCTACAGCTTGCACCACCGTGGATATATTGAGTCATTCTGCGTCAGAGCAGGTAGCGATGGAGCCTGCAGTGTTGATCTCAGATGGAGGAACCGGAACTCCATTGCTAAGAAAGAGAAAAAGAGATCAACCAAACTAAGCTAAAGTAAAAAGGGACACCTACAGTTGAAGCAAGCGGCATAAACCTTGGGATTGGTTAGGTTGACACCTTCCTGGGTTTGACAGGCAATTCCCACTATCTAAAAAGAGTCAGTGCAAATCGTGATACAGCGCAAAATGAGATGCAGTGCAGTCTCAAGTCGGAGAAAAATATGTCCATGCACGATGCCGATTTATTTTAGGCGTTTTGTCTGCTAGCGGCAATATCGTCTGCCTTTGAGTTGATGGCTGGATCGGTCGACAACACTAAATCCATTGCGTTGCAATGGATTTAGTGTTCATTGCTGCTGCCTTCTGCTTGGTCTGTAGCCATTTCGTCGAGTTGGATGCAGATTGTATGTAGATGCGGGCCTGAATGGAACTCAACCTTGAGCGGCTACGTGGACACTGGCAAGCAACCGGCGACTGCAGCCGGTTTGTTCGGAGTACTAATCAGACTCCATGCACCCATCATCTCTCAGCACAACAGTCACCGCCTTCAATGTGGACCTGCATATGGCTTTCTAGCTCTCGCTGCGTGTTGCATGATCCTCGATTCCTGGCCAGAGAGGCTCGTGTTAATCGTATGGACGCCACTGTAGTTCTACAGGATTCCGCTGGGTAGTCCCTATTTCCACTGAAGTCTTGTTTGCCTTTGCTCCCACCTATGGAGTCACAGCATGCCTTTCATCGATTCAGAGTGGTTAGACCCTGTCGACTTGACAGATGGAATCAATGGTAGTTTTCAGGGGTTGATCCTTGCCCACGAATTAGAGCAGCCACTTAGTGCATGTCGTATGCGCGCACAATTACTTTTATATCGCCTTGAGAAAAGAGCTATTTCGCAGCGGCTAATCAAACGTGAGTTGACGGCGATGGTTAACAGTTGCGATGAGATTAGCGATTTAATCACGGCGACTAAAAGGCTTGTTACTGGCAGTGACCCACAATTCTGCACTATCAACCTTTTATCTCTCGTTAAGCAAGTAGCTCAAAGATGGAGACTATATGATGGGGATGACACAATATGTGTAGAGATTGAACCAAGAGGATTACAGCTCTTTGTTTGCGGCGACAGAGATCAGCTTGGGATCGTACTGATGAATGCCTTGAGGAACTCTTCTAACGCACTCAAGAAGAAAGGTGCTAACGACAAACGAATTAGCATCAAGTTAATTAAAAGGCAGAAGGTTGTTGAGGTTCAGATCGCCGACAACGGTAATGGGTTCCAACGCGGGTACGACATTCAGGAATCAACCGATCAGCCATTAGTAGGATCTAGTGTCGGGTTGAGATGTATGCAAGCAATTATGAATAGACATAAAGGCGAACTTCGTGTGGGTAACTCAACTCAGATGGGAGGTGCGTTGCTAGTGCTGAGTCTGCCTTCTATCGCCTTTTGTCCCAAAACCAGCATCGGTAAAGGGTCGCAATTCTCACAAGCTCTGAACCGCTGACACCAAGCTTGGATGCGACACTCTTTCGGTAGGTTTCCACTGTTGCCACTGTCAGACTTAACTCTAAAGCAATCTCCTTATTGACTAATCCTCGTCCAAGGGCTTCAAGCAAGCGAAGCTCCCGTGGACTGAGAGTTTGGATTGCTTGCATAGGGACTTGAGAGCCTGGCAAAGGTCCCAACCTTCCTTGTGGTCTCCTGACCCACCACAGTTGCAGCAGTTCAATTAGTTCATCCCAAGCGTCAGCCTTGCTAACAACTCCAATTGTGAAGGGCTCAAGATCATCTGGGACGACAAATGTTCCTGCAAAGGCGGTAATAAAAAGCAGTTGTGCATCGGGCTTGCTGCTCAATATCAGATCAGCAGCTAGCCGATAGTCATCTCCTCCCAAATCGATATCAAGAACAAGAAGGCCGGGGGCTGATTCTTCGATGACTTGACATGCTTCATCCACCGATCTGCAAACAGCTAAGACGTTAAAACCAGCTAGCTCAGAGAGAATCCCAGCGATTGCCTGACCAACCATGAAGTGATCGTCAAGAACAACAGCGTCCAAACGAAGGCATCTCTATCAAGGTCACGTAAACCGATCACCAGCTGTTTGTCATGTCCCGATAATGGGACGTGAATGCGTCTCACCAGTCCTATCGTAGACAGATAGACAGGATGCCTAGAGGACCTTCTGTAGGAGAGACGACTCCCAGTACAGGGATTCCCATCTTGGGATTACCCAATTGGGATCTTGCGAAAACCGATCAAAGCCGCAAAGGTTAAGGAAACCTAAAGGAGGTGCATATGGCTTCGTTGGCCAAGCACCCTCAGCTGTTGTTTCGATCGAGCCAACGGCTCACGATTACAGTTGCTCAGTCCACTCTGGAGGCACTCGCTCACCGCAGTCAGCGCGAAGGGCGTTCACTCAGCAATCTTGCAGCGTACTTGCTCGAAAGCGCTCTCGCTCCCCGCGACGGAGTTTGAGCTTATGAGCTTCAACAGCAATCAGAATACTTAGGCTTAAGCCGAGTTCGATCCATGCAACATTCCATGGTAGAGGTCCTGTGCTGATCCAATGTGAACCCATTGGAAGCACCATCATCGACACATGGAGACAGAACGCTGCGGAAACTCCAATGAGCAATAGTGGCGAACCGAATGGCGAATGACTGAAGACAGAGTCGCGTTCAAACCGGCAATTTCCTGCATGCATATTTTCAAAGAGAACCATTTGAAATAGCAGCGCATTGCGAGCCTCGCTTACTTCCCATCCTCTCTGAAGCAGCTGTGCATACACTGCATAGCCGACAAGGCCGATCACCGCCGCAGACAAGAGCGTACGTGCTCGCATTAGCCGATCGAAAACGGGTTCCTTCGGTGATCGAGGTCGTCGTTGAAGCACCTGGCCTTCGGCGGATTCGAAGCAAAGAGCTAAGTCCTGGATACCATTGGTGACGAGGTTAAGCCAGAGAAGCTGAACAGGCAGCAACGGTAGAGGTAAGCCATTGGCAACGGCCAATGTAATTAAAACAATTTCGCCAAACCCTGTAGAGACCAGCAGAGCAACCACTTTACGTACATTCGCGTAGGCAATCCTTCCCTCTTCAATGCCAGCCACGATGGAAGAAAAGTTATCGTCAGTAAGTACTAGGTCTGAAGCTTCACGTGCAACATCAGTCCCCCCAATCCCCATTGCAATACCAATCTCAGCTGCCTGTAGAGCAGGGGCATCATTTACCCCGTCTCCTGTTACGGCTACAAAATGGCCAGCTTGCTGAGCCGCGCGAACAAGTCTCAGCTTCTGATCGGGAGTGACACGTGCAAAGACACTTCGATTCGCAATAACTCGACTGAGTTGACGTTCAGACAAGTTGTCGAGCTCGAGGCCTGTGACAACGTCTTCTCGCTCTTCTATCAGACCAAGAGACTGTGCGATGTTCCCCGCGGTCTTTGGATGATCTCCTGTGATCATTAAGACCCTAATACCAGCCTTTGAGCAACGCAGGAGCGAACCCCTGACTTCAGGGCGAAGAGGATCTTGAAGGGCTACTAGTCCTAGAAAGTGTAGACCGGATGGCTCATCGGGATATTGTTGTTTGGTCTTTTCTAGAGTCGTTTCTCCCTCTGCAACGGCGAGGACTCGCAGACCTTGACTTGCTAGGTCCCGAGCGATACTTATAAAGTCATGCTCAGTTGATTGACACATCGGGATAACACGCTCTGGTGCCCCCTTGACCGCAATGCAGCACCGCCCATTGGTACAACTATTGAATGAGGCAGCGTAACGTTGTTGAGGCTCAAACGGTATTGATGCATATTCGGGATACAGCTTGAGTTGTTCTTGCCGTGTGTGTCCTAATTTCGAGGCAAAAGCCAACATGGCTACTTCAGTAGGGTCCCCACGCTGCAGAATTGTTCTATCTTTAATCGTATACACAGCTTCGTTACACAAGACGGATACCTGGGCAATAGCATTAAGCTCCTTTGCTTGCTCATTAGTAAACTGATTAAGCTCGAAGTCAGTTTCGACACTAAGCGTTTTCCCGTCACTTAGGGTAATCCCTCTTACCTGTAACCGATTAGCTGTCAGTGTCCCTGTTTTATCACTGGCGATCAACGTGCAACTTCCAAGGCCCTCAACGGCTGGAAGACGTCTAACGATCACGTGACGGTCAGACATACGGTGACTAGCAACAGAAAGGGCAACGGTCAGGGCGACAGGTAAACCCTCAGGGATCGCCGAAACAGCAAATGCAATAGCAAAGAGGAATGCACTGTAGACACTACTTTGGTCAGTTGCGATGGTCAGCCAGGCTAAACCGATAGAAGCAAACGCGACAAATATCCCGATGCCACGGCTAAAGTTATCCATGCGGACAACAAGTGGAGGACGACTTTGTGGAATTGTTTGAAGGTCAATCGCTAATCGACCAACTTCAGTGTTTCTACCCGTTGCCACAACACTTCCAATGCCACGTCCAGAACACACAACTGTTCCTGCATACACCATGGTGACGCGATCAGCCAGTGGTGTTGCGTTCGGTAAGCAACTATGCGGAGATTTCTCTACGGAGTCAGACTCACCAGTCAGTAGCGATTCATCGATCTGAAGACCTTGGCATTGAAGAAGCCGAAGATCAGCGGGTACGATCTGTCCACTTTCTAGGGTGACCGCATCACCTACCACTAGTGTTTCGGCATTAGTTTCAATTACGATTCCATCCCGCTTGACTAAGGCTTTAACCAATAATAAGCGGCGTAGTGCGTGGCTTCGCCGTTCTGCACTCCACTCATGAAAACCACCAACTAAGCTATTGATGATGATTATGATTGAAATAAGAGATCCATCCTTGCGGTCTCCGAAGAGGAATGCCAATGCTGCGGCTATCACAAGGATTAGAATTAGCGGACTTTCTAGTTGATGAAGCAGAATTTGCGCAATTGGAGGGGCAGGGGAGCTTGGAAGTGTGTTCTTACCATCTTTCGACAAACGAACCTCAGCTTCCCAGCTTGTAAGACCTGCCTTACTTCCCTGTATGAGCCTGGCGGTTTCAGTTAATGAGAGAGCATGCCAAGGAGGCGCTTCTTTAACTACATCCATCAGTCTCAATCGCTTCCAGCTCCGAGAAGATGGCCCACAACGCTTGATACAGAGGCTTCATCTCTCTCCCAATTTCATCAATTCTCTGTGGAGAAGAGTTGTTTAGACTAATTTCTTCAATAAAGTTGAGAAGTTGGTTTTGCAGAGATGCGACGCGCATTGCGTAACACGATGTTGTCACATGTAGTGAGGTCTCACTCATCCGGAATTGCTGCATGAAAGGAGGTGATTGATGTGCACGAGACCTAGCTTTTACGTATTGTCTTCGGTTGATCGATATTTCTCTCTACTCTGACTAACCTCTTGACTACCTCCATGACTTCTTGAACCGTTGCCGATTTTTGAGGAAGGTAGGTTGCTGTCAGTAATTCCCTTTAGGTATCCAGCAAGGAACCAAAGATTAGATTCTCCACCCTTGTCGGGCGCCATGAGCTTGTCAAGCTCTAGACGCCTGATGCCAACTTCCCAAGTCGAATCTTCCATTTGTAGCCAGAATGAACTTTTCAGATTGAGGCAATGTGGACCAACCGGTCACACATGGTTCTACCAATTTCTCCGAAGATTCTAGAATTTGGGTATCAGTGATCCTAGTTGATAAGCAACACTATGTCCTGTTATTAGCTCAGTCGCTATTGCTAATACAAAACCAATCATGGCTAGACGTCCGTTTAGTAATTCTGCTTCTGCAGTAAATCCCCAGTTGCGAATCAAGTTCATCAAATTTAAGCGACTGACACATTCAAACCGTCAGGAACTTAAAAAAGGTTTTTTCAAGCTGAAATACAGTAGATATGCAGCACTTCTACTTATCCTTTTGCCACTCATCAAGAGCCTGCTCAAGCAAGTAAGCACATAGATTGCTGAAGCTCCGGCCTTCTTTTTCGGCTATAGAAGCCAGTTGTTGGTGCAGGTCAAAACGAATGCTAATGCAAGCGCGCACGTTCTTCTCGGAACTCCCCCGCGGCATATGCACAAAGCTGAATCTACATATTCTATAGATCCTGGTCTTGTTTTTCGAGTGTTTGGAGACGTTGCTCAATCTGGTCTAGTCGCTGTTGAGTGTTTTTGCCAACCAGCCCACCCCCACTCAGATCGTGCCTTACAAGCTGAACAACGTACGCAGTGACCGTCAAGCTCAGCTCTCTCGCCCGCTCCTTAATGGCGACCAACAGCTCAGGTGGAAGGACCATAGACAGCTGTTTCCGGGGCTCTGACTTCACGGATGGCCTAAGGCGCTGATCATCTTGAGAAGTCCGAGGCAAGTCGGCCATTCGATCATGCTGGTATGCGGACTGATGCTAGGTGATGCACACTGATGCATGCTTCCAGTTAAGGCGGATACGGAGCTGGCCTGTGGTGAATTCACGTCCGCATGAGAACTGACGGTCATTGGAATAGATTCGAGACCATCACGGCTTCAGAAAATGCTGGTCCATGGGTACTTTGTCGGTACCTTGCTCAAAGCAATTCGCTTCAAACGAGCCTATAGAACCGAAGCTGACGAACCTTATCCTTGAATATTTCAGAGATTTAGCTGTTAGGTTCTCAATGTTTGGACCTGGTGGAACTCTTCATCAACCCCTCCTTTATTGAAAACATACTAACTCTTGGCACGATCAACATTCCAGGCTGCACTAGAGCTGCATATCTGCTGTGCCCACGGAAGTCCATGACGAACCTCACGTACACGAGGTATCAATGCCAAGAACAACGAAAGTAGCTTGATTACATAACAGGTAAAGATGGTAACTGGAGTTTTAGAGCTTTCCTCCAGTTTTATCAGGCTCGTCTCTTATTCTTGCCTTGAGCTGATTATGCCGCATTGTTATCAGACAAACTATCTCCCATTCATTCTGGCTGTGGTTGTACGGAACTCCGTTAACTTAAAAATGCTGTTTGCAGTTGCGATTGGGACTCCTTGCTTTCCCGTGAACCAATAGTTACATCCTTTTCACCTCCTTGCATGGGTAAGACAAGTGGAGTCAAGACCTTTATCCCGACAAGTATCGAGACTTAGCTCTAAACAAATAGATTATAAGTTGCCATAACAAGAATCTTGATGATAACTACTTAATCACACTGAGGTTTAAGCCTTTTATTAACGATCAACGGTTGTGTTGGCTAACCTTGAATACAGTCTAACGACTTTAGGCGTACAATTCGCTTGATAAGTCCGGCTTGCTCGCAGTCAGATGCCGAACTCGACAGCCACCCACTTGTTGACATTGTTCTCTGCTCTGATGAATCAACACCACAAACTAGCTCCGTGATACAACCGCTCTCACCGCCCAGAAGAACGGGTTGACCTGTCTTACAAAAATTTGTAGGTTCCAAAAGTCGTGATGGCCCCGAAGCACGACAGCTCCCTTGCCGCTGAACCCATAGTCGTCGTGAATCATGGCCGACTAGGTGTGATTCTTTCTGAACGCTGTTGTGGGAAATATCCAATAAAACCGAGACACAAGAATCAGTCCAGAGTGAACCTATCACGTTCCGTACGATGTCTGTGAGAATTTGACGGTAAGCAAGTGCACAATTCAACGCAGCCTGCGTAGAGCCAAGAATCTTTTGACCCATCTCAGACTGGATAGGTGCCCATGTGATGCCCTCCATTTCTGAATTGATTTCGCGACAAAGCCGTTCACTAAGCCCTATTGACCCACCCTCAATCGCGATGACGATTGATCCTTGACATAGCCCATAGACTGAAGCTATCGATGAATTGTAAACCTTATCGACCGACAACAGTTCTATGTGGTGAAAACCATTTCCCGGATGTGAAAGTCGTTTGAGAGTGTGATCTTTAATATGTCTTGTAACCGTATCAGGGGAAGCACGAGCCATCTTGCCATGTTGTTCACAATAGCGAAGATCCTCATACAACCCCCACCCTTGCTCTACTGACCAGTGTGCCCCGCCCAGTAGCATTGAGTCGAACGAGCGTCGGTCGCAATTCAATAATCTCCGTTGTGCCTCTCCTCGAGTCAGTGCCCTCTGAATTGCGCCTGATAGCTGATCGAGCTGGTTCTCGTGATCACGCATCAACAATCCAGTTGTTAAACAACGGATTCCATAAGCATTGTCCCAGCTGCAGTCACCACAAAGAATGGAGCCTTCTGATTCTGTACTAAAGCCAACCACGGACCCGTAAGGCATTGCGTATCCAGGATGCGCGCCAGGAAGCACTGCGACAGGTGTTGAAAGCCCTGGTAAGCTTGTTAACGATAGTGCCTGACTAAATACAGTCGGATCCATTCTTATCAGCTTTTCCCTATTCCCATAGGCGAAAATCGGAAACGATTCGGTATTAGGATATGTCCAGCAAAACTCATCTAACTGAGTCCAACTAGTTAGGTCCACCTGATTATGGCTGTTTGCTATTCGAAGAATAACTATTGACTGATTCTCTTGTTGGGCTAACACGTATATGCATCCATTTTGCAGCGGTTCTCAGGCTTAAGTGCTTCGTGAATGAGTTTTTGTCCAACGTTGCACTACCTTGATATGGCAGTTTCTAAGAACACTCTCATCACATGAGCAACAGAAAGTGGGAGTCATTAATGGATATCGAAAACTTTGTTGATCGTGCACTTAATTGGTCGAACAACCGACTGACAGGTGCCGTTCCGCTCGGTGACTTTGGGCCTCGTGTTGATATCTTAGAAACGGACCAGAACTACATCATTAAGGCAGATATGCCTGGTGTAGACCAGGAGTCGCTGTCAGTCAAAGTGGATGGAGATCTGCTTACGATCCAGGGACGTCGCCGTCATGATGGATTTGACGACAATACGCACATGCACCGTCTAGAACGACTTCATGGAAGCTTTTCACGAAGCTTTTCCCTTCCAACTGATGTACAGGATGATTCAGTCGCCGCGACTTATAGGGATGGTGAACTGACCGTATCTTTAGCAAAGACGATTAGTCATGACCGGCCAACTACGGTTCGGATACCAGTCTCAGTCTCCGAGTAGGTAACATACGCAGTACACAGATCCATTTGATGTCCATTGGCTAATAGCCATGGACATCTTTTTTATGACGTTAGACTAGACGGACAATCTGATTTCTACCGTTTCCTTTTGCGATCCAAAGAGCTCGCTCAGCACGATTAAATAGATCGGTCACGTCCCGATCAGCAGGTAACATCCTTGTAAAACCTCCACTTATCCGTGGTCGATAGTCCGAATGATCATAGATTCCTGGTAATGCTGAAAGTTCTCTTCGTATTTCCTCCGCCCTCCACAGTCCTTCTTCCTCATTTACATTAACAAGCAAAACCGAGAACTCGTCATCGATGATGCGTCCAACCAAGTCCTCAGTCTTGAGTCTGTTCTTAATTGTTGCGCACACATCATGCAGAATACTGTCTGCAGCGTGGTGACCCCAGCGGTTATTGGGCTGGCTGAAGTTGTCCATATCAAGGTTTAGTAAGCACAACTCATAATGATTCTCACGGGCCATTCTCATCTCTCTTGTGGCGAACTGACAGAATACAGACTTTAGATAAACCTTGGTTATTGGGCAAAATAGGCTCTTCTCTTGGGTGTCAATCTCATGCATTACTATGTCAGAGATCTTCCTAAGTATCTCGATCTTTCGTGATTCAAAAGTTCTTGAGACGTGGTCGATCACGCAAAGTGTACCAATCTTGTACCCATTCTTTGAGGTCAAAGGAGCGCCTGCATAGAACCGTATGAACGGATTTCCAATGACCAGTGGATTGTTCGAGAAGCGTTCATCCTTAAGAGCGTCAGTAATTACTAATGCTGATTCGACCGTTATGGTATGTGCACAAAAAGCAGCTTGCCTTGACGTCTCGTGCAATCCGAGTCCGTAACGGGCTAGAAACCATTGTCTATCTGCATCTATAAGCGAGACTAGGGCAATTGGAATGTTGAAGACGTCGGCGACAAGCTCTACCAATTTGTCAAGATGTGTGCTCATCCCTCCATCAAGCAAGTTGTATCGTTGCAACTCCCGCAACCGATGCACTTCGTTGTCTGGAATTGGATAGTCAGGATACGGAGCCATAGCGAGAGTCCTCTCTTAGTCTACATATACTCAATGCCAGTCTCCGCTGACATATATCGCTTATTCGATGTATATATGACGCAGATCGTTTGACAAGCTATCTATTTATCTGCTGGTGCTATAGCTTCTGCATCACTCTCCATAAAGCCAATCTGCAGCTGAAATGCGGTGCTGATCGAGGCTTTTGCTAGTAAGACTCGAGTCAGCCTGCTGCTCGCACGTGTCCGTTCCGATTGTCGTCGACTCAAGACAGATCAAAATCCCTCTACTAGCTGGAGAGCTGACCGGACTGCTTCAGCATCCCAAATCTCCTACTGCTCTGGTCGTCTTAGTTCACGGTTCTGGAGGGTCACGTCCAAGGTTTCGTTGTCGAAAGCTTGGACGAGCACTCAGCAAGCTTGGTTTTTCGACTCTACAGTTGGATCTACTTATCTCAGAAGACATCAGATCAATTCACTCGCATGATGGCCTAGACGTACTAGCCGATCGTGTCACTGAGGTACTTCGCTGGATAGAGGGTGATCCAGAGCTTTCACAGTTACCGCTTTGTCTTCTTGGTGCTGGTAACGGCGCAGCGATAGTTATCGAAGCTGCGAACAGTGGTCCCAACCGAGTGTTAGCGATTATCTGTTGCGATGGCCGTCCAGACTGGGTGTTTGAATCACTTGCGTCTCTTGAGTGTCCGATACTGCTGCTTGTGGGCGAACTTGCAGTAGATCTGCTAGAGCTGAATGCTTGGTCCACTATGTTTCTCAGGGCTCGTCATGAACTAGTAGTCATTCCAGGCGTTCACTCTCTCTTGGTCGAGCCTCTTGCAGTAGAGCAGGTCGCAGAGCTTTCAACGCGATGGATCGATAATGTGCTGCAATATGCAGACAGTAACTGCAAGATGCACCATATCTAAGTACTAGATGATGTGCATAACAGCTATCCGTGTCTGATCCTCCTATTACTCTTGGTTTAGGGCTCAGCTCTTGCTTTCTGCACCCTTATCTCGTCCTACAGCTCACACCCACTTGATGAACGATCGTATTCGCGTGATGCAGCGCCAACCACGACGTATTTCAATCACGCTTAGCCACAACGTTCA
>Ga0255770_10001197_pt1 | contig 24171 bp, 21 predicted proteins | sample 071ome_22_FD_179968 | JGI IMG/M metagenome (GOLD analysis project Ga0255770, IMG submission 179968) | Coastal salt marsh microbial communities from the Groves Creek Marsh, Skidaway Island, Georgia - 071404AT metaG (version 2) | ecosystem: Environmental > Aquatic > Marine > Intertidal zone >...
TTTTATTTCTTTGAACATTAACCAGCCCCTCAAAAGTATCTTCTTGAAAATTGATAGTTACTAATGCATCTGTTAAGACACTTAGATTAACAATTTCTATAAATCTGCCTTTAATAGACTCATTACACTTAAGAGTAATTTTTTCAATAATATACTTCCCTTGTACAAATGGATCTGAACCTATTGGAGTACATATATCTGGAAATATTACATCAGCTCTTTTTCCTATATTTTTAACAGGATACATCCATGTAGCATCATAAGAGGTTTGGCTATTATCAGACTGATTAATAATTAAATGAGCCGGATTAAATTCATGTGATAAAAGATTGAATGAGCCTATTAAAAGAAAAAAAGATAATAGTTCTTTCATTAAAATTTAAGATCTGGATTTATATAAATTGTGTAATCGGATCTGATATTATTTAAAAAACTTTTAACCGCTTGCTCTCTTTTTATTTGTAAGAAATCAACTTCTACCTGTCTTAATACTTGTTCTATTTCAGGAATGTAGCCTGGGTTAACAGAGTTTATATAAACAATATGATGTCCGTAGGTAGATTCAAATGGACCATTCCATTGATTAAGATCTGCTTTAATCAATGCTTTACTAAAAGTTTTGCCAAAATTAGTATTTATATTTCTTAATGGTTCGTTTGCAAAAGTTTTACCTAAATAAAATGGATCAGATTTAACTTTGTTATTATCCTTAAGTGCTTTTAAGGCTTGTTGAGACCTTTCAAGTGAGTTGTTGTTTTCTGAGAAATAGTGATGAGTAAATGTAAAAGAAGGTTCGATATAGTACTTTTCTTTGTTATTTTCATAAAACTCGTTTAGTTCTGTGGTGGTTGGAACCTCAGGAATAGATTCTTCTTTTAAAAATGAAATCTTCTGAGCAAGTCTCCTTTTGATAATTGTATCTTCTTGATCTAATCCCAAAAGAAGTGCTTCTCTATATAAAATTTCCTCATCAATTAAATTGTTGATTATTCTTGCAAGTTCATCATCTGTTGGATCTCTGCCAACCTGTGATTTCCATGCACTAATTAAACTAAGGATTTCTTGGTCTGATACAAATATATTTTTATCTTCATCAGCACTCATTGCTGTATCAACCAGATACAAAAAAATTCCAATAACAAAAAATATTAAAACTTTGTATTTCAATTTATCGTCTAAGATTATTAAATTTAAGTACTTAGATTCATCATCCTTACTGTTCCTCCAAGAGGAACAACATCAACATCGCTTGCTGGTGGGATATACCATATAGGTGACGACCATGCTCTTTCTTGAATAGTATCATGCAAATCTTCGCGTGGCTTAAAGCCTCTACTTATTGCATCCCATGTACTCCACCTACAGGTAGGATTTTCTAAAACTCTCACGTAATAAAAGGATTTAGTTTCAACATCAAATTCTGGATCAATCCAGTTTCCTTTTAATTCTGCTGAACCAACATTCTGAGTAATAGAACAGTCATTAATATTAACTTTAGCTCCATTATCTGGACATCTATTGGTTAAAGGATCAACTTGAAGGCCATCGGAGCAAATAACATCAAAAACTTTTTCGTGAGTTCTACCTGAACTATCAGCCCAACCTTTAATTATCTGAACTCTTTGCAGCGGTGCTCCGTTTTTATCTCTTTGTGCCCAAACTAAAAACTCCGGAGCTTTTTCGCCATCACCCACAAGATCAGAACCCATAGTGACTCCTTTTTGATATGCTTCACTAACTAAATTTTCAGAATTTAAATCTATTTCTGATAGGTCATAGCCCGCAAAAAAACGAACTGCAATACGGGTACCCGTTGTTGCAAAAGTTTCTTTTCTTTTAAATGCTTTAAATATCGAGTCTCTGGTATTTTCTTCCGCCCAAACAGCAGCCAAACCAGAGGCACCCCATTGCGTAAAGCCTGTATTTGCATATTCACCCTGTGCCAAGCTAACAGTACTCCTTGGCTGGTTAAATGCTCTCATATAGTTATCTAATCTTTCAATATTTTCTGGAGCAAGAGGTGTAGAGCCTCTATTTTCAGGATCACCATCTAAAATACCAACTTTGGACCAGTAATTTGATTCATCAAAGGCTCCAGCACCAGTATGAGTATCAGAAGACCCAATGAGACCAAATTTATAAGGATTGCCTTGATTAGTGAATTCTAATGTTAATCCATTTAAATAAGCCTCTCTGACATAACTTCCTGATGGTCTGCTATAAGTTGGCGGCCTACTTCCTACCCTTACATCCATGATTTCAAAATCAGCCCATTCATCATCTGGTGAAAGCAATGGATGCGTTTCTGAAGTACCCTTTACTTGGGTAACCTCAACTATAGGCTCATTACGCATTCTTTTTTCAGCATACTCCTTATTAATTGGTTCAGCGTAAAAAGTCTCCATTTCAAACATTTGACCATTGGATCCATTTGGATTGTGAGGTATTGAAACAGTGTCGACGCCTTTATCACGTAATTTATCTTGCCATGTCCATAAATCCTCAGGATTAATTGAATCAATTCTTGTCCAAGGTCTAATAGAGGCTTTTGATGAGTTAAAAATTACGTTTCTATGTAAATTGCCTCCCTCAACATTAGTTGAAGTTGTAAATTCGTATCCAATAAAAGTTGTAAAGTGTCCAGGATCATTATGTTCATTAGCTGCTCTAGCGACATCTTCCCAAGCAGACTTGTGAATATCATAATCAAAGGACTTCAATGCTTTTTGTGTATTTTTAGTTAACCAGGCTTTTAAAGTATTCGGATGAAAATCTCCATGGGTTGTAGCAATGGTGCCTCCAAGAATTGTGCTAAATAAGGCTGATCTTGGTCCAGCAGATTCAACTGTTAAATTATCATCTTCATTTAAATTGTGGAAAGGTATTGCAAAATCATTTTGAGAAATATCAGTAGATGTGTCTGCCCACGCATTCATCATGCCCATGAAAAAGCCATGATCAGTAACAGAATAAAAATCTAATGGCTCTTGTAGTTTCATTTCATATCCCATCGGATGCATAATCCCTTCTCCTTTTGCATATCTGTATGCATCATTCGGAGTAGCAGTCACACCAAAAATATAAGCATCAAAAGAATGCTTGGTGTGCACATGAAGGTCGCCGTAATAAGGGTTTCTGTCTTTATTGGGTTTAGGTTTTGGTTTTGTTGACTCTTCTTTATCTACAGAGAAATCTATTACTTTAGTGGCACTATCAGATCTGAGCATATCTAATAGACTAATTATTGGTCTGGTATCAGTTACTGATGACCATAAACCCATAAATAATGCTATGTATATGACTGGAACTGCTATTAAAAGTTTAATTAGTATTGATTTCATAGACCTCTCCCCAATGAAGTTAAACTAAATTAAACCAACTCGATTTAATCTAGTCAATTGCTATTATTGCATATTAATTGTGTCTAAATATGCACAATAGAGTTAATTTCTTTTAACCCATATTGGTGATGACCAAGCTCTCTCTTGTATAGTTACATCTATATCAGATCTCGGCTTCTCTCCGTTTCTTACTGCATCCCAAGTTGACCATCTACAAGATGGGTTTTCTAGTACACGAACATAGTAAAAAGCATTCATATTTGAATTAAATTCTGGATCTTTCCAAAAAGTCTTTAATTCAGATGCACCAACATTAGGTGTTGTTGAGCAATCATTAATATTTACGCCTGCTCCATTGTCGGGACAACGCTGAGTTATTGGATCAACCTTCAAACCATCTGAACATGCTACATCGAAAACCTTTTCATTATGTACACCATTTTCAACCCAGCCTTTTATTATTTGAGATCTTTGTAGTTTGCCTCCAAGAGGGTCCGAAACAGCCCAAATCAAAAAAGTTGGGCTGTTTTGCTTATCTGTATATATATCTCCACCCATTGGTGTATTCAAGGAATAAGCTTTTCTAATTAAATTTTCATCAGAAAGACCGTGATTCTCTAAATCATAACCACCAAAAAATCTCACTTTAATTCTGGGACCTGATGTTGCAAAGGTTTCTTTTTTTCTAAAAGCTGCAAAAATTGATTCTCTAGTATTTTCTTCAGCCCAAACACCGGCAAGGCCAGAAGCTCCAAAATAAACAATCCTATCACCAGCACTTAAATAATAGTTATTATCAACATGTGTCATTAAATTTTCATTAATCTTACTAATAATATAGCCGTAAGTTTTATTAAATGGCACTGACCCTCTAAGTTTAGGAGTACCATCTAACATACCAATTTTAGAAAAAAAGGTTTCCTCATTATAGGACCCACCTCCAACATGGCTATCACTTGAGCCAATAAGACCAAATTTATATGGATTAATAATTTCTTTCTCTTCAAATGCAAGACCTCTAAGATATGCATTTCTTACATATGCGCCTTTAATATTTTTCATTTCATTTGAAGGATAATTTGATGGTGTTGCTGTTTCAAAAGAAGCCCATTCATCATTTTGTGAAATTAATGGATGGGTTTCAGAGGTTCCTTTTGCTTGAGTAACTTCAACTAAAGGTTCATTTAATAACCTATTAGCTGCATATGAATCATCAATCGGACCTCCATTAAAATCTTCATTTGAAAAGGCGGACCCACCAGAAATATTAGAGTTATGCGGAATAGCCAAACTATCAACACCATTTTCTCTGAGGCGATTCATCCATTCCCACAATGGTTCTGGATTTTTACTATCCAGTCTTGAAAAAATTTTATCAGGAAGATTTTTAGTATCTTCGAATATAACATTACGATGAAGATACTTGTTATATAAATCTTCTGATGAAGTATATTCGTAACCAGCAAAGGTTGTAAAAATACCAGGTCTATATGCATCATCAGCTGCCCTTATTGTTTCTTTCCATACACTTTTTTGTACTTCATCTATAATATCTGAATCAATAGATTCATTTCTGATGGCTTCTATAGTCGTTCTGGCAAAATTTCTAAATAATCCACCTCTTTTAATAACCTCCAAAAATCTATCAGATCTAGATTCATTTAAATTATGGAGTGGCTTTGTATACTCATATTTAGAAAACAAAGAATTGGTATCTGCAGCCGTTGGAAGAAGTCCCAGAAAAAAACCATGATCAGTTACTGCATAAAAATCAAGCGGCCTTCTAAGCTGAATATCATAACCTGTTGGATGAGGAATTGACTCACCTTGCGCATATTTATATGCCATTTCAGGATCACTAAGAGATCCAAATGTAAATGCATCAAATGAATTTGAAGTATGTATATGCAAATCACCAAAATATGCATTTTTGTTCGGATTAGGTGATGTAATTAGAGTGCTTCTTAATGATTCATCTATTTGGTAAAAAGAATAATCTAAAGTAGCTTGAACTTGTTGGCTTTTGTCTACACTAAGAAAAAAACGAAAATGTATGAAAAAACCAATTAAGATAAATAATAGTATTAGAATAATACTTCCTATCTTTTTTAACATTTAGTTATCCTAACATAGACTTATAATCAATAATTTTTTAAGCAAGCTGATTAGATCCAAACTTTTCTTTCCACGGTGTTAAGTCCAAATCACTACCGTGTGTTTCGGGGTTAAAACCTTTATCAAAAAATGATTTATAGTCTGCATAATTAATTCTTAGTGCTCCTTGCTTAGAAAAGAAAAATTTGAACATACTTTTAAATGTAGATAGTTTCCAAAATTGGTTATCATGTTTTAACATCTTAATTGCAATCCTTAGGGTGCTACGACCCATATCAATTAAAGCCAACTTCATCACAACTCTCAAAACTTTATTTGAACCATTAACTGCTTTATAAACATCATATGACACTGATTTATGCTCTACCTCTTCTAAACTATGCCATTTCCACATATCTACTACTGAGTTATCTGATGTAAAAAGTTTACCCTTTAATATGTTGGCACCCATTGTTGCTGTAATATGTTCCATGGCAGTTGTGATCGCTAGTCGTATTTTGTCATCTACTTTATCTGTATAAGATTTTTCTAAAGATTTTACATATATACTTTCAAACTTCTCTAGGTCATACCCCTTAAGCTCACATAATAGTTTGTTATATTTAATGTGTTCTCTTGTATGTGTTGCCTCTTGAATGCAAAACATTCGAATCTCTTCTGACATCTCGCTGCTCACGTCATTTTTAAATGTGCGAATACTATTCATAAAAAACTTCTCACCTTTTGGAAAACTAATACTTAAAGCATTAAAAAAGGCTGTTAAGAATGCATCATCGTTTGCCCAATTTGAAGATAAATGTTTCTTCAATTCAAACGAAGGGTCTCTTTTTATCATTGTCATATTATGTTCCTCATAAAACGCTTTATATAATAGCAATAATGAACATAGATAAGAGAGATATTTTAATTCATAATAGAGATGTTTTAATTCACAACTATTTTTTCATATGTTTAATTCATCATATAGAAACTTAAATATTCTAGTAGACAAACTATTAGATATATCAAAAGAGTCAGGTTTTTCAACAGACGAAATTATCAAACACGCAAAAATAGATTTAAGTAAGCCAATACAAGAAGTTGAGTTTCCAAGAATTATTGACTATGTTTATAACTATACTAAAGATGAAAGTTTGATGGTAAAACTGGGTCAAAGAGTAGATGTAACCTATTTTGGATCTTTTGGCTTTGCTCTAATGAGTTGTTCAGACTTTACAGAAGCCATTAAATTGCTTAATCGATATCAATTATTGCTTGGAAGTGGAATTAATCTTACCGTATTATCTGATTCACATAACTCTAAATATACTCTGAGGGTTTCAATAAGTGTTTTAGACAATCTGCAAAAAAAATTATTAACCGAATTAATCATATCTCAATCCATTTATCTTCTTAAAATTATTACTAATAATGATAAATTAAAATTCAAAGTAAGTTTTCAACATGAAGGAATTAATAATAAAGAGCTTTATGAGTCGATACTTAAGTGTGATATTGAATTCAACCAATTACATAATGAGATATCCCTTCCAATTGATTTAAGCAAGGAAAAACTAGTCTCTGCAAACCCTGCTGTTTATATTATTTTTGAAGAGCAGTGCGAAAGACTTTTAAGGGATTTAAACAAAATAGAGAACTTTTCTGCTGCTGCAAGAAGAATTTTACTTCAAGCAGGAGATGAATTTCCTGATATAAAAGAAGTTGCCTTCAAGCTTCATATGAGTGAAAGCACACTGAGAAGAAGATTAAAAGAGGAATTTTCAAGTTACAGAATTATTTGCGATGAAGTTAGAGATGTTTTGGCAAAAAAATATCTTACTACAACTAATTTAACTATTTCAGATATAGCTATGTTACTAAATTATAGTGAGGCAGCTAGTTTTAGAAGAGCTTTTATAAGATGGAATAAGGTAACTCCCAACGATTATCGTCATTCTAATAGCTAAGAGAATATAATACTATTTATGCGCCTGTAGCTCAGTTGGATAGAGTACTTGGCTTCGAACCAAGGGGTCGGGAGTTCGAATCTTCCCGGGCGCACCATATGTATAAAAAACCCCTCATTAGAGGGGTTTAGATGTCAATGATTCCGGGGAGCTAAATGTCTAGCGTGATCATTGAAGATTAGTAATTAACAGTAAAACTTATACCAGTTGTTCTTGGTGGTCCGCTTAAGAATGAGATAGTACCAAGGGTGGTTGTTATTTCACCGAAGGAAGCAAATATATGCTCTTCATCAGTTAAGTTTTCAACGAAAAAGCTCACAGTAGCATTATCAGTCACCATTAAGTTTACGTTTAAATCTACCAAGGTATATTCTGGAAGTACAATCTGATCAGGACCTCCATTTTCGGCACATCCAGGATAAGTTGGCAATGGTCCACAATTTAAAGCTCTTTCAGAATTAATATCCTCTCCTCTAGTATTAGCTCTTAAAACTGTAACCGCTGGTATCTTTCCTAACATACCTCTATGAGTCAGAGAGATATTATGAGTATCATTTTGTCCGTTAACATTATATTCAAGATCTGAATTAGGATCGTCACCTTCAACATGGCCAACTGAAAAACCAAGCACTAGTGAGTCTGTTAGATCATAAGAAAGATCAAACTCATATCCATTCATTTCTATAGTAGGTTGAATAGTATTTATAACCGATGATTGTCCGTTGGCATCAATAGCTGAAGATACAACAGATTTATTCAAGAAGTCTTGAGTAAATACAGCTGCATTTAATCTTAATCTACCATCCATGAATGAAGACTTAGTACCAAGTTCCATTACCTCAGTAGTTTCAGCTTCAAGAGTTTTGGCTCCAACACCTAAAACAGAGTTATTAGTATTACCAGGCATATAACCTTCGCTATATGAGGCATAAACCATATTACCGTTATCAAGAGTGTAATCAACAATAAATCTCATTGAATCATTTTCATAAGTTCTTTCAATTGAGCAATATCCTGTTCCACCTGTTAAAGGATTAGAAAAGGAACCATAAATTGGATCACATTTAGATGCGTGATATCTTGGGTTTTGACCTGGAACTATTTGCCATGCATCTTTACCAGCATCCATAAATGGAGCAGTTGCATTTGCTAATGCTATTAGTGCAGGATTAATACTTCTTAAAGCAAAGGCATGATACACAGGATTTAAATTCATTCCACCCTCTGGATATACTGCTCTTATTGCTACCGCTTTTGTATCTTCTGATGACCTATAACCCAAGGTAACGTTAACACTATCAGTTAAAGAATATACAACTTCACCATACACAGCTTCAGATACTGCTCTAGAATTAACATACTCAATACCACTCGAGTTTTGAAAAAGAGCAACTTTAGCAATATCTGCAATATTAATTGGTAATCCAACCAATGGTGGAGGTGCTTGGCCTGGTCCAATTAATTGTGATGAAGCTTCAAAGCCTGGAGCACGTATTGTTGGAAGGACCATATTTCCATCTACCTCAGATTCAAAATAACCAAAAGCATATTGAAGTCTGTCATCCATAGCTAAACCTGTCATTCTAATTTCAGTAGTTGAACCATCAGTGTCCTGAGTTCTTGGACCAACAAAAGTGATATTAGGAAATTCAGTTCTATTACCGCCAGTTGGCCATGCTGTTTCTTGGTCATCATGTTTTGCTGTAGCATGAATAAATGTAAGTTGAGTAGATGATCCTAAGTCATAGGTTAGCTTTAAAAGTGTCTTATCTAAATCTAAATAAGAATCACCTGCTGTGAGCGGATGATAAGCATTATAGTGGCTATCACTTCTACAACTTTCTACAGCACGTGTTTTCATTCCATTTGTAAGAACATTAATTGCAGGTCCACCTGACAGCATATTTGAGTTGGTATAAACCTCACAATTTGCATAAATAGGCGTTCCCGCTGAATCAAACATTGAGTATGTATATAAAAGATTTAAATCCTCTGTTATATCAACAGATAACATAGCTCTAAATGTTTCATTGTCTATGATACCGCCATCATCAGCAAAACCATCAAGATTATTTATATAGCCATCTTGTTTTTTAGTAATTCCAACAAATCTCATAGCTGCATTTGAAGTTAGAGGTACATTCACCATTGCTGCGACAGAATTCAGATTTCTTTGTCCCATAGAAACTTTAACTGAGCTATCAAACTCACCAACAACTGGTAAATTATTATTAATTAAAATTGCTCCAGATGACGTATTTTTTCCAAAAAGTGTCCCTTGAGGCCCTTTTAGAACTTGAAGATTAGCAACATCAAAAAGATCAAATAATGATCCTTGGGGTCTAATCATGTATGCATCATCAACATATAAAGCAATTTTATTATCCCATTGAATAGCTCCTCTTGATGAACCCATACCTCGAACACTGACACTTGCAACACTTTGGTTATTGGCTGCTTTTTGAAATTGAATATTTGGAACTATAGAGCTAATACTTTCCATATTTGTAATGCCTTTTTCTTCAAGGTCTGAACCAGTAAAAGCACTAATTGCTATTGGAACATCAGTTACAGATTCTTCTGTTCTTCTTGCTGTAGTAATTACTTCTTCTATTGCATCCGCTGATTCAGATGATGAATCTTGTGCTTGTATTGTAAATACTGATAATGAAAGAACTACAAAAAATAGTCCACTAAGTTTAAATTTGAACATCATTAAATTCCCCCTAATGATTAACATTCTTAAATTATCATTAACGAGCTTTTTCTAGGAGATAAAAACGTTCATATATAGGGATATTAAAATTCAATTTTTATTAGATATATATAAATGTATATTTTTTTTAATTGATAGGTTCTATTGGACCATTGAATGAAGCCCATTCTGAAAAACCACCAAGGTTTAGAACTTTTTTATAACCATGTTTAATTAGCTTATGTCCAACTAAGGCTGATCTTACCCCTACTGCACAGTAAACCAAAATAGTTACATCCTCATTGTTATTTAGATGATCTTTGATTAATGAATAATCAAAATTAGCATCAATAATGCTTTTAGGTATATTGACTGCATTTTTAATTAATCCTGTAGCCTTTATCTCAGAAGTCTCTCGAACATCTATTATTAAAGTATTTGCTGTGGCGATAAGATTATTCGCTTCTTCAAAAGATAGCCTTGGAACATTGTCATTAGCTTCTTGTAATAATTGGTTTAGATCATTCATCATTTATGCCTTGGTATTTACTGAATTAACATACCCACGATTATTTGAATTAGCAAAATATATTCCAATCAATACAATCAAGCATCCCATGATAATTGTAGATGAAATAATTTCATCTAAAAATATAGCACCCCAAATGATTCCAAACACTGGTAAGAAATAAGCAACAGTTGATGTTTTTACTGCTCCTATTTTATCTATTAATCTAACATAACCAAGAAACCCTAAGCCAGTGGATATTGCTCCAAGCCATACAGCTGAACCTATAGCAGAAATAGACGGAATCGAATCAGGAAGATAAAAAATAGTAACAGGCAACATAATAATTGCACTAAATATTATTGACCAACCTATTAACACCATCTTATTAGCACTTACAGATTGTCTCTGAATATAAACTGTTGAATATGAGTAAAAAAATGAACCTAACAAAGCTGACATGCTTGAAATTAAAGTAGTTTCTGAGTTCTGAGGGTTAACTAAAATAAATATTCCTATAAAGCCCAATAAAAGCCCAAATAATTGTTTTAAGCTTACATTCTCTCCTATCCATATATAAGCAATAATCATAGTATTAAAAGCCGTGGTTGCATTAAGTATTGCTAATATATTTGAGTCAGCACCAAAGCTTGCATATGAAAATAATGTAAATGGGATGGCATTATTTAAAATAGCTAAAACTAAAACCTGTCGCCAAATTGGTTTTAGTAAGTGAATATATTTACTTCTTAAAAGAATAGGTAAAAAGATACATGAAGCTATTATTAACCTTGTATTAACTAAAGCTATAGGCCCAAACTCTGGAGTAGCAACCTTTATAAACATAAAAGCACTTCCCCACAAAGCTCCTAAAAAAGTTAATAAAATCCAATACCTAAATTCCATACCACTAAGACAAAGAAACCCCCAAGAGAACTTGGGGGTTATAAAAAATCTAGTTTAATTGCTACTGCAATTTATAACTAGTCGAAAACTTATAGATTACCCCGTGTCAAAAGGTAGATCCTCCGTTTCCTGTTATTAAATAAATACTAATAGGACCACCTCCATGTTCAGGGTAATAATAAAATGTTACATAGTCCCCTTAAAAAACTAAATAACAAGACACCCTCTTAAATTATATACAGAAAAGAATCTAAATAAAGAAATTATTTTTAATAAAAAATTAGAAAGAAAATTCCATTTGACCCTTTGGCTCAATGAAATCTACCGTGAGTGCTTTATTGTTAATTTGCCTATCTATGTAATAATCAAGCTCATCAATATCATTATTGAAAAATTCAAAAGCTAAGGTTTTTTTTATCGAAGATTTATCAACAGATGATAAGTATCTTTCGACAATGGGATCAAGATTATTTAATTTGATTACGTTATTCATAATAATCTATTGTACTGTATAAATATACAGTACACAACTATTTATTCATCATGAATTTGATAAAGTCTTCTTTGTTTTAATAAATTAAAAAGCATCATTAAAAATGTTATAAAAACAACTGAACCAAGCATATCACCAATAAAAAATCTTGCGATTACCTCCACCCCAATATTTATTCCATTAATCAGTGAAAGAACTAGATTTGTAAATATAGAGTTAAATAAAGCAGATATGATGATTACAAAAATAAGGAATTTATAATTAGCAAAATTTACCTTTTTTAGAATGTTGTAATTAAACGTAGAAACTCTTGACCATTTTACAATTTCTACAGCAACTACAACTGATAATAAAGATGAAATACTTGCAAAAGTCCAGTAATCTAAATATTGATCGCCCCAAACAAGAGTGGGTCCTGTTATTTCAGCTGCATAAAGTGCAGGTAATGATCGAGAACCAAAGAAGCAATAAAATATCACTCTACAACCATGAGGTATATAAAGCAAACTACCTATCCACCCTTTATCTAGAGTAGCAAAAGTAATATATGACCATAGAGTGTAAACCAACATTGATGCTATGTATGTGATTAACGATACTTGAATAAAATATTTCATAAGAAATTTTTAGATTAAATTAAACGGTAATTAAATCTAAAAATACCTCTCTTCTGTCAGCTCTAGATTGTATTAATTTCACCATTTTTTTGTCTTCAAAAGTTTTTATGGCTTTATAGACTGTTGAACGAGAGAAACCAGAAGACTGTATTACATCTGAAATATTACATTTACCATTGTTATGTACTTCATATGCAATGGTGTAGTAAATTTTCTTTTCAGTCTCATTAAAAGCGACAAGGTTCAAGTCCCTGTCTAAATTCTGTAGCATCTGAAGAAGATTGGCTAATTGCTCAATATATGATTTGGTCATAGGTTAAATATACACATAATTTAGACATAATCAACGACTAATTAATCAGCTAATTTTTTTGGGATATTAATAACTTTAGCGATATTACTACAAACAAAATAAAAAATAATGAACCCACAATATCACCCACAAAAAATCTTACAATAACTGCAACATCAATTGGGACTTGGTTGAGCTGAGATAAAACTAAATTAGTAAATATTGAATTAAAGAGCGCTGATATTACTATAGCAAATACTATAAATTTATAGTTATTAAAATTAATCTCTAAAAAGATATCTGATGGTTTGAGGCTAGCTATTTGTGTCCACTTGATTATTTCAACAGCTAATAACACAGACATAATTGATGTAATAGTGCCTGCATACATATAGACCATATCTGTATTTGGCCACTCTAATAATTGACCGGTATACTCTGCTAAAAATAATGCTGGGACTGCTTTGTATCTAAAAAAACAGATAAATAGTACTTTGCAGCCATGTGGTAAATATGCAAGACTACCAACCCAAGCTTGAGGTGATTGCTGGGTTAACCCTGACCAAAAAGAAAATACAAAAACAGTTATAAAATAAACGGTTATAGAAATCTGTATGAATTTTTTCATATTTAGTTTATTTTTTTAATGTTACTAATTTAAGTAATTTTATAGTATAAGGTTGCTATCGCTCATGCAAAAATTAAACTCACTATGGCGGAGAGACGGGGATTCGAACCCCGGAACCAGTTGCCCAGTTACTACCTTTCCAAGGTAGCGCAATCGACCACTCTGCCATCTCTCCGAATGGTGCATTTTACATTATCTTTGAAAATAATTATTGATTGAAAACTCTGAAATTCTTAAAAAAGAATTTTTTCTTTGAAGATCTTATTGGGTTTATATCAATCCCACCTCTTCTTAAAAATCTTCCACAAATTTCAAGATCATTATCAGGATATTTGTTTTGTAAATCTGCAAAAATATATTCTATACATTGCTCATGAAACTCTCCCTTTTCTTTAAAGGATATTAAAAAGCGTTTAATGGAATTGATATCAACTTTAGCATTAGTATAAATATAAATCTTTGCAAAGTCTGGTTGAGAGGTCACCGGACATATAGAGCGAAAACCATCAAAACAGAGCACTTCATTTGGTTTAGATAATTTTCGTGATGAAGTGTTTATATTTAATGAATGTGGCTCAACAGAGAATTTTTTTATAAATCTAAGCTTCGTTTCTGATTTAGTGATTTTATTAAGGTCTTTTTGAATTTTTTTTAATACATCTTTTCCATATATAAATTTTTTCTTATAAAAAGAATTTAAATATAACTTTAAAGATTTTGATTCAACGATATATTTTGAACAAGATGGGATTGTTATTTCCAATACTTTTAAAACGGGTAACTTATTAGCATCTAAATATGAAAATTCGTATGCATTCCATATATCAACACCGTGACTCTCAGATAATCTATCTCTAATTATTGGATCTAGTAACTTATAACCAACCAGTGTTTTGGTGTTATTTTTACCAAGGTGTTTTGTTTTCATTGTCTTATTCCTGTGCCTTTTTTAAGAAGATATAAACATGATGATGTTAATACCAAAATAAATGTGATAATCATGCCTAGTGAAAATGATATTGATACATCACTAACACCTAACATACCCTCTCTAAAAGTATTCACCACATAAAGCATTGGATTTGCCATTGAGATAGATCTCCAAAGATCAGGAAGAATATTAATTGAGTAAAAGACTCCACCTAGATAAATTAATGGGGTAAGAATAAATGTTGGAATAATAGAAATATCATCGAAGCTATCAGCAAAAACTGCATTTATAAAACCCATTAAAGAAAAAAGAATTGCAGTAAGCAAAAGAACCGTAATCGTTAGTAGAGGATTTGCTACTGTAAAATCTGGATAAAATAATAGACTGACACCAAAGACAATAATTCCAATTAATAAACCTCTACATACTCCACCCAAAACAAAGCCAAGCAATATTGACCAATTTGGCATTGGAGATATTAATAATTCTTCTATAGATTTCTGAAATTTAACAGAATAAAAAGATGAAACAACGTTGTTATAGGAATTAGTGATAACTGAAAGCATGATTAATCCAGGTATCATGTATTGAATATAATCAAAACCATCCATTGAACCAATTCTTGGGCCTATTAGTGAACCAAAAATTACAAAATATAAAGACATAGTCACTGCAGGAGGAACAAGGGTTTGTACCCATATTCTTAAAAATCTCCTAACTTCTTTGACAGTTAAGGTCCATAAAGATACAGATACTCTAAAATTATTTTTCATTTGAATTAACCATTTCGATAAATAATTCTTCAAGTCTATTGGCCTCATTTCGCATAGACTTAATTTTAATATCTAGTTTTGTAAGCTCAGAGAAAAGCGCATTAATTGACCTCTCTTTATTTACTGCAGCAACTAAAGTTAGAGGATCTTCAAGCTTAAGCGGAAATCCCTCAATAACAGGAGCTTTATCAAGAGGATGCTCTAAATCAAAAACAAAACCTTGCACATTAAGTCTACTTAATAAATCTTTCATGCTTGTATCAGCAACAATAGTGCCATGATCAATAATCCCTATATTCCTGCATAACTGCTCTGCTTCTTCAAGATAATGAGTAGTTAAAATAATAGTAGTTCCATTTTTATTAATCTCTTTTAAAAAGGACCACATTTCTCTTCTTAGCTCAATATCTACACCAGCCGTAGGTTCATCTAATATAAGTAATTGAGGTTCATGGATTAAAGCCTTTGCTATCATTAACCTTCTTTTATATCCACCCGATAATGTTCTAGCTTGAACATTTCTTTTATCCCAAAGACCCAATCTTTTTAGAATATTTTCAACCTTAGGCATTGCAGTAGATTTTGGAATTCCATAGAAACCAGCTTGTGTAACTACAATATCTAAGACTTTTTCAAATTGGGAGAAGTTAATTTCTTGAGATACGACACCCAATAAAGATTTAGCTTTATTTAAATCAGTATCTATATCATTTCCAAAAACAGACACTTTACCAGCAGTCTTGGTAACAAGAGATCCAATTATGCCAATAGTTGATGATTTTCCAGCCCCGTTAGGTCCAAGCAAAGCATAAAAATCACCCTTGGTTACTTTAAGATCAATACCTTGTAAAGCGACAGTATTATTGTCGTATACTTTTTGTAAGTTATTAATCTCTAAAGCGTATTCAGCCATTTTCTACTTCGCTATTATCAACTAATACGTAGCTTAAAATTAATCCAATCAAAATACCTAACCACATGAATTCGCCACCGAAAGCAATTAAAACTGCAGTAACAAGTGATATAGCCTTTTCTGAATTTTTAATTGCCAATGACATTGCGATATAGGAGCAGGCTAAACCAGTTAAAATAAGAGTTACACCTAATGCAACTATCATTAATGGCTCCATGATATCGATAAAAGGCACCATAAAAAACAAGAAAGGGATTCCCATTAGGTAATAAGAATGAATACCATCAAACAATGAACCCATTGCTTCTTTACCTTGTTTCCACCTTTCAACAATTACTACATGTACCCCGGTCCATAAAGCACCTTGAGTTGGAAAAAAGGGATTAATAATTGCTCCTAATGCATTTCTAATCCCAACACTATTATGAGATCTATTAATGTCTATTTCGATTACTTCATCAGGTCTTAACTTTTGACCTTCTTTAATTACCTCGATACCTGTTACAAAATCTCCAAATAGTAATAAATAACCAATTATTACTAAAGGTAGCACCTCTAGATACATTTCGGTTGGAGGAAATCCAATAGATAGTGGAGATGTTTGAGAGTAAACCTCACCAACTGCAGGAACAGCCAAACCCCACTCAATATTCCAACTCAACTCCCCAGTAAAGTAACCAACAAAAGCCGCAACAATAAATCCTGGCAATAAACCTAAAGAACCAATAAGTGCTAAGACTTTGTTGTTTTTAGCTAACCTTTTAAAAGGTTCTGAGAATGTTGTTATAGTGCATATTATTAATGCTGAAATCATTGATACAGGTGTATTACCTATATAACGTTCAAAATCACTAAAGAATATCTGATAAAAAGCAGCTAATGCAGCACCTAAAATAATACCTGATTTCAGACCATTGGGAACTCTCTCAACAATAAGTTTCCCGATACCAGTTAAACCAAGAATAAGAACCAATAACGTAAATTCAATTGCCATAGCTGACATGTAATGAAACGTTTCAACTCTGTAAACTCCATCAAACATACCTTTTGTCATAAAGAATCCTATTACCAATGGCAAAGCTGGCGTAATCCATCCTGCTGCCATGGGCTCACCAAATATGATGGGACTTGATGTAATCAAAAAGCTAGCTATAAAGCATGCTGCTATTGCCTCATTTAAAGTTAATCCTAAAGCCATGCCAACAGGAGCGGCTGCCAAAGCCGTAGCACCAGATATAACTAAACCCTGCAGGAATTCTGCTGTTAATAGTTTGGTATGTATAAAGGGAATTCTCAATGTAAACGAACCCCATTTAATTCCACTCTTATTCATATTTTTCCCCTTTTTTATTTTGATAGCTCACTCATGCCATCTTCTAATCCTTTAAGTGTTAAAGGATACATTCTATTATCAAATAAATCTCTAATTAAGCAGACTGATGACGTGTAGTCCCAATGATCATCTGGTACAGGATTAAGCCATGCCATGTTATTAAAATGCTCTGACAGTCTTTTAATCCAAACATGGCCTGCTTCTTCATTCCAGTGTTCAATACTTCCACCTGGATTAGTTATCTCATACGGTGCCATAGTGGCATCACCAACAACTATAACCTTGTAATCAGACGAATACTTATTAATCATATCTTGAACCATAAATCTTTCATGAGATCTTCTTAGATTATCTTTCCAAACAGACTCATAAATACAATTATGAAAATAGAAGTACTCTAAATGTTTAAACTCAGTTTTTATTGCTGAAAAAAGTTCTTCACATAATTTTATGTATGGATCCATTGAACCACCAACATCGAAGAGAACAATAACTTTTACGGTATTTGATCTTTCAGGGACCATATGAATATCAAGATAACCTGCGTTTTTAGCTGTAGATTTAATAGTTCCATCCATATCGAGCTCTAAATCATTTCCTTGACGAGCAAATTTCCTTAGTCGTCTTAAAGCCATTTTTATGTCTCTAATGCCAATAATTATTGAATCATCAAGATTACTAAATTGTCTTTGCTCCCATACTTTAACAGCTGTTTTTTGACCGCCCTCTCCTCCAACTCTTATACCTTCTGGGTTTTGACCGCCATTACCAAATGGAGATGTACCATTCGTGCCAACCCACTTATTGCCACCTTCATGCCTTTCTTTTTGCTCTTCTAAGCGCTTCTTAAACTCTTCTAATAATTTTTCTAGACCACCAAGAGATTGAATTTTTTTTAATTCTTCTGGATCTAATTCTTTCTCAAAAGCTTTTCTTAACCAGTCTTCAGGAATGAGTGCTTGGAAGATGTCTTCAAGTTTTTCTATACCTTTAAAATATATATCAAAAGCTTTATCAAACTTGTCATAATGCTTTTCATCTTTTACCAAAATTGCTCTTGATAAATAATAAAAATCATCAATATTTGAATAAGCTAATTGTTTTTCCAAAGCACCAAGTAAATCAAGCAGCTCTCTCAAAGTGCATGGGACACCCGCTGATCTGACTGTTTGAAAAAGATTAATTAGCATCTATTTATTTGCAGCTTCTCTTCTAGACATAAATGCAAGACGCTCAAGTAGTTGAACATCTTGTTCATTTTTAAGTAAGGCGCCATAAAGGGGCGGTATAGCTTTAGATGAATCTGCATTTTTTAATATTTCATCAGGCATATCATCAGACAATAAAAGTTTTAACCAATCAATTAGTTCAGAAGTAGATGGTTTTTTCTTTAATCCTGGAATTTTTCTTAAATCAAAAAATATTTCCAAGGCCTCATTTACAAGCTTCTTTTTAATTTTAGGATAATGAACTGAAACAATTTTATTCATTGTTTCTCTATCAGGAAATTGTATGTAATGAAAAAAACATCTTCTTAAAAAAGCATCTGGCAACTCTTTTTCGTTATTAGAAGTCATCACTATAAGAGGCCTATGTTTGGCTTTAATAGTTTCACCTGTTTCATAACAGAAAAATTCCATTCTATCTATTTCTTGAAGTAAATCATTTGGGAACTCAATGTCTGCTTTATCTATCTCATCAATTAATAAAACAACTTGCTTGTCAGATGTAAAAGCTTCCCAAAGCTTTCCTTTTTTTATGTAATTGCTTATATCCTTTACCCTTTCATCACCAAGTTGAGAATCTCTTAATCGAGTAACGGCATCATATTCATACAATCCTTGTGAAGCCTTTGTGGTTGATTTAATGTGCCACTCGATAAGCTCCATATCCAAAGCTTTTGCAACTTCAACAGCTAGTAAAGTCTTACCTGTACCAGGCTCACCTTTAATTAATAACGGTCTTTCAAGCGCCATTGAGGCATTTACAGCCATACTTAAATCTTCAGTAGCAATATAATTCTTGGTTCCTTTGAATTGCATAATGTTTCCTTTTAATTAGATAATTTTTTCTTCAGACTTTAGTATTCTAGTTAGTTGACGACTTGAAGCAACTAAATTTTCATTTAAATCCCAAATATTACAATCTTGTTCAAAATATCCTTTATTAATATCTGCAGCCTTAAAATCAGCAAATAGAATTTCTGTGGTTGGTAATTGTCTTATATGAGTAGTCAAACTATAAGTTGGTATCCAACCTAAAGGTCCATACTTGTTTGAAACAACAGGCGGTGCTACATCGACATAAAATGACAAAACAAATTGATCTGGTATACCTCCATTCATCTGCATGTATGAAGAACATCTAGCTTCAGCCTCAGCTTCATTGATATCCCTATCCCACCAAGCATGATCAGGATGAACTGTGAAACCTAATTGATGAATAAATGAAGGAGTATTGTCATAATTCAAGCTTTTATATTTATCTCTTGAAACATCTTTAAAAATATCCGGAAGTCTGGTCTCGAGACCATCGTAGCCTTTCATATGATCAAAATCTGAACATATAGCATTAAATACAGTACATATTTTATCATTTTGAATTAGCCTAACTAAACCTGATGAGCTTCCTCTGGATATCTTAAATACCTCAACTTCAAGAATAAAATCTTTTGCCTCAATTCTATCAAGATATTGTATTGATGAGCTTATTGCTGATGAGTGAGGCACTGAGGACACTAAAGCTTTATGCATTAGAGCATTTAAATATCCACCATGCGGAGTCTTGCCAACAAAATATCTATCATCAGGATTTACTCTGAAAGTGTTGCTAGAAGTAGATTCTAGCAATAATGCATTTTGAAATTGATCAAATTGATTCATGATTTATCAATTTTAGTTCATAATTCCTTTTTATAGAAATTATCACAATCATATGAATAATTTATTTGATATAGCCTGTAACTTTTCTAGTGAGCGTTTTGATAAAGATTTGGATCAAGTTATTCAAAGAGCTAAAAATAATAATGTAAATAAATTTTTAGTTGTTTCTGCCTCATTAAATGACATTGAAAAAATTAATGGAATATATGAAGACAATAAAGATTCATGTTTTTTTACCATTGGCGTTCATCCTCACAATGCAAAGGAATTTACCTCATCTTCATCTGTAAAAATGAAAAGCCTTATAGATAAATACAAACCTAATAGCGTTGGTGAGACTGGTTTAGATTTTTTTAGAAATATTTCTTCTTATGAAGAACAAATATTTGCCTTTGAAGAGCAAATTAAAATAGCAATAGATAAAGACCTACCTTTATTTCTTCATCAAAGAGAAGCTCATGATGATTTTTTTAAAATTCTTTCTAAGTATAGAGACAGCATTCCAAAAGCTGTTGTTCATTGTTTTACAGGCACTCAGAAAGAATTAGATGATTATTTAGATATGGGTTGTCATATTGGATTAACTGGATGGATTTGTGATGCAAATAGAAATATAGACCTACGAAAATCACTAATTAATATCCCTTTAGATAAATTAATGATTGAAACTGATTGCCCTTACCTTATTCCAAAAAACCTAGAAGAAAAGCCTAAAAATAATAGAAATGAACCAGCATTTTTACCTCATATTGCTAAAGAGATATCAACATTGATGAATGTAGATATTAATCAACTGGTAAAGAAAACTTATGAAAATAGTATTAACTTTTTTAGCTAAAGGCTCTAGGATCTAATTGAAACTCATTACATATTTCATCTAAATCTGAGCCCACCTCTTTTGAATTGTATTTTATTTTAAGTTTATCTTTTGAAAATCTTGGAGCTGGTGCTGGCTGATTAAAATCATCAATTTTTACAAAAGAATCTCTTTCTAAATGGTGGTAATGATTTTGCACTTCCTCTAAGTCCAAAATAGGAGTTACGCAACCATCTGTTCCAGAAAATAATTCTTCCCAATGACTTCTTGGTTTTGTTTTAATCTTTTCAGCAATAATTTCTTTTAGATTATCCCAATTTTCTTTATTCATTTGATCATCAAATTCTGGAGCATTTAATTCTAATTTATCCAGCAAAATACTGTAGAACTGTGGTTCTATCGACCCAATTGCAATATATTTTTTATCAGAGCATTCATAGGTATTATAAAAATGTGATCCTCCATCTAAAAAATTTGATTCTCGTTCTTCACTCCAATGACCCATTGCTTTAAGTGAATAAAATATACTCATTAAAGACAGTCCTCCATCTATCATTGCTGAATCAACGATTTGCCCCTCTCCGGTTTTAATTGAATTTATGACTGCTGCTAATATTCCCATTGCTAACATCATACCTCCGCCACCATAATCACCTACAAGGTTTAATGGTATTGATGGATTGGTATCTTTCTTCCCTATAGCATTGAGTGCTCCAGTTAAGCTAATATAATTAATATCATGACCGGCTAAATGGGACATAGGTCCTTGTTGACCCCATCCGGTCATTCTTCCATAAACAAGCGCTTTATTTCGTTTAATACACTCTTCAGGTCCCAAACCTAATTTCTCCATAACACCTGGTCTATAACCCTCAAAAACAACATCAACCTTTTCAATTAACTTCAAGAGCTCATGTATTGAATCTGGATTTTTTAAATCTGCAACGATTGATCTTTTAGATCTATTATGGATATCAAATTTATTATGAAATCCCTTTTGTTTAACTCTAGATACTCTTATGACATCAGCTCCCATATCAGCCAAAAGCATTCCACAATATGGTCCAGGTCCAATCCCTGAAAATTCTAAAACCTTAATACCTTTAAGCGGACCCATAAATATATATATTATTGGAAAACTTTAAATTTAACTAATAAATTTGGTAACAATGAAAGCGAGGAAATAAAAGCAATTAACATCGCTAATGCTGTAAAAATACCAAATAATTGGGTTGGAAAGAAATTAGAAAGATATAGGATTGAAAATCCAGTAGCAATTGTTGTTGCAGTGTAAAAAATTGCTCTGCCTGTAGTTGTATGAGCATTATATAAAGCCTGTTCAACTGAATGAGTAATCTTCATTTCTTTTTTGTATCTATAAATGTAATGAATAGTATTATCTACAGCCATACCTACGCTTATTGCTGCGACAGTAATTGTCATTATATCTAAAGGTATCTTGAGCAAGCCAAGTATTCCTATTACCGACGATGCAACAAAAATATTAGGAATTAATCCAATAATCATTATTTTAAAAGACTTAAATATCAACAAAAGCATAATTGCAATTACGCTAAATACTACAATTAATGAGCCAATTTGAGACTGGAATAAAGATTGAAGCATGTTGTTATACAAAACGGCTAAGCCAGTTATTTCATACCTATCAGTCTCTAAATTAAATTTGTTCTGCAAATCGTAATTTATTTTTTGTAATAAATCATTTCTATTTAAACTTTCAGCAGATTCATTAACTCTTGTCGATATCCTCACAATAGAATCATCTTTATTAATATATGAATAAAGCAAGGTTTCTCGAATATCTTCAGGAAGTACTGATCTTAATAGTGCTAATTCTAAATCATTTAAATCTTCATCATTATTGATCATTCTTGCCAATTTAATGCCACTGGCAACGCTTAAAACTTTTCCAATCTCAGGAAGTGAATCTAAATAATCATGTATTTCTTCCAATTCAGATAAGGAATATATATTCCACCAATAGCCTGAGGCGTTACTGCTATCATCATCAAAAAGACTTTCATCAAATAAGTCGTCTTCTAAAAATTCATCAGAGAAACTCTGAGGTGGTTCTTTAATAATAATATCTAGAGTTGCAGTTCCGCCAAGGTTTTTATCTATTTCTAACATACCTTGGTGAATCTCTGTTTCTTCATCAAAGTAATCAATAAATCTATTTTCAACTATGACGTTGGAAACCCCATACAAAAACACTGTGAATGCAAATATATAAATAGAGTAGATAAAAGTAGTGTTTTTTTTCGTATAAACAAGGATGCTATTTGTAATTCTATGCAAAGAAAGTAAGTCCTGGGCTTTTAGTTTTTTTATCAAGCTAATTGCACTTGGCAAAAATGAAAAAGTAAAAAGAAAAGCTATTGAAATACCAAAAGCCATCATTTTTCCAAATTCAATTACTGGTTTCAAATCTCCAAGCAATAGAGATAAAAACGCTACAGCAGTAGTGAGAGCTGCAAAAAAACATGGTAAAAACATTTGATCAACTGCATTAATCAATGCATGTTTTTGATCTGTTGATTCGCTTTGTAGTTCATTTATTTTTACTAAAACATGAACGGTTAAAGAAATAGTTAAAATTAACAATAACGCTATAAAGTTAGACGAAACAACACTAATTTTCCAGTCCATAAAACCAAGAAAACCAGCAGTTACAAAAGTTGTTAAGAAAGCATTTAAAATGGGAAAAAATACAAACCAAATATTTCCAAAAAAGAGATATAACATTAGTGCAAAAATAGAAGCAACAGCTATACCGAATATGACTAGATCAGACCTTATGTAGTCCATCATGTCAGAAGTAATCATAGCTGGGCCCCCTAAATATAAAGTTGCATTATCTTTATATTGATCAAGAACACTTCTAATCTCAAAAACTAAATTTGAATTAAACTCAGACTCATTATCATTAAGTTGACTAATTCTATTATTTATTTGAAAAA
>Ga0255770_10001207_pt1 | contig 24059 bp, 18 predicted proteins | sample 071ome_22_FD_179968 | JGI IMG/M metagenome (GOLD analysis project Ga0255770, IMG submission 179968) | Coastal salt marsh microbial communities from the Groves Creek Marsh, Skidaway Island, Georgia - 071404AT metaG (version 2) | ecosystem: Environmental > Aquatic > Marine > Intertidal zone >...
GACATCAATCAATCCACGGAACTACCGTAGTAATATAAACACGAGACATCCCACAAATACCCATCCGTGTACGTGTTTTTACCACATACTATGACCCATACATATTATATCAAAGTACCGTAGTACCAGGATAAAAAAACAACGAAAAAACAACCACCCACCAAACGCGCGATTTTCCTCCTCCTCTGATGACGACGAGTGAGTGAGTGAGTGCGTGAGTACCTACGATACACCCAGTGTAAACCAAGCTAAAGTACGATACAAACCCACATGTCCGAATATTTCATCCGAATAAAACATCCGTCCCGGTCGTCCCGGTCGTCGTCGCATCGCATTGCATTGGCGTCGCGTTCGTTCGTTCGTTCGTTCGTTCGGTCGACGGACGCGTGCGACGGTCGGCACTTCGCTTCGCGCGCACGATGCCTCCGAAGAAGAAACCCGCGACGACGATGAAGACCCCGGCGAAGAACCCGGCGACGAAAGCGAAAGCGTCGCGCGGGACGGGTGGACGGAAGACGACCGCCGCCAACAACAACAAGGCTGGGGCACCGAAACGACGACCGGCGGCTGCGACGACGGGAACGACGACTGCGGCGGCGACTGCTGCGGCGGCGGCGACGACGACGGTTCGCGGGTACTGGAGCGAAAACGAGGAGGGGGCGCTGAAACGCGCGGTGAGGAAACACGGGATCGGGGCGTGGGAGAAGATGCGCAACGATCCCGAATTCGCCACCCTCAGGTGCGTGCGTGCGCGAGCGGCCGCCAATTTGACGACGATGACGATTTGATGATGCTCGCGGATTTCGAACGGGACGGAGGGCGACGACGGGAACGACGACGACGGGGTACCTGGTGGTGGTTTTTTTATCGCGACTCCGGTGGTTCCGTGACGAGGACGACGACGACGACGACGCGGGAAGGGGGGTGACGCGTTTAGACGTCGAATTGGCGCTCGAGGGCGGGCGAGCGGGACGAAGCGAGCGGGACGAAGGAAAGGATGGGAAGACGACGCGCGTTTCTTTCCGACCGCGATGGAAGACTGACGGGTTCACATCACTCTTTTTGTTTCGCGATGACTATCGCAGATCGCGAACCGGGGTGCAGCTGAAGGATAAATGGAGAAACCTAATCAAGTTTCAACACTTGCGCAAGGATGAGGCGGCCAAGGTGCCGTACAAGTCGGCGGTTCGAGCGACGGCGGCGGCGGCGGCGAAAAAGAACAAGACGAGCGGTGGGACGGCGAGCGGTGGTGATGCCGGTAAGAAAAAGGCGGTAGGGAGCGCGAAAGGAGGCTCGAGTGAGGGGGCGAAGGATAAGGGGGCGACGTCTGGGGGCGGGAAGAAGCAAACGACGGTGAGTCGAGACGCGTTGAAGAAGAACGCCGGCAACGGCGGCGCTTCGAGTGGGTCGGCAAAGGCGGCGGCGGCGGCGGCGGCGGCGGCGAATCAAACGACGACAGGAATGATGACGATGAGCGCGAAAGAGAAGCTCAAGGCGACGTACGCCCAAGAGGAGAAGAAGGCGGCGGCGCAAAAGATTGACCCGGCGATGCGCGCCGTCGTGGAGAAGCTCAAGGCGAAGCGCTCTGGCATGGTGAGCGAGGTGGAAAATGCCGAGCTCGAGCTGGCGCGCATGAAATCCGTCGTCGAGGAGGCTGAGGCGGTGTATTCACAAGCTCGAGCGCGGGTGCACGCAGCCTTGTCTGACGTCCATCATCACGAAGGCGAGGGACACGGCGAGGGCGAAGAAGACTTTGGAGAACATTTCCACGGCGACGATACGGATTGGGACAAGTACTTGCACTTTGGCGAACACGAGACGGATGATGAGCGCGACGAAGACGTGGCCGCGGCGGCAGAAGCCGCGGCGGAGGCGCACGCGGCGGCGAAACGGGGTATGAAGAAACCGGCGGATAAGCGTCCAAAGTCTCATCATCATCAAGATGGAGACGCGACGGATCACGACGATAGCGACGAAGAGATCGACGAGGATTTGGTTGATAGCGACGAGGACGAACTCTTAGACGATGAGGAACGCGCGGTGATGCGCGCGAATGAGGTTTTGGCCGAGGCTGGTCTCCCGCCCATGCACGAAATTGAACACATTTTGCTTACTGAACTCAAGAAGCTCGAGGCGGCAAACGCCGCCGTCGTACACGCGAGACTGGCGTTGGAGGCTATCGACGCCGAGTTTTCCGAAGCCATCGCCAACGTGCATTCATCCGCCAACAGTAACGCGTACGGATTCAACGAGGGTGAGGACGAGGGTGAGGACGAAGAAGACGACGAAGACGATCACGAGGATGAAGACGAGGACGAAGACATCGATTTGGAGGACCACGCCGACGAGGAAGATTTTGACGAGGACTTAGACGCGCCCGCGCCGGCTCGCAAGGCGAGTGGTGGCTCGGCCAAGACGAACAAATCAAAATCTTCTTCAAACGCTCAGAATAATAGCTTAGAAGGTGGTCAAGGCGGTAGAGTGGTCGAAGACCGTAGGTATGGGATTTACGACGCTCGACGCTACAGATCAGAGGCTGAAAACGACGCTGAGGAGGCTGCCAAGTCGGGTAAAGGCGCCAAGGCGTCTACGACGAGCGTTGGGGGTAAACGTAAAGCAGCGACAACAACCACGGCGAGCGACGCGGGGAAAAAGGCAGCCAAGACGACGGCTGGGGGCAAGTCAAAGGCGGCGCCCGCGCAACAGCCGTGGTACGATCAACGACTTGATACAAAAGCGCCGCCAAAGGCTCAGAAGAGGTCTACGACTTCACGAGCCACCGCGCAAGCCGCCTCGGGTACCATCCCCACTTGGCGTAAAAAGCGCACCGCCACTCGCGTCACGATTGGTCGCCCAGTCGCCGGCCCCACATCGTGGGCCGCCATCGGTCAGCACATCATACAAGAGTAATTTTATCCAGTCGGCACGCGCGGGAGAACATTACACGCAATCTCTCTCGATCTGCATGGATGTACACTAACAAAGCTCTATACCATTACACATGAATCATTTCTACCGAGTACCACACAGCACGGAAGACTGTCTTTGACACAGTCGTTGTTGAAATAAAATCAGAAAACAATTTCTTTCCACGCAGACGTTCCGTCAGTTTGCATCCCGTTCTCGTCACTCCATGCGATCCATCGAATCCTCTCGAACGCCATCTTCCCCCGCACCTCCTTCCAACTCTTTAAACTCCCAATCCCCTCTACAAATCGGACACCTCGCCCCGTCCGCCGCCGTGTTGGCGCCGCTCAACCACTTCGTTATACACTGAAGGTGAAACGCGTGCCCGCAAACGCCCCAAACCACCGGACTATCGTCCCCGGGAAACTTTGCATCCGGTGGACACCCGTCGTACGCGATTCGACAAATCCCACAGACGTCCCCGGCGTCCCCGGCGCCCCAGGTCCACGCGCCGACGCCGTGCCACGTCTTAAAGTTGAGTCTTAAACCGGTCGGCGTCGTTGGCGCATCTTCGGTCGGCGTCGTTCGATTGATTTTAGGCGACGATCGGGTTTCAACCACCATGACGGCACGTCGACGACGATGAGAGACGACGATGAAAGGCGCTACGTGCGGCGAGTCGCGCGAGACGGCTACACACTGTGAGGTTGTGCGCTTTGATTTGATTTGATTTTTAAATGTTTCAACAGAAAGTGCAAAGAAGGACTACCGGTGGTGCGTACATTGGATTTGTTTGGTACAACACCGTCGTTTACGACGGTTAGTGTACACGTGAAACTCACACGGCGGTGGCGAAACCAACGCGGCGGTTACCGTGATCGAACTCGGTGTGGTAGGGACCAAGGAAAACGTCGCCTAAAATCCAGAGAGGACCGGCGGGCGGCGGAACGTCCATGCCCATGAAGCCAGACACGCACTGCGCCTCGCCGTCGTCGTAAATTTTCAACACGTATTGCTCTGGGGTGAGCTTGAATGGCTTTCCAGCGATGACAAACTCGACGTCTGGCATGTTTGGAATGTTGTCGCAATCGACAGCGGCGGTCCCTCCGTAGCTCGGAACCATGTCGCAGACGCGCTTGACTTCGTTAACGATGACCTTTTCAGTCAAGTTTTGAGCAAGCATGTTTTGAGCGTAGTTGACCACCGTTTTACACGCCGTGCACGCGATCGGGCCTCGGAGAGACTTCGAGCCGATGTTACCGCTAGAGGAGTGTCCTCGCTCGAGCGGCGGTTCTTCGTGCGAGCGGTGCTCGTGGTGATGCTCATGGTGGTCGTCCTCGTGATGATGGTGGTGTTCGTGGTTGTAATCGCGTCCGCCATCGAGCGAGTACGGACGCATGTCGCGACGCTCTGGTCTGCGCGTGTGGTAATCCCGGTGACCTTCCGCACGCAAGAGCTTACGAGCGACGGAAAGTCGAGACTTGACGGCCGCCGCGAGCGGCTCTCTCGCGGCGCCCGAATCGCAGGCGCCAACAGAGGCGCAAATTTGATCGCTCGAGTAATCTTCGAGCTCTTGCACGAGCTGTTCGGCGTACTGATCAATCAGCAATCGACACTCTTCGCCAATCATAGAGTGCGCGCCGATGTAATTGTTAATCTTGGCGACGACGTCAGACGGACCGGCGAGGAGCGACGTACCCGTGTCGGCGATGACTTGGCATCCCGCGTCTCCATCGCACGCACCAATCGATCGACCGTCCACCTTGAAGTCGTCCATTTTGATTTGCCAGTACCCTTCACGCGTCACCGGAGCGTACACGTGTTCGCCGGTGAAGTGCGCCGGATCTGAGCCACCAAAGACGAGTTCTCCGCCGACGACGCTCGGCGTTCCGTCAGCGCTTTCGGTTCGGTTCAACCAAAAGCTAAACATCTTCTCCTTGACCAAACCTTGATCCATCATGTTGTAAAACACTGGTTTTACCTTGTCGACGGAAATATTATCGAACCCGAGACCGAGAATTCCGTCAAACTTGGAAAACAGGAACGCGATACCCGGTTCCTTGGTCGCCTCTGCAAAGTACTGCCCCTGGACGACCAAATCCCCAACTTTGACTTCATCCTTGGACAAGAACCCGCTCAACGAGCCGCTTCCGTACTGAATCGCAAACGGCGTCCCATCCTCTTCGTACGTCTCGGACGCCGCGGAATCAAACTTGGCGTGTAAATCACACGGAATTTGCAAAAATCCACACTTGGCGCTCGGCACCCACAAGTTGGAGCTTCCAGTGTCAAAGACGACTTGAAACTTTTGTCTCGGGTTACCAATCTCAATCTCCCCGTAATACTGCGCATCCATGTAATTACTGATCGGCACCGTCCCTTCCTTCTCATCCATCACGCCCCCATACACTCGTTCCAAACGACGCAGCTGCGCGCGTCTGCTCAGACTCGCGTCTCTCGCCGAGAGCGTCCGCGGATCCATCGCTGGGTTTTTACGCACCGATACCCGCGGAAGCGCCGTCGTTTCCGTCGATTCCCCGCGCACGACGCGCGACATCAATCCCGTCGTCATCACCATCGTCGTCAACGCGCCCTACGTCGTCACCTCACGTCGTCAGTCGCCGTCGTTCGATCAATCGCAACCCACGCGTGGTGCCGAGTCAGATTTGAGATTCGCGCGCACCTTTACGACACCGAGTGTTCGGTGTCGTCGCGTTCTTCGGGCATCGAACGCGTCGCGCGTCGTTCCCATCGTTCTCTCCGACCGTTTCGTTTCGTTCCGTCGGTCGTTCGGTCGTCGGTCGTCGCGGTGTGACGAAACCAGCATCAAATTGAGACTGTGAATCGACGCTTGGATTTTCACCTCATTCGACGGCGACGCCACGCGAACGCGATGAGACGGATGGATGGATCGTAAATATCAAGTTGATGTCCTTACACGACGGCGTGCTTAGTGTTGTTTGTATGTACTTAGTATAGGTAGGAGCCGCGCGTGTGTGTGCGCGTTATATCGAGCGCTCGCGCGCTCGCTCACCACGAGTCTTCGCGGGCGGGTTGGCCGGCATAGTTTTGATCCACCGGGTACCCGCCGGCTTGCGGCGCGCCGTATCCCGCCGGTGGTGGTGGCGCCGCGGCCACGGGTTGTTCAGGCGGCGGGGCGTACTCGACGAGATCGCCCGACGGCGGCGTGTACATGGCGAGGGACACGAGCGCCGCCTCGAATTCGCCTTTACACTCAGACTTGATGACGGATTGAAGCGTCTTACCCTTAAATTCCTTCTCAAACTCCTTGCGGAGGGTGGGCATGAGCTCATCCTTGTGCGTGAGAAGCGCCATGAGACCCGTCTTGTTGGTGGAGGAGAACCAGCCAGACATGGCTTTACGAATACCGCGAGCGAGCGTGCGCGCCTTGGGCGCGATGCACGCGACGAGGGCGTCTTCGTAGTCTCCCGAGCAGTTGGATCGGAGATCACCGATGAGATCGGCGCCAAAGGTGGAGGTGTACGCGGTGCGGATCGCTTCGCGTTCTTCATCCGTGCGGTGCGTGAGCATGGAGATGAGACCCCAGTCGTCGTTACCCCAGAAGGACATGGCGTCGCGAATGTACACGGCGATTTGTTCCTCGCGCGGCGTCAACAAACCCATGAGCGTCTCGCGGAAGAGCTTGGACTCGAAGAGGCCGGTGGTCTCGTCGCGAATGCGCTCGCGTAAGAGTTCACCGGTTTCAATCTTGTACGCCTCGCGGAAGGCTTCGATTTGCTTGGCTGTCTTGTCCGCCAAGAGGGCGATGACGGCGGCTTCATCCGTGCCCATGCCTTCGACGGCGTCTCGCATCGCCGCCACGTCGGCGCTGTAATCAATTTCGATGTCGTCGTTAACCTTGGACGGGTGACGCTTGGCGAGCGCTTCGATAATTCTCTTGAAATCGCCGCTCACCTTCCACTCGCTACCGACGGCAGAGATGAGATCCTTACCGTAGAGCTTGGAGTACGCCTCGCGCGTGGCGTCGAGTTGTTCTGGAGTCGCCGTCACCATGAGACGAATGATCGCCGTGGTATCGGTACCCAAACCCGCGACGGCAGAGTTGATCACCTTGGCGTAAGTTTCACCGACGCCATCGCAACCGGCGAGAACCAAGACGCGCTTAAACTTGCCGCTCGTTTCCGAAATCACGGCTTGCTCCATAGACTTTTCGTATCGCGAGCTAAACGCCATTTGCAACGGCAGAATATCCTCCTCGGCAATGGTACAGAGAATGGTGATGAGCGTCGCCTCATCCGTACCCAAACCCTTAATCGCCCGCATAATCGCCTGCGCTTCGAAATCCAAGCGGTCACCCAAGAGAGCCATCATAAAGTCTTGCAAATCGCCCGAAGTCTTTTCAACCACGTCGCTCTTCAAGTCGCCGAGACCCAACTCGTTGTACTTGGCCACGATTACGTTTTGGATGAAATCCATTCGCATCATCTTTCTCGGGTTGGCGAATCGAGGAATGTTCAACAACACTCTCTTCATGATTTCCTGCGTGTTTTCAGCCGCGATGGCGTTCGCGAGTTCCCACGCCATGGCGCCGTCCGGGTCGTGCGGCCTCGGACCGAAATCCGCCCGCATCGTCGGTTCTTCAGAAGAAAAGCAAACTACATTCATTCGCGAAACGAAACGATGAAAGAGCGAGCGTCAGTCGTCGTCGTCGTCGTCGTCGTCGTCATCAGTACATGTATTTTTCACCCCTTTCGCGTCGAATCTCGCGCGATGGATCCAATCGATAATCGATAATCGACTCGGATCGGATCACAATTGAGAGAATCGAAGGATGACGATCGGTGATGGTGTTGACGACGTTTATCCATCCTTTCTTCTTCGCCGCCGCCGTCGTCGTCGTCGCGGTACGTACTCCCCATGGTTACCGCGGTGTGTGGTCACGTATGTCTCGATCGCACGCGAGCGTTTTCGTTGCTTCGGTCGCGCGCGCGCGTCGTTGTGTCGATCGCGCACTCGGGTGTTCATCTCGGCGTCGTTCGTGAAAATGACCCATTGGTGGTTCGTGACTCGTCGATTTGGTAGGGACTCTCGAAAGCGACGACACTCGGATTTCGGACCCGACAGAGTTTCGCGCGGCGTCGACGCGTCACAGTCTGCCCGTCTGTCCGTCTGTCTGGACCGCCCGTCTAGGCGAAGTGTTCGTTCGTCGTCGTCGTCGTCGTCGTCGTCGTCGTCGTTTCGTGTTCGTGGCGTTGATCAACAATCAATCCAGTCATGAGTGGCGGTGCTGGCGGCGGTAAGCAGAAGAAGAAGAAGCCGACAAAGCAAAAGAAACCTCTGTTCGGACCGGGGATGCGCTCGATGAAACGCGCGCGAAGCGTGACGTCTGAGTTTCACCGGTTGACGCGGATTTTGGACGGGACGCAGGCGAACGGGAGGGAGAAGGAGGAGGCGAAGAGACAGTTGGAAGAAATTGGAGGACGGGCGGCGTATCAAGAGGCGAGCGTTTTGACGACGAAGAGACACCGTACGGCGAAATGGACGTTTTCAATGCTGACGAAGCGAGATTTCAGGCCAAAGAGTGGTGAACGACGGTTGCGGACGCTGGAGGTTGGGGCGATTAATACGGATTTGATGAGCGCAAAGTTTTTAGACGTGCGCGCGATTGATATTCGGTCGCAGCATCCGAAGATTGAACAGATTGATTTTTTCGACTTGCCGGTGGAACCCGGGGCGTACGACGTCGTGCACTCGAGCATGGTGCTCAATTGCGTGCCCACGGCGGAGCTGAGAGGGGAAATGCTCGCCCGAACGGCGACGTTTTTACGCACTGGTGGTTTATTCTTTTTAATGATTCCGGTTCGATGCGTCAAGGCGTCCTCGCGCATGACGCACGAAAAGATGACGCGATACCTCCGCGCGTGCGGTATGCGCGTCGTCGAGCACAAGTCCACCCCAAAAGTCATGTTTTACTGCGCAGAAAAGCTCGAAAAACCACCCACAGGGTCGACGCTCAATCCAAAGGCTATCGCCGCCCGCGACGCCCGGGAGGATTTCATCGCTCGACAAGCCGAATCCGACGCCCGCGCAGACCCAGAGCACTTTGGCGTCATCCTCAAGCCCGAGCACCTGTGCGGGTTTTGAAACGGGTGAATTTCATCCTTTAGAATTAGTGTACATTAAATATCGATTCGTTCGTTTGTAACATTACATGAAAAATTGAGCGCGCTACGGCGTCTTCGCATCGAACGCGCGACTGCGCGATAACCAACTTTCAAGCGCGCGCACTCCTCAAAGCATGCCGCCACGCCGCGCGCGCGGCGCGCCCCACGCCCCACACCCCGCGTTAGACGACGCCCCGCTCCACGCCCGTCTTCAGGTCGATGACGACGCGCGTTCAGAAGACACGGATGTCGTCGACTCGGACGATGGCCGCGGGGGTCGTCACGAGGATGGGCGCGCCACGACGACTCGAATCGTTAAATTGATATCCGGTGAAGCCGGCGTCGCGATGCGACCGGAAGAGATACGGGCGCATTTCGCGTCGATTGATGCGGCGGATGGCAACGCGTCGGATGCGACGTCGGACGGATCGGATACGGAGAGCGAGGCGTCGGAAGAAGAGAGAGGCGCGTGGTATCCGTTGTACGCGTTGCCGTTGACGAGAGACGTCGCGAATGAAACGTTGACGCGGTTGCGAGGGGAAGAGACGGCGGGAAGGATTCCTGGAGGGATTTCGGATGCGAGCGCGTTGTTATCGGAAGGGAGGGTGTACCTGAGCGAATCGTTGACGAGATGGAGACGAGCGGCGACGGTGTTGTACGCGCCGCCGGATGAAAAATTGAAATGTTACAAGTGTAGAGACGTGGCTGCGGAACCGATGGTGAACGCCGAAGGGCGGTTGTTTTGTGGTCCCTGCGGTAAAGCGGTGGAAGGAGAACAAAGGGCGTCGATTTTTGGTTTGGATGTGCAAACGCAGAAGAAGATTGACGAGTTAGTGATTGCGTGTTGTCACGCGACGGAGGGACATCGGTTGAGCGCGCGAAAGTTGGATTGGAAAATGGGTGCAAAGGGATGTAAATCCATACTTAGACTTCGGGACGCGCACGAACACGAGGCGCAGTGTGATTTCGCGCTCACTCGGTGTGGGTTCCCTGGAGGGTGCCTGAACGAGGCTGAAAAGTGCCACGAAGTGTTCCCCAGGAAGGATATCGAGGAACACCAAGAACACTGTCGGCATCGACCGGTTCGATGTTTAGAGTGTCAACGCGTGGTGCAAGCGCGAAAGTTGCGCGCACACATGTTGCTCTGCGGGAAAATGGAGGTGTATTGTCCCTACAGACGCTGTCGCTGGCGTGGTCCGCGAGATGATGTCGAGAATCACGTTGCGACGGATTGCGAGGCGCATCCCGTCGTGTGCGGACTTGAAGATTCGGAGAACCGAACGTTTTGTCAAGAAATCATCCAGCGGTCGCGTCTGCGTGAGCACCAAGCGTCGTGCCAATATCAACAAAGACCTTGCGAGTTTTGCCAGAGAGAAGTCAGTCTTCGACAGATGGGTGCGCACAAGAGCCAGTGTACCGCGAGGGAGTATCACTGTCCGCGTTGTTCAAGAACGATGCCTCGATCGCAGGCGGAGCAACATCAGAGAACTACGTGTCCGGTTGTGGCGTCCAACTGCGAGCACGCCCGCTTCGGGTGCAGAGAAATGGTCGCCAACGAGAATTACAGAGATCACGCTATTGAAGCCTTGCCCCAGCACATCTCTCAAGTAACCTTTGGTCCGGATGGCGTCGTCGACATGATGAATGACCCGGGTAAAGATCAAATCGACACTGTGGCGCTTTTGAAGCGCATGCGAGACACGCGAGAGAGCATGCTAAACGACTTTCGATCATTCGAAGATTCGTGCGAACGAATCTCGTCGCGCTTGGAGTCTGCCTGCGAGTTTTCGAGGAAGACATCGAATGAAATTGCGCTCGCGTCGAACGCGTTTAGACGCGAGTCAGCCAAGGATAGAGCGGCGGCGGACATTGCGCTTCGCGAAAAGAAGGCGGTACTCAAAGACGAAGAGTACCACGACATAATCACCCAAACCAATCTCGCCAGCGTAGCCGTGGTCGAGGAGGCGAAAACTGCCCGTGAGAGGGCGCGGATGTTACAGATTGAAACCGACGCGCTTGAGCAATCGTTACTCGAGCGCATCGAAAACGCCAAGCAAACTCTCTCCCGAGGCGGTGAGTCCAATCTCGGCGTCCAGGAACTCACTGAACGCGTTACAAGGGAGGCGCATGCGAGATTCAAAGTGATTCAGGGCGATACGACCGCTGCTGAGGAGCGTCTCGTCGGTTTAGCTGCCGCTCTACGAACCTCCGTCGCCTCAGTTCGAGACGGCATCGAACACCGCAAACGCACCGCCGATGTCCTCGAAGCCAAGCTCAGGGCCGTCACCGAGGGTCGCCACATGGATTCCAACGCCCTCGCCGCGCTCCATCGCGCCCAGCGCGCCGCGACGAATTGAGTACGCCGTCGCGTGCATCATTAGCCGCCAACGATTAGCGAGTAGCTGAATAGCAGTAGTGGTACTAGTTCAACAGAGAATAGCTCAACCGCACACTCGCGCGCAACCTTCGCCCGGCGCGAACCGCCATGCCCTCCAACCTCGCATCGATGGCAAAGATAGGCGTCCACGACGACGTCTATCCGCCCGCGGAGGACTCTTTCCTCCTCGTCGACGCCTTGGAACGCCTGTGGACCGAAGAGCTCTCGACGCCCAACCGAATGCCTCGACTCGTCGTCGAGCTCGGAACGGGCAGCGGGTACATCGCGTGCTCCAACGCGCTGCTGGCGCGCGCGCACGGAGCGTCAGAGGTGACTCGCACGCGGGCGTCGGACGTCAATCCGTCCGCGGTGGAGACGGCGCGGGTGACTTTTCACAGACACGAAGTGGACGAGCGCGCGTACGACGTGTCGTTGGGTGACCTCTTGGTACCGCACGAGGATGCGATCGCGTCGAACGGCGGCGTGGATGTGTTGATATTCAATCCCCCGTACGTGGTGACGCCGAGCGAAGAGGTGGGTGTGGGTGGGATCACCGCGTCGTGGGCGGGCGGCGTCGACGGACGAGAGGTGCTCGATAGACTCTTGCCTCGCGTCAAGGACGTTTTATCGCCTCGAGGCGTCTTTCTGTGTATTTTGCTCTCGCAAAACAAACCGAAAGAGGTGATGGAAACGCTCGAGGCGGATGGATTGGCGTGCGAGCTCGTCAGCCGGTGTCAAGCGGATGAGGAGGAGTTGTTTGTCATGCGATGCGACAGACGAGCCGAATGAAAAGACGCCCTCCCGTCCCGTCTGCACGAGACGAGACGCTTCGTGGCGTCGTTCAGAAGCATGTATACTCGATAGATTTTTCTAGGAATAGCCATTGTTATTATTCATCATCTAGTACAGTCACGCGGCGTCCATGTTCGTCGCCGCTCCGCTCTCCGCCGCTATGGCGTCTAAAGCCATTTGCTTGGTCGCCGCGTCCACCACCTTGATGCCCTTAACCACTGCATTCTTCCGAAGTTTCACCTTACCCGTCAATAAAACCCCGCGCACGAGTTTATGCGTGTTCTTCCCTTCTCGTTTCTTCTTTTCCACCCCCGCGGTTTTACGATTGACTCGCAACGCGCTCGCCTGCGCCGTACGAATTCCCTTTTCGCTCATCCCCCCCTTCACGTTCGTCGTCACCCTCCGTTTCCCCGACCCAGAGTCCACCGCCATACCGCCTTCATTCGCTTCCGCCTCCGCCAGTTTCTTCAAGCGTTTCTCCTCCTTCTTTTTCAGCGCGTCGCGTTCGATTCTCTGCGCGTCGGCAATCCTAGCCGCCGCGATTCTTCTATTCTTCTTCATGGCGACCGCGACGACGAACGCGACGCGATTCACGCACGCACGCACGACACCACGACAGTCGAGAGCGTTCCGTCCCTCACACGAACGCGAGACGCGAGGCGACCGACCGACCGACCGAGCGCGCGTCGGTTAATGACGACGACGCCGACGAAGACGACGCGGTGCACTTTTTCACTCTTTCGAGTCCGAGTCCGTGAATAAAAGACGCGGGCGATGGCGTTGAGCATCGGAAGAGACGACGAAAACGAAGACGACGACGAAGAAGAAGATCAAACCGGTCTCGCGCGCGTCCACTCGACGACGCGCCCGCGCCCTCGTCGCCCGCGCGCGCGAATGTGATTGTGAATGTGTCCGTGATTCACATTCGACGAGTCATGACTCGATAAATGACACACTCTGCGTCCTCTGTCAAAACTGTTTTTCAAACAAAGCTGTTCTCGCCCATCCATCTCGTCCGTCCGTGCGTCACACGTCGACGTCCGGACCGGAGCGACGAACGCGACGGCGATGGAGACCGTGAAGACGGCGACGGCGACGGACGCGGACCCGCGAACGGCGTGGGCGAACCGGATGCGACTGGCGGTGACGCGTCCGGATGCGCTGAACGAAGACGGGTCGATCGATCAGTCCTTCTTTAAACCGAAACGCGTCGTCTTCGAGGGCGCGGCGAAAAAATGGGGCGCGGCGGAGAAGGATAAGCTCTACGCCGGGATCGAAAAGTACGGAATCGGTGAGTGGGGGACGATCAAGGAAAAGTTGCTTCCGGAGTGGGACACGCTGAACCTGCGAGTGAAGGCGTCGAGGCTGATGGGAACGCAATCGTTGGCGAGGTATCCGAAAGGGTGGAAGGGGGATAAAGCGGCGGTGGATGCCGAGTACGAGAAGCATAAAAAGATTGGAGAGGCGACTGGGTGTTGGAAGAACGGAACCTTGGTGGAGGACGATCACGGGAGCGCAGCCAAGTACATGGAAGAGAATGGGTTGTTGTAGAGAACGCGAAAAAAAATGTCATCTATTATATATCTTTGTGTTTCCGTAAGTACTATTCCGTGTCTAGAAGCGCGAGCGTGCTGGCGAGGAATGATTTCTTTTGTCTCGGCGATCGTTTTTTCGTCGCCGGTGTCGTTGTCTTCGTGCGTTTCCGCGATGGCGATTGCGTTTGCGACTGCGTCTGCTTGCCGAAACGTTTGCGCATCGAAACTCTTTCACCTCTCTGCGTTGGGCTCGCCTCGTCGTCTGTGGTGCACTCACCGTCGTCGTTATCATCGAAGAGCATCAATCCAGGCACATCACCGTCTTCTACCGGCGCGGTACCGTTCGCGAGACCGCTCTCCCTCGCCCGCGCCAATCTCGCGTTCAAATCCTCCACCTCAGCCTCCGCCGCGTCCAACGTCTCCCTCATCCTGCGCATTTCTGTCTTTTTCGCATTCAAAAGTGCCATGACCCGTCTCGCCATATCCTCTTTGGTCTCCCTCATCGCTTCGATCGCCTCATCCGCCCGTTTTCTCGACGTTTCCGCCCCGAGAACCAATCTTCTCGCGCGCGCTTCAGCCGCATCCGCCCGCGCCGCGCTTCGCTCCGCCGACTCTGCGTACGCCAACGCATCCATCCCACACCTCTTCGCGTCGCACGTCTCGTCTTCACGCAGTTCCAACACGCCTACTCGCATTTTCCCACCCGATTTACTCTTTCGCTCAACCTTTACCTCGTCGCACTCCTCTTCCTCGTCGAGCGCGTCGAACCGCTCCGCGCGCGCCTCTTCTGAAAATCTCCAAACCAGCTCCACCTTACCGCGCCCCCCGTCCTCGTCATCCTCATTCTCGTTTCGCTCGAGCGCGAAATCAAACACATCGGACACGTCTTTCCACTTCGCGCTCGTCAACGCGTTCATCGTCGATCGCCATCGCGCGTCGTCGCGCGCAGCGATGCGTAACGAACCGGTGAACCTGGCACCCGTCACGCCGTTACGAATCGTCACGTCGAACGCGCGAACATCGTCGCCCGCGTCCTCACGAAGCGCGCACGACACGGCGTGCGGGTCGCCAGAGATGACGCGCGTCACCGCGGACGGGTATCGAACCATCCGTCCGTCGTCGTGGCGTCCACTCATCTTCAGTGAGGACGCGAGGAGCGAAGACTGAGGCGCGCGCGCGCTCGAGTTGAGGATTTTACGTGAGTCGGTACTACTCGCGCGCGCGCGCGCTCCGCCGATGTGAACTATTACAACTTGGACGACGAAAGTGTCGACGCGCGCGGGTGATGAAACGAAACGAGCAACCTAAGCGACGAAGATTATGAAACCAGTCATGAAGAAGACGAGCACGGCGAAAATCTTCATGATGAGCCAGCGGTTGGAAGATACCGTGTCTAGGTACTTTAAGAGCTGTGTCTGCGCGTTGTCGACGTTTGCGAGCGTGTCGTCGACGTTTTCATCGATGCGAATCGCGAGTTCGCCTTGTTCGCTCACCATGGTGGCGAGCTGTTGGAAAATGCCCCCAAGCTCGGTGATGGTGCGCTCGACGTTTTGCAACGCCTCCTGTCTGGAATCAGCGTAGGCGTTGTTTTGATTGTACAGCTGCATCTGGCCCTGGGTTTGGGCAAATCCACCCGGAGGTGGAGGGGCGCCCGCACCCGGCGCGATGGGTCTCGGTACGAAATCATTCGCCCGGTTCATTCCTTGCAGATTTCCAAACGCGTTGCTCGGCGTCGCACCCGACGCGAGCATAGCCTTCGCAAACGGGTCATCCCCGAGATAGTCCACGCCCGCATCCAAAGCCTGTGGCGTCGACACACCCAACGCCGCGCGACGTTCCTCTCCCGCCTTGACCTCGCGCTGCCTCGTCGTCAGCGTCTCCTTGAACGATTTAGTCGCCGTCGCCAAACGGTTCTTCAGCGTATCCACCACCGTACCGCTGTGGTCCGCCGCAGATTTACTCCCAGTCCCATCCCTTCTCGACCGAGCCGCCACATTCTGAAGCTCCACGATGGACTCATTCAACGCCTGAATATCCAACTTGATCACCGCGCTCGTCTCTGCAATCTCTCTAGACTTATCGTCGTACAACGTGGACGACTTGGCCAACGCGTTCAAGCGCTCCAACTTGAGCGACGTTCTGTGTATTCCGTGTCCAATCGCCGACGCCATCTGCGATACCACACCCTCATCGTCAGTCTTCACGCGCATCAAATCAACACTTGAAATCAAAATCACACGCGACCGCTCACGCGCGCGCGCGCGCACCGCGAAGAAACTAAAACTATATCCGTACCTTCGCAAAGTCGCTCGCGTTTCCATTCTCGCTCCTCTCCCTCACCGCCGACGTCGACGCCGTCGCCCCACCATCCGTCGCCCCACCGCTCGTCACCGCGATCGTCTTCCGAATCCGTTCCGCCACCGCCGTGAACTCCCCCGTGCGATCGCGCGTCGCGACGCGAAGCATCTCTCTTCGATCTTTCAACTTGAGACGCCTTCAACGTTTTAAAACGATTTACAACGAGAACGAGTCGACGAACGACCGCGTCGCGTCGCGTTTCTCCCCCGAACCGCGCGTCGGTATCGAACGCCGACGACGGGGACGACGACGACGCGGTCGTCGAGCGATCGTCTGCACGCTCGTCGTCTTCGAGACGTCGATCGAATCGATGCGTCGCACACTGCGGGTGGCATTTTTTCCCCCGCAGATCGCGACGCGACGCGCGGACGCCGCGGTCGACGAGATGCGCGCCGGGACGACGACGAAACGGTTATCCGAAGCCGAGAAGACGCACGCGCGGGACGGTGTCGCGGCGGATTTCCGATGCGATGGACGGACGCGCGACGATCATCGTCCGCTTCGAGTGCGTTTGGGCGCGCTGCCGGCGGCGGCGGGAAGCGCAGAGGTGAGCCTCGGTGCGGGTTCTGGGGCGACGCGAGCGCTGTGCGCGGTGCGGTGCGACGTGACGACACCTAGTGGGTCGGCGCCGAATCGAGGGAGGGTGGTGGTGCGCGTGGACGCGACCGCGAGCGCGAAGGATGGGACGGGAAGGATGGGTAGAGACGCGGAGGAGCGAGCGAAGAGTCTGGGCGCGACGTGGTCGAGGGCGATAGAGAGCGCGCTCGTCGGTGGTGGGGAGTCTGGGATGGGTGGAGATGAAGACGTGGAAGATGGATCGACGGCGGGTGGACGTGGGGCGATGGGGATCGATTTAGAGGCGCTGTGTATACAACCCGGAAAGGCGTGTTGGACGCTGGCGGTGGACGCGACGGCGGCGTGCGATAGAGGATCAATGTTGGATGCGCTGTCGATCGCGGTGCGAGCGGCGCTAGCGGACGCAAAGATACCGAAAGTGACGGTCGGAGCGGTCGGGGCCGGCGATGAGAGCGGTGAGTTGGAGATTGATGACGATCCAGAAGAGTGCTCGAGGTTGGACGTGCGAAGGTGCGCAGTCATCGTGACGACGCAAAAGATAGGAAGACACGGTATCGTGGACGCGACTTCGGAGGAGGAGGCATGCGCGGACGCGACGATGAGTGTGGGTGTCGATCGCGACGGGATGGTTTGCACCGAGATGGCGTTCGGGACGGAAAGGTTGGATAGAGGCACGGCGAGCGCGATGCGGAAATTGGCGTGTAAAGTTGGCGTCGAATTGATTGAAAAGATGGACGCCTTCCTCGCGTCGGCCGTCGCTGCAGACGAGGACGAAGACGAAGAGGATGACGCGGATGATCGCGTCATGGTGGTCGACGTGCCGAATGGTCAGTCGACTGACATGATGGTTTGACGCGAAATGCTCGACGTGTTTTAATACAAAATTTTTCTATTGATAGCAACAAATTATTCCAACGAAACGACTCTCGCGAGCGAGCGTACAGAGTACACAACATTAACCGTGGTGCTCTCCCTCCTCCGCGCGACCTGGCTCTTTGAGCACCGAAGGGTCAAAGTCGTGAAAGTCTTCATCCGTCTCGAGATCATGCGGCGACATGTCCGCAGGCGCTCGGAAAATCTTTTCTGGAGAGTATCCCCACATATTTCGCACGTGAGACGTGTACAAGCACGCGTATCGCTCGACTTGAAAGGCAAATCGCGAGTTTTGCGAACCTGCCTTCATGAGTTGCCCCCAGACGTAGTGGAAGCTTTTGTGATATTCCCTCATGCCTTCTCTGTGCGCCGTTCTCGCCGTCGCGGCTAACTCCTTTGCTCGAGCCAATTCCGCCGCGTTCGATGTCGAGTCGTCGGCGTTCGCAGCCAACCACGCGTGACGCGCGACTTGATCGTCTAGAGAATCTCTCAGAGTCCGCAAGCGTCGAAGTGCGTGTGGTTTCTCTTTGTTTTTCTGGAGGCATTCAATCTCATGCGCCAGCTCGGGAACGACGAGCATTGTGCGCCAGTCAATCTGCTTCTTCGCTCGGAGAATATCACCGTAGATATGATCGCCGACGTACAAGAGTCGCGACCCGAACTCCACACCGAGCATGGCGTGAAGATGCGTGTAGGATCCGCCTTGGTACACCTTGGCGGGACCGGTCCCCGTCGCTCGAAGTCCGCTCGTGAGCGCCTCCTTGTGCGTCACGTCAGACACGCTCCCAATCGGTGTCAAAGGTGCGCCGTTATCCGTATTGTGTAGAGCTCCCGTGACGGTGTCTACTTCAAATATAGTTGCCGAATCGTTGGCGAAAAATCCAGGCTTACCAGAGCCCGTGAGGACGACGTCAAAGAGGTTTAGCCAATCGAGAGTCTTGTCGGCGCCAATCTTACCGTCGATCAAATAATTCATCACGACATTCGTGTAATCCCACAGCGAGTTTGTCAGCAAAAAGACTTGCTTTCCGCTCGCCCGCAGAGCTTTCAACAAGGGAACGAGATCCGAATCAGCAGTGATGAAGTGTTCCGGGTTGGCTGCCACCGCATGCTTCAAGCTCCCGTCTCGGTGACATAGATCCACCGCAGCTCGAATCTCGTCGTACATTTGCATAAAGTCCTTCCGATTCAGCACGGGATACACCCCACTATCCTTGGCCTCGACGAGTTGCGAAAATAAATACGCCTCACCCATGGAAAATAACGTGTCCAAAGCACTATATTCAGCGCCGGAAAAGCTCTGCCTCACGCTCGTCTCGCAGTACGTCTTCAAGCGCTCCTCCGTCTCCAACGGCGTAAACCCGTGATACGCTACCTTGACGTAATTATGTCTGTCCATCTTGAGCACGTTTCCTCTCTTCTTATCCACTATCAACCCGCGAACCATGTAGTTTGGGTCAAACTCAAAACTCTCCAAGAGTTCCTTTGGATAACCATACGCGCTCACCAACTTTTTCACAGTCTCATTGTAACTCATCGTCTCAAATGTCTCCGGTTTATACATAGCGAGTGTGTAATCCATATCGAACCCGATGGCATCGATCCGGTTCATATTGAGCGAGCGATTACAATAAATTTTCGTCGCCGCGCAGTCTCGTCGCTCCGCCTCGGTTCTCGTCGACCAGTGCTTCAACTCCTTCGTCGCAGCCGCGCTCAAATTCGACACGTGCGTCCGCTCACTCGCGTTCGGCACCATTCTCTTCCCTCTCGTCGGCGTTTTCCCGCTCTCACCCGCGCCAGAAATTCCCGATACCTTCGCCGCTCCGGTTGCTCCGGTTCCGCCTCGTCCCTTTCGTTGTTCCCCGTTCCCGCGGGCGTACGCCCGCGCACCGACGCCGACGCCGACGACCCCGTTCCGCATCGCGAAGCACGCCCCCACAATTTCCATTCGCCCGCGTCCTCCGCGCCGAACCGCCGTCGCGTTCGCGACGAGCGTTCGCGCGAACAACGGCACCACTAAACTCGAACGAATGCCAGTGTGAAACATTACGGTTCCGCGCGCGCGCCTCGCGCGCGTTCGATCAAACGCGACGACGCGTTAGTAAAAGTATCTCTCCGCCCGTCGCGACGGCGTTCGGGACGCGCGTCGCGTCGCGTCTGACGACGTCGGCGCGTAACGAATCTTTGGTTCGGTTCGGTTTGTTACCGCGCCGAGCACTGAAGCCTGGCGGGTTGACGACTCGGACCGCCACACGGCGACGCGCGAGACGCCGGGGCGTCGAGCGAGACGTTGAAGCGCTGCGAATGATTGTCGCGAATCGTCCGCGCGCGTCCTTCGGGGCGGTGGCGACGCCGGGACGGGTGAAAACGGCGAGGAATGCGCCCGCGCGAGGGGCGAGCGTGATGATGACGTGTGCGAGACGAACGACGCGAACGACCGCGCGGTGCGGTGACATCGCGATCGGTGGGGACGTCGGTGGGATGAGAACGATGCGGAGTGTGCCTGGGACGCGGTCGTGTCGACGCGCGGTCGAACGGCGGGCGGTGGCGACGAGGACGTGGAGACGCGCGGGCGAGGGTCGGACGACGCGAGGCGAAGCGTTATCCGCGAACGCGGCGGCGACGATGGATGGATTCATCGTCGAGGACGATTCAAAGGGGTATTTTCGCGAGAATGACGTCGAGATGGATGGGCCGATCCCACCACCGCCGCGGTCGTCTCGGTTGACGGAGGTGATGCCGTATTTATTCGCGGTTTCGTTGTCGAGGAGGGGCACAGCTTGGAGACTGGCGGCGGCGTTGACGTTTTTGGTAATTCAGAAGAGCTTTGGTTTGGCGGTTCCGGTGCTGTTCAAGGTTGCGGTGGATCACTGTACCACTGTCGGGGCGCTCGCTGGGGGTGTCGGGGCGGCGGAAGCGGCGAAGGCGGCGGCGATGGCGTTGGTGACGAGCGGAGTGTTAAAAGCTGTGAGCGGCGTAGCGACTGAGTTGCGGACGGTGACGTTTACGCCCGTTGCGCAGGCGTCCGGCCGACGCGTCGCTTTGGAGGTTTTTAATCATGTTTTAGGATTAGATTTGAGCTTTCACCTCGATCGGCGCACAGGTGCGCTGCAGAGAATCATAGACAGGGGTACGCGCTCGGTGAGCATGGTTTTCCGGGCGGTGGTTTTCACGTTTCTTCCCACCTTTATGGAGCTTGCGCTCGTGTGTGGGCTGCTTTGGCGCGCGTTTTCTTGGCATATCCCGGCGGTCGTTCTCGTGACGTTTACCGCGTACGTGAGCTGGACGATTCACATGACGGGAGTGAGTGCGGAGAAGCGAAAACTCGCCAATCACATGGATGGCTTATCCACGGGCAAGGCAGTGGATGCTCTGCTCAACTACGAGACGGTGACCTTTTTCGGTAATATCAACCTCGAGGCGCAACAGTACGACAAGTTGCTTCGTGGTTATCACGAGGCTGCGCTCGAAAGCGAGCGAGCGTCGAGCTTGTTGAACGCCGGTCAAGCGTTGATTCTGTCGGCGGGCATCACCGTAATGTTGGCGAGCGTCGCCCTCGGCGTGTGGAACACCGATCCGCTCTCAACCGCGAGTTTGACTTCACGAGTAGGCGATCTGGTCATGGCGAACGGTCTGCTGCTTCAGCTCTGGGCACCTTTGCAGTTTTTGGGCTTTTTCTACCGCGAGCTTCGCCAATCGCTTGTCGACATGGAAGCCATGTTTGAGATCATGGCAACGGACACAAACATCCCCGACGGCGAGACTGAGCTGCCAGCCACAAAGGGTGGCGCGGCTTTAGAGCTCGACAACGTCACTTTCCGATACGGTGACGGTCGAGACGTGCTCAAGGGTGTGTCTCTGAAGATCAACCCAGGGGAGTCCGTGGGCATCGTCGGACCTAGCGGCAGCGGCAAGTCCACCCTGCTGCGCCTCATTCTTCGCGCGTACGACGTCTCGAGTGGGGCGGTCAAGGTTGACGGCCAAGATATTAGAGATTTGAAGCTCGCCTCTCTCCGCGAGTCGGTCGCCGTCGTTCCGCAAGACACCGTCTTGTTCAACGATACGCTCGACCACAACATTCGTTACGGCAGACCGTCGGCGACCGCAGAAGAGGTGGCCATCGCGGCTAGACGCGCTAGACTGGACAAAACCATCGATAACATGCCCGAAGGTCGTGATACCATGGTTGGTGAGCGCGGCGTCAAGCTCAGTGGTGGTGAAAAGCAGCGAGTCGCGATTGCCCGCGCCTTTTTGCGAGAGCCGCGAATGCTGGTCGCCGACGAAGCTACGAGCGCTCTGGACACCGCCACGGAACAGGGCATCCTCGAAAGCCTCGAAGAGGTTGCTCGCGGACGTACGGCGCTCTTCGTTGCCCACCGTCTCTCCACGGTGCGATCGTGCGATCGAATCATTGTCATGGAGCAAGGTAAAATCGTGGAAGAGGGCACGCACGCCGAACTCATCGAAGGTAACGGTCGCGGCGAAAAGATTGGCATGTACGCCGCCATGTGGAAGGCGCAGGCGCAAGAGGAGGAAGAGGAGCGAAAATCAATCGCCCTACCGGATGACATCATCCAAGTTGGTTAAGAAGACCAAGGAAGTCCGTCTCATCAAACTTTTGAAATGTGTTGTGATTTGCTACGTATTTATTCCAAATTTCTCTGCTCAACTACCCCTCACCGCTTCCTACTGCTACCGCTCGCGCGCGCGCCAATACCCATCCCCGTACGATACTAACAACTCTTCCCCTCTCTCAACCGTCCTCAAAGTCTTCAACCGCGCGCTCCGACTCGGCACATCCTTGACAAACGTTGCGTTTGGCTCTGCCCCTGTACCCCGAGCGTCGTTTGCGAACCGCCCCAAATACCCTAAATGCGCTCGCGCGTCCACGTGCACGTTAAAATGCATCGCCATGACGTAATCTTTCTTCCCCTCGTCCATCTTCATAGCCTCACCTAGCGTCAACACGTCACCACCGTACGTCACGCCTCTAAGAAGAACTCCGCTTTCCAACCGCCTGCGCGCAAACAACCCGTCTCCCGCCTCCCGTATCGTCGACGGCGCCACGTACGCGTCTCCATCGAACGCCTCCGAACGCGTATACGCCCCGATCGCCTCTGCCGTCGACGCCTCGAGCGTCGCCACGTCGATATCGACGTCGGGACGCGAACGATTGAATTTACGCATCCTCTGCCTCCTCCACTCACTCGCGCGCAAACTTGGACTCAAACGCGCTGAGACACGCGGCAAAGGCGTCGAGCGGACTCAGCGGAAACGCGAAATCGAGCGTGAACAAGTCGTCGTCGACTCGGCCGAACTGCGCGACCAAGCGCCCGGGAGTGACGGGAGAACCTTCTGATTCAACGCCCAAAGAGTCTTCAGAGGCGCGTCGGCGGTGCACCAACTGAAAATTCTTCACGCTCGGTCTCGTGACGCGACCGTTATTAAACCTCAGCACGTACGCCTTGGTGACTGGGTTCCATTTCGGCGTCGCGCTGACGAGCTCGACGCAAGAATCCTCCTCCTGCGGCGTACCGTTTTCGCCTCGGCGACGAAAGAGAGACACGGACATGGTTCGCGGACCGCGCGCGCCGAGCGGATTGACGGCGTATCGCACGCTCGCGAGTCTTCGTCTCGGAGGCCCGTCATCGTCGTCGTCATCATCATGATCGTCGTCATCGTCAGCATTCATGAACCCCGCATCGTCGAACCCGCGCGTCGCCGCTGACCCCCACGCCCGCGGTCGCGAACCCGAATCCAAGAGCTCGAACCGCGTACCGATGAAATTCGCCTTGAGCTTGCCGACGTAACTCGCGTGCGTCTCATTCACCGAACGCTCCGCGCCGTCATCCCCGATGACGTAATGCGTACACTTTGCTTTTTTCCGCTTTCTCGCTATGAGCACCGGCGTCGCGTCCGCTAATCGCGTCGTCGTCGTCTGACTCCCATCGAGGTAGAGCACGTACGTCGGAAACAACCCAAAGGGCCCGCGTCGACGCGACACGTGACACCGCACGTGCGTCCCGTCGTTCACCACCGGTTGCGTCGCAAACTGTCGCCGCGCTCGGACGTTCGCCCAACTCGGAATCGACGCCGGTCGCGCCATCGCCCCGCGGTCGAACCCGCCGTCGCGACGAATCCCTAAACGAGCGCGTCTAGACGACGAATCGTCCTCGTTTCCGTCCGAGTCGTCTTCCAACGGCGGCGCCGAAGGCACCGCCCTCGGAACCCGCCCGGAATCCCGCGATAGAATTCGCCGAGAACGATCGCGATACCCCGCGTCATCCGTGTGATCGACGTCGAATCCCATCGTCGTCGCAGATCGTCGCGGCGTCGTCGTCGTCCGAACTTCATCGTCGTCGTCATCGCGATGACGCAGAGTTCCGAATCCTTCCGCATCCTCGACCGACGTTTTCATGATCGCTCGTCCACGTCGCTGGCGTGCGCCTTTCGACGCGAAACCGAAAGCGAAAGAACGTCCACGCCCGGGTCCTC
>Ga0255770_10001213_pt1 | contig 24003 bp, 15 predicted proteins | sample 071ome_22_FD_179968 | JGI IMG/M metagenome (GOLD analysis project Ga0255770, IMG submission 179968) | Coastal salt marsh microbial communities from the Groves Creek Marsh, Skidaway Island, Georgia - 071404AT metaG (version 2) | ecosystem: Environmental > Aquatic > Marine > Intertidal zone >...
AGTGGTTCCCTCCGCCGCTGATACCTTTTGACTAAAAAGAGGCGCTATATGAGCCATCCAAGCAATGGAACTGAGCAATCGTTAAGCGAGATTCCTATCGTCGACTGGCTTGATCTCGAGACCGACAGAGAAAAGTTCCTCTCCGATTTACGCTATGCGCTCTCTGAATGTGGGTTTCTTGTGCTCGCCAACGCTCCAGGCCTAGGGGATGAATTTCAGCAACGCGCGTTCAAAGAGGTCCGCGGCTTCTTCGATGCACCCATGGATCTCAAAAAGACGGCACACATTTCCAATACGCCCTATTTTCGCGGCTATACCCTACCGACTCCGGCGGACCGAGGTCATGGGCAAGTCATCGAGAACTTCCAATTCGGTTTCGAAGAGGACCCCGTCTGCGCCCACGACGACCGGTCAGTGCCTATTCACAAACGACTCTTCACTGGCCCCAACACTTGGCCTCAGACCGATGCGCTCCCAGGTTTTCGACCATTAATTGAGGACATTACGCATATCTATCACTCGCTGACGCACGAACTCGGTGAACTGATTGTCGAATCCCTAGACGAGGATCCCGCTCATTTTCGAGAATATTTTGACAAGGACGAGCCCTATCTTGCGGCCAGTTTGAATCACAATTTCAGCCTTGATGTGTTCACTCGCGAAGCCGAAGCGGAGGTTATTACGGCCTACGAGCAATTTGATAGTAAGAACGTTGGCGCCCACATCGATGGACCCCCTTTTATCGCACTCTTAATCAATGACAGGCCTGGGTTGCAGGTGGTTGCTGGTGAAGGAAACTGGGTCGACGCCCCAGTGACATGCCGCACTGCGCCCGGAGACTATGCCGTACCGGTCATTCCCGGCTCGGTGATCGTGAACACAGGCGGTACGCTGATGCACCTCAGCGAAGGGCGATACTCAGCGACCTTGCACCGGGTCAATACGACGCTAATACCCAGAGGCGAGACCCGCGTTTCAATGCCATATTTCCTTCTGCCCAAAATGGGCGGCGATTTGGTCCCCTTCGGTAAACACGAGGCGGTTGCAGCAGGGGCTGCCGGTTACGAGGCAGGACGAGACCGCGGCGCCAATGCGGCAGTCAACCGAATGGGAACTTTCCCTCAAGTGACGAGACGATGGTGGGTTGAGGAATACGCCGCACTTCGAGATCAGCAGCAAAAAGAAGTCGAGGCTGAAACCACTGCAGCCTTCGAACTCGCTGCCAAGCGCGGCAAACGCTATTCCGAGGCGAAGCGTCACTAGACGAGTTCACTACATAAGCGTGAGCCCCATGCTGCTCATCGCGTGCTCGCTGCCACCAGCGCGATCTAGGCTATGAACTGAGCAAACTCGGAAATAGTGGCCCGCTCGGTACGTGCTTCATTGGCAGGTACACCCTCTGCTTCGTACCCAAAACTCAGGCCAAAGAGAATTTTGGTCTCCTGTTCCATCCCGAACCTCTCGCGAACGAGATCCGGGTAGTTACGTAGCGTCCCTTGCGCACACGATGATACGCCGTGGGCGGTCATCGCAAGCATCAAGGTTTGCGAGAACATCCCTACGTCTGCGGCACTTTGCATTCCAAAAACCTCATCCATTGCTATAAAAGCCACGTGAGGCGCGTCAAAAAATTCAAAATTCCGGCGCGCGGCAGCAGCGCGACCGGGTCGATCCTCCCATTCGATGGACATAGCGTCATACAGCACTTTCGCGCAAGCACGCTTTCTATCCCGCCACACACCTGCGACCTTGCCGTCACCCGGGTGGTCCGTATTGGCCTTCTCGCCCGCATCAAACCGTTTTAGGAACTCGACCCGTAGCCGATCACAGGCCTCTCCCGATGCAACATAAATCCGCCAGGGTTGGATGTTTGTGCCAGAAGGGGCCCATCGTGCGGTCTCGAAAATAGATTGAAGCGTTGCTTCAGGAATAAGGTCGGGACGAAACCCACGCACTGACCGGCGCTCACGAACGAGCTGATGAAATGCTTCGGCTGGCATAGTCATTGTTTTTACCTCTACAGGTGGAACCTTGGATGGAGCCCTATATCGGGGCTATCGGGATCATAGGGGAAGCGCATCGAAAAATCTTTCACCGGTTTCGTCTTGGGTTTGCAGCGCCTAGTGGCCATCGTGTGCAAGGTGCCCAATCGCGATTTGAGACATTGAATACACCAGGCACACGAGACTTACCGCTGCACGCTAAGGGTTGCAGAGAAGTCCCAGATCCATTAGCCGTCGACGCGCATCCATCAGACGAGCATTTGTGCTCGGTCTGCCGTCATCGCGGCACAAACGCAGACCGCCGGCCGCTTCGGCCTCTAGCAATAAAGCCAGCGCTTCGTCGGTGGGTCGGTTCTCGAAGTTCAAGGAAGCCCACCGGATTGCAGAAGTCGATGAAGTGTCACCTGCCAAGTAAAATTCCGCGGCATGATCCGCAAATGCCAATGGGAACTGATCCAGAAGAGCCTGCCAGCGGGCCTCGATCCGTTCCATTGGTGCCACACCATCCATACCGATAGAAAAACCAAATTCTGCGTGTCTCCAGGCGGGTTCCGGGTCCTCACTCGCCAATACTGAATTTAAGAGCGATACCGCCTGAACGGATTGCCCCTCTGCATGCATCAGTTCGGCTAGGTGAACGCGGGCTTTGACAAATTGCGGCACGAACTGCAGCGCAAGCTTGTAGTGCTTCCTGGCTCGGTCATCGTCGAAACCGACCCAAACTTCCCCAACCAAAAACGCGATCCAGGCAGGGGCGAAAGGCGATACGTGATCCCAGTGCTCCAAGGCAGAATAGTAAGCAAGAGTCGCCAACTCACGACGCCCAATTGCAGCAAGAAAGGCGCCATTAAGCAAAGCTAGTTCATAGGAGCGGTTGTTGGCTTCTTCGAGATCAGCGCCAACCGCAGCGCCTCTTGCAATATCGATCGACTTTATCTGCAGCTCTACGTCCGCCTTCAATTTGCTTAACGTTTTCTCAGGCCATTTACGCGTTTCTACCTGCAAAAGCACCTGCTGCAGAAGCTCGCTTGCCTGATCGAACGCATGGATTCGATTGAGGAATCTAGCGCGCTCGAGCATTCGCAGCGGATTATCGGGCTGGGCGCTTAATCCTCGGGCCGTCTGATCGTCAATTAGATGAAAATCTGAATAGCTGCCCAAAAAAGTCACCCTAGTCATAAGCGCATCCATCCAAGCACTGAGTGCCTCATCATCACTGGGGTTGAACTCAAACAATCGCTGGTGACGAGCAATCGAAAAATCGAGATTGGCGAGCGCAATTTGTGCCGAAGTGGTTTTGATTGCCTGGAGCCTTTCGAAGGTGAGGGGCCCTTTCGCCGCCTGGGTAGTACCAGACGCTGCGCTAAGAGCAAGACTAAAGATGAGGCACTTGATTCGCCGAGGCACAAGAACCTTGTTCGTCGCGATCCTGAGCATTCACGGTGCCGCCATAAAAGGAAATACCTCGGCAGGGTGGTCTGTCTCGTCGACCCCGATCCCGTCTCCGATAGGTACCGATAAATCCCCAACGAGCGCCGTGTAGGAAACGTCGATGGTGTCGACTAAAGGCGTCCTCCCCCCACAAAATGCATTCGCAACGTGCCCCGCTTCATTGAGCTCCAAACCGAGATACAGCCCGCAACTGCCCTGAACCGAGTCAATATATAGCCGGTCGTCGGTGAGCAGATGTGCCAAAGGACCATAGCGAGCGCTTGAGCTGACAGCGTCGTCGATAAGCAATTGATTGCCACATTGGCCATCCAAACCATCATATACCGCGAGGTGTCTCTGTATGTTGGCTTGAAAAGTTTCCCAGTCGCCGGGAGCCGCCGCATTGTAAGCGTCAAGGTCCGCTCCGCGAGTGAGATCGTCGCTAACAGGAGAAATGAGCGCTGTCGCGATAGCTGCTCGACCCATCCTGTCTATCTGCTGACCAATAACCGGTGGATCAGGAATAGGTAAGTTAGGCCTCAAGAAGGGAAATACATCTAAACTCGCTGTAATACTGTCTTCTGCTACCCCATCTGAAATCGGAGTGATTGAATCTCCCGCGAGCAGCGTGTAAGAGAGATCCACTACATCGTGCAGTGGGGTGCGCCCGCCACAATCTTCGAGCCCTGTTAAGCCTGCCTGATTCAACTCGACATTAAAGTAAGACTCGCAGGCACCTACTGTTGTATCCAAAATAAGCCGATCGTCTGCCAGCAGCTTTGCCAACGCGGCGTATCTTTCTGAATTGGCGACTTCCGTTGACGCCAACAATTGATTGCTGCATTGCGCGTCGAGCCCGTCATAGATCGCAAGACTTGCTTGAATCTTGGCAGAGAATGCGCTGCCTTCAGAACGAGCCGTCTCGTTATAGGCATCGAGTGCCAAAGCCCGGCTCTCATCATCGGCAAATGGTTCCATTAGCGTGGTCGAAACGGCCGCTCGCCCTATTCGGTCGATTTGTCTCCCAAGGCTAGGTGGTGCTGGATCCTGCGGGGGCGCAGTCGCAGAGACGGGTACCTCCTCCGAAGCGGGGTTTTCACCACCGCCCCCGCCGCAAGCTGCAAGCAACGAACTCAGAACTAGCGAGCAGAGCAGGCGCCTCCTTAGAGCACTAAGTCCGATGGGTAGAACCGGAGACAGCAAGAATATCTCCCCCTCGAGCAAGCAGCGACCGATCGATTTGAAGCACCAAGGCTGATACCGGGTTCACAAAAGTGTTCGCGCCCTGCGTCAACTGATTGATGAGTGTTTGCGATGTTTCATTATCGAGCAATGGACACCCCGCCTCATCGAACTCAAGTTCACTCATCGCGTCACGAATCTGTGTTCGGACTGCATTAAAGCCGATGCTGTTGAAGAAAAACGGATCATCTCGTAAGCCTGCAAACACTCGGATCCGTCCAGAGCGACTGGTCAGACCCACTTCCTCACTGGCGATACCCGTAACGTAGTCGTCCTCTCCAACCCAACACTGAATCGATTGCGCCTCATCGAAGGAGCAAATCACTCGCGTCAGATTCCCTTCTTCTCCAAGGGCCTCACTGCTCTCGACTTCAAACACGTATTGGACAGCATCCGAGAACAGCGCTGCAGGAATGGTTAAAGCCAAATTGACTTGTTCGGTGTCTGCCGTCATCCAGGCATAAACATCCGCCAAATCGGCCGCCGGATCCGCCCGAGCGGCAGGCCCATCCACGTGATCCGCGGGGAACACGCTAACTGGTTGAGCCATCAGCGCTGCTAGGAAGAACATGCGAAACATTCGTTTGATCATGAGTTAGGGCTCGACAAATTGTTTTTGGTGCCTCGCGCTGAAAGCTTGGCGACACCCCGTGTAGCTGTCAAGGGTTGCACTGACTCGACGCACCATGGGAACCAGCTGACACAAAAAAATGCGCGGCAAAGCACTTAGTTTTCTAAGCAAGTCCCGCCGGCCAGTAACGCTCAATACCCACTCATCGACCAGGCCTCACTACGGATTGGCAGATACTCCTTAATTCTCGGCCATGCACACTTCATTGTTTACCTCCGTGATTAACGAAGCTGCTCTGTAGACACGGCTGAGTGTCCTTTGCCTAATTGAATCCGTTCAGGAAAATTCTTTTGCTTCACACCCGACCCCGACGTAGTATCAAAGGAGCAGGTGGCATAAGGCTCTGATCGAATACAGCGCTCACCACTGCTGGCTTTAAGCCGCAAGGAGTACGAATTTGAGCGACGTCTATCACATTGCTGTGATTGGCGCTGGCCCGGGAGGGCTCAGCGCTGCTGCTCACGCTGCTTCTCTTGGCGTCTCACACATTCTCTTAGAAAAGTCGCCTAAGGTCGCAGATACCATCCAAAGCTACCAGAAGGGTAAGCACGTCATGGCAGAGCCTGGGATCTTGCCATTGCGAAGTGATGTCCCGTTCGAGCAGGGGACCCGCGAAAATATCCTTGAAGGCTGGGCGAATTCCGTGACGGACCTTGACGTCAATATTAGCTTTGACAGCGAAGTTCAGGGAATCTCGGGCGAAGCCGGTCAATTCACGTTAACGCTTCGAGGTGGCGAGACCATCCTTTGTGAGCACATCGTCCTCGGGATTGGCGTACAGGGAAACTTGCGACGACTGGAAATCCCTGGCGAAAGCGCAGCCCTTGTCCAATACGGACTCGACGATCCCGATGAGGTAGAAGACGAGGACATCATGGTCATCGGCGCTGGTGATGCCGCCATTGAAAACGCGGTAGCACTGTCAGGCCATAACCGAGTCACCATCGTCAACCGAAAAGATGAATTTGCCCGCGCCAAAGAGGGCAACATTCAGCTTATCGTGGGTGCCATTGAATCGGGCGCACTTGCCTGCGAGTACAGCGCTTCCCCCGTTTCGATGACAACCAACGACGATAATCAAAGCGGCGAGATTGTGCTGGCTTGCCCTGATGGCGATAAGCCCTTCACAGTCAATCGAGTCATCGCAAGACTAGGCGCCATTCCTCAGCGCGCGCTTGTTGAGTCTTTCGGCGTCGATTTTCCAAGTTCGGCTCCAGATGCATTGCCAACGCTATCCGGAACCTACGAAAGCTCGGTGCCGGGTCTTTATATTATCGGCGCATTAGCTGGATATCCGCTGATTAAGCAGGCGATGAATCAGGGCTTTGAAGTCGTTGAGACGATCCTCGGTAACGATGTTTTACCCGCAGACCACGAGCTTATTGCCGCCAAAGTGGCTGCCATCACCGGAGAGCGATCCGTAGACGACACGCTGTCGGCGATCCAGCAGGCGATTCCCATATTCACCGAGGTCAACCCGCTCCTCTTCCGAGAGCTGATGCTGGATTCTGAGATCCATACCCCCAGCGCCGGCGACGTAATCTTTAAAAAGGATGATTATTCCAACAGCTTCTATAGCGTTTTTGCAGGTGAGGTGCAGATTGAGATCTCCACCGAGCTGACGGTTTCAGCATTTGCCGGACAATTTTTTGGCGAGTTGAGCTTACTCTCGGGGCGAAGACGATCGGCGACAGTGCGAGCGGGGCCAGACTGTGTGGTCATTGAAACGCCGCGGCGCACCATGAACAAACTACTCAGTTCCGTTGCATCAGCTAAGCGTGTGCTTGATGAAACCTTCATCTTAAGGACCATCCAGTCTCGGTTTGCACCGTCCGCATCTATCGAGGATCTATTACCCATCGCCCAGCACGCCGAGCTCCATGAATTCAGGCCCGGTGAAGCCCTCTTCCTCGAGGGCGATGAAGCTGACTCCTTGCATCTCGTACGGTCAGGGTCAGTCGCCGTTTTAAAAACCCACAATGGTGAGGAAGTGCCGCTTGCTTATGTGGCCGCGGGTCAGCACGTGGGCGAAATGGGGCTTCTTGGCGGTCATACACGAACAGCGACCATCCGCGCTGCGGTTAGAGCCCAAACTGTGTCCGTTGATGCGGATTCCTTTAAGCAGCTTCTCAAAATCTCGCCTACGCTAGAGCAATCCTTGACTGCGGAGATGAGCGAGCGCCTCAGACAAAATATCAAGATCGAGGCCCAATCAGAGGCGAGCACTACCCTTGGTTTTCTTCTGAGCCAAGGGCTAGGTGAAGCAACCGATGTGCTGTTGATTGATAAAGCGCTCTGCGTCAACTGTGACAACTGTGAGGTCGCCTGTGCTGCCACGCATGACGGAACGTCGCGCCTAGACCGACAAGCTGGGTCGGTTTTTGCAGAGATTCATGTACCCACCTCGTGCCGACATTGCGAAGATCCTCACTGCATGAAAGATTGCCCACCCGATGCCATTAAACGATCACCGGGCGGGGAAGTTTATATTGGAGATAACTGTATTGGATGTGGTAACTGCGAAGCGAATTGTCCCTATGACGTCATTCAAATGGCGGCACCGGCTGAAAAAAAACGCGGCTTTTGGACAGAGCTACTGCTCGGACCAATCAGTCTTGTGAGTGAAAGCCCCAAATCAAGCACCTCGGACCCCGCGCTTAAGAAGGCGGTGAAGTGTGATATGTGCAAAGACCTCGCGGGGGGGCCAGCATGCGTGCGCGCATGTCCTACAGGAGCCGCAGACCGTGTATCACCCCAAACCTTTGTTGAACTCGTCACGGCTCGCTCGGAATGAAACATCAACCAATGGATAGTGCTTGGTACTAGGGATGTCTGAGACATTTTTAACGCATCGATCAGGACGTTGGGCAAAGTGGGCTGTTGCCCTAATCATTGCCAGTGCTATTGGCTATTGGGCTGAAGATCTACGGGTGCCACCCAATGGGGGTTCGGTCTTTGGGTATACCAGCGGCACTATCGCTGCCGTCCTGATGCTCGTTCTAACTTACTTAGGTCGTCGCAAGCGCCATTACGGATCTAGGCTGGGCACAGTCAAGGGTTGGACGAGTGCACACGTCTATTTAGGGATCGCTTTGATTGGCCTAACCCTGCTTCATAGCGGGTTCCAAGTCGGCTGGAATTGGCACACGCTAGCTTTCGCGCTCATGCTCATCGTATGTTTTAGCGGCATCTATGGCGTCTGGGCTTACCTGCATTATCCGGCTCTCATTGATAGGAATAATTTAAGTCAGACCCGGGGCGCATTGATCGATCAACTGCTCGTCCTCGACCAAGAGATTGCTGCATCCCTCACACGCCACGAACCTCATATTGCAAGTATGGTTCAAGGAGCCTTAGAGCGAACCGCCCTCGCCGACCGCTGGCTTGATATTTTGCGAGGCGAAGATCGATCCGAGGTGCTGCTACCGGGCAAGGGATTAGTTCCAAACAAGAACATGACCACGCTGATTGACTATCTAATCGAGCAGATCGAACAAGGTGCTCAAGGCGACATCGCGCTCAATCTGCAATCCTTAATCACCTCGCTTGGTGAACGCGCAACCCTCATATCGCGCATCAAGGAAGACCTGCGGTTGGTTACGCTCACTCGGATTTGGTTGATTGTGCACATCCCCCTTGCTTTCGCTGCAGTTGTTGCGGTGATCATCCATGTCATCGCCGTCTTTTTATATTGGTAGGGTGACGATGAAGATCATTATCCAACGCGTTTCAGAGCGGCAAAGTGGTCAATTAGAGCAGCGCTTTGAAGGTGATGTTCTCCGAATTGGGCGCGCTTCAGATCAAGACATTCGAATCGACGAATTCGATCTACCCCTATCTATCGGCGAGATCACCGAGTCTGGCGGTCAACTCATTCTCACCGCCAAGGCTCCAAAGCTGATTCGACTAAATGGTGGAGAAGTTCGGCAGCAAACACTCAAAGCGAGTGATCAGATCATCATTGCGGACACTGAAATTGTCATCGAAAACGCGACTCCAAATGGAGGTCGGCTGCGTGTGCGCAGCAGCGCCCCTCGATCAAAAAAGAGTGCTGCCGCGACCTCAATCCTCGCAGCGGTCGCCCCTGGACCATCAAAACGATGGCTCAGCTGGGCCGCTATTATTGCCACCCTGTACCTTGGCTGGATCTCCCCCTGGAGCACTACCTCATTCACGACAGTGAAAACGCACTCCAGTGAGGCTTCCTTGGTGAGTCTGGCGCAGGTTTCCTCAGAAGCAATGTGGACTACTGGGCCACTCCACAATGTCCATCGATCGATTGGTGATGATTGCAGCGCCTGTCACGAAACCCCTTTTGAACCGGTGACCGATGCGGCATGCCTGTCCTGCCACGAATCAAAGCCACACCATTTTGATCCGATTACTTTCCACGCTGCGGACTCGATGCTGGGTCGTTGTGCAGAATGTCACATTGAGCATGTGGAACCTTCGCATCTGATCCTACGGGATGATCAAGGGTGTACAGACTGTCATGCAGACATCGATAACATCGCAGGCGCTCGCTCTCAGCTACGCGCCGTCTCGAGCTGGAGCGCAGGACACCCAGAGTTCAAAGTGTCCATTCCAAGACTCGAGCAAGCAGGACGCTGGTTAACAGAGCGAATCTCCATTGATTCGCCACTAGCCAAGTCTTCATCGAACCTAATTTTCCCCCACTCGGTGCACATGAACCCAGACGGCATCGAAGGGCCAGAGGGGCCAGAACAACTCAATTGCGGTAGCTGCCATCAACCCGACGAGGGTGAGATAGGCATGCGCCCGGTCTCGATGGAGCAGCACTGCTCAAGCTGTCATTTGTTAACGTTTGACCCTGATCACCCAGACCGAGAACTCCCCCACGGGGAGCCAGATGAACTGCTTCTAATGATGGAGGAGTTCTATGCCCGAAGGACGCTGATAGGCGCGACCTTAGCCGCTGGACGCCCCGCTTTTGATGCCGAACGCCCTGGACGAACGAACCAGCTCGATGAAGCCGCCCGCGCAGAGGCACTTAGACTCGCTAAAGAACTAGCGGTTCAATCGGCCGAGGATATCTTTGAACGGACAACCTGCGCGATTTGTCACGATGTTACTCGAAGGAGTGACGGAGTGACTCCGGCGTGGGAAGTCGCGCCAGTTTACATCAATCAGCACTGGATGCCGCTCAGTCGGTTTGACCACGGCGCCCATGCCAGCGAGACCTGCGAGAGCTGTCATGCCGCCGAAACGTCGCTCGTCTCATCCGACATTCTGATGCCCGATATCGCCTCCTGTCAGACCTGTCATGGCGATGAGCATACCGACGACCAGCTGGTCTCCGTGTGCTTGGATTGTCATTCATTCCACTTGGACCGATTTGATCCGATGGTCCAATTCAGCGCCAAACTCGAGCGACAATCGAGCGCGCTATTAGCAAGCGGTATTCCCCTAGTCACCGCTCAAATGGCCAAAGCGACAACACCAGCGATTGATCCAAAACAGCCAGAGGATACCAATCCGTCGTCGCATCAGCCGGTGATTCAGAAGGAAGATCAGAACAGCACGCTCCATAAGGCCCAGGCAGGTTCAGAGCGATGATCCGGCTTGCCCAGATGGCGATAGCGACAAACCTGACTTTAATGCTTGCCGCCTGCGGAGGAGGTTCTGCGGGTGGCGGACTCTCGACGCTGGCACCGACTGCAGGATCGCCTACCGATCAGCAAAGCACGCTGCTCACGGCTAGCGATGGCGGGTGCGAAGGGCGCTGCAGCGAAAATGGCCAGCATCTAACCCAAGCGGATGTCGCCCAGATTATTGCGCAAGTTGTTGCCGAGGCGGAGGCTCAAGGACTACCCGGCACCGCTGCCGTGGTAGACCGCGTGGGCAACGTACTCGCAGTATTTGAGATGAACGACTCAGCGAAAGTCGTCACCATTACCTCGTCCCATGACGGAGCGCCCCCCATACTCGGCGGGCTTGAGGGCGTTAACGTTATCCCCGCAAGACTAGCCGCGATTGCCAAAGCCATTACGGGCGCCTACTTATCCACCGAAGGCAATGCGTTTAGCACGCGAACCGCATCACAAATCGTTCAAGAGAATTTCAATCCAGGGGAAACCAACCAACCGTCAGGTCCGCTCTTTGGCGTTCAGTTTAGTCAACTGCCCTGCGGCGACCTCGTTCGGCGCGCAGAGCCAGGCAGGCTAACCGCGCCTGGTCCAATGCGATCACCGCTTGGGCTCTCGGCGGACCCTGGTGGTTTCCCCATCTACAAGCAAGGCGCTCCCGTGGGCGGGGTTGGCTTCATTGGGGACGGCGTTTATGGTCTTGACCGCGACATCAGCGAGTTCGATGACGATCTCGACGAGATTATTGCGCTTGCCGGAACCGTGGGCTTTGATGCGCCATCTGCTCGCCGAGCAGATGTCATCACCGCAGTTGGCAAAACCTTCCGCTATGCGGACTGGGACACCTCATTCCTACTGAGCGACGCTGGCAATGCGGCGCCAATCACCGCTTCTGACGACCTACGAGGGCGCCTCGTTCCCGTGTTCGGTTACTACGACGGCGAAACCATCGGCACTGGCACGGTATTTGGAACGCCAGAATCTGGCATCGCACCCGCTCCTGCTGACCTACTCACCTCTGCTGCAGGAGAATCTTTGGATGCTTTTATCATGGTGGATGATGCCGGCATCAATCGATACCCGCCGATCACAGGAACCGACCAGCCAGGGGACGGCGCGATCGCGCCGCTTAGCACTGAAGAAGTTGAAGTCATCCTCGAGGAAGCGCTTGGACTAGCCAATAGCATGCGAGCACAAATTAGGAGACCGCTTGGCAGCCAAGCCAGGGTATCCATCAGTGTAGTCGATACCAACGGCGCCATTTTAGGCTTTGCGAGAACGAGAGATGGACCCATCTTTGGCGCGGATGTGTCGCTACAGAAAGCGCGGACTGCAGTCTTTTTTTCGGGAACCGGCCAGGGCATCCGCCAATCCCCGGCAAACACCTTACGTGGTCTACCTCAGCCCAAGTACCTTGCGCCCGTCTTTGAACCTGAAGCAGTGGCGATAGACACGCGGCAAAGACTCGTGCCAGCGCTGCAGGAAAATTCTCCGCTGAGCGCCCCTGCCCCTCTTTTTTCCACCTACGTAGCCGACATTCAGCGGTTTTTGGGCATTCCCAATGCGCTTGAGCGCACGGGACTGCCGGCCGCCTTCGCTGATCGCTCGGGGGGGAACTTGAGTCGACCTCACTATCCAGACGGTGTTGCGAGTAATCCTCATGGGCCACTGTCAAAACCGAGCGGCGAATGGAGTGTCTTTTCTGTAGGCCTTCAACTTGACCTCGTTTACAACAGTCTGGTGCAGCATGTGGCTCACGTGGCCTTAGATGGCGCGATCCCGGACGTGACCGAAAGCTGTCCCGGGAATACTGGTTTTGATGTTAACAACCTATTTCAACAGCAGGGCGGCGCACCACAGCTCGCCAATGGCATTCAGATATTCCCAGGGAGCGTACCCATTTATCGAGGCGAGACCTTGGTCGGCGGGATTGGCGTGTCTGGTGATGGCGTTGACCAAGACGACATGATTTCCTTCTTAGGCGTGCACAGGGCGGGCCTTCGGCTTGACCAAGCGCTCAACAATGCACCGCCCGCAATCCGAGCCGATCAGATCGTTCTACCGGATAAGCTACCCCGATTGCGCTACGTCAGCTGCCCGCAAACGCCTTATCTTGATAGCGATGAAGACAATGTCTGTACGGGTCTTTGATGGCTATCAAACGCATAGACGGCACGCTCCTATGAGTCAGCAAACACTCCGACTGGCGCGGCATTTAACGCTCTTGATCAGCCTATGTTGGTCCTATTACGCAATTGCTGAAGAACGATCCCCTGTCGAGATTGCCTCACCCGGCGAACCGGTTCTGACTAGCTGCCAGCCTGACCACGCGGGCATCGCGCTTCAAAGACCGGGTAAGTCCGCCATTCAATACGACGAATCCGCTAACTGCGAGAGGAAGCTGGTCGAGCCCTTTTTCGGACGTCTTGAGGACGGACCAGCGGTACCAGACCGCTGGCGAATCGTGCAAACGCTCGGGTACAAAGAGCAAATCCTGAATCCTTATGCAGCGCATAACCCGCTCAAAGGCGACTTACCTGTCTTCGGTAAGGATTGGTTTTTCTCTGTCACTGGAGTATCAGATAGTCTCGTTGAACCCCGGCGATTTCCACTGCCAGTTGGCGTTGCCACCACTAACCGAGCAGGACGCTACGATCTGATTACCGAGGGTCGATCCCTGATTCTTAACCAGCAGCTTCTTACAGAGTTCGTGTTATATAAAGGCAACACAACCTTCAAGCCGCCCGACTGGGAATTCCGCTTCATTCCAGTGCTCAACTTGCAGCGGGTAACCGCTCGAGAGTTAGGCGTACTCAAAGTGGTCCCTGACCGTGCTGGTCGCGATGGCTCTATTCGAACCGAAACTCGCCTGGGGATACAGGGACTCTTTGCCGACAAGCATCTTTGGAATGTGTCGGATCGATACGATTTCGATTCGATACGCGTCGGCATACAGCCGTTTACCGCAGATTTCAGGGGCTTCCTATTCCAAGACGCCCAGCCCGGTATCCGATGGTTTGGCACCCGCAAGAACAATCGGATCCAATACAACCTCGCCTGGTTTAGGCGTCTAGAAAAGTTCACCAATAACGGTCTAAACAAAATTGACTTTGACCTCCGGCGAGATGACGTGTTCGCCGCTAATCTCTATTGGCAAGACTTATGGATTCTAGGGCACACCGCCCAGTTCACCGTGGTCCATAACCGGAATCGCGAGCGCGGCGATTTCATATTCGATGACAATGGCGTGATCGCTCGGCCAGCCTCGTTATTCTCCGAGCGATTTGCGCGGGACTATGATGTCACTTATCTCGGGTTCAATACCGATGGCCACCTGGGTCGGTTAAATCTCACGACCAGCCTTTATGCCGCGCTCGGTGACCAAACCAACGATCGCTTTAGAGACAGCACAGATCGCATCGAGAGCTTTTTCGGTGCCTTTGAAGCCGGATGGGATGACAACTGGATTCGCTATCGCCTCTCGGGCCTTTATGCGACGGGTGATGATGACCCCTATGACCAGAAAGCCGGCGGGTTTGATGCGATCTTTGAAAACCCATTGTTTGCTGGTGCTGATACGAGCTTTTGGATCAGGCAGCCCGTTCCGCTCATTGGCGGTGGCGCGGTCGGGATCACCGGTCGCAACGGCGTATTAAACAGCCTTCGCTCTTCCAAGGAACATGGTCAATCCAACTTTATAAACCCCGGCACCATGCTGCTGGGGGTTGGCGTTGACTTTGACATTACGCCGACGCTCCGTGTCACCTTGAATGCTAATCAGATCTGGTTTGAAAACACCGCGTCGGTCAGCGCTGTGCGCAACCAAGGCGTGGTCGACAAAAATTTGGGACTCGACCTTTCGCTCTCGCTCACCTATCGCCCCCACATGATTCAGAACGTCGTGCTGCGAGCGTCCGGGGCCACCATGCGCGCAGGCCCTGGCTATGACAATCTGTTTGGCGCGAGCGAACCCGATCCGTATTCAGTTGTGCTTAACGCGGTGCTAACTTACTAATGACCCAAGCAACACCAAACATAGACAACCGCATGAATGGTAGATCAAGGGGCAATCCCCTACGAGCATTCAACGCAGTCATTCATTTGATTCCGGCAAGCAATCGCTGGAGGCATTTTAGCCAGCACGCCGAACGCGTCTGCGCCGACCGAAGGCTGCCAGCCTTAAAGCGTGTCACTGCTGGGCTTTTCATAACACTCTGTATTGTGCTCTCGGCTTATGCTGCAGAAAAAGAAAAGAAAGTGGAGCGGGACTATCCGTTCTACCCTCCGGCTCCTGCCGCACAGACGCCCCAAATGGCCATGGACAAGAGTTTCGGTTGCCTATCCTGTCATGAGGACACCGATGCTAAGTCTATGCACTCCAATCCCGGCGTTGTCCTGGGTTGCGTTGATTGCCATGGCGGCGATGCTGGTGTATCCGTTGCCGATGGTCTCTCTCGAGAGGCACCCGGGTATATCGCTGCCATGGAGCAGGCACACGTGCTACCCCAATACGTAGACAGCTGGCACTACCCCTCGTCGGCCAACCCAGAGGCGAGCTACACCCTCCTAAATCGAGAAAGCCCTGAGTTTATTCGATTCGTTAACCCATCGGATTATCGAATAGTGGAAGAAGCTTGCGGCGCTTGTCACATGAGCACGATTCAGGCCGCGAAACGCAGCATCATGGCAACTGGCGCGATGCTCTGGGGCGGCGCGGCCTACAATAACGGCATTCTGCCGTTCAAGAATTACCTGCTCGGCGAAGCTTACACGCGAGAGGGTAAGCCCGCCGGCATTGCGGGCCCGCCGCTCAAGGCGCCGCTCATTGCTCAAAAAGAATACGGGGTTGCGCCTGAACTGCTGCCTCTCCCCGCCTGGGAGACCGTCAAACCGGGGGACATTTTTAGGGTCTTTGAGCGAGGCGGCCGAAATATTCTCAATACCTTCCCTGAAGTTGGCCTCCCCAACTCCCTTGGTCTCATCCAGCGACTAGAGGAGCCAGGCCGACCAGACATCCGCCAATCAAACCGTGGTCCTGGGACGGGTCAAAGAATTTCGGTGCCCCTCATCAACATCACCAAAACCCGGCTGAACGATCCACTCATGTGGTTCCTGGGCACCAATGAACAACCCGGCGATTACCGAACATCGGGCTGCGGCTCGTGCCATATCGTTTATGCCAATGATCGAGACGAGCGCCACTCTGGTCAGTGGGCGAAATATGGTCGCCATGGACAGAGCGCTACCGTTGACCCGACCATCGACCAAAACGAGCGCGGTCATCCTATTCAACACGCATTCACCCGCGCAATTCCGTCTGCTCAATGCATGTCGTGCCACATGCACCAACCCAACATGTTTTTGAATAGCTATCTGGGCTACACCATGTGGGATTACGAATCGGATGCCGACAAAATGTGGCCCGATGAGCAGCGCTACCCGACGTCCGCCGAGATCCGCGCGATTAACGAGCGCAACCCTGAAGGCGCGGCGACGAGAGGGCTATGGTCCGACCCTGACTTCCTAGCCACGGTCTGGGATCGGAACGATGAGATGGATAACACCCAGTTCGCGGACTATCACGGACATGGCTGGAACTTTAGAGCCATCTTCAAAAAAGATCGACGCGGCAATCTTGTCGACGATGCAGGCCAACTCATCTCGCATGAGGACCCAGATAAATTCGAGAAAGCAGTCCATATGTCCTCTATCCATGTGGACGTAGGCATGCATTGCGTGGACTGCCACTTCTCCCAGGACTCCCACGGCAACGGTCACCTTTACACTCAAGTGGCAGACGCCGTAGAAATCGACTGTCAGGATTGCCACGGCACAGCCGACGCTTATCCTTCTTTGAAAACGTCCGGACCAGCCGCACCATCTGGCGGTACAGATCTTGCGCTGCTACGGAATCCCGATGGCCAGCCCAGATTTGAGTGGGTAGAAGGTAAGCTCATTCAGCGGAGCCTTTTAAACCCAGGCCTTGAATGGACCATGAGTCTCGTTAAGGACTCGGTTACTCCGTCTCACACCGACTACAACGCCAAGGCTGCACGTGCCAAGCTCATGTCGAATGACACCGCCTCGCAAGACTGGGGACAAACCGTTGCAGCTGCGGATCGAGCGCATCAGGACAGCGAGATGGAGTGTTACAGCTGTCATACCTCTTGGACAACCAGTTGCGGAGGCTGCCATTTGCCCATCGAGGCTAACTGGAAAACAAAGCGACACCACTACGAGGGCGGCGAAACCCGGAATTATGCGACCTACAACCCTCAGGTGGCGCGAGATCAGATTTTCATGCTGGGCCGACGAGGGGATATCAATGGCGGGCGGATTGCTCCCATTCGCTCGACCTCGGCACTTGTCTTGTCTTCGACCAACGCCAATCGCGAAAAAATTTACATTCAACAACCGCCGATTGCGGCGAGTGGCTACAGTTCACAAGCCATCAATCCGCACTTTCCTCACACCGTCCGCAAGTCTGAAACGCGGAATTGCAGCGACTGCCATTTATCAGTGACCGGTGACAACAACGCCATCCTTGCTCAAACCCTAGGGTATGGCGGTGACTATATCGACTTCATGGGATTGTTCGTCTACGGCGGTGCTGAGGGAGCCATCGAGGCCGTCAAAGTCACAGAATGGGAGGAACCCCAGGCCGTTATCGGATCCTACCTCCATGAGCAGGCCTACCCTGACTGGTTTGAGAGCCATACTGAGAACGCACTGACCCTGACCGAGGGCTATCGCGAATCTATCAGCGATGATGTGCGCTGCCTGCAGCATCGCGGCGAGTATTTGTTTGCCGCCACCGGCCAAGGTGGACTCCAAGTCTTTGATATCGCCTCGATCGCTAACAAAGGGGTCAGCGACCGGATTCTAACCGGTCCGTTTAGCGAATTGGGACACGACACGCAGGTAGAGTCCAAAAACGCAACCTGCGTTTCAGTAATCACAACCCAGCCCATTGCACCAGAGCGCAACCAAGGCGACCTAATGCGCATCGACAACCAGGAGCGACCGGTTGATCCGATCTATCACTACGCGGTCGTCACCGACAGCGAGGAAGGTTTGATCCTGGTTAACATTGACACCCTCGCCGATGGCGAACCCCGAAATAATTTCTTAGAACGCGCCCTAACTTGGAATGCTAATGGCGTATTAGACGGTGCGCGACATGTCACCATGGCCGGTCATCGCGCCTATATCCTAACCGCCGAAGGTCTCGTCGTTATCAATCTCAAGACCCCACTTGAGCCTATAGTCGAAACGTTTGTTGCACTCGATGACCCGAGAGCATCTCAGTTGCAGCTTCATTACTTGTTCGTCACCGATGCCTCTGGCCTGCAGGTCATCGATGTCAGCAATCCCGCTCACGCGACGCTTCTTCCCGACGCTCACATCGCGATTCCCGATGCTCAAGGCCTTGCCGTCGCGAGAACTTGGGCGTACGTCGCTGCGAAAACCGAAGGGGTCGTCATCGTGGATATTGAGCGTCCTCGGGAGCCCCGCATCTACCAGCAAGTCGACAAGGAATTAGGTATCGCCGATGCTCGGGATGTCGCCATTGCCCATACCAACGCGTCCCTATTTGCCTATGTGGCGGATGGGGCACATGGCCTGAAAGTATTGCAACTCACCGACCCCAAATCCGTTCCTGGCTTCTATGGATTTGCGCCAGAACCGGTGCCACAGCTTGTGGCCAAGTACCCCACGAAGGCGCCACTCATCTCGCTCACCCGGCCGCTGGAGCGTGATCGTGCGATGGATGAAACTGGCGGTCAGGTCGCCGTGTTTGGCCGGTTGGGTTCAGGTCCGCTCACAAACGATGACGTACACAGTCTTTTATTTGACGATAATGGTAAGCCTTGGTTTGTTGAGGACACCAAGGGCACCGGTGCATTACTTCCGAGGGGAGAACCCGTGATTGAATCGGCCACGACGTCAGCGGAAGACACTGCTCATACGCGCTCATCCAGCGCAGGAGAAGAATAGCGATGGATATGATGAGCCATACCTCATTCAAGCGCCCATCTCGTTTAGCGCTACGCCTCACTGCACTTATAGCGCTGATAGCCGCTCATCCTGGACTGTGGGCTGAAAACCAGCCTTCCCTCTCGGCACACAGTGCGCTCCCTCAACACGATGGCTATGTCCATCTTGGTGTTGCGAGTTGTGCCTCATCGGTCTGCCACGGCGCGATGCTCGAGCGAACCTCAACCACCGTCCTACAAAACGAATATGTTACCTGGACGCGACACGACCACCACGCAGACGCCTACAACACCTTGCTCACCGATGCGTCAAAGCGCATGGCAACCAATCTCGGTTTGCCGAATGCCCATGAAGCGGACTTGTGCTTGGACTGTCATGCGGACAATGTTCCTAACGCCATGCGAGGACCTGAATTCGACATCACCGATGGTGTGGGATGTGAAGCCTGCCACGGCGGCAGCGAAACCTGGGCGGCCCTGCACACTGTTGACACCGTTACAGCCGGTGAGCTGAGGCAAGCAGGACTCTACCCCGCTCACGATCCTGTCGAAGCCACAGCGCTCTGCCTGTCCTGTCATTTGGGCAACGAAGATAAGCTCGCGACTCACAGGATTATGGGTGCTGGGCATCCAAGGCTATCGTTCGAGCTCGTTACTTTTCTGGAGTTACTGCCACCCCATTGGGAGCGCGACGATGAATATCTCGCGAGAAAGCGTGCACCTGACTTACTCGGTCAGTGGGTTCAAGGGCAGCTGACGACAGCGAAATCCTCGCTTGGTCTACTGCGCACTCATCTCGTTGACAGCAACACCACCCTACCCGAGCTCGCAATGTTTGATTGCCATGCTTGCCACCATGCCATGTCAGACCAGAGGTGGCAGCCTTCTAAGCTTACGATTGGGGTAGAACCCGGCACGCCAAGACTCAACCTCGCCTACTTTGCTTTTGTCGAACCGCTCGCCCAGAGTCTTCAGACATCAGGAAGCGCTGACATCGTTCCAGCGCTGCGCGCGCTCAATCAAAGCGCCCATGTCTCGCCAGAGCAATTGAGCGACATCCTAAACGAGGTAAGCGAGCTGATTGATGAAACCATCAGCGCCGCTCATCAACTCGATGATCGAATTGATGGCATCGCCCTCCTACATCGCATTGCCGAAGAGTCTGCCCTTGGCACGTACCGGGACTACTCATTGGCAGAGCAGGCAGCGATGGCCATGAACCTACTCCTTGGGCGGGAAGCGCTGTGGGAGCAGTCACGCCCCGCCATGCAGGCTGTGTTTGCATCCCTCATGAACGAAGAACAGTATCAGCCGGACTCATTTGCTGGCGCAGCCAAGGTCTTGCTCGAGGCCTTACCGGGAGACGAAGGACGCACCGAAGAACGATAATCTGCCCGGAATAGCGCTCCTTTTCTTTTCTCGTTACCCTTTTTACCTATGCCTTTGCCTTTGCCTGGGCCCAAGCTTTGGGCCTCGCCTATTCAGTATGCTGAATGATGGAGAAAACCATGAAATTAGCGATCGAAATCCCCGCCCTACGACCCGATACCTTGAAACTGACGGTCGATTGGGTCCAACACGCTGAAAAGTTAGGGTGCGGGATGGCATTTGCAGCCGAAGCCTGGTGGAGCGATTCGGTCACGCCGCTCGCCTATCTCGCGGACAAAACAACATCGATTCAATTGGCAACGGGCATTATGCAAACCACCGCTCGCACCCCAGCGATGACGGCGATGACAGCCCTGACCCTTCATGACCTTACCAATGGGCGTTTCGTTCTGGGGCTGGGGGCAAGCGGCCCGCAAGTGGTTGAAGGGCTGCACGGCGTCAAATACAACCCCGCTCTATCGCGCCTGAAAGATACAGTGAATATCTGTAGGATGATCTTTCGAGGAGAAAAAGTCCAGTATGAGGGTAAAGCCATTACTCTGCCGTTACCCAATAGTGAGGGCAAACCTATCAAGATCGCCCACGATCCCACTGATCTCCCAATCTACCTCGCGACCCTTGGAACGAAATCCTTGGAATATACGGGTGAGGCGGCAAATGGGTGGCTGGGTACCTCATTTTCCCCTGACCATCCAGAGGCTCACTTGTCCTTCATTGAATCAGGCGCCCAGAAAAGCGGCCGCACCCTGAGGGATATTGACCTTTGCGTGTCTGCTCGTGTGGAAATTGGTGATGACCTTGAGGCCATGATCGATAAACGGCGTCCTGCCGTGGCATTCAATATGGGCGGTATGGGGTCGGCAGATACCAACTTCTATAACGATGCCTTCAAGCGCGCGGGGTACAGTGAAGAAGCGCGCGCCATTCAGGCCCTTTGGCTTGCAGGCAAACGCGAGGAAGCCGCTAAACAAGTCCCCGATGCGATGATCACCGAATTTCAGGTGCTTGGACCAAGGGATCACGTCAAATCGCGGATCGAACATTACAAAGCGGCCGGTGTCACCACTTTAAAGCTAGGACTTGATGGTGCAGGTCCTTTTGGACCCGCGCGGTTTGAGCTGCTTGAGGAGATTGTCGATCTCGTGACAGAGTAAGGTCTATTCTTTAAATGGCGGCACAGGTGCAACGAGCAGCGGCTCAATGATTTCCTTTTCAATCGGCGCCAGCTAGAGGGTAAACATACTGTTTGAGTGATAGTTCGATTTCTGAGCCGTATGCGGAAAAGATATGGCTGCTAACCGACAATGCCGATTGCTCTCATCTCAATCGGCGCTCCGTCGACTCGACTAGAAAGAGTAATGATCAGCGTTACTGGGATTTGCTCAGCACCTAAGGGAAAGCTTCCAAGGATCGTGCAAGATCGGGCCTCGCCGGCTGTCTCGTGCTTTTGGTATCAGTAGCACGCCTCTCATCTCGATGAGCCCAGCAGTAGTCCGCAATGGAACGAAGGCAAGCACCGCCTGGGCAGTTTATGCGCTTAGATCTAACCCTGACGCCCTCAACGATCAATCTAGGCTTTGGGCTCTAGCTAACGCTTCCCGAGACCAGCACCGGCTCAACCAGTCATCAACCTTGGGGAACTGACCAAAATCAAACCCGATGGACTTCATGAGCAGCATGACCCCAGCGAGATTCAAATCTGCGACGCAAAATTCGCTACCCACAAGATAGTCAGAATCCGCCAGGTGTCGCTCAAGGACCGCTAGCGGGCGCCCTAAACTCTCGGTCGCAGCGTCAATCACCGCTTGATCAGGGTTACCGCCCGTGAAGAACTTCTGCACAACAATTTGCATCTGCAGCGGTTCAATCTCGCTGATCGCCCATACCGACCACTGAATGGCTTTCGCCTCGCCCAAGGCCTCAGCAGGATAGAGTGCTGGCGCATAATGTTTGGTGAGATATAGATTGATCGCCATCGATTCGAACAGCGTAGTCTCGCCATCAACCAAAGCCGGTATTCGGCCGTTCGGGTTAATGGCTTGGTAGCCCTTCGTTTTCGAATCATTAAAGTAATGTGTGGGAACGTGCTCATAGGCTACGCCTGTTTCTTCAATCGCCCAGAGTGAGCGAATGGCTCTTGAGGCAGATACGCCGTAAATCGTGATCATTGGTTTCCCTTGGTTTTCCCTGCCCTCCACCCTATCAAAGGAAGTGACATACTCACCAGTGGTTTGAAAGGACGAACAAGGTGTTGGAACGATCGAGCGGATGTGGTGGGCAAGCTCACAATCGAATTAGTTGATACAGGTCATGGACCAAATTCTACTGAGCCTCCGCCGATGCTTGCTGAACGAAAGAGTCAGCGCCTGTGTTTCGAGAAGTAGCGGCGCGGGCGCGAGGCTTACACAAGATTCGTCTGACTCACCGCATCAATGGCCAACACTCACTACCCCTCTTCTAAGGCTTGCTCGATAGCAGCGATCACCGACTGTGAATCAAGAATCGGATTCGCTGCGACTTGTCTGATCCAATTCTCGCTATCGAGCGTGAGACGTGACGCGACCCCAGATTGAAGTCGATCCAGCAGATGCAAAGTGTCCGTATCACCGCCTTTCGCTTTCCACACAACGACTCCGGACACGGGCTCACACAGCAGTCTCAACCTTGGCTGCGCAGACACCCATTCGGCGACCAACGCCGCTTGATCAAGGCAATGCTCGACTCGTTTCGCAAGCCCGGATTTTCCCCACGCCAGCAACGTCGCAAAAAGCGGAATGGCTGCCGCACCGCGAGAGCCTTGGACGCCAACGTTTGGCTGAGTAAGGTAATCACCGCCCATTGATATCGCCCCCATCGATGAATCCGCCTCCCGAAACATAACCAACGCTGATTCTTTTGGTTGAAACAAGAGCTTATGGGCCGATACCGACACCGAATCCGCTTGCTCGATTCCAGCAAGCCGATGAGCGTATTGGGTGAATTGAAGTGGTCCCGCCCAAGCCGCATCGACATGCGTCCATGCCGCATTCAGCTCGCGACTTAAGGGATCAATAACACCCGTTCCTGTAGTGCCTGCGGTAAGTACCAATGCGGCATCATCGAGATTATCGGGCAGCGCATCGATGTCGAGAACACCCGATGGAGAACTGGGTATTTCGTAGAGTTCCAACCCCAAGAGATTGGCCGACTTCGCAATGGAAATATGGGCTGATGCAGAGGCAACGACACGACAAATGCCTACCCGCTCACGAGCAGCCCACAGTGCCGTTAAATTAGAGAGCGTCGAGCCGGATGTCATCAAGCCACCGCTCATCCCAAAGCAGGGAGCCAACCACTCCATGACCCGTGCCTCGATCGCCGCTGCTGCAGGGGAAGTGCCGGCGTGGAGTAAATTTTGATTGAGTCTCGCATTCCACTGCGCCATGACCCACGTGAGCCATGGAGTTGGCGGGTCCATGTGCGCCATCGAGTAGGGCTGGTCAAGTCTTGCTGCACTGTCCAATACCAGCGGCGCCAGTCTCTCTATGACTTCCTCACTCGCTATCTCCTCATGGGGCCAGGACGTTGGCAGTTCGTGCTCTGTGGGTCGGGTCAACTTATGAGACGCCAGGTGGGACCCAAGGTGGGCCAGGGCTCGCTCCAGCGCCGCCACATCGGGCAAGAAATCATCTTCAAACATGCATCGCTACCCGACTAATCTCGCT
>Ga0255770_10001218_pt1 | contig 23892 bp, 22 predicted proteins | sample 071ome_22_FD_179968 | JGI IMG/M metagenome (GOLD analysis project Ga0255770, IMG submission 179968) | Coastal salt marsh microbial communities from the Groves Creek Marsh, Skidaway Island, Georgia - 071404AT metaG (version 2) | ecosystem: Environmental > Aquatic > Marine > Intertidal zone >...
GTGGTTCAGCGTATCTCGTTGGCGATGCAGTGTCGGCTGCGGATATTTACTGGGCCACTATGAGCATGTGCGTCACTGCAACGCCACCAGACATCATGCCTGTGACAGCACAGAATCAGGGCATGCTGAAGTTCTTTGCGAGTAATGCGAAGGTTCCTGCGATAGCAGAAGTCCTCACTTCTCGAGTTGAGGAGCACCAGCATTACATCCTTAAAACGTATTGCGAGACGCCTGCCGTTCTGGGCGGGGATCCTTTGTAGAAGGATTCAATCGTGTCGGCAGCGAGGGTCAGGGCGCCTTGCAAAATGAGATTCGAGAGCGACGAGCGCTAGGGCGGTAATTGGAATAGATCTTCCACGCGGCAATCGAGCGTGCTGGCAATTTTTAGCGCCAGAACAGTAGAGGGCACATAGATCCCATTTTCGATGGCGTTGATGCTTTTCCTCGAGACATCCGCAAGCACAGACAGTTCTTGCTGAGTCAGGCCTGCTAACTTTCGACGAGCCTCGAGGTCATTTCGCAGGTTCTTATGGTGTTTTCCCACCTGCTAGCGCTCTTCGAATTGCCGAGTTTTCAAGGTGAGGTCGCGAGCCTCCGACTCATCCTCAAGCGTCCATTTATGGGTGATGAACTTCTTCGTGACAAACACCTTGGTGACAAACAGTTTGGCGGCAAAGATGGCGACATAGCAGAGAGCAAAGGACAGCCCAAAATTGAGGAGGTAGTTGAGTCCGGCGTTATGCAAGGGGAGGAAGACTATAAAAAAGGTCACCACACCGAGGCCCTATGGGAAGCCAGACAAAAGCTTTGTTGAAAACATGCCCCTACTCTCGCTCAAATTCTTCGACGGCGTTGGTGATCTCCTCGCTGGTTTTTGGGTAGAGGTAACCCGCGATCATAGTGCCCGCGCCGATTAAGCCGACTAAGGCGCCGACACCCTCGAAGAGAGCGCCGAGGGACAAATAACCCAACATAAATATTCCGAGACCAACAAATATTGCGATGACGCCGCCGCGGCGATAGTCAATCGGCTCCTTTTTCTCATTGAAGATGGATACCAATTGCTCAAGCTGCCTAGGATCGTCAATGTGCTTGGCAATTTCGAGCATGGTGTCCCGCTTTCCCTTCTCCTCGAAGTACAGCCATACGAAAACAGCGAGTGGGATGATGACACCGACAGCCATGGCCATCATCGGAATTTCGTTGCTCATTGTTGGACTCAGTCAAAATGTAACGTAAACGTATCATCTATACGATGTGAAGTAAAGGTTACATCTTAAAGCGGTCAGTTAGAACGGCGTATTGATTGCTTTGGCCCTAGCGACCAACGCTCAGAGTTCTCTTGCGTGATTATCGGTTGATCGTTCACTAGAGCGGCAACACGCTAATGGCATCAGCGCAGACCCAAAAGCCTTGTGTGAGACCTTGTCGAGCTCAGGCGTTAGTAATACTTGGCCTTGATACTGGATGATCAGAGACGAGGTTTCGCTGCCGAGTTTTCTCTGCTACCCGAGAAACCTATGGTTCTGCGCTAAACCATGCTTTCGTCGCGACAGAAATAGAAGTGACTTCGAAAGTATCCACGCTTGCCGTGGAGATGGTTAGGAGCCTCTTGAGGAAATTGCCGCCGAAATAAGTTGTTCGAGTTGGTTGTCGAACTGGTCATCCAATGCCGAGTAGACATCATTCCCGAAGATTCCCTTGAGGGTTGGTCCTGATACGGCGTAATAGTTGATTGCCCCAAGAAACTGCATGATCGTTGCGAGGGCAACATGATCGGGAGCATCTGACCAATGGTCAATTGCTTTCAACATTTGAATGAGTTCCTTGAGAAAAGACCCGAGATACCAGCTTTGCACGATGTCAGCTCGTTGCTGATTGTCCAAGAGTTCCCGCATGAGTAAAGCCATTTGATGCGGCTCGTCGCGTGCGTTTTTCGCAATTCGAATCAAATAATCGGTTAGCGCCTGTTGCGGACCCGCGATGCCGCCGTCTGTAGACGCAACCAGACTGTCAAGGCGGGCGGATATACGCTTTAGGACCTCAGCGTATAGTTTCTCTTTCGATCCGAAGTGATGCAGCAACGCTTGCTTGGTGAGGCCTAGTTCGGTCGAGACGGCAGCGATGCTCACGCCATAAAACCCTCGCTCGGCAAAGAGGCGCTCTGCTTCAGTGAGTAGTCTTTCTCGTGTAGAAGTCACTATTTGTCATTCAACTAAGGCTGTATCATTTTAAGCTTACCAAATGGTAAGTGCAGTAAGAAGGCGAAGCGTGTGAAAAATAAAAAAATGATTTCACACAGAAGGTATCAGTTACAGAGCGTTACTCAAACACCAAATTGATCGCTAGTCGGATCGCCTGTGAAGCAGGTATTCAGGCCTGATAGGAGGGTTAAGCGGCCTTGTGACAAAGGGTCAGCTTGCACAAGCGCCGCGCCCATCTAATCCTTCATTGCTCAGATGCGGAGAGGAAAAAATGAAATCGGCAGAGAACAAAGCAATTCAAGCGCAAGCTGATTTGCATCACCAATACTTTCTTGGCTTACAGTTGATGGTGGCGGTTGAAGAGAGTAAGCAAACTGTCTTCGATTGGATGTTCCGCCTCTTTAGAAAGCAGCACGAAGAGAAGTTTCTCTCCAGTTTTTCAAAGCTGGGCCTAGACGGCCTGCCGGATGCAGTTGCCTGCGCGAAATATCATGTACTTTCAAATGGCATGGGTGGTGTGGTGGTGGAATACATGCCCGAGTCAGACACCAAAGCATGGGTGAGATTTCGCTACCCACGTTGGATGTATGCCGGCCCGGCCATTTGCGGAATTCCCGCGGAGGCTGGCCGAGGCTTTTTGCACGGTTGGTATGCGCAGAATGGTGTAAGTCTCAACAACCCTCGACTTGGCTTTGTTTGCGTCTCTGAAGATGTAACGGGTCAATTTGGGCTCTGTGGTTATTTCAAAGAGTATGACCACGATTTGTCTTCCGACGAGCGGTTAATCTTTTCCCCTGATGAGCGAGCGCCGCTTTACGATGCGAAAGCGCAGCCCGAGCCCCCGCAAGCCGAATGGAACGAAATGAGGCTTTTGAAAGCCAAGCGAAACTACGCGGTGGAGTACATTCGCAACGGAATCGCCGCGCTGATCGAAGTTGTCGGCGAAGCCCGCGCTGAGGCGCTGGCGGCTCGGGCGGCTCGGCTTACTGGACTGCAACATTACTCGGTGATGGCAGCCGCGACTGGTGCAGTCGATGGTGGAGTTGAGGACGCGGCTCGCTTTTTGGTCGGCATGTTTTCCGGCATGGGCGATGAAGCGAAAGTGGTGAAACAATCGAGTGCAGAAGTCGAGATTGTGCATGAAGGATTTCGTGTGGGACGCGGCATGAACGGGCCTGCTCGTAGCGTGCTTTTCAAGAGCTGGACGTCGCTATGGCAGGGGGCGATTGGTTCTCACCGGGCTCCCATGTCTCTCACATCGGAGTTGGCGGACAGAGACGGAACAACCGTGCGTTGGACTGTTAAAGCAGCCTGAGTCTTTGTCTAACCTTATGCTTTTTTCGTTGATGCGCGCTCTTGATTGATGGATTAGTCTAGTCGTTTCATGGGGTTCGCGTCTTGACTGGCCCCTTCTCTACTGGATTGACAATGGGGGTGATCAATGGGCGAACTATATCGAACAGAAGGCCGCGGACGACTGTACAACAGCATCACGGAAACAGTCGGCGATACGCCGTCAGTCCGCTTGAACAGGATTGCTCCCTCCCACGTCACCATGTACGTCAAGGTCGAATCGTTTAACCCGCTAGCCTCGGTTAAAGATCGACTAGCGCTCAATATTATCGAGGCTGCCGAACGAGAGGGACGCCTGCAGCCAGGTCAAACTGTGGTTGAGGCAACCTCAGGGAATACTGGGATTGGGCTTGCCATGGTCTGCGCCGCAAAGGGCTACCCGCTGGTCATCACTATGGTAGAAACGTTCTCTGTAGAGCGCCGGCGACTGATGAGAATGTTAGGCGCCAAAGTTGTTCTGACGCCCAAGGAAGAGAAGGGTACGGGGATGGTGCAAAAAGCGAGGAAACTAGCGGATCAAAATGGTTGGTTTTTTGCTCAGCAATTCGAGACCGCGGCGAATGCGGACATCCACGAAAGCACCACGGGTCAGGAGATAGTCGCTGATTTCGAGGGTGCCCGCCTAGATTACTGGGTGACTGGATACGGCACTGGAGGGACGGTGACGGGCGTGGCCCGGGTGCTTAAGACTGCGCGACCAGAGTGCAAAATCATCCTCTCTGAGCCGCATAACGCGGCACTCATAGGTTCAGGGCTGGAGCAGGCAAGATTAGAAGACGGATCTCCGAAGGAAAGTCACCCTGCCTGGCAGCCTCATATGATTCAAGGTTGGACACCGGACTTCATTCCCCAAGTACTGCAAGAGAGTGTTGATCAACAACACTTTGATCAAGTGCTGCCTGTCAATGGTGAAGACGGAATGCGGTGGGCTACACGGCTTGCAGCAGAAGAGGGTATTTTGACCGGTATCTCTGGGGGCTCAACACTCGCAACGGCCATCGAAGTGGCAGAGAACGCGCCAGAGGGATCGGTATTTTTGGTGATGCTTCCAGATACTGGCGAGCGTTATCTTTCTACCCCGCTTTTCGAATCGATCCCCGCTGAGATGAGCGAAGAGGAACAGGCGCTAGCTGACAGTTAGCGTCAGACAGCCCCGCGAGCGTTTCACCATGCGGCTGCTGCCGGTATCGGTGCTGGGTCGGTGCTCGTCGGCGTTGAACAGGTCCCTTCTCAGCCCATCTGGTTAGAGCACTTGAAAGATAACTTTTCTCCTTCACGTGTACTCATTGTTAGTTGGAATAGCCATATCAGTAGCTTTTTAACTGCGTGAGGCAGCGTCACGGTGTACCTTTAAGTGCTCACCTGCGCTTTGCTCCGCCATAACCACCGGGCAGTGAGGAGCACTGCTAACTGCAGCGATAGCACACCGAGTAGCACACCTTGCCATTGGCTCGCTGCGGCTATCCAAAGTCCGAGGAGGCAGAGCCCTCCGTTTAAAAGCGCATAAGGCAGTTGCGTCTTGAAGTGGTCGATCGGGTCAACACCCGCGCCGGCGGAGGCAAGTAGCGTCGTTTCTGAAATGGGAGACGCATGGTCACCAAAGAGCCCCCCAGACAATACGGCGGCAACGCTGAGCGCGAGAGAGGCATCGACAGTGACAGCAGCCGGCAAGGCTAAGGGGAACAACAGTGCAAAGGTGCCCCAAGAAGATCCGGTAGCAAAGGAAACCAGGCAAGCAACAATAAAGATCAAGAGTGGCAATTGCGCACCGCTGATAGAACCTGCCACCCAGTTTGCGACGTAAGCATCGCTGCCCAGCAAAGTCAGGATATCGCCCATCGCCCAAGCGAGAAGGAGCATCACGGCAATGGGCATCATCCGCCCCATCCCCTGAATATAAATCGAAACGCTCGAAAGGAATCCCTCCGTTCTGTAGACCAGAAGCAAACCTACCAGGGAGAGCGTAGCCACAAGGTAAGCGGCTGAGAGCCCAGCCCTAAATTGACTGCCGCTAACTCTTTCAAACGGGAAGCCAAGTGGTGCGAGGGTCCACAGAAGTGTTGCGCCCAAAACGAGAAGTGGCAGCCAAATGAAAGACGCTCGCGCAGACTGCTGAGCGTTCGCTGGAGTGGTTTCAGTCGTTTCGCCCCTGGTGGACCTCAACCCCGCGTGGGTATCGGCCTCTCGCATGAGTCGAAAGTCATAGCCGATTAGCGCGGTCATCGGAATCGCGGCGAGCGTGAGCCAAGCATAGAATTGATAGGGTAGTGCGCTTAACAGGAGCGCATAGTCGCTTCCCGGGAGATTAAGGTGCTCAACTTGTTGATTGAGCAAGCTCATGATGTACACCCCCCATCCAATGAAGGGAATGAGGATAGCCACCGGTGCGGCAGTGGCATCAATGATGTACGCGAGCTTTTGACGCGAGAGGCCGATGCGATCAAATAAGGCTCTGAAAGCCGGGCCCACGATCAGTGGCGTGCCAAGGTCTGAGAAAAAGATCACGATGCCAGCGCTCCAGGCGGAGATCTGGGTTCGGCTTTTTGATTTCAATGTGCTGGCGAGGCGTTTGGCGAAGGCGTACCCGCCACCGCTTTGCTCCATGAGCGCAACAAAACCACCAATGACTGCGAGCAATATCAGAACAGCCGCGTTGTATTCATCGGTTAGCTGAGGGACGAGATGTTCGCTCATCAACCGCGTCAGGCTCTTGAGCGGAGCCGGCCCAGTTAGCATCATGACGCCTGCATAAAGGCCCACGAAGAGACCGAGGATCACCTGTCTGGTCCAGACCGAAATGATCAAGGCGAGGACAATGGGGCCCAGACTGAATAGGGTAGGAGGATCTGTCATATCGCCATCGTGTCCGATCCTCAACCAATTGCCAATGGTACTGTTTAAAAGTAACCAGCGAATGTTTTTGACTGCGTTAGCTGGCCGAGCTTGTGACTCTATCACTGAGAGACTGAGAGACTGAGAGACTGAGAGACTGAGAGACTGAGAGACTGAGAGACTGAGAGACTGAGAGACTGAGAGACTGAGAGGCGAGGGGTGCGACTCGAGGGGTTTTGGGTATCTTAGCTAGTGCTTGCTTGCGGGTCGGCCCGCCGCGTTCAATGACAACAAATGTAGAGATGGATGAATGACCAACACCAGACTAGCCGAGACGGTATATAAAGTGCTGAACGCCGAGGATTGGCAAGCCGCGCAGGCATCTGGAATGATTCATACCGCGGTTGACCGAGCTGACGGGTTTGTTCATCTTTCGACAGCAGCGCAACTCCCGTTGACCCTGGCTCGATACTTCAGCCATGCGGAGCAGGTCATGTTGATAGCTGTGGATCCAAAGGTGTTGGCGGAGAAGCTGCGGTTCGAAACCGCCGCTGGGTCAGATAGGGCAGGCTATTTTCCTCATTACTATGGGGTGTTAAGTGTCGAATACGTCAATCAAGTATGGACACTTGAGAGATCAGCCTTTGCGCTGCCAGAGCACTTGCTCCATGAGATTGAGCGCATCGCAAGCGTGTGACCATCGAACGAGTTCAAACGAACATTCGATTTCAAGTTAATAGGAGGCGAGTGTGATGGAAAGCTCAATCTTTCGGACGTCGCTAGAGAGTGAGCACTTCTGGCTAACCCAGATGCACAGCACTGATTTTGATGCCCTGTATGCTGTCGCGAAGGATCCAGCGATCTGGGCACAACATCCTGAATCCAACCGTTGGCAAGAAGCGATGTTTAGGCGTTTTTTTGCCGCGGGCTTGGCGAACCCTGAGGGGTGATTTGTGATCACTGACAAAGATACTGAACAGGTGATCGGATCAACTCGATTTTATAGATTCGATCATTGCGAGCCCAGTGTGTGGCTTGGGTATACCTTTTTGGCACGATCATATTGGGGTGGGGGAGCGAATACGAAAATTAAGCAAAGCCAACTGGCATTTTTGTTCGGTCATGTCGCTGCTGTGTATTTTGAGATTGGGGAAAACAATATTCGTTCTCAAAAAGCGCTCAAGAGGTTTGGGGTCGAAGAAATAGAACGAAGCGAGCAAGGTCTTAAAAAAGGCAATTTAGAATTTCGGCTGACGCGTGAGGCTTTTCGGGAAAGGCCTCTGCTTGGTTAAAGGCAGGCTTAGGATCGATCGCTCAATTTGGTCTTTGGGAAGCCCAGCTGAACGGTCGAACAATCAATTCAATGAGGGGGCGAGAGCATGTCGAATCTGATAGTTGATGGCACGGTAAAGGCGCCGTTTGAATCGTTAAAAGCGCTTTTCGAACAAGAAACCGCGCGAAGCGCCGAAACCAACGTTCAGCTCTGTGTCTACCATCGTGGCGAGTGCGTTGTTGATCTTTGGTCGTCAAAAAACCGGGATCCAAATTTTGGCGCAGACAGTTTGGTTAACGCATTCAGCAGCAGTAAGAATCTGGAGGCGATCGCCATGGCTTGGCTCTACGGGCAAGGCTTGATCGACTACAGCGCCCTCGTCACCGAATACTGGCCCGCGTTCGGTGGCAATGGCAAGCAGGATCTGACCGTCGCGGATGTGATGCGGCACGAGGGCGGCATGGCCTCGCTCGAGATCAGTATCGACCCGGCTGACTTACTTCCTGATCGGATCAAGGAGAACGCGATCGGCCAACAGCTAGAGAGCCACGGCTTGCACTACAGTTTTCCTGAGCGGGGAAGAAGGGAGTACCACGCAATCACCCGAGGGTGGATTGTGAATGAGATTTTCCGGCGGGTGGATCCCAAGGGTCGTACCATCGGGGAATTCCTGCGAGAGGACATTACGGGGCCGATCGGGGCAGACGTGTACTTGGGCCTGAACGACGAGGAACTCAATAGGCGTTCACCGCTGCAGCCGCTGGATCCACGGAAGCATTTTCTGAGTAGCTGTCGACCCAAATGGATGGGGCGATCTGTTCAGCATAGTGCATTCCAGTTGATTCGAAACCTATGGCCCATGGTTAAGCAGATGAGGGGGCAGTCGAGGAGACAACTCCCCGTGCCAATGCTCGGCATGACAGGAATCGATTCGTTCAACGAAGACTCCATTGCCCGAGGGGAGACTTCTTCTGCTAACTCTCACGGATCAGCGAGAGGATACGCCAGACTCGCAGCGATGCTGGCGGCTGGCGGTACTTTTGACGGCCAAGCCTATCTATCAGACGACGCATGGCAGGCCCTTCACGACAAACAGACGACTGAAAACATGGGGATGCGAACGACGTTTAGTCAGGGGGGAGTTGCGTCATTTGGGGTCATGGACGCGATGACGCCCGTAGAGAGAGGACTCAACCAGGGCCGTGAGGGATTCATCGGATGGATGGGGCTCGGTGGTTCAATTTTTCAGTGGCACCCTGAACTCGAGATCGGTTTCGCGTTCGTTCCTACCTCGCTGCACATTCTCGATTTGGTCAATGAGCGAGGGAAGGTCTATCAAGCAGAGGTGCTTCGCTGTGTGGGCGCTTAATCCGAAGGCTGGTAATCATCAGCGTTCTGCGTCAATGCGCCGATTCTGCTGCAGTCGTCAGGCGCGACTGACCTCAAAACCGATGCTTGGGAAGTGAACGGCAACGGTCCCTGCAACAGGGTCTTCTCGTTCGATAACGATTGCGTGCTGGGTCCAAGACTGTAGGGCGCCGGTGACGGGAATTCTGCCGTAGTCATTGGGGGTTACAGCAATGGCTGTGCCCGCTGTGAGGTCGTTTGCCAAGCCCGGGTCGATTTGTTGACTCTTTCGGCTTAAGCGAGGCTCGGCCGACTTGCCGATCTCGAGCGCCGATTCCGCTGAGAGATCCTCCCAAGCATCGGTTTGAAAGGCTTGCATTCGCTCTACAAAGGCTTGAACCGTTGGCCAGGGGTCAAGGAGCCGCGCGTTCGCCGCATTACCCGCTACGAACCATAAGCAGTGATAGACGCTGAAGTCCGCGATGCAGGGTGTTTCGCCGAATAAAAAAGGTTCGCGCAGGGACGCGGACAGTTGTTCCATGAGCACCTTAAATTCCGCGAGCGCTGCTTCGGGGGAAATCGATACGAGTGCTTGTCCGCCGGCTAGCTCGGCTCGGTCTTTTTGAAAGGCTTCAAGGTCGCTCGCAGACATTTGACTCATCTGGGCCGCGATAGCCTCGGGTCTGAAATTGAGCGCAACCGTGATTTTAAAGAGCTCAGTGTCCGCCCATCTCGCGACCCGCTCGGCATTGAATCCAGGCGCATAAATATCGGCTCGATCGCTTATGCCGTTTAGCGTGCGACAAATGATTTCGGTGTCGCAAAAAATGTCAGCGCCGATTTGCATAATGGGCGTCTTTCGATAGCCCCCGCTTAGCGGTATCAAGTGGGGGCGAGGCATCATGGGCGGAATGATGACCGACCGCCAAGGTAGACCTAAATACCCGAGCAGCGCTCTAACCTTCTCGGAAAATAGGCTTGGCGGGTAGTGGTGAAGAATAATGGAGTCCATGGTGGTGCCTGCGTAAAAGATGCTGAGATGAATCGCGACCGCTTTATCTAGGTCGCGATCGACGTTAGCAATCGCAGTCGCAAATGGAAAGTGCCCAAAGGGCCGATGCTGATAGGCCGAGAAAGACGAAAGCTGGGCCTCAGTCAGTCGCCCCTGCACCTGATCGAAATGTCATCCTATTCGCGATATGGTGAAGCAATGCCAGTCCTACAAGTCAATGCCTTGACCCTCAACCCTAACGCCGTGGCGATGACGCTCGTAGCGACTTACCGGCGGCGAGTCCATGCCTCCCTTGAACGAGTATGGGAGAACGTATTGGACTGGGAACATCTCCCTCACTTGCACGATACATCCTTTGATTATTGTTCGCTGGATGAGGCGGGCCTCTGGGGGTGGAGAGTTTGGTCTGCGCCCGACAAATCCAGTCACATTGAGCTCTGTGTCGATGCCGACCAATACGTTGCACGAACGTACGCGGGAAGCGATCAGCAGAGCGAGATATGGACGAAGCTAGACGCTGTTGATGAACGAGCGACGGACATTGAGGTGTCGTTTTATCTCTCTGGGGTCCCTGAAGAAAAGGTAGGTCAGCTCGGTGAGGCCATGCTGAGGCTATACACCAGACTTTGGGATGAAGATGAGTCCATGATGCAGGAGCGACAGCGCAGATTGGACCAGCGGCCAGGGCGAGAGCAGGAGAAAATTATCGGAAAAACAGCTGAACTGGCATCTCACTTACCCGTTACGTTTGAGTTTGATCGGCAGCAGTACGAGCTACGATTTGACCAGTCTTGGCGGCTCAGACCGCTAATTTGCCCCCACCTCCTCGGACCGCTTGAACCCAGTGAACAATCAGATTCGATCTTGCGGTGTCCATGGCATGGATACGAGTTTGATGTCGAGTCTGGCGCGTGCCTCTCGCCTTCGACGGCAACCTGCAAGCTAAACCCATTACCCTCGATTGAGGAGCGCGATGGGGCGCTCTGGGTAGTGAAAGCCTAGTTTCACCCACCCTGTTCGAGGATCTGGTATAGGCTCTTCGCGCTTGCGCGCATGCAGGCCCACGGGTTGTTCTACCCGTCGATGAAGAAATGAGTGAGAAATTCAAGAACTGACCCTTTTTTGTCGTCGAGGGTATTGAAAGCTTGAAAACGATTGTTAATATCGAACCCATGTTGCAACGCTGTCAGGGTTGAATGTCAACAACCGAGTTTCTCGTATTAACTCCCCTTCAATCGTCACCAGGGTCTGGTGCGTCGACCCAAGCGCGGCAAGTTATTCCGAGGCAGCACACTCCTACTCATTTCAATTGCGCCCGTCGAGATCTGTTCCACAATCTTTGTGGGACTAGTGTTCTCTTGGGCAATACCCAACCTAACCTTTGCCAGCGAGGTGCTTAATTCATGACCGCGAAATCGAGACGATCAGTGAAGAGGCTATGTACCAAAATGAGCGGCAAGCGATCGAAACGAAAACAAGTGGTCAGTGCGGGTAGCGACATTGAACAAGCAGCCTTGGCCCATTTAGACTTTGATGCGATCCAGCTTCAAAGCCACCGCGCCCACGGCGAGCGCCAAATCAGACCGCTTGAGGCTAAGAACGATAGCCAAGCCCGTTATATGCGCGCTATTCAAACTCACGCGGTAACCTTTGGTATTGGTCCGGCTGGTACTGGGAAAAGTTATTGTGCGGCGGGACTAGCGGCGGATGGTTTGCGGCGAGGGACGATCTCGCGATTGATCCTAACTCGACCTGCGGTCGAGGCTGGAGAGCAGCTCGGATTTTTGCCGGGCGATGTCGATGAAAAATTTGGTGTGTACATCGAGGCGTTTCGCGAGATTCTAGATGAGCGGCTGGGCCGTGGTGCGGTTGACTATTATCTTCGCCACGGGCGAATTGTGGCGGCGCCACTTGCCTACATGCGGGGCAGGACCTTTGGTCCAGGGAATTTCGTCATTCTCGATGAGGCGCAAAACACCACGGTGACGCAGATGAAAATGTTTCTCACCCGGATCGGCACCGACTGTACCGTGGTCATCAACGGGGATGTTCAGCAGAGTGACTTAAAAGGAGCCAATGGCCTTGCGGACGCGATCGATAGGCTGACGGGCCTCGCGCAAGTCAAGGTGCATGCTTTTGAACGGAACGACATTGTTCGCAGTGGATTAGTCAGAGCGGTTATCGATCGTTACGAGGTGGCCTAGCTAGACTTAGTTCATCGTCACATGAGTCTCAACGGTTGACGCTGGGTACTGGGTGAGCGGAAACCCCCGCTGAACACTTGTCTGTGTTTTCAATGGTGGTCCTGGTGAGCTTGCTGCCCGCCCAGTCCTCAGAATAATCGCAGGGAGCAACCCTCATGCCTAGGATGGATGACGAGACTCGAGAAGCGTTTCTTGAGGAGCCTCACATCGGGGTCGTATCGACGCTCCGCAATAATGGATTGCCTTATACGGTGCCCGTTTGGTGGCTGTATGATCAGCATCAGTTTTGGTTAACGGGTACCGACCATCGAGTCTGGTGCAAGCAACTGCAAAAGGACGCGCGCTGTTCGCTGTGCATTGAGGCGCTCATGCCAGTGGCTGGGTTCGTCGCTATCGAGGGGTTAGCAACCTTACACGAGCGGCATTCAACCGATATTTGGCCGATGTCCAAGCGACTTGTGGAAAAATTCATTGGCCAGGGTGATCCGGGTAACGATGCTGCCGTGGCACGATTCTTTGACAATATGAAAACCGAACCGAGATTGCTCTTTTCCATTGAGGTCACGCACTGGCGGGCGATTGATATGCGCGTCTATCGGGGTAAGCGAGCAGATCGCGACTTTCAGGCACAATCCGAGTAACGCTTTAAGAACTAATGAGGGTGCGCTTAGGCCAATTGAGCTGGCAAGCCCAGCGAGACACCCACGAGGCCATATCATGCTACGCGTTCGACTTTTCAAGGATGAAGACCGAGCCGCTATTGATCAGTTGATTCGTGCTGCATTTGTTTCGCCAGGCGCGAGCGTCGATTCGGTTCAAGAGGCGCCACTCGTCGCTACGTTAAGAGCGAACGACGACGTGCTGCTCGAGCAGGTATTGGTTGACCAAACCGGTGCCATTTCAGCGCACGTAGCAGTCTCGAGGGTCTCCCTGCTTCCGGATGAGGGGTTGTTAGCGGGGCAGGTTGCACCGCTATCGGTTAGCCCAGAAAGTCAGGGTAAGGGGCATGGCTCGACGCTCATGCAAGCGATGGCTGATTCCGCAAAGGAGCTTGGAATCGATGTGTTATTCGTTCTCGGCGATCCTGGCTACTATGACCGGTTGGGATTTGAATCCTGCTCTGTCAAGAGCGCCTATGGGCCCTCAGAGTATTACCGAGCAAAATTTCTACAGGGCGAGCTCCAAGACTTAAGTCACTGTGAGGCGAGGCTTGCTCCAGCGTTCGCGGCGCTGGATGAGTGAGCGTTAATAGGGATGCCAATCTGCGATTTGGCCGGCGTGATAACCGCCATCGACCGTGATTTCCACACCGTTAATCCAATGAGCATCCCCAACGGTTAGGAATTCAGCCAAGCCTGCAATGTCGTGAGGTTCAGCCGCTCGACCGCTCAATTGTACGATTCGGTCATAGGTTTCATGACCCAGCAGCGCTCTGAAATCATCAGAGAGGGCGGTCGCAGTAATGCCCGGGTTGATGCAATTCGCCCTGATGTCGCGAGGCTTTCCCAACCCCGCTGCACGGTAGGTATACGCGGCAAGACACTGCTTTGAGAATTTGTAGGGGTCACTCTGCCAGCGCGCAGGGTGATGCTTCAACCATTCGACTCCTGATTCGAAATCCGACGTATCCAGCATCGAATCAACATGGGTTCGATTGTCATTCCAATCTCTCCCTGCGCTAGACGCAATCAATGTCACGGCGCCACCAGACACAATGCGAGGTAGTAAGCGTTCAATGAGTAAGCGCGTGCCAAGAAAATTGATCCGAACGACCTGATCTGGATGGCTCGGGATGGGACCAACCCCTGCGACACAAATCACGGCGGAGAGTTGCGCGGGTGCTTGATCGATTGCGTTTGAAATACTTAAGGGATTATTCAGATCGCAGGCAATCTCGTCGGTCGACCTATCCGGTGCGGGTTGACGGTCGAGATTGATCACCCGATGGCCTTTGTCCTCCAGCCGCTCCCTGATCGCTCTGCCAATACCACGGGAGCCGCCGGTGATGAGAATAGGTGCATGCATCAAAGGAGAATAGGGACGCCAAGTGAGATTGGTCAAGCGTGCTATTCTCAGGGCATGTCGGAGGAAAAGTGCCCAACGGCGGTTTCGCAGCTAGATGCAATGAAGCGCGGTGAACGATCGTCCACTGATCTGGTGAACGCGTCGCTGAAGCGGATTGGAGAATGTAATCCAACACTCAATGCCGTAATTACCCTGGCCGAGGAGCGTGCATTAACGGAAGCAGAGGCCTGGGATCGAGCTTATTTGGACGAGCGGTCTTTACCGCCGCTTGCGGGCTTGCCCGTTTTGATCAAGGACAACCAGCGAACCGAGGGCATTCGCACGACCCTTGGTAGTGCGCGTCACCTCGATACGATTCCTCAACATGACGCGGGTATCGTGCGACGGCTTCGGGCGGCGGGTGCGGTCGTGGTGGGTAAAACCAATATCCCGGAGTACAGCATCGGCGCGAACACGGTAAATCCGGTGTTTGGGGCGACTGGTAACCCCTTTGATCCAGCAATGACTTGCGGCGGTAGCAGCGGCGGGTCAGCGGTCGCTGTCGCCGCGGATATGGTGAAGTTAGCCACTGGCTCTGATCACGGCGGTAGTCTCCGAATCCCGGCGTGTTATTGCGGGGTCGTTGGGTTTAGAGCAACGCCCGGCGTTGTGCCTAACGAGGAAAGAAGAACGCCGAGCACCCACTACAGCCTCCAAGGCCCCATTGCCCAAACCGTTGAAGATGCGGCACTGATGTTATCGGTGATTGCTGATCGAGCCCATGGCGGCAGCCAGGATCCCATGGCCTTTCCACTGGACGCGCGCCAGTTCCGAAAGCTTGAGGAGGTAGACCCTCGAGAGCTATCGGTGGCGGTAAGTACAGATTTAGGGGGGCTATTAGTCTCCAAGGAGACCAAAGCGCTGTTCGAGGCTCGAGTGAGTGCTTTAGCGAAGCATTTAGGCCGGGTTGAGGCAAGCGGCCTTGATCTAACGGATGCGCCAGATGTTGATTGGCATATCCGGCAGGACGTATTCGTCTCTCAGTATTTTGAAGAAGCGGATCAATGGGGCGAAGACTTCAATCAGAATGTCCGGCAGACCTTTGATGCGGCTAAGCGCACATCGATGCAGGCGATTGCGGAGGCCCGGCATCGGCAACTCGAGATCATTCGTCGGTGCGATAATCTGTTTTCAAGATTTGATGTGTTGTTAGTTCCAGGGGTAGGGGTGCAGCCTTTTCCGTGGTCGATGAATTATCCTGAGACGATCGATGGTGAGGTGATTGCAAACTATATGGGCTGGCTTCATCTCACCTCCAGCTTGACCGTTGCAGGCCTGCCGGTGGTCACCCTACCGATGGGGCTGGACGACAAAGGCCTGCCGTTTGGCATTCAGGTCGTAGGCCGCCGGTACCACGATCATCGATTGCTTTCTATTGCACGAACGCTTGAGCGGATCTGTGCGCAGGAAGAGGGGCTGAGTAGACCGATCCCAGTGCTCGCGCCTTAGTTTCGCAGGTACCGTCGGTCCTTGCTCGGAGAATGCGTCTGGGTGACACTGGATCTGCAGATTGGCTTTGAGCACCTGCCCGAGTAGAAACTGATGCGATGGCCAGCACTCCGGCTATCCGATAGAACAAAGCGTTAAGTTTCTCTCGATACATGGGTTCTCGGGCAAGTCTTTGGACTGCTTTATGCGCCCTTTGCACATTTGCTTTAAAGAAAGGATGAAAGGCGTTGCGATGCATTCAGCATCACGACATGAAAAGGAGCACGAATGAACGTACACCCTTCTGGCGCCTCCTGCGGCGCATCGGTCACGGGCCTGCAGCTGAGCGACCTAAGCGATCAAGCCACCATCGACGCGCTTAGAGAAGCCTGGCTGACACATAAGATCATCGCCATTCATGATTTCGCGCTCACCTTGGATGAACTCCAGTTGGTTGCCAGCTACTTTGGGCCGTTTGGCGAGGACCCTTTCTTTGAGTCGTTGCCAAACCATCCCCACGTCGCTGAGGTCAAGCGATTGGCAGGCGAGACCGCCCCTTTATTCGCCGGTGGTTGGCATTCAGATTGGAGTTTTTTGCCAGCCCCCCCAACCGCTACCCTGCTGTATGGAAGCATCGTTCCTCCCGTAGGTGGAGATACATTGTTCGCTGATCAAGTGGCAGCATGGGAGGCGCTTGAGCCCGCTCTTAAGGATCGGGTAGCCGATCTGCAGGGGATTCACTCGGCAAGACGCTCCTATGCCCCGGATGGTTTTTATGGAGAGAAAGATAAGGGCCGATCAATGGCGATCCGTTACTCGGAAGACGCCTATGCCTGCCACTCTCATCCGATTGGCCGTCCTCATGAAGAAACGGGTGCAACCGCTTTGTTTGTAAGCCCCGCCTATACCATTGGCATCGACGGAATGGATGATGCTGAAGCCGATGAGATACTTCGCGAGCTCTATGCCCATCAGGGCCAAGAAGCCTTTGTTCATCGACAGCGTTGGGAGCCGAATATGTTGGTCATCTGGGACAATCGCTCGGTGGTTCATATGGCAACTGGCGGCTACGAGGGTCACGATCGAGTGCTGCAACGCGTGACGGTAGCACCGAGGGCTGCTTAGGGAGCGCATGCTTTAGCTGGCGGGTTCGCCCGAGATCCAAGGAAGGGGCCAGGCACGCGGCATCAAAATTGAGTGAAAGGCCGCATTGATCTAAAGGCGGGTTGGGTCAATCTTTGGTTGGCATGAAAGAGGTGGAGGCCGAGGCTCATGCGGTGTGAGCAGCTGAGAAGGGGAGAGCAAGAATGACGCGAGAAGTCGTGTGCCACGGGGTTGAAGCGCCTGATCTAGGGTTGATTGGCGTTACGCGCTATATCGAGGGTGATACGCTCGACATTGAGTGGGAGCACATTTGGCGCACGCAGTGGCTGCTTGCAGGCCTAGTCAGCGATGTTAGAGAACCTGGCGAATTCTTCGTGTTTGAGATTGGTCCAGAGCAGATCTTGGTCACGCGCACAGCAAAGGGCGATCTGAAGGCGTTCTACAACGTGTGTCAGCACCGAGGCAACCGCCTGGTGAATGAGCGCTTTGGTCGTGCAGAAGACTTTCGCTGCCTATATCACGCTTGGACTTACGATCTTGATGGGGAATTAAAGGGCGTTCCTGGCCTCGCCAATTTTCGTGAGGACCCGAGGCAAACGAGGCCCCTGAAACCCGTCGCGCTTGATGTTTGGAATGGATTGATATTCGTTCACTTGGGCGCCCAGCCACCAACGCTCGAGTCATTCCTTGGTCCAGTCGCTGACTTGCTCTCGGGCTATCAATTTGCGCAGATGACGCTCGTTCAAGATCAAACGGTGGACATTGCCTGCAACTGGAAGACGGTGGTCGATAACTTCTCTGAGCTTTATCACGTGGACTTCTTGCACCCCCAACACCAACGGATGGTGGATTGCCAAAACGATTTGGTTCGGCTTATCGAAGGAGGGCATACAGGCGTTGAGGTGCCGGGTGCCACCGTCAATCCAAAATTTCCGATTCCAGAGGAACCGACAGACATTCAGTCCATGCAGCTAAAGCAAGTAGGGCTGGATCCATCGGATTACCTAGGTCGAGTCATGGATATTCGTGAGGCGATTCAGACGCAAAAACGCGAGGTCGGATCCTCGCTTGGGTTTGACTATTCAGGACTTGAAAATCACCAGTTGTCGGACGTATGGCAGTACAACTTGTTCCCTAATGCGATTTTGTCTTTCACGCCAGAGCATTTGTGGATACTGCGGCCAAGGCCACATAGCAGTGACCCGAATCGGTGCTGGTTCGATAAATTGAGCCTCCTTTTGTTTCCAGAGACGGAAGCAGGTGTTCAGCATATCGGTGGCCAAACACGGCACGGGGTCATGCAAAAACCCGCGCAGCGACCCACTCGAGACTGCTTTGAGGCACTCGCAGTGAAACAAGGGCATAAGTCGATGACCGACACTATCGATCAGGACATTTCTTTGCTTGAAGAGGTGCAAGCAGGAATGGCATCGAGTGGTATCGATGACGTCGTTTTGGGCCACGACGAAATGCGGATGCAGCACTTTCACAACCATTGGGAAGCTCTGGTTGGCGAGGGTTGATGGCATTGCCCCTTTCGTGGCGTCCCCCTGGAAGAGGTGTATTCGCGAATAGCTCGCCGCACTATTGAATGCTCACGCTTGCAAGAATTAATGGATTCCATTACGTTTTGGCAGGTCGCTTTAACGACCTAACGCAGGCCACGTGGCCAGTTTGATGATGTAAAGGATGGTGCTGATGACCGATTTCATTCGAACCCCTGACGAGCAATTTCAAGATCTATCTGACTTTTCATTCGGGCCGAACTATCACACCTGGCGCGACTTAAGGATGCACTATGTGGATGAGGGGCCAGTCGATGGGCCAGTGATGCTGCTACTGCACGGTATGCCGACCTGGTCCTATCTCTATCGGGACATGATTCCGTTGTTGGTGGATGCTGGATTTCGCTGCATCGCCCCAGACCACATGGGATTTGGCCGCTCTGACAAACCCACAGACCCCCATTGGTACAGCATCGCTCGCCATCAAGAGATCCTGAGTAGTTTGATCTTGGCGCTCGACTTACAACGGGTCACGCTCGTTTGCCAGGATTGGGGTGGGCCGATTGGTCTGGCGCAGGCGGTCATGATGCCCGAGCGGTTCGAGCGGCTTGTGATTATGAACACTTGGTTGCATCACGAAGGGTACGAATACAGTGATGGGATTAGGAACTGGCATAGCAATTGGCACGAAGGGGGCCGTTTTCATCGTGAGTGCCCTGATGTGGGTTTGTTACTTTTGCTCGATGCGGGCCTGGCGGGGGTCGATGTGGTTTTCCCAGCACTGATGGAGGGCCGAGATCCCGGTTTAACCGGGCAAGCGGCAACCATGTACCAAGGGTTTTCGGCGCCCTATCGAGGGCTGAGCGACGATGCGTTTAACGGTTTTCGGCGTTTTCCGCTCTCCATTCCCATTGATGGCAATGAGCCAGTGAACGCTGCCTCTCAGAGTCATCACTTTGATGCGTTAAAGACTTGGGATAAGCCTGTGCACTTTATCTGGGGCTGCGTAGATCGGGTTTTCACCGAGGCTTGGGGCCGTGAGTGGGCGGCCGAAATGGGCGCCTCGTTTGATGCCATTAGTGATGCGAACCACTTCTTACAAAATAGTCATGGCGTAAAAGTGGTGGAGCACATGCTTGCGCGAATCAACCAGTGAGTAACGGAGACCAGCCTTAGGCCAAAGGGTTTATTGCGGTACTTTGTTAACCCGGTATCCGCACGAACCCTTCCATTAAGACGCGCGCACTCCGACTCATACTCGCTTTCGTAGCAATCCAGCCAGAGGCGGTTTGAGCTGCCTCCGCACCTACCCGCAGCGTGCCCGAGGGATGACCAAACCGAACGAAGACGCGCTCACCGCCGCCTGCCGCCTCATTAACAATCGTGCCAGGCACTGCAGCCGCTGCGCCGATCGCCACTGCTGCGGTACCCATCATCGCGTGATGTAACTTGCCCATGGATAGCGCCCGCACCGCGATGTCGATGTCTTCGGCCGACACCGCTTTGCCGCTAGACGCGATGTAGTCTGATGCCTGGGCTACGAACGCAATTTTTGGCGTATGTTGCCGAGTCTCTGCCTCGGCTAGATCGGTAATGAGCCCCATCTTCATCGCACCAATCGCGCGAATGGTTTCAAATTGCGTCAAGCGATCCGCGTCGTTATTGATATCGTCTTGTAGCTCAAGGCCGGTTAGACCGAGAGCCTCAGCGCGTAAGAAAATGGTGGGAATACCAGCGTTGATCAGCGTCGCTTCAAGGGACCCAAGACCGGGCACGTCCAAGGTGTCGATCAGTTCACCGGTTGGGAACATGGCACCATCGCCTGAATCGGCTGGATCCATAAACTCGAGGAGCACTTCAGCGGCAGGAAAGGTCACGCCGTCGAGCTCAAATCCTCCGGTTTCTTGAACTTCACCATTTGCGATCGGGACATGGGCAATGATGGTTTTTTCAATGTTCGCTTGCCAGATTCGGATGATCGCAGTGCCGTTATGAGGAATCCGGGCTGAATCAATGAGCCCCTCGTTAATGGCAAATGGTCCCACCGCAGCCGATAGATTGCCGCAATTACCGCTCCAATCAACAAACGGTTGATCGATCGATACTTGACCGAAAAGGTAGTCGACGTCGTGATCCGCTCGATCGCTTTTTTGCACGAGTACAGATTTGCTGGTGCTCGAGGTGGCTCCCCCCATCCCATCAATCTGTTTGGCATAGGGGTCAGGGCTGCCGATGACCCGCAGCAACATAGCATCTCGGTCCGGCCCAGGGACTTGGAATACAGCTGGCAGCGCGTGCACGTTGAAGAACACGCCCTTACTAGTGCCTCCACGCATGTAAGTGGCCGGAATCTTGATTTGAGGTGCGTAATTCAAAATAGGTTCTCCGAACAAAATTTTGCGGTTAGCTAGCCTGTGCGTCTAAGAAATCTTGAGCAAAACGCTGGAGCACGCCGCCTGCGGAATAGATGGATACCTCCTCGGCGGTATCGAGCCGACATTTCACATTCAATACGACCTCTGAACCATCTGTGCGAGTCATTCGAACCGTCAGAGCCGCTCCAGGTGACACGCTGCCTTCAACGGTAAAGGTCTCGGTGCCATCGATTTGATGGGTGTGGCGGGTTTCGCCTCCCGTGAATTCAAGCGGCAAAACGCCCATGCCAACGAGATTGGTGCGATGAATACGCTCAAACCCTTCAGCGATGATGGCCTCAACACCTGCGAGTCGAACTCCTTTAGCCGCCCAATCCCGGCTCGAGCCTTGGCCATAGTCCGCCCCCGCAATGATAATGAGTGGCTGCGCTCGCCCCATGTAGGTTTCGATGGCTTCCCACATTCTGACCACCTCGCCCTCGGGCTCAAGGCGAGCAAGTGACCCTTGTTGAATGTCTCCGTCGACGACGGCCATCTCGTTGATTAGCTTCGGGTTGGCGAAGGTGGCTCGCTGAGCCGTTAAGTGATCGCCTCGATGAGTGGCGTACGAATTAAAGTCTTCCTCCGGTAGACCCATCTTGGCGAGATATTCACCAGCTGCACTGCTCGCAAGGATCGCGTTCGATGGCGACAAGTGATCGGTGGTGATGTTGTCTCCCAAAACGGCGAGCGGGCGCATGTCGCGCAATGTGCGTTCGCCTGCAAGCGCGCCCTCCCAATAAGGTGGACGACGAATGTAGGTGCTGGTTGGGCGCCACTCATAGAGGGGGTCGATGGTGCTTGTTTCGTCTTTGAGCTTGATGAACATTGGCTCGTACACGCTGGTGAACTGCTCGGGTTTAACGGCACTAGCGACGACTGCATCAATTTCCTCATCGCTTGGCCAGATATCGCTGAGCGTGATGGGTTGGCCATCAGGGCCCACCCCTAGAGAATCTCGCTCGATGTCAAAGCGCACGGTTCCGGCGATGGCATAGGCAATCACTAGCGGCGGTGACGCAAGGAACGCTTGCTTGGCGTAGGGGTGGATACGGCCATCAAAGTTTCGATTACCCGAGAGCACGGCAGTCGCGTACAGGTCCCTGTCGATCACCTCTTGCTGAATGACGGGGTCAAGGGCGCCGCTCATGCCGTTACAGGTCGTGCAGGCGAAGGCGACGATCCCGAAGCCAAGTGCCTCGAGCTCGCTTAACAGTCCTGCCTCTTCCAAGTACAGCTGGACGGCTTTGGATCCTGGTGCTAGCGATGTTTTGACCCAGGGCTTTCTTGTAAGACCCATCGCGTTTGCCTTTTTGGCAAGCAGGCCTGCCGCGATCACATTCCTAGGGTTGCTTGTATTCGTGCAGCTTGTAATAGCCGCGATGATCACAGCGCCGTCAGGCATTTGTCCTGGCTGCTCCTCGTACTCGCCTGCAATCTCGGCTGATGCCAAATGCTCTGTGGCGACTCGTCGGTGAGGATTCGATGGGCCGGCAATATTTCGAACGACCGTTGATAGATCAAACTCCAGTACTCGCTCGTATCGGGCACCAGTCATGTCGTCCGCCCAGAGACCCGCGGTCTTTGCATAAGTTTCCACAAGATGAACGTTTTCTGCCGAGCGCCCAGTGAGTTTTAAGTAATCGATGGTTTTTTCGTCGATATAGAACATGGCCGCGGTTGCCCCGAATTCGGGGGTCATGTTCGAGATGGTGGCCCGATCGCCTAGGGTGAGCGCGTTTGCCCCCTCACCGAAGAATTCGAGGTAAGACGATACAACCCGTTGCTCGCGCAGAAACTCGGTAAGCGCAAGCACAATGTCGGTCGCAGTGATACCCGGTTGGCGTTCTCCTTTCAAATGGACGCCAACAATGTCAGGCAAGCGCATATAGGAAGCGCGACCTAGCATGACGCTTTCTGCCTCTAAGCCGCCGACACCAATTGCGATGACGCCTAGGGCGTCAACGTGCGGGGTATGGCTATCTGTGCCCACTAGGGTGTCAGGAAATGCGATGCCGTCTCGATCGTGGATGACCGGCGACATCCGCTCAAGGTTGATTTGGTGCATGATCCCGTTACCCGGGGGAATCACATCAACATTCTCGAAGGCCGTTTTAGTCCAATTGATGAAATGAAATCGATCGTCATTGCGCCGATCTTCAATGGCGCGGTTCTTCTCGAAGGCATCTGGCTCGAAACCGGCGTGTTCCACGGCTAGCGAGTGGTCCACAATGAGTTGGGTTGGTACCACAGGATTCACCTCGGACGGGTCTCCTCCCTTTGCCGCAATGGCGTCGCGAAGACCAGCGAGGTCAACCAGTGCGGTCTGACCGAGTATGTCGTGGCAAACCACTCGCGCTGGGAACCAGGGAAAGTCTAGCTCTCGCTTACGATGGATGATTTGGCCGAGGCTCGCCTCTAGTGATTCTGGATCGCATCGCCTAACGAGATTCTCAGCGAGGACTTTGGCGGTATAGGGTAGGGCAGCGTAAGCGCCTGGCGCGAGCTGTTCGATGGCAGCCTCTGCATCAAAGTAGTCCAGTTGAGTGCCTGGTAAAGCTTTCTTGAATTCGTCGTTGGTCATCTTGACAGTCCATCTTCATCGGTCAGTGGGTTCTGGTCTTGGCTCGGCATTGCTAGTGAGAAAAATCATCGCTGGGCCGCTATTTTGTGCATCGATGCCTGTGGGCGCCGCGCAGGATCTGTGGTGCCTATAGGGTTGAGATGCCCAGAGCCAGTCCGAGGACCCAAATGGTACCCTAATCAGGATGAGATGGCTCGATTGCTGAGGCTGGCGTAGGGCCGAACCGATGCGTCAAGCGAGAGCCCTGCAGTGGGTCGATCTGACCGAGTCGTTTCCGTTGGGAGCCTTGCCGCTCTATTAGTTCGTTCATAGGTGATGCTGCCGCTCGTTATCGTTTGTCCACCAAACGGGGCAGGCTGAAATTGGTTGGGCGAGTGGTTGACCGAGTGGTTGACTGAGTGGTTGAGCGAAAGGTTGAGATACCCGAATCACTCGATACGGGTTGGTTCTATGTTTGATTACATGAAGGGCGCATTCTGAGAGTATTAGAGACGGCATATCGCCCTCAAATGGTCGGGAAGGGCGCCGCTCGGAACTGATTAAGCCGCCCGTGCGATATACCGCGTTG
>Ga0255770_10001239_pt1 | contig 23651 bp, 7 predicted proteins | sample 071ome_22_FD_179968 | JGI IMG/M metagenome (GOLD analysis project Ga0255770, IMG submission 179968) | Coastal salt marsh microbial communities from the Groves Creek Marsh, Skidaway Island, Georgia - 071404AT metaG (version 2) | ecosystem: Environmental > Aquatic > Marine > Intertidal zone > Salt...
TTCAACGTCGACGACGGAAAGCTCGAGAACTCGAAAGAAAACGAACATGCAAACATTCAACGCGCGTCTGTGCGTCGTGGCCTTGGCGCTCGGTGCCGTCGTCTCGGCGGTTGGGTCTGACGCCGCGACACCTGACCCCCCCCCCGCGTTTGATTCAATCACCTTGAAGGCCGCGGTGGATGCCTGTCTCGATACGTCGAATGGCAAAGACGCCTCGGGTTTGGACTGTTTCCTTAAAGGCGATGGGACGACTGTGTGCTCGTCAGCCGGATCTGACTGCTACTTCATCTCGGACTGGGACGTGAGCGACGTGACGGACATGTCTTCTTTGTTCTCCTACGCCAATTCTTTCAACCAAGACATCGGTAACTGGAACGTTGCGAAGGTGGAAGATATGGAATACATGTTCTCCTACGCCGCATCTTTCAACCAAGACATTGGTAACTGGAACGTTGCGAGCGTGACAGATATGCACAGGATGTTCTACTACGCTTTATCTTTCAACCCAGACATCGGTAACTGGAACGTTGCGAAGGTGGAAGATATGGACAACATGTTCTACTACGCCAATTCTTTCAACCAAGACATCGGTAACTGGGACGTTGCGAGCGTGACAGATATGGAATACATGTTCTACTCCGCCAATTCTTTCAACCAAGACATCGGTAACTGGAACGTTGCGAGCGTGACAGATATGGAATACATGTTCTACTACGCCAATTCTTTCAACCAAGACATCGGTAACTGGAACGTTGCGAGCGTGACAGATATGGAATACATGTTCTACTACGCCAATTCTTTCAACCAAGACATCGGTAACTGGGACGTTGCGAGCGTGACAGATATGGACGGCATGTTCTACTCCGCCCATTCTTTCGGCCAAGACCTCAGCGGATGGAACACTGCCGCGTCGTTGTCCAGCACGGACATGTTTGCTGACTCTGGTACGTACTGTTTCAAACCCGACGATTTAACAACCGGCAGCGGACCCCCGTCTGATCGGACTCTATGTGCTCCATTCGAATCTCCGTTCACAGAAAATTCCATACTCAAGGGTCAGATCAACTATTGCTTGAGCTTGGACGCGACCGGGGCGTCGTGCGTCGATAAAAACGGAGTCTCGATACGGGACTGGGACGTAAGCACCGTGGCGGATATGGACGGCATGTTCAAACGTGCTTCCTCTTTCAACCAAGACATTGGTAACTGGAACGTTGCGAGCGTGACAGATATGGACGGCATGTTCTACGACGCTTCCTCTTTCAACCAAGACATCGGTAACTGGAACGTTGCGAAGGTGGAGAATATGTATGGCATGTTCAAACGCGCTTCCTCTTTCAACCAAGACATCGGTAACTGGAACGTTGCGAGCGCGAAGCAGATGGACAGCGTGTTCCACTCCGCCACGTCCTTCAACCGGCCCATCGGTAACTGGAACGTTGCGAGCGTGACAGATATGGACAACATGTTCAAACGCGCTTCCTCTTTCAACCAAGACATCGGTAACTGGAACGTTGCGAGCGCGAAGCAGATGGACAGCGTGTTCCACTCCGCCACGTCCTTCAACCAGCCCATCGGTAACTGGGACGTGAGCAACGTTTATTCGTTCGGGCTCACGTTCAAGGACGCCACATCTTTTAACCAGCCCATCGGTAATTGGGACATGTCCAGCGCCACTTACACGTCTGGCATGTTCGAAGGCGCCACGAGTTTCAATCAACCCATTGGTGACTGGGACGTGAGGAACCTGGAACAATGCGGAGCCATGTTCGAAGGCGCCACGAGTTTCAACCAACCCATCGGTAACTGGAACACCGCGAGCATGACTACAATGATTGCTATGTTCAAAGACGCTACGAGTTTTAACCAACCCATCGGTAACTGGGACGTGAGTAATGTGGAATCGATACCGTTAGTGTTTGCTGGGGCTTCCTCCTTCAACCAAGACATTGGTGATTGGGACGTGCGCAAAGTAAAGTGGATGGCAGGCATGTTCAAGGGTGCCAAGGCGTATGATCACGATGGAATCCTCAAGTGGAACACGGACTATATAACTGAATGGATTCGAACAACCACCAGCGGCTTCGACGATCTCGAGCAATACGTTTCAAACATGTTCATGGATGCCGACGCATGGCTCGCGAGTCATCAACGCGTCGCTTCTGGGGTATTCAACGCAGACCATGGCGACTTAGACTACGATATCGATTACACCTCCTGGAGTGACTATGGTAGCGCAGAACATCGCGATTGGGGCGTACCCGATTCGCAGCACGATTTGTCCACGTTCGGACCTCCGAGTTTTTGGGTTCGAATTTCTTCTCAAAATGCCTCCTCGTCGATCGGTGCATCCGGATCCGACGGTGCATCCGGATCTGACTTCCCAGAGTGGGGCATCGCCCTCGCTGGCGTCGCCCTGGCCATTTCCACCGTCACCTCCATCTTTTTCTTGATTCAAAAGCTCTGCTGCTCGGGACCCAAGTACTACCCGAGTTTGACGTACGCGATGCAACAACAACCGCAACCGCAACGCGTCGTCGTCGTCGCCAATCAAGTGTGAGGGCGAGCCGCTCCACTCTCCCTACCGTTTGACAAAGAGGGGGGAGCGAAACAATCAAACAGCAGCACAAAAAAGATCAAAAGTGCAGAAGAGACGGACAGCGCGTGGAAGGGGTGAACGAGCCCGACGGTCGGGCGGCCTTGTGGCGCTTCACGATGCCCTTTGAGTCTGAAAAGACACCGAAGAGCAAATTTAGGACGATTATTACGTGATTTAATGAAAACACCCGCCGTCGTGAATGTAGTGTATAAAAGGGACTCTTTTAGAAGTACAAAAATCGAGGCAGGCAAGTCGAGCAGGGTTTTACAATCCAACGTCGGGACCGTTGGAGAGACACCGTGACACGAGACGTGACAATCTTCTACTTATTACACACTGGTCTCTTTGTCGCTGCGCACGTCGTTGTTGTCGTCAGCAAGCAATAGCTTGTTCGCAAGTTCGCACACTTCGTTGAGCTGACCACCATTCCACACGTCCTCCACGCTCACAGCGAGCGGTGCGTTCAACATACCAGCCAAAGCGTTACACTTTCCATCAATCCACCTTAACGCCATGGTCTTCGTCTCCTCGTCGAGTGGCCACGCTGATTTCAACGCCTTCGCGACTTCCGCAGGCGTCGCGTTTGCGCCCAAGTGTACAGGAGGAACGTGAAACACGTCCTCAATTTCACTCGCATTCAACACACCGAGTGCGAGCGCTTTGTCCTTGGCGTCGTCCTCGTCGTCCTTGGCGCGGTTGATGGACTCACCGCCTCCATCCATCGCATGTATGGATATCTTGGTGAGATCCCTTACGCGTTCGATGAGTTCAAGCGCCGGTCGCACGCATTCCTGACATCTATCGCGCAACCGCTCAATCTCGTCTTCATGGCGAGCCACCTGTCGCATGAAACGTTGCGCCGTCTGTTTCTCTGTAGATAGCCTAGTCGCCTTGATCTCTTCTCGTAGACGCACGACCTCTGAGGCGTCGCTTTCTTGCACGTTAGGCGTGGCGACGGCGAGAAGCTGCGCCTTCAGCGACGCCACCTGTGCTTTGAGCGATACCACTTCCTGCTCTAATTCGCCGGCCCAGCTGCTTTGCACGCGTTTCGTCAATTCGGCGATTTTCGCCTCGGACGCCTTTGCAAACTCGAGTAGCTTGGCTCGTTCGCGTTCGTGCTCCGTCTTCAGGCGCTCCATCAAATCGCGGTATCGCTTACACCGCTCGACGTGTCGACGTCTCTCGGCATCATCTGGCTTGGTATGCTCCAGCCATTCCATTTCTTTCTGTTTGAGCTCGACGAGCTCAGATTCCATGTTGAGCAAACGCGCCGTCATTACCTCTGCGTACGCCTGCAGCGTCGTCACGTCGTGCTCAAGCATCGCGCTCGCCGCTTCGTACTGCTCGCGCTGCTCGTTGAATTTGAACTCGACCTGTGCTTGTAGATTGACGAGCACTTGTTCATCGAGACCGTCGAGCGAGAATGACGCGGACACGTGCGACGACTGGCGGCGTTTCAGCTCTGACAGCTCTGCACGTAGTTGCTCAACCTCCGCGAGTGCGGCTTCTGTGTCTCTCCGAGCTGCAGCGGCGACGACGGCGGCTACTCGGTTGTCATCGAGCGCATCCCTGACAATGGCTTCAGACGTTGCGATCTCTACTGGAGCCGCATCATTTCGTGGTATCACGAGCTTTTGCTCGCCCTGCAGTGCAGCAGCGCATTCGCGCGTGAGTTCCTCAATTTTGCGATCCTTGGCGTCGAGTGTTTCCTCGTACTTTGCGCACACCTCAGTCATAGACGCTTCCGTTTCGTCAATCTTTGCGACGTATTCAGCTTCGCGGGTTTCTCTCCGAGACAACTCAACCGACGCGTCAGCAATCGTCTTCGCTTGCTCTTCTATAAGAGCGTGCAGGCGTTGTACTTGGTCCTCCACGCGAGGTTGCTCGCACGACATGTTGCGCAAGCGTTCGCGAAGGTTGGAGATTTCAACCTGTGCTTCCTCCATGCCTTGTTTAAGCTCCATGGCACGATCGCGTTCTTCAAAAGCTTTCTTCTGAGCCGTATCGCGAGCGATAGACATTGCTTGAAGAGCCTTTGCCGCAGCCTCTCTAGCGCCGACAATTTCTAGCGCAGTCGCTTCCAACTCATCTATTCTTGCTTGTTGCATCCGGATTCGTTCGTCACGCTGGAATGAGTCGTCATCAGTCTCTGTATCGGCAGAGCCTACCCCACCCCGAATCATTAAGGTGTGCAATAGTTGCGTGCAGCGAGCGTTGGATGATCTAACTCTGTCTTCCATCATTGCCAGCGTCTTGGCGCTCAACGACGCGTATGACTCCTTTGTCGCTTCTAGTACGGCGCAGACGTGATCCAACGCAGTCTTTGTCGAATCAGCTCGATGTTCACTCTTTTGAGCGCTACGCAAGGCGGCTTCAAATGCAACCTCGAACTTTGACGCGCGTGTTTCCATATGAACGATCGTTTTCTGTGCCTCCATGAGCACGCCAACGATACCTGAGTCTCGGTCTGACCCCTTTATCGACAGAGCGTCCAAAACGTCTTGTCTAAACTTTTCAGACGAGGCGAGGAAGCAAGCCGCATCGCTCGAGATGCTTTCGCGTACACTGTCGCTGAGCGCGGCGACGTGTTGCCCAACGAAATCGCCAAAACGCTTGACTTGCATCTCGAGACTGCGCTCGAGTGATTTTGATTTCAGCTCCGCCTCCAACTTTGCGTTATCCGCTTCATGGAGTCGGCACAGCAAGTCCATTTCCGCATCCATGTAGCGAGCGCACGCATCCGATTTCCAGTCAAGCTGATCTAACAGCAAGCTCTCGCGCGACTGGGTCGTTCGCAGCATGTTCTCAAACGCATCCGCCCGTTCAGCTTCTGTTTTACATTCTTGACGCAGCTGGCGAACCTCACTCGCAAGAAGCTCCCGATCGTTTGCTACGGTGGAATGTTCGCGTTGAAGAGCGTACAGCGTCTCGCGCAGAGCGCGCAATTCTGCGAATTTCTCATCAGTCGACAATCGTTCGCTTTCTATAGCCACGACGGTGTCTCGTAGAGCGGTGAGCTCGAGTTCATTGTCTCTGAGAGTGGTAGAGAAGTACTCGCGTTCCCGGGCCAACGTTTCAGACATTGATGAAGCGTTCTCCGTCATCGATTTACTAATCGCGACTTGTTCACGCAAAAGGTTTTCCAAGCGTAATAAATCGCCAACTTGCGTGCTATTGGTCTTTGTCAGCTCTTTCACGGTATTCTTCAATGATGCGACTTTTGCCTTCAATCCGTCGTAACGCGCGGTATCGCGCACTTCCTCTCGGCTCGTACTCGCCGAGATTCGCAGTACGTCGACATCAGCTGTCGAGAAAACGCCCGCCGGCTCGTTGTCGCGCAAGGCGAGAGCAGCCAACGCTTCGTTCAGCGCGACACGTGTCTCCGCTAGACGCGCTCGCAACAGCGGACGCGACAATTCGTCGCCATCAGAATCGTCTGTCTCTTTCTTCTCATCGCCCGCGAGATCTTGCAACTCAGCCTCCAACGCGACTGCGCGCGCGCGCCAACGACGCGCCTCATCATTTGCGACTTGCTGAGTTGTCAGCAACATGCTTTCTCTCTCCGAGTTGAATGCTTCTTCAGAAGCAAGAAACTCTTCTTTCCGGTCCTCTCGACTTGTCAAAAACCGGTCCAGCGCTTCTGTGAGCTTTTTTGCATGTCTTTCACTCGCCAAAGCGAACGATTTTGCCTCTTCATGCGATTTCGTCAATCGCTCAACATGTCCGTCTTGTTCGCGTAGCTGTCGCTTGAGGCTAATCACTTGAGCCCGCTCTTTCTCCAACTCTCGGTCGAAATGAGCTCGCCGGTACCGGTCATGCCCATGTTCGTCTCGAAAAGCGTTGATGTGCGTCGAAGAAAACGGCGGTCGTTGCAACTTGTAAGATGTAGCGTGCGTTTGAAAAGCATTTTCATCGCCATCGCCAACGCCGTCCCATCGTCGCCCGCTCCGCTTCGCATCGGCGAGCTCTGCTCTGAGGGAAGATATGATGACATCCTTCTCTTGCAAAGCCCTGAGTGCACGGGCGGAGGTACTTTCGAGACGAGCGCGTAGATCTTGCTCGTTCAGCGTCGATAATGACGGGACGTTACTCATGCGTGCAACGCGTCGACGGGGAGCAACGGCCGCTCTGCGACCCCTATCTACAAGAAGCGAGATGGACGCTCGAGTGTGGTGCCGTCGTCGCGCGGCAAGCTCTGCGACACCGACGCCCCGCGCGTCTCGAAGTGCCGAAAACGCCTTTTCCTAAACGACGTGCGCAGCGACAAAGAGACCAGTGTGTAATAAGTAGAAGATTGTTGTGTAGCTAAGCACTAAAACGTTTTGAATTACAACAGCAACGGAGCGTGCGCGCCAAACGACTTGAAACGTAACTTGATGATGTCTTGCTCGGGATCAAATTTGTACCTATCGATCCGAGCTTGCGCTTTCCGTCTCGCTTCTTCCCGTTTGGCGCGCTTTTCTGCCCGCAGAGCCTGGCGCTGCTCACGAGCCTCTAACGCAGCCTTTCTCTTCTCGACGGCAGCCTTGATTTCTTCTGGCGTCAAGCGCCGAGCTTTGCCATCTTCATCTGTGACAGTCTTTTTCTTCTTGTACGCCACACTGCCTTTTTTCTTGATCGAGGTGGCCTTTACGGTTTTTTTTGCGGCAGCTTTGCCCATTTTCGCCGTAACCCCGCTCGTGGCATGTTTAACTCCGCTGTACATTCTCGTCAAAAATCCAGCTGCAGGCTCTTCTTCAGAATCTGATTCATCTTGCTGCGCTTGCGTATCGACCAAGAAACCCAACCAAATCAATATTCGCTCGATGAGCGTGTATTCAACAAACTCAGTGTGTACGTCGTCGTCAGAGTCGCTTGATTCGTCAGAGAAAAAGTCAGACCCGTCGTCATCAATCAAAGCATCGGGATCTGAGTCAGATGCGTAATCTTCTGGATACATCTTGCTGTTGATGGCGACGGCATTTTCTTTCTGTGGTTGTTTCTCCTTCGGAGTTTCTGTACTAGTCTTTGGCGATTTTGGAGCCATTGAGCTCGATCTTTCTCCGGCCCGCTTCGCCGTGGTGATATGGTCTGATTCGTGTATCTGAGCGGAGAACTTTGATCCCGTCTTCAAACTCAGTTTTTTTATCAACGTCAAGTCATCTACAGGCGGGTCGTTATCCTGGGTCTGCTCTTCAATGGGTTCAGGAAAGTGCACGACTTTATCTTGCGCGTTGGGCTGCGAATCCTTGGCTGGAACTTCTTTGTTGTCGCTCGCCTCAACCGTGGTTGGAGCCTCTCTTTTAGCGTTCGCTTCCACCTTTGCCTTCTTTCCCTTTGCCTTCACCTTTTCGTCTTTCACTGAAGAGTCCGAGTCAGAGTCCTCGAACGCCCCCGGAAGACTCTCAGGGAGAGGATCGCTCTCATCTTCAGAGGGATCGAGCTCTTTGAAGATTGTGAGGTACTTTGTGCGATACATAAACTTGTTCGTGCCAATCTGAATAACTTGACCTGGAAGAGCATTGTTGGTTGGAATCTCTGGCATCATGAATCCCTCGAGAATGAGTTTCATCCAACTGCCGTCTTGGCGCGCAAGTTCTGCGGCGGCGGCTTCCTCTTCTTTTCTGCGCCGCTCTTCCTCTTGCGCTGCCACTTGCTCGGGATCGAGACCAAGTTTTTTCGCGTTCTTTGATCGCTCAGCGCTTTCTTGCTGCTCGACAGCTTGGTCTATATTGTCAAGAACTCTCTGAAACCAGTTGGACGTCTTCGGCGGCGCTGGCGCTGGAATCTCTTCTTTGGTAATTTGATGATCATTGGCGGCATCCCTCTGCTCGGTCTCATCTTTCGCCTTTTCGTCTTGTGCGGGATGATCTTTTGCGCTCAGAAGGTCTTGTATCAACGTATCGAGATTCGGTCGAGCGTGAACTTTGACGCCATACTTTCCAATCGGTCGAACGACATCGGAACCGCTGAACAGCGTGTACCCTTGGAAACTACCGAGCTGACTCATGTAAGCGGGAACGCCCTGCGCAGTGACCGTGCGTTCGAGAAACGAAAACATCAACTCTCTGCGTTTCATCGCCCATATGTGCCGACGATAAATTTCTTCTGTCAATCGGATTATGTCGCCGTGTGAAGAATTCATCGCGTCGAGATCCATGCCAGTATCTGACGTCGACTCGAAATTGTACATTTGTATGAATCCAACGATGCCGTGTCCTTTGCTGATGCGTTTACAACCTTGCTGTCCCAAAGCAGCCATCTTGAGCACATTCTGCATTTGGAGCTGTGAGTACAAGTGAGGGTCCTCATCAATCCTGAACTCGTCGGAGAAACGTTCAATCTTCGCCAGTCGATAAAACGACTGGCTTCGGTCGTTCGTCACGATGAGATAATTATTCCTCGTTTCAAATATTTGGTAACCGTGAGCCTCTCGCAACTTTGAAAGACGCTCTTTGGACCGCTCAATGTGTGGATTTGGCACGAGTATCGGTGGTCCGCCGCGCCTACTCAAATTCTTTGAAACTTCCGTCAAGTCCCACTCTTCGTCGTACTCGTCGGCGCGTAGCTGGCGAGCTGGATGCGTTGTCTTACGTCGCGCATCTATTTGCATTTGTTTCGCTCGCTGCTTCTCCTCTTTTGCCTTTTCCTCGAGGTACACTAAACGCATTCTTCGCGTCGCCTCTTCAACTTGACTTTCGCTGTGAGAAGTACCAAATACACCCGTTTTCGCCGCAGCGAAAGGCATGTGTACTTGGCAATAAGCAGCATACGTCCTATCTCTCTCTCCATCGCCCAACTTTGTCATCGCGACTTCGTTGCACGTACAGACTGGTAGTGGTGACAAACCATTCGTCTTTGCGTACATGGACGTTCTCGTCAGGATGTCTGCGTGATGCATTTGGCCAAATGATACAGCTTGGGAGTGGGTGACTGCTCGAGAAACCGCATCGTGTAACTCCTCATTCTCAAGCGTACCGCCGTCACCCGTCTGAATCACATATTTTACTTTGGATTGCTGTTCTCGAAGCTTTTCAGTGAGTTGCAAGGCGGCTTTGAGTTCGCCTTTGATGCACCTGTATCGAGCCTTGCTTTTTGGACTCATGGGTGGTGTCAAATCCGCCCCCGTGACGTGTCTATCGTCGTCACTACTAGTGCTTCCATCTTCGTCGCCCTCACCGTCGTCGTCCCCACCGGAACCTGCGCCGTCGCCTTTTTTAACTTTATCGCGCTTCTTTTTCCGCTTTTTAATTCCCAACTCCTCATCCGAGTCAGTCCCAGTGTAGTACTCGATGTCTGACTCGTCGTAGTGTCTGATTTGTTCTTGACGCATCAAAGTTCGTCCAGCTAGAAGATTCGGCCTGGGTTCGCTTTCGCTCCCCGAGCCAGAACTCGTAGCTGAAGACGACGAAGAAGAGGATGAAGACGACGAAGAAGAAGAGGTTGAAGAGGAAGAACGCGTAGAAATTCTGTCGCTCTCGGAAGATTCCGACCAGTGGAGAGCTCCACGCGAGACAGCGTATTTTTCATTCTTCGCCCAGTCCGAAACCGTCACCGCCGCCTTCAAATTTGTCGTATAACTGCTCTCCGAACTCAAATCGCTGTCCAGTCCGTAGCGCCTCGAGTCCGAAGCGGCAGCGCCTCGACGAGGAAACAAACCGTTCCCTGGTTTAAGCTCAGACTGATCGCGCCAACGCTCTTGCACGGCGGCCGCACTCGTGATATCGTTCTCATATTCAAAATCCGAGTCGTCTTCTTGCGCCCCGCGTCTCCAGTTGCGCGTATTCGCCTCGACGTACTGCTTTTTGCGATCGGTCCACAAGTGCTGGTGATGGTGTTGGTGGCGACTTTCAAGAGTCGTTGTCTCCGTCGTCCGAACCCCGTTCGCCGCATCCTTCGTCGTCACCGCGGTTGTCGTTTTCTCTATATTCGTCGTCGTGTCCACTCGACTCACCCCGTCCAGCCCGCTCTCATCCTTTGTCGCCGTCGTCGTCGCCATTCTCGTCGTCCCATCCTTGGCAACGTGTGAGCCGAGCTCTCCTGCGTCCTCCTCCACGCTCGCTGGCGCCATCGAAAGAGGAAGATCGAGGACGAAAGGCCGGCGACGACGACGGAACGATCAAATCCTCGATCCTGTCCGTCGTCGACTGGGGTCGAGCGGTGCGGTTTCGAACACGGCCCAGCAAAGTCCAGCAAAGTCAGTCGGTCCAGCAATCGGCAAATCAATCCAAAAAAAACAGTCAGTCAGTCAGTCAGTCAGTCAGTCAGTCAGTCAGTCGGTCGGTGCCTGCTGCTGTTGAGTGGTGGTGACGCCAGTCGACGACGGTGCGCGACGCCAGTCGACGTTGACGACGAAGACTGGCGCGTGAAGGAAGAGAGACTGGCGCGTCAAGGGTGTTGAGCTGATACGTCCGAGGCGGGTCGTTCAGTCGCGTCGGAACGGGTGAGAGGCGTGGAGGCGTGCCATTTCGCAACACCATTCGCGTTCGCGTTCAGACGGACGACGATAATGTTCAGCCAGAGAGATCCGAGCTGGAGGAGTGTGGTACCGGGAAGAGAAAACGATGAGACCGGACGAACGGCGGACGATGAACCGGATGAGGTGACGCGAGCGTTGGCCCGTCAGGGACTGGGAATGCGCGAAGGCGGATCGAGCGACGACGACGACGCGTACGTCACAGACGTGGAGGAAGACGAGGACGAGGACGACGGAGTTCGAAGGGCGGGCGACGCTAGTGAATCCGATGGTAACGATACAGATGAGTTTGAAGACGCGGAGGAATCTTTAGTGGGGCGAAAGGAGAGAGTGGCATCGGGAGAAGCTGCCATTACTACGAGTTTACTGTCAAACGCCGAAAAACGCTCAATCGTCAACGCGAGCTCTAGGAGAAGTCGAGGAACAATCGCGACGAGCTCGCGCAGAAGTCGACGACACGGCGGTTCAGTGAATAAGGCACAGTCGTCCAAGGAAGCGCTTCGTAGAAAAGCGGAGAGGCGCGCGTACAAACCGGTGACGTTTAATCTTTTGATGCGGTTGTTTGGTTTGTACGTGTCATTCATGGCCATGGTGTTTTTATTCGTCATACTCACTTCAGTCGGGGCGTACATTAATCCAGTGGACGAGATCCTCGAGCTCAATACTCTGGAAAATTTGGTGTGGTTTGTCATATCCTTGGCGAGTTTCGTAGCGATTCCGTCTTGTTTAGCGCACGTCACGGGCTACTTGACATGGCCTCCGGTGTGGATGGAACAGTTCCCCGATCGCGGGAAGATTTTAGAGGAGCTGGGTGGAAAACTCTACTTTAGATTTCACGTCACGCGTGACGCCAAACCCCTCGCGGTGAAGCGTGCCGTCGATGTGGCGGTAGAAATCTTACAGAGAGTGATCCCCTCAACCTTGTGGGAGATTGAGGTTGTGACGATGAAGGAATTGGGCATCTCGACGCCCTCTGTTAGCGAACTTGTCGTTCCCATTGAAATGAACTATCAAGTCTCTGGTAGCGCTGGCTTGTTGAATTTCGCCACGCAGGCGAGCACGGCTACCTGGGGGGATTGGGTTGTACACATGGGACCTGACGCCCTTCTCAACGTGCGAGCTGTGGATGCTGTGTTGGCGCATTGCGCTCGCGAAACCCGCTTGGCGGCGTTGTCAGGACGCGGTGAAACCCACGTGCGGCGCCTCGCACAGGGTGCTGTCCTCCCTGGAATCACGAGAACGTCAAACTCTTTCATAGACGGTGTCGAAAGCGTCTTTCAGTGGATTCCTGCCATGGCTGAGTGCATTCGCGCTGGCGAATCGTACGGGGCGTTGCGCATGATGTATGCGAAGCACTCGCGCGTTGTCGCCCCCATTCCAAACACCTTTTTGGTTGTTCCGAACGAGCTCGAGCTCGCAGTTGGATTTAAAGGTATGGAAGTCCACGATGGTTTCGAACTCACGTCGTTCGCTTTGAGATGTTCAAACAATGGGGTGAAATTCGCTTGGTTGGATGCCGGCGTTCACGTGCCGATCGTCTCAAACATTTGGAAGTTATTCAAAGTTCGCGCGAGAGATCACCATAGCGCTTTGGTTCTCATGCGTGACGACTCAGCCCTAGATCCAACGCATCGCGCTAGTTTAACTTTGGCTTGCGTGAGCACTGGATTCTCTACAATTGCCCCCGTCGTCAGCGCCTTTGCGCCGTGGTGCATTCGGAGAAGCGGCGTCGACATGTTTGCAGTCTCTTGCATAGTTGGTTTCATCACGGCGTGTGTCACATTCAAGTACGCCGTAGGATATTACAAGAGCGCTTCTGTCGCCGACCTCTCAAACGGTGCAGTTTCGGGAACCGTCTACTACAACATTCTCTTCCTGCTCACCATCGTTCTCACGCCAGTGTTTTGCGTTTTCGAATTCATCGCTCTTTGCACGTCAATCTTCTACGACCCAGCCTATTTCGGGGGCGAGACAGAGAAGAGTAGAGGTCCTATCGTTAAGATACTTGAAGATGAAGACGATGATTATGACTGGCTCGAGCGAGGTCAAGCGAGGAATATCGAGAGAGAGGTGCTCTTGCCGGCGAAGGAGGAACAAGAAACTGTCGTGCAATCGAGAGGCGACCCCGGGAAGGCGTCACCGCGAGTTTGGAGACGCGGTGGTCGACAGTAGGATGACGAAACAACAAAGTCATCGACATCATCATCGAAAAGAATAGTTAGATTTAGTCTGGTTCAGTAGCTTGTTTTATTACAGTAAATACATTTCAAGGACACAACAACATCTTCGACGCTCGCGCCGTGCATTTTTTATTGAACACGCTCACAGAGAGACTTGTGAGCTCGGGATACACAGCGTGCTAATAGGTGAGCTTTCGTGTGCTACCTTGTCAGATTTTTTTAGGGCCATCGCTCCGAGCGTCTCGCCTAACGTTTCGACGTGAGAGTCGGCTGTGTGCGCCGTTTGGCTGACAAGCTTGGACGTTTTACAGATGTCATACATGTACTGGCCATACAGCATGAGAGCGGCTTCGTGGCGGCGTCTGCTTCGATCTCCACAAGCGTCTTCGACGACAACTACCCTAAATCCAGCGTTGAATGCACCAAAGACGGAGTGTTGAACGCAGACGGACGTTATCAGTCCGGCGACGACGATAGTCTTCACACCAGCGGCGCGCAGCATTGGCGCCAAGTCTGGGGCATGGATGAAAGCTCCAAACGTATCCTTATCGACAACCGTTTCGCCTTCCAGTGGAGCCGCGAAAGGCTCCGTCTCATTCGGATCAATCTCGTAGGCGCGACGACCTGGATTCAGACGTTCAAAATTCTCAAGCCATGGACATTTTTCGTAGGTGTACGATGCCCTCACATGGACGATTTTCGATCCCGCGTTTCGGGCGCACTCGAGAACACGCTTCACGTTTGACTCAAATTCAGGGAACGCTTCCATTATTTCGGGTGCCTTGGACCAGTACACCGGCTGTATATCGATCAGCATCAGCGCCACGTCCTCGCCAAAGGCGAGCGGATCGGGCGCGACGGAGAGCGCGCTCAAGTCTCCTTCCGAAGCGGCGACGCGCATGCCCGATCGAACTCCTCTGGGATTCTCACGGACGTAGGCGGAAATCGGCTCGGTTCTACCGAGCGGAGACGGCTCGTAGATCGCTCGGCGCAGCATGACAGGTTCGTCCTCGTCGTCCACGTCCACGTCGAAATCTTTCGTCTCGACGGAGCGCGAGAAGAGCTCTAATCGATTCAGCTCGGCAGCCGACATGCACCGCTGCGCGGGCCATCGCTGAAACACTTCTCTTCGAGAGAGCAGTTCTAGTCTATTCTTTTCAGGCGACGAGTGCCGCGGTGGAAGCTCCTGCGCGCTCTGCTCCTCATCGCTCGGCAAGGGCACGAGTTCGTTGTGAACCGTCGCGGCACGCTTGATTTCGGCATGACGTCGCATTTCCGCGCGCAAAAGCGCGGTGTCGCGCTTCTCTTCGCTCAGGAGCGCCGACAACATCGCGAGTAATTTAAACGACTCGGAGGATGCGTTTCGTTCTCTCCCGTCGGCGGAGACGGAGACGTCGACGCGCGCGTGCCCGACTGACGCTTCGCGCGGACACGCTGGCAACCAACCATCGCTTCGTGTGTCGACCGCGAAACGTCGCGAAATGCACTAGTGTTCTATTTCTCGAATCATGAACGGTCGGGTTAGGGTTTAGAGTGGGCACACCCGGGACCCCATCGTCATCGCGATCGCGTCCGTTCGTTTCGTTTCGTTTCGTTTCGTTTCGTTTCGTTTCGTTTCGCGTCAGAGGAATTTGAAAACGAGGAAACGGTGTCGTCGTTCGTTCGTTCGTTCGTTCGCTCGTTCGCGCGTGCACCGTGAAACTTCGTCGGGCGCCGACGAACGAGCGGACGAACGAGGAGAGGATGGGGAACGATGAGCGTTTTAGACGAACGCTGGGCGGTGAACGACGCGGATGCGCGTCGACGTCGACGGCGAGACCGACGACGAGACCGACGTGGATTAGCGACGTCAATGCGGACGAGCGGCGACGCGAGTACGCGTTGACGCCCGAAGAGTACGAGGCGAAGAGGGCGAGCAGGGTGTCGAAACACTTGGAAGAAGTTCGCTTGGAAAAGTATGCGCAGTTTGAAGACGAATTGAACCTTTCAGAGACGGTGTACGGTGGCTACGAAGAAGGTGAAGATGAGGAGGAGGAAGACGAAGACGCGTCGGAGCGGGCAGAGCCGCTCGACCTCGATATGGCGTTGTTTTGGGCGAGACGACGAGCTGATGCCGCGCGAGCGAGCGCTCACAGAGGACAGACCGCATTGGCTGGAGCGCGGCATCGACTGAGCGCCAAGTCTCAAGTGCGAGAAGTTGACGAGCTCAAGCGAGTCGTGTGCGAGGAGCGCCAACAAAGAGAAGCTTGCGAACGCGCGTTGGAGAAGAAGCAAAAGGAGATTGAGCGTTTGAGGTCACAATTAGCGAAATATAAGCTTCAGAGTGATGAAGCATCCAATCGTGATTTCAACTCCGGTGAAGATTACGTTCTAGTGCGAAGAGGTGGCAAATCGCGCGCGATGAAGATTTACGAAGACGAACTACCCTTGTATTCGCAGCTGCGCGAGCGCCGAGCGACGTGGTTGAGAGATTTGTCGAACTGATATTTCTCCCAATTACAACATAATATATCCTTGTAAAGTATGTAATAGACGCGCAATCGGATAGGTTGCATCAAGCGTATATGTAGTCAACAGATATCATAAGAAGCAAGTTTCCTCACTTTTGTTGCGAAGCGTTCGCTGAACGCTGACTTAATATTTCAGAGTCAATCGAATCTCGGACGATGAACCTCCAGATTCGTACCTCGCGCTGTTGGCCGTAGCGGCGAATACGACCAATAGCTTGAGTTTCGCTGGCAATGTACTCTTGAGCGGTGTTTGTGAGCAACGGGTGAACAAAGATGGCGTGGTTCGCCGTCGTCAAGTTGGCCCCGGAAGCGCTTTCGTCACGACTGAGAAGCAAGAGTACTCTTGCGTCATTCTGCTTCAAGTCTTCCTTTTGGAACTCATCGAGCGCAGCGGTTTGTTGGTGTACAGAGCCCTTGAGTTTGAGCGTCTTGATGCCAGCCTCGTTCAGCGCTGAACTGACTTGCTGCATCAAATCAGTAAACTGAACAAAGACCAACACGCGCTCATCCTCTGGGATGGACTTGATATGCGCAACCAGGTCGATAATTTTCGAACCATGGACACCAACGCCACCGTCAGTCTTACCGTTGTTCTTGCCCTTGCTGGCACCTTCGGTACCGAGCGAGTCAGCGGTGACAACAGAGCTATCGCGCGTCGCGCAGTCACAGCCTTCAACACCACACTCTTGGTTCTCGGCGTTTGTCTTCAGGCATTCGAGGCAACCGACGTGACCGCACGTGGATAACACACCAGAAAGCGATTTAGCGCTCACAGCCTTCGCCGCCTTCTTCGACTGGACGCACACTTGGCATGTGATAGAATCAGAAAGCTTGGCTTGCTGCAAGTCACGAACGGACTGGAAGAAGCGGAGAGAACGCACGCGTCCGACGAGCTCTTTTTGCAATTTACGAAGACCGTGAGTGTGCTCACGCAATTCCCAAAGCTTGTCCTCGTACGAAGCGTTCTTTTGCTTCTTCGAGACGTTAGATTTGGTCGTCACAGAACTCGGTGTTTCCGGCGCAGCTTGAAGGACCTTCCAGTTAACCTTGGTCAAGTCTTCCTCGCGGCGATCCCCATCGTCGTAAAACATCAGCGCTTTTTGCTTCCACTGTCCACTGTATCCGCGCACTTCGCCTTCGAACCACTTGTTTTCTTCAGGCCAAAGTACACTGACACGGCTGCCAACGGGAGGACGAGTCTGCAAGAGATGAGCAGTCTGTTGCGCCTTTTCATCGGTCTGTTCCTTGAGCACCGCGCGCAGGAGATCGGTAGCCGTGGGATCACCAATACCTTCGCCTTGAACGCCTTCCTCCCAGCGAACGAAAGAGTTGACCTTCTTCTCTTCGTCATCGAAACCATCCATACTGGCAACTTGAGCGTACATGGCGCGTGCCTTGAGAACCGCCTCACCAAACTCGACAAGGCAAGCGTCTTGTTGGCTCTTGCGGACGTTGACAATGTCCTGGCACGTACGCAAAGCCGTGCCAGATTCATCGTCAAGCTCGAAATGAGCCACGCGCTTCAAAAGTGCCTCTTCCGCGGTGGACGATCCGCTCAGAACAGCAGCCAATCGGGCGTCACGATCGCCTTCAGAGCCACCTCTCTTCTTCTTCTTTGCCTTCATGTCCATCGACTGCAAGTAGTGATCGAGTTCGAGGTAGATGGCACGCTCAGCCGGACGCAAGTTGACATCGACAACATCTTCCTTGAACTTGATTTCGTCAATCTCAGCGATGTTTTGACGCATGTACCTGTTCAAGAATTGCTGAGCAACTTCCCAGCGACGTTTGTGCCATTGTTGCGTTGGCTTCTCCTTGAAGAACTGGAAAGTTTCAACCTTTGTGATTTCCGCCTTGCTGTAGCGCGGGACCTCATCGCTTCCCAAGTTGATACCGAGCAACGCGGCAGTTCCCTTGATGTCAGCAAATTCTCCAACCGGCGGAGTACCCGAAAGACACCAACGCGATTCAGATTGCAGACCGAGCACCACAGCCTTGTCAGACGGCTTCAAGTAGGTGAACTCATCGACAATGACACGACGCCAGTGGAAAAGTTCAACCGGAACCGACTTGATGTCGCGCCAATCGTACTCAACCTGTGCGCTTTCCAAACCCCAGTGATCTTTGTTGCCGTCGGCATCAACTTCAACGCTGCTCGTGCGCTTGATCACTCGCTTGCGTTTCGGCGTCGCTTTCTGAGCAAAATCCTCACTGTCACTCTCGTCTGATTCGTCCCAATCTGAAATTTCATCATCTGTTTCAAACTCATCCTCGACGTACGACTTGCGTGGAGTATTACGAGCAGAGGTACGGATGGGAGACTTGATTGGCGTCTTCTTGGTCGGCGTCTTCTTGGTCGGCGTCTTCTTGGTCGGCGTCTTCTTGGTCGGCGTCTTCTTGGTCGGTGTCTTCTTGGTCGGTGTCTTCTTCGGCTTGCTGGGAGTCGACGGCAAGCTCGAATGAGGGACGTTGAGCGGACGTGAGGCATTCTCCTTGTCTGTCGTCTCTTGCTTTTCGTTATGCATCGCTTCGATGTACTCAAAGCCTTCACCTCCAGCCTTGACGGTAGCCTCGATGAGCTTGGCACCCTTGAGACGTTTCGGAGCAGCGGCGACTGCCACATCCGTCAAAGACGAGACGCCGTGACGCACATGCTTCGCAACCTCGCGAATGCCTTGATTCTTGTCAGTCAAGCGCATCACTTGATCCTCCAAAGCTGTGATGGTATCTCTGTACACACTCGAGAAATGACGTGCTTGGTTGGTCGACTTCGGATCGGGCAAAGATGGTCGGCCGGCAAGCTGTGCGAGGCGTTCAAAATACAAGGATGAACGGAACAGAGTAGTGGCGACGATGACAACATCGGCTTCCATGACGTCTCGCGCAGTCAACGAGTTCAAGTCAGACATGGTCTTGAGAACGACAGTGTTCAGAGAGCCGCGCGCACTGAATTTCTCAACCTCCCGCGGCCACTGGCGAAGCAGCTGAGACGGAGCAATTACAAGAGTTGCCTTTGTCGGAATCGCTTTGACAGGGGCCTCCACCTTGGCTTGATTTGGCGTGGGGAACTTGAGCTGGTTCGCCAAGATGACGCCGATCGAGATGGCGGTTTTCCCATAGCCAACTTGATCAGCGACAATGCCACCACGCACAACTTTTGAGACTTGCGCCATACCATCCATGCGAAGGCCAAGAGCTGGGAGGACGTTTTCACAAACCTCTTCTTCAAGGAATGGTTCTTCACACATTTCTTGTTGAATCATCCAGCCGAGCGAACGCAGCTGCTCAGGACGCAGCGGATACTTCTTGCTCCAGTTGGGCGGTTGCGACACCATCTTGTCATGTCTGTTACTCTTGAGCTCAAACTCGCCAAAGTTATCCATGGGACGATCATCATGACGCACAATTCTCCAGGACATTTTAGGTTCAGTCGACTTGATACCGCGGACGCTAGACGGAGCAACCAGCGCTAGCGCGCGGTGAACGAGCGTGGCGGGGTTCGCCGCAATCATCAAGTTGCCGACGAGCTTCTCACGCGTCCATTGGACGACGAATGGTGCCGGACGGCACTTGAGCGCTTGTTCGTACTGGGCAGCTTGCTGAGGATCTTCCCGAGCTTGAACCTTTTGCGAGCCGACTTGTCGGCTCCATTGTAGCGACGGAGGCGCGGGAGCGCAGCGCGGGCAAGAGTAGTCGGAGCAAACTGCCTTGTGATCACTAAGCTCGTTCCACTTCTCCACAACCTTCGGAAGCTCCATGCGAGAAGTAAACCACTCAAGGCGCTGGAAAGTCGCGTGGCTCTTATCCAGACGCAGAGTCGTGTATTCATCCTTGGGCCAGAATTCAGCGTCAACCTCGGCAATCGGAACAGAACAGCGCATGATGGCGACAGCCTTCGAGCATGCGTCGTCTCCTTGCGTCGGGACCGAGTTGACCGGCGGCGTAAGAACGACAGCACCATCAGCGACAGCTGGCATGAGAACAACCTTCGGCGACAAAGACGTCCAAGTGCCAAACGTCTTCACAAAGAGTTCGTGAATTTCCTCTTCATCCGGACGGAAGAAGGGATCGACGTGAGCGGTCTCCATGCGATCTTCACCGTACATCAAGCGGCGGTGGTTGTCTGCGAAAACAAAGTAATCGCAGTCGCCTCGCTGGTTTCGTCTCGGGTCCATGAAGAAGTACATTTCTCGACCATCCTTCGCCGGCCCGCCGACTCGCTTGTGCAGCGAGCTTTGGGCGGCGTCGCACTTGTCGTGCAGCTGATACGTACCGCTGATGTCACGATCGAGCTTCTTGGCGTCTTCCTTCGAGATTTTGACTTCATACTGACTCCAACGCTTGAGTGCCCAAGGCTTGGCGCCCACACTCGGCGCTTGCATGCCGAGCTTGACCTGCCACGAATCTTCAAGAGTCCCCGAACCGCGGATAGTGACGGGCACAGCTTGAGTCTCCGGATGGAAAACTTCCCAAACGCCGTCCAACGCGCTCTTTCCAGATGAATCGAGGCGCATTCTCATTAAGGGTCGCAGGAACATGTCGTGCGGCTTACCCTTCTTGATGGATGGATCGACGAAAATTAACCATTCGGCGGCGTTCGGCGCGATTCGCAACTCCAGACGGACTTGATCCTCCGAAGAGCACGAATAGAACACTCTCCACACATTCGTTCGCTTCATACCTCGGAACAAGAAGTCTGCTTCGCCAACAGTCTTCAACGCTTGCTGCCAGTCGTCCCAGACAGCTGGAAGAACATCGATGGGCTTGTCAAACTTGACTGTCTTCATGTCAATTTTCATGTGCATCGGGAGGGAATTCTTCAGTTCTTCCTTGAAATCTTCCGGCAAAATGCGCTTGACGGCGTGCTTGGCGTAGTTATGTTCCGGACGACCGCAACACTTGATGCAGCAAGTGTGGTAGCAGTCACCGCACATGACCAAAGCGTCGTTTGCCACGGTGCCAGTTTCGCCCTCGCAAACGCACAAGCGCGCGGAGCGGTTCGCCTTGTCAAGCAAATGCTTCATCGCCATGGGCTTCATGCCAAGATCCAAAGGACGCTTCACAAGCTTCTCTTGTCCGACAACGTTTGCCTTTTGAGCAGCAGCGGCTTGGACAACGGTGAGAGTACCCTTGACAGTTTGCGTGCTCGCAGACGAGTCCTCAAGCTTCAAGGCACGACGAACCGTCTTGTGCTTCTTCGCGACGAGGTTGTCCGTCATCAACGTCAACGCCGCGAGCATGCAAGCGCCAACGACTGTCGTCGTCATCGCGTTACCCGCAAGATCGCTCATCTGATTTTCAGTTTCGCGCGTCAGGAGCAAGTCGTCAACGGGGATTCCCTGCAGACTGAGTGCTTCGATGCCAACCAGCGGACCACCTCTGTTGGTGACGAACGGCACCATAGACGGTGTCAAGCATGGGCAAATACCAGGCGCGACAGAGCCAGTGGTGCGATCCACGTTTTGCGAGAGGTTCCAAACGAGCGTCTTGTGCATAGAGTCAATGTCCAACTGAGCCAATCTCAAGTAATCAATGTCCATCAAGTCGAGCACTCGGTCAGTCTGCGCCTTGCCCCAGTCATTCCACGCATAGTCTGGCATCGTGCAGCCACCATCCCAGTGCGTGAACGGGCGTCGCTGACCCAAGCCCTCATCCAATCGGGCGCGCTGATGGCGCGATTCGCATCGACCCCAGTCAGTGTTCGCTCGAGTGGAATCTTCACCCGGACGCGCCAACATGCGTCGACCCTCGTGGACGCGATGATCATCCGAGTCGAAGAGGAAGGCTTCAAGCGTCGCACTCGCTGGTCGCTCGAGAGCTTTGACGTTCGCCTTCCACTGCTCGACGAGCGTAGCATCATCAGCCTTGCAAGCAAACAAGTAGACTCTCGTTCGAGTGTGCGGAATGTAGAAACGCTTTGTATCGACTCTCATAAACTGCGCGTGGTAACCCTCATCATTGAATCGCTTCGCAACTTGGTCCCAAGGCGCGTTGCACACGTTCTCCAAGATGACGATCGGCGGCTGGCTCTTTCTGATCCAGTTCATCATCCCTCTGAACGTTTGCCCGGATTCACCTTGCGCGTCCAATCCCTTGCGTTCGTTGTTCAAGTTGGAGTAATCAACGCACGAAGTACCCGCCACCAACATGTCGACGTCGTGGGGCACATCAATCTTGGCGCCGTAAGCTGTGGTCGCTTGATCACCACCCAATTCACGAATGTCTCGGAAGAGGATGGGCGGCGCAAAGTTTCTCTCAATGTACGCTTGCTTGAACGGTTCGATTTCGCAAGAGAACACGTGGTCGACCGGCAACCGAGTGCCATAGAGCTTCTCGGTGGCGTCACCAATCTTGTCGAGCGCGAGAAGCGGCGACTCGGTGCCGGAGCACATCGTCGCGACGCGAATCGGTCTCTTCATGGCTGTCAAGAAGGTTTCCATACCGGGAACGCGAGATACGAGATCGACAAACATCTCACCAATTTCCCCGATAACCGGCAAGTCCTCAGCGAGTTGGACTCTCGAAGACGTATTACTGTCGCCACTGATGTCACTCGCCGTGTCAGACTCGCGCTTCAACTTTCGCGGAGTGCCCTTGCCCGGAGATCTGTAAGTAAGTTGGCGCGAAGCGGCGTCGCGGTCTTTCGTCAGTTTCTTCTTCGAGATCTACTAATCTTGTTCCTCGCCCTCGGCGTCGTCGATGATCTCTCGTCGCGCGCGGTTCGTGGGCGTCGGACTATTTCGAGTTGAGACAAAAATACGCACCTTCTGCTGGTCGGCGTCGTGGGCGCAGAGCGCACGCGAGCTCGATAAGTCTTGCGCGGCGTCGACGCCTTTGAGCCGGTGCCCGTCGGCGCCCGATCGTAATCTTCGTCACCATCGAACGCTTCATCCATCTCCGTATCTGTATCCTCCGTCTTAACCGCCATCTTCTTCATCCGTTCCACCGCTCCCGAAGCCGCGGCGCGTCTCGGCGTTCCGCGTCCTCCAACCGGCGAGCACGGCGTCGAGCCCGCGACGTCTCTCGGCTTCTTCAGCGGCGTCCGCTTCACCGGCGTCGACTTGGCGCTCCTCTTCCCCCCGTTTCCGTTCGTCTTGCCCGCCATCTCGACGATTCGAATTCAACCGCGCGCGCCTTCGTTCGCCACACCCGCTCGTTCCCGATCGTCCCCGGATCTCGTCGTCGCCGTCGCCGCGATCTCCCTCCTCTTCGTTCCGTCGTTTTGCCGACACCAACGAATCGTCAACGTTCCCCCGCGATCGATCTCGATTCGGTGCCGTCGAGCGTCTCTTCGTACAACGTCCGTCCGTCCGTCCGTCCGTCTCCGATCGTGTGAAAAACAAACCGAACCGGCGCGCGTCGTCGTCGTCGTCGTCGTCGTCGTCGACCGCGTCGTCGACGAGTGTCGGCACGAACGTCCCGCATCCGTCGCGCATCTTCTTCGAAACCATCTTTCATTCATCCATTCATCATCATCTTGTATCTCGTCGTCGTCTTTTTCCGAAACGTCACCCCGCTCGTGGTCTATTCAATTCCGCCGTTCCCGACTCGTCGTTCGAGATACACACATACACACGCACGGATGATAACCATAACTAACCAAGTACTGTGTAGGGATTCGATCCGTCGACGCGATCGCGCGCGAAAATTCAATCGGGACGAACGAAGGAAGGAACGAAGAAAAAAAAGGCGGGAAAAAAAATCGACGCACGCGAATGGTGAACGCGATGAAAGAAGAAAGACCGAGACGCGCGACTTTTTTTATTCGGGTGGTTTTGTACGCGGGGCGCGGGGCGCGAAAGTCCCCGACGCGCGACGGGTCGTTTCGTTTTCAGACGCGGCGCGACGACGACGACGAAGAGGCGAAGAGGCGACGCGGACGCTCGGGATGGAGAACGCCCTCGGAC
>Ga0255770_10001245_pt1 | contig 23608 bp, 18 predicted proteins | sample 071ome_22_FD_179968 | JGI IMG/M metagenome (GOLD analysis project Ga0255770, IMG submission 179968) | Coastal salt marsh microbial communities from the Groves Creek Marsh, Skidaway Island, Georgia - 071404AT metaG (version 2) | ecosystem: Environmental > Aquatic > Marine > Intertidal zone >...
AACTGGAACCATTTGCATTACTTTTTTTCTGGTCTTTATTCTCAGACTGAGCTATCTGATCTTTCACATACTTTTCTATTTGTCTGACATTCATTCCTTGAACAATAACATCTGAACTGATTCGCTTTTGGAGTCCAGTGTCCTTGATTGCCAATAATGCTCTGGCCCCACCTGGAGCTAATAGTCCTGATTGTAGGTATTCTTGCAAATAATCTGGTAGATTGAGTAATCGTAAACTGTTTGTCACATGAGATCGACTCTTTCCCACAGACGCTGCTATTTGATCATGGGTGAAATGAAACTGACTACTTAACTGTTTATAGGATAGAGCTTCATCAACGGGATTCAAATCTTCCCGTTGTAGATTCTCAATCAGAGCGTTCACCAACATTTCCTGGTCACTTAGCTCTCTGACTAGTGCTTGAATAGTCTCCTTGTTCAAAGACTGACAGGCTCTGAACCTGCGTTCACCATGGACAAGTTGATATTGGTCATTTACCTGTCGAACAACTACTGGTTGTAACAAGCCGTTAGCTGAAATACTGGAAGCTAGTTCTTGAATAGACTCGTTGGAAAAGGTCCGTCTTGGCTGAAATGGATTAGCAATGATAGAAGTGATTGGTATCGACTGAATCGAATCCTCACCTTTGGCTTGATTCTTTTGCGCACCGGATAGTAACGCGCCTAATCCTCGACCTAACGCTTTTCGGTTTCCAGACAATCCAGACACTCCTTGGTAAATGCACTGTAATTTAAGGAACCAGTACACTTTGGATCATATAATAGTACAGGAACACCGTGACTTGGTGCCTCTGATAATTTCACATTTCTTGATATCACAGTTTCAAAGACATGTTGGGGAAAGTGCTCTTTCACTTCATCAATAATCTGCGTTGTCAGATTGGTTCGATGATCAGCCATAGTGAGAAGGATTCCCAAAATCTGAACAGATGGATTCAATTCGTCCTGAATTATATTAACAGTGTTTAACAACTGAGTCAGTCCCTCAAGTGCGAAATATTCGCATTGTAAAGGGATTAAAATGTGGCTACTGGCCGTTAGTGAATTGATTGTTAGCAATCCAAGTGATGGCGGGCAATCAATGACAATATACTCATAATCATCAAGAATACTATCCAGGGACTTCTTAAGTTTAGTCTCTCTGGAGAGTTCGTTGACCAATTCGATTTCTGCCCCCGCTAATTGAATAGAGGCAGGAAGAACATCGAGATTATCCAGGACGTTTTTTTGAAGTACCTCTTCAATTTCAGCTTCTCCGATTAAGACGTTATAAATACATTGTCGAAAGGATGACTTTTCAACACCTAAACCACTGGAAGCATTTCCTTGAGGGTCAAGATCAATGGCGAGAACCTTTTTTGAGTGTTCTTTCGCCAGAAAGCTGGAGAGACTAACCATAGTAGTTGTCTTACCTACGCCACCCTTTTGATTTACGACTGAAATAATTTTTGTCATGAGATTGCCAAACTGTTTAGCATTCGTTGATTAGCCCAAGTTTATATCACGCCTGTTCCCATTTATCTACCAGAACCTAAGATTCTATCCCTTCGAATCCTAATTCTTGGGTTTTGTAATAGAAGACCGTTTAGCGAAGGCAGATCAGAAGGGGTATCGGCTTCTTCCCATAGTCCCAGCAGGTATTCACTTTCTCCTGTAAGGAACTGGAGTAACTGATAGTTGTATAACTGTTTCAATCTTCTGGATGAAGACTGTCTGGGAACCAGTTCAATTGTGGAGATGCTCAAAGGAAATCGAAAATCCTCTTCAATTTGATGATTTCTATCAGCTTGTTCATAAGGATTAGTAGCTACACATAGAGCATCGAAAAACCAAAAACTGGCAGAACTGCGAAACTCAAACTTTGATCTTGCTCCGTTAAGACAAAGTAAGTGGTAAAACTGTTTTTGTTGCTGCACTACATCCAAAGAGAGCATTGAGAACGGAACCCAAAGAGTTTTCGTGAATGGATCATGCCAGGCCTCTTTTGTTCCGGTAAAAAACTGCATTAATGCACGATTACCTATTCTCAATTGCCTGGGTAGTGCTTTGTAAGATTGTATTAGCACTCTGCGGATCTGTTTTTCATCTTCCTTGGATAGTAATCTGTGTGACAAGATGCGAAAGGGACCAAGACGTTTCCATGAACTTTGAAAATTAGACCTGATACCAAATGGAAGATCTTCAACGATTCTGGATCTGATTTCTTCGTCCTCTATTCTTGCATAGACTTCAAGTAAGTATCTTTCCCATCTTTTAACCTGACTCATTTGCCTCCACAACTTGAAGGGAAAAGAGTTCATGTCTTTGTAAAAGAAATGGTGAATCTGGTAAGAGTGGGTTTCGTCTGTATTTTGTGAGATGGAATCAGGATCAAAAAAGGAAACAAGGAGTTTGAGTTCTTTGTCGAAATTGTCCTGATAGGCTATGTCACTCAAATACTCGGGGTCAGAGAGAGAGCGTAACAGTTCCAGATGGGGCGAGAAATATGTGCCAACGCACAGATCCAGAAAACCGGAAGTTTGTACTCTAAGAACCTTCTCTAATCCTTTGATGTAGCAGCTCATCCCAAAGGGATCGGCTTTAAGATCGTCACTGGGAGGTAATCTTCCGTCCTTACTGCTTTGAATATTTGCCCTCAATAAACTGGAATGCTTCTTAATCCAGGGATTTTGCGTAGCAAGAATCTGTGCATCTTTGGTATGAAATGCATCCAGATATCGATGGTATTCAATGAACTCTTCGAGGAAGTCGAGTTCTAACAAACTTTCCGGTAAATCCTCTTCCCATGAATCAGGGCTTTCTTCTGCTGCAAATAAAAGTGCTTGTCCCTGTTTGCCTTCATCTAGAAAGTACTGAATGATTTGATTATAGTAAGTTCTCTCTTGAGTTTGTCTGTACAAGAACACAGCAGCGTCGAAACGATCATATTCAGTGCTTGCTTCTTTTGAGAGTTTCTTCACAAAACCAAGACTGTTTTGTGTATAAACTTCCTTCACTCCCAACCCTGCCAGAACATTTGGCAAAGCTTGAATTTCCAAAGTGAAAAGGGCTAGCAAGGAGATCAGAAGAAGTCTCATAGATTCCTTTTGATATGAGATGCCAGCAAAGCTAAATCACTTTGACGAATACCTGAAATAAGGCTTGCCTGTGCCAGGTTTACAGGACGAACTTCAAGCAGCTTTTGTCGACCCTCGTTACTAAGAGCAATCAAATCGTGATAATTGATCGAATCTGGTATGGAAACAGAAGACAAAGTTTCTCTTTGTTTCAATATAGCCATTTGCTTTTCTATATATCCGGCATACTTAATTTCTACTTCGGCTTCCTTCACCGCTTCCAAGGGTTTATCGTGAACAAGGTTTCTGAATTCATCACAGTATTGAATCAATTCTTCAAATCGAATCTCAGGTCTTCTCAAAAGTTCTTTCAATGAACGCTTACCGCTAAAACCCGCAGTATTCAGTTTCTCAATTACTGGATGGTCTTCGTGGATTCGATAAGCCTCAAGAAAATGCTGGATAGACTCAATATCCTCTCGTTTACTATTCATGATGTCCATTCGATTTGAGCAGGCCAAACCGGCCTCATGAGCTATTGATGTTAATCGAAAGTCAGCATTGTTATGTCGTATAAAAGTTCTGTGTTCCACCAAAGAAGAGAACATACGATAAGGTTCCTTTGTGCCTTTGGTCACCAGATCATGAATCAGAACTCCTATGTATGAATTCTCTCGATTTACGTTCACGGGAGACTTACCCTGTAATTTCAAAGCTGCATTCATTCCAGCGATGATTCCTTGAGCTCCAGCTTCTTCATAACCAGAGGTTCCATTCACCTGACCAGCAAAGAAGAGACCCTCCAATACCTTACTTTCCAGACTCAGATGCAACTGGATTGGATTAAAGAAGTCGTATTCGACTGCATATCCAGGTCTAAGCGTTTGCGCCTTATCCATGCCAGGCAAAGTATGAATCAATTGTATCTGAACCTCATGAGGCAATGAGGTAGAAAATCCCTGCAAATAGATTTCATGATTGAATCGAGATTCAGGTTCGAGATACAGGAGATGGGATTTCTTGTCAGGAAACTTCTTGTATTTATCTTCAATGCTAGGGCAGTAACGAGGACCAATACCTTCAATCTGTCCCGAGTAAAGTGGGCTCAAATGAAGTGAGGACAACATCAATTCACGAGTCTGTTCCGTGGTATGACAGATGAAGCATGGGATCTGCTCATCTACCAGGGGGTCCTTCGTCATGAATGAAAAGGTGGGCATTGGATTGTCACCATGTTCCATTTCCAGGCTTTTCAAATCGATTGAACTATCAAGTATTCTTGGAGGAGTTCCCGTCTTGAGCCGACCACTTTCAATTCCGTAAGAAGAGATACTTGTACTGAGGTGATGAGCAGGCGGCTCTCCAATTCTTCCTGCCTTGATTTGAGTTTGTCCAATGTGGCAGACACCGTTAAGAAATGTTCCAGTCGTAACAATCACAGCTTTGGAATGAAAGATCTGATTCGAAAGGGTTTTTACTCCGATTACTCTCTGGTTTTCTTCCAGGATTTCACTAACTACGCCCTGCAGTAGATGGAGATTTTCTTCGCTTTCCAACACAGATTTCATTTTTGCTTGATATAGAACTTTATCTGCCTGAGCACGATAAGCCTGGATGGCTGGACCCTTTTTCTTATTCAGGACACGAATCTGTAAAAGTGTTTGATCGATGGTTTTAGCCATCTGACCACCTAAAGCGTCAATCTCTCTGACAAGGTGTCCCTTGGCACTACCACCAATGGAGGGGTTGCATGGCATCAAGGCTACATTGTCTAAATTGATAGTAATCATAAGGGTTTGCATACCCATACGAGCACAAGCCAGTCCTGCCTCAACTCCTGCATGGCCAGCTCCAATAACGATGATGTCAAAGTGATGTTTGTTCACAAGAACCATCCTTCACTTTGTGAATAAGCAGAGCCAACTCGGAAGAGTGAATCTCTTTCACCTTGGAAATCTGACCAACTGACATTGCTTGTAGTTCATCAAGGCGCTCAACGATAGATGGTCGCAGACCCTGAACTGTTGAGTAGTCGAAATTTGGTGGAATGAGAAGCTGATCCAGTTCACGAACAAATTGAACTCTTCTATCGAGCTTTTTCAAAAAACTGGAATACTTGATTTCAATTTCGATTTTTTGAATCAACTCAGCGTCTTCAATACAGGGATAGCCAAAAAGCTTCAAATCTTGATATTGAACCTCCGGACGGATAAGAAGTTCAGCAATTGCACACTTATTTGATATCTTTTGAGTCTTTAAACTCTCAAGCATTTCAAGATTTCTCTTATTGGGAGAAACAGAAAAACTTTGCAAGTTGTTCACTTCCTCCTGAACCTTCTCCCATTTGGCTTTTTCGCTTTGATACCTTTCCTGTGAGATCAATCCCAGTTCGTAACCAATCGGAGTCAGTCTCTCTTCGGCGTTATCATTCCTAAGTATCAACCGAAATTCGGAAGAGGAAGTAGTGATACGTAATGGCTCCTCACGATCATTCGTTACCAATTCATCCATCATGACACCGATATAACTCTTGGTGGTATCTAGAAAAAAAGGCTTCATACCTTTTGCTTTCCTGTGAGCATTAACTCCGGCAATAAATCCCTGAGAAGCAGCTTCTTCGTATCCACTGGTTCCATTGATTTGTCCACAGGTAAATAAACCTCGAATTTTCTTGTGTTCGCAAGTTTTGAGTAGCTGAGTAGCTCTGACTGCGTCGTATTCGATAGCATAGCCATAACGCACGATTTTTGCGTTCTCCAAACCCTTCACAGAGTGTACAATTTGATCCTGAACCTCTGGAGGCATCGAGGTCGTCAGACCTTGTAAATACCACTCATCATAGAAGTTGGACTCAGGTTCCAGAAAGATCTGATGGATGTCCTTGTCTGGAAAGTTCAAAACTTTGCGATCAATCGATGGGCAATGTTTTGGTCCCTTATTGGTAATGTTTCCAATCTTTAGTGGAGACTTCTCAATCTGGTTCTGAATAAGGGAAATTGTTTCACTGTTGGTGAAAGTCAAAAAACAGGAACGCTGCTTCTCCTGAATCTTCTGACCGGTAAAAGTCTTGATGTGATCATGACCGGGGAGTTCTTTAAGTCCGTCGAAGTTGATACTGTGCCCGGCAATTCTTGGTGGAGTAGCGGTCTGTAAACGATGAACTTTGATACCCAGGTTAATTAAGCTGCTGGTCAGTTCAATAGCGGGAGATTCATTACCCGGACCACCATCTACTTTGCTATTTCCACAAATGATTTTCCCGTTTAGAAAGGTACCCGTTGCCAGAACAATGGATGGAGCGTAAAACTCCAGTCCGGTAATGACTCTGACACCCTGCACCAGATTTTTGTCTTGATGTAGCAAAGCAACAACTTCACCCTGAACAAGAGTGATGTTTGGATGCTCTTCTACCTTATTCTTAACGTGGAGATGGTAGAGCTTCTTGTCACTTTGAGCCCTCAATGCTCGAACTGCCGGACCTCTACTTTCATTGAGTTCACGCATCTGCAAATAGGTGGCATCCACAAAGGAAGCAATCATTCCACCAAGAGCATGTATCTCTCTGACTAGATGACCCTTTCCTGGTCCTCCTACGGAAGGATTACAAGGCATCATGGCAATGCAATTTAGATTGGTGCACAAAAGAAGAACCTTGCTTCCAAGGTTTGCAGCAGCAAAGGCGGCTTCAGTACCTGCATGACCGGCCCCAACGACAATAACATCAAAATTTTGATTTTCCATAGAATCCATTAAGTTAGCCGTTCAGTATAAATCTTTAGATTGTTATCACTCAAACACAGTCATGCAATTGATCAAGTATTTTCAAGGCAAAATTCAAAAGTCGTCTTGAACAAAGAAGTTTTGAATCCAGGGAAACCTGGCATGTGCTTATCTGCATGTAGTTTTAATGCTGAACAAATAGCAGTCAGAAAGTAATGGTGACCAAACTAAACTCCAATTTGGGTCCAGGATGTACCCAAAACAAACTTCGATGCCAGAAGTCTTCAAGTAAAAAGTCTGTTTATTGTAGTTTTGGATCTTCTGGGAGCTCCAGCAGCCTTGAAGAAAATCGACAAACATTTGTCTTAGTTCAAAGTTAGATATTCTTGAACGTATTGCATAGTGACAGACTCATACATACTAAAGAGGTAGTCTTCACCAAAGTACATAATGATCAGAGTTGCCAGAATGATATATGGACCATAAGCAATCAGAGTGTATCCCTGATTTCTTTCAATGAACTTGGACTTTAGTAAAACAAACAGCCCAAAGAATGATCCCAGAATTGAGCTGAGGGCCAGAGCCATTAATGTTGCCTTGTACCCTAGAAATGCCCCAATGAAAGCAATCAATTTAATGTCACCCAGTCCCATGCTGTCTCGGTCAAGATACAAACTGGTCAGATAGGCAATACAAAGCAAGATTCCTGAGGAAAACAAAATTCCTTGTATCGAGAATAAAAGCCCGAAACTTTCGGTCCCGGCATAGAAGGAACCAGTACTTACTGGAAAGAATTCGAGTTGAAACAAGCTGTGCATTACCAGACCTAGAAAAACTCCAAGATAGTTCAACTCGTCTGGGATTATATAATAGCGAAAATCCACAATGGTTATGATCAGAAAGAAGAGAATCAAAAATGAATAAATGCAGAAGATAAAGGAAAAATCATAACGTTGTAGAAACAAGTAAAGAACAGCTGCAAACAAGATTTCCACAATGAACAGATTTGCTTTGGGCCTGCGCTGACAAGAGTTAAAGAAGGTGTAGAAAGAGCTGTAATGAAATATTGAATGAGATCTTCCGCAAGCAGAACATGGAGATCCAATGTAGGAGCGAAAACGATCAACTATTCGGTAACAATAGGCCAGGGAAATTCGTTGGTCATTTAAAAAGACCTCGAGCTGGTTCTCCAGTAAAGCCATCCTGGAAAAGCGGTCAATATACATCTGAGCGAGTGGTGCCAGGAATAATGAGCAAAGAACGGAGATTAAGAGATGATTGGATTCCATATATACGTTAAATGTTTCACGTGAAACATTGCGTCATTGTGTTCGTTGCATTGTACCACCAAAGAAGCGAACATTGATGCTGGAACCAGTCTTGTCCAAAAGTCTTGAATTTGCAATATCAAATCCAAAAGTTGCTTTGAAATCTCGAGGGATCAGGGAACGCATTGGAATTGAGACAATAGTTCCATTGTAGTTCTGGGAAGTTCCCAGATCTTCCATAATACTTTGGTGAACCAGAAATCGACCTGCTTGAGTAGGATGATTCACTCCCAATAATGTCGTGAATTGAGGATCTAGAAAGCGACGCAATCTAGAAGCGACAGGGCCGTCGATAACAGCCTGTTGAGGATTGGAGGTGTCAATGGCTACAGAGTTGGGATCATAAGTGATTACAAGGGGCATATCATAAACACCGGTAATATTCTTGAACCTGATATCTAGCAAAAAATTGACCGACTGATTCGCCGCCTGTGTTATGGAAAAGTATACTGAGCCGTCCGGTAGATCTGTTTCGCCAAGGACAAAATCCGTGTTGGTATCTACTGGAGCTGCAAGATCTCGTATGAAGAAATTAATCCCTCGATTCTCCTCTTGAACGGGGATGTTTGTCGGCAAATTGAAAATTGGCTTATCAGATGGTGCGCATCCACTAAACAGTAAAACCAAGACAATGAGGAGTTTATGGAGTAGTTTTGCCATAGGCATCTTTCAAGACCTCCATATCATTTAAATCAACATTCCCATCATTGTTGAAATCGAGTGTGCAATCACCTAGTCCATTTCGACAGATCCTGTTTCGAATAGCCTGGGCAAGGATTGAAATATCAAATCCATCGATGAGGCCATTGTCGGGGAAATCGAGATTTGCTGTGATGCGACTTACATCAAGATCAATAAACTCAATCTTCACGGGGTCTTGAGGGGTCATGGTGATGTTATCGATTAAAACAGTGACAAAAGCCGTTCGTTTTACACTACTCAAATCGGACTGAATATATTGTGTAAAACTGTTGTCAGGGTTTCTAATAATGGATCCTACGATTGAGCCGGAATTGCTTCTTACAATGATTGTTGAAGTTGTTGGCAAACTGATTGCCTCACCATTGGCTGCCTTGGGAAAGATGTCGATTCGAGCGCGTGATTGACCATCAGCATAGAGAATCGGTTGAGCAACACGGATTTCTGTCCGTACTGGGGAAGCGGAACCAACCACCGAATACGAAATGGTTCTTGAACTTAAGCTGAGGACATTATCAACATAAAAGCTAACTTGAGCAATTGTTGTAAAGTTGGCTGATCGAACACTAAGTTCATAAACTCCATCTGCAAGAGGGTCTTCTTGTACTCGATTGAAGAAACTGATGTTTTGGGTACCTGCTGGAAAGAGCTTAAATCGTGTTGGATTTAGTGGGTCACGAGCCTTTTTGAGAAATTCACCTTCACTAATGGAAGCAGTTAAACTTGATTCAGGAAATTCCCTGCCAATGAAAGCTCCGTCAGGGAACAGAGGTCGCACAACTATGGTAGTGATACTGATACCATCTGCGGCAATGATGTTAGGATTGATCTGAATATCTAACAGGTTTGGATTTCCAAGTACAAAATTCACGGCTTCTGTATCAGAGACGTTTTGAATACCTAGAGCTTGAACTGTTGCTCGTACATTGGCTACATTTGGAGCAGCAGAAGGGAGAAGGGCTGCAGTAAGAACAGCACTGCTCTCATAACTTGGGTGGATGGCTGGTGTTGCAATCCCGGTCTGATCACCAGAACTGTTTTTCAAAGTCCCTGATGTAGTAAACAAATTGACCAGTTTGGAGATATCCGAGTTGATTAGACTACCATCAGAAAATCGTGGGATGTACTCCAGTCGAGATTCCTGGTTTGACCCGGCAAGAATATATTGGGGAATAGCTCGTATTTCTGACTTAGTAGGATCCGATACTGCGAACTGAATAGTGAGATCCTTTTCTATCCTTTGATTGAGAATTTGAACTTCCACACTTACTGAAGTGATTGAAGTAATCGATTCAATTGTAGTTGCGTAATAAGGATTATTACTGACATCTCTGAGTGGACCGACCAGATTGGACCGGGTTAATCCAACCGTACTTCCATTTTGTCGAAAGATGATGTTGAAATTGGAAGTCTGTATTGGTGAGGGAATCAGGCTTCCATCTTCAAATGCTGGCTCAATAAACAGTGTTACAGTTGGAGTCGTAGGAATTTGTGGGTGTTTGATATGAACCATACTTGCGTCCAGTCTCAAACCTGTTTGAGTCGTGGAGATACCGCTGAATTGAATTTCTTCTTGCTGAGCCATAGGTACACCATCCAGGGTAAATACTGGACGAACCGTACCGGCTTCACTTCTTGTCATAGTGGTTTGATACTGGTTATTACCTACAGAAACAATGGGAAAAGTTGTGATGGTATTCTCGTTGACTTCAGGGTTCATAGAACTCACTGCCGAATTCAAGTCGATGTTTACAGGAATTATACTGTTATCTGAAAACCGGGGAGTTATTCTCCAGGTTGCTTTGGCATTTCCATCGCCGAAAACACTGGTCTTTTGTTGAGTCAGTCCATCAGCATTGAATTTTTCAATATCAGGGATAAATTGAATTGTTGTAAGTGAAGGATGTGGTTTCTCAAACTTGATTTCTTTTGGATTCAGAAACACATTGGAGCCATCAAAGCTTACATTTGCTTGTGCGATGAGCTGGTTGGAAGTACCCGAGAGGTCGGGACTGAAAACAGTGGAGGTGTAGGAAAAGGAACCGTCATTCACAAATGCCGGTGTTGTTATCAAAACAGTGGTATTACTGGCGAAAGAGCCTGTAGTGATTGAAAACCGAAAGCGTGAAGAGAGGTTGGCTTCAATCAAGTTACCGTTCAGGTCTTTGGGAGTAAATCGTAAGATTGTAGAAGTTGTTCCATTGGCATAGAGAATGGACTGATCAAAACTTAAGTCGGAATTGATCAGGTTCAATCCACTCGTTGGAAGATTGGTTTCAAAATCAGCTCGTGTACTTCCAGTATTCGTAGTGATTGTTAAAAAGGCAGCCGTTTCGAGCCCAAGTCCTGTCTCAAACCTCGATTCGGCGGTACTGTGATAGAACTCTTGTTGAAATTCGCGCTTTTTGGCCAGATAAGTGGCTTTCACTCCTGGGTTAATGTTTTTGAGAAAGTTGAAATTCTCTTCGATATTGAGTGCTACACCATTACTCTCTGTGGGAAAGGGTTGAATCATCACTTGCCAGTTTCCGGGAGGTAAGCCTGTAAGGCGATAGTAGGAGTCCAGATTGACTCCGGTTGCGGTAACACCACTTACAGTGGAGATGAATTTGTTTGGATTCGTCACTGTATCCCATGCAATGACGTGTGCTCCGGCCACTCGATCTCCTGGCCTTTCTCCATCCAGCACAATCCCCTGAATGATCCCTGTATAGGTATTACTTCCTGAAGGATAGGTAAAAGATAAAATGGAAATGTCATCCTGTTCGAGTGTGGATTGTGAGTCTGAGAAAAAGGGGAACATTGTACTCTCGGGAAGAGAAAAGATATCGATGTTCTGGGCTTTCATTGGAGAGTGGTCGAAACCAAGTAAATGACCTACCTCATGTGTAGCTACTGCAGAGAGTACTATACGTCGGGCTGTAATATCAGATGGCCCCTGGGCCTGGGTGATGAATTGATAAACGCCTTTGTTGTAAAACATATCAGCATCAACAATTTTCTGATCACCGGCATCTACAGTGACATTGGTCACCCCGATGACTCCTGGAGGGTAAGAAAAAGTTGAGCTGAACTCTACAGCGTTTCGAAAATCTGGTTGACCTCCTGGATTCACTGGAGTTGTAAAGGTTGTGATTCGGGTAAAGCTGACTGCAGAACTTCCGACATTTTGCCATGTATCAAAGGCAGTCGCGAATTCACTCAAGACATCGCTATTGCTTAAACTGGAAGAAGTGGATGGATTGATCTCAATTTTAATCGGGTTTTCAGACCATTTGGCAAAACTATAGGTACCGGAAGTATCCTGAAACAAAAAAGGGACCCCGCTGTAGGCGGAGTTCACTATTGCCAGACTAAGAATTATAAGGAAGCCTGTTTTACCTGCCATACAATTGTACGAGCTCCTTAAATCTTTCGTAATTGCCATCTTGCATGAATCGACGCCAGGCAAGATGCTTTCCATCAACAGATACAGTCATGAGATTTTTTTGAACTGAGTTTGTGGAGAAAATTGCATTTTGGGGTCCTTGTTTGAGCTTCAATTCTCCGTCTGAATCTTTGTAAGTTTCAAAACTCCCTTGTGAATATCCCATGATTTGATAGTTTCCAGTACCATCCAACCAAAGGAACAGGCAATAGAGTTTTCCAGGGTCTAAGTCCCTGACACCTGCAACAAGAGTTTTGAATTGATCTTTGGATCCACCGGGTTGGACCACGCTAAGATAATGCGCGCCTGAACCTGTGAGATATTCCTCAACTGTGAAATGAAATCTGGACCAGACATGTCCCTGGCGATAAAAGGTTTCGCTTTCCAGGACTCGAACCAATGCTACAGCATCTGATTCATTGACCAGAGTGTCCATGTCCAGTGGAACCATGCTGGTGGCCCAAAGAGGTGTGCAAAAACACGCCCAAATTATTAGAGCGAAGATCTTCATACAAAAACTATCGTAATTTCAAAATTTATGTTTGATACTTTCAATTGAATCTTCCATGAAACTGTCAGAATCAGTAAATAATCCAGAGATTTTGACGATGTTAAAGCGTGTATGAGCCTCTCCAGGTTTAGTGCGAATGAAGCAAATTCAGACATCTCAAATACTTAGTACGCTTTTTGTCTTGTGTGTTGTAGCCATGATTGGATGTAATTCTGGCGATCCCTATTTACCCACTGCACCCAAGAGTCTCTCGATAGTGGGAGTGACCCCTCTTGAAAATCAGCAAAATGTAGCAACCAATACCAGTGTCACTGTAGTTTTTGAATCTGATTTGAATCCAGGTTCTTTGAACAGGTCAACCATGATTCTCTCAGACACCCGCGGCACAACAATCCCCGGTTCTGTGACTTATGATGAGGCAAGCAAGACGGCGGTATTTCGACCAATCATTCCATTGCAGTCGGGAACTCGTTATCAATTTAGTGTGGATCAGGTCAAGGGATCTCAAGGAGAGTTGATTGCTCCTCACTCCTTCTTTTTTCAAACTGTTGATGAGTTCGTAACAACCAGATTGAATCCAAGGGAAAATACATCAGGAATTAAAGTAACAGGTCTGGGCAAACAGGAAATTTTTGCTCAATTCAATCAAAGTGTAAATGCAACTGTATTAACCACAGCAAATTTCTATGCTTACGAGCGGGCAAACAACAGTTTCGAGTTCGATCGTTTGATGGATTCCAGTTTGGTCTATGATGAAAATCTCAAGAAACTGACCTTAAAGCCTGCAACTGGAAGACTAAAGTTTGGCACCACTTACAATGTAACTCTAAAGGATGTTTCCAGCACCTTGAATGGAAGGATTGGAATCGTAAACTGGAGTTTTACAACCGATGACATTCGTGTCAGTGCAAGTATTCCCAGTCAGGATAGTTTGAATGTCTCTACGGGTACTGATGTAAGCATTCTCTTTCAAGCCCCTGTGAATCGTGAAACTGTCTCCGGGAACGTGAAACTCAGAAAGGCTTTTGGAACACAGCAAGAGTTCTTCTTTAAAGGGGAACCAACTTTTTCTGAAGGTGATACAAGGGTGACTTTTCGAACGAAAATCGGAGCAGGGGACATAGGGCTGGACAATCGTAGCAGCTACGAAATACTGGTTGAGGGTGTTCGTACAACTCAAAGCGAAGTCTTCAAAACATTTCGTGCTACCTTTCAAACCGAGTAGAATACTCGGGTAGTGAATTCTCAAAATCTTCAGATAGCCAAAGACATTCTTTACTGGTACGACCAAAACAAGCGGGATTTGCCATGGAGAAAATCCAAAGACCCCTATTCAATTTTGGTGAGTGAAATTATGCTTCAACAAACTCGTGTTGAAGCAGTTAAGGCAAAGTACAGTAAGTTTCTTGAGCAGTTTCCTGACTTGCAAACTTTGGCCAATGTCTCTGAAGAGTCATTGCTAAAAGCCTGGCAGGGTTTGGGATATTATCGAAGAGCCCGTAATCTTCAAAAAGCTTGCCAGGAAGTGGACCGGCGATTTCAAGGGAAGTTCCCCTGCACATCGTCAGATTTGAAGGACTTGTCGGGAATTGGAGAATACACGGCCGCTGCTGTAGCAAGCATAGCCTTTGAAGAAGTAGTTCCTGTGATTGATGGCAACGTGATTCGAATAGTAAGTCGCATTTTCGCCATAGGCGGAGACCCCTACAAGGCTGCTACGAGAAAACTGATTCAGGAAAAATTTGAAAGTGGTTTCTTTGTGAAAGAACGACCTGGTGATTTCAATCAGGCGATGATGGAGCTGGGGGCGATACAATGCACTCCCAAATCTCCGGATTGTGAAAATTGCGTCGTTCAATCTCATTGCCTGGCCTATGAAAAAGACTTGGTAAACTCTTTACCAGAGTTAAAAAAGAAAGAGAAGTCGATTCCTGTTTACTTGTATTTGCTTCTTTCAGATGCAAACAAAGAAGGCCGAGTGACTACTAAAACCTGGAAGGGATATCAATCAGGATTCTTGATGGTACCCTTTGTTGAGTCAGGTGAGGAATGCTCTGATGATCAGTTGAGAAAGCTCTTTGAAGAGAACTGGTCCATAAGCCTGGGTGAATTCAGACGAGGGAAGGAATTTACCCATGGGATTACCAGGTATCGAATCAGGGTTATTCCCTTGCTTGAGCAAGGATATAGTGATAAAGCTTACCCTTTGGACAAACCAATCAATACTCTGTTGCAAAAGTCTTTAACCAGGAATCCATGCTAAAAAACTTAGTTCTCTTTATAGTACTATTTCAATCGATTGAAGCATTTGGACAAGTCTGTGGTAGTGCATTTCAAAAACTAATTTCCAATCAGGGAAAATCTATTTCAAAAATCGAGTTTCAGGTTCAGGCCGCCAACGCGACTGTGGGTACCCAATTCCAATTTCCGACCTATAACTTCTTGAATAATCAGGTTCAAAATATTGGCGCAACGGTCCGCTACTATGCACCATCCGTTGCTGGCACTTCGATGAGTATCTGGGTTGCTGATGATCAATGGAATGCAAGCAGTCCAAACTTGCTAAATCATCAAGGTGTGAACTCACAAAATCTCTCCATTCTTCAGGCTGATCGAGCTTCGACAATCTCTGAAATTGCCCAGGTTCTTGAGCAGGTTGTGATGCCTGTAATGGAGGGTTTGTTTGGCTCTATTCCCGACCCTGAGAATACTCCCTACACCGGAGTTCACTTTCTACTCTACGATATTCGGGACGATTTTGAAGTTTCAGGAACCTTTGTAGGGGGCTACTTTCTACCTGACGATCAGGAAAACCCCGGATTGAATTTGCTTCATATGGATATCAATCCCTTGATTCCCAGTGATCGGGAGACTGAGCATCCAATTCCTCGTGATGATTTCTACCATACACTTGTTCATGAGCTTTTCCATCTCTTTCACTTTCACAAAGCTGGTGACTCCCGCACCTGGTACTCCATAGGGGCCTGGATTGTAGAGGGAACAGCTCAATTTGCAATTCACCGGGTTTTAAAAGGTCTTAGCTATCCGGGCTCAACAGAAAAAATCTTGAAGGAACCGGAAAGATCGGTTTCTCAAATTCCATTTTATTTACAAAGTCCCAACACTACCTACCTTTTGGACTTCAATGATGGATTAAGGCAAATACCGGTCGAATACTATGGTCTTGGATATCTATTTTTCACTTATCTTTGGAATCAGCTTGGTGATACTGATGAAAAGCGTGACGCAGTTTTTAGCAAGCTACTTCAACGGAATGTTCAGGGTTCAGCAGCTTTTAAGAGAGTTCTTTCAGAAGAAGGTTTTGACTTCAACTCGATTTACGAAGACTTCGTTTTAGCTCAGTATTTTGACACTCCCGAGTATTCTCTTGATTTTGTAAAAATCCATGATCAAGGCAAGAAAACTAAGGTTCAATTGGATCCGTTTTCCAGTGTCGAAATTGATCAACTGCCACAATCCAGTCTCGCTATTGTTCATCCCTACGACGTTCGCTATCTTGAAATCAAAAATCTCTCTGAAAATACTATGCGTCTGGATCTCGAAAGCCAGTGTCCGGATCAGCCGGACCCCTGTGGTAGCTGTAGTAGTCCCAGAGAGTTTGAGTTAGCACTTCTGCCTTCCCGAGACAGACTTCTTGCCTGTACATCCACAGCTGATTACTACGAATGCGTGAATCAGAGTCTGAATGAACAGTTTCGCATGAGCGGAACCAGATTTGGTCTGGATGTTAACCCTGGTACTCATACATTGGCTTTCTGGACTACCAAAGACAGTGCGCCCCAGAGTTGTTCCCAAGGATTTCATAAATTTGCATTGAGGAGTAGCTCAACAGTACAAGATCCTCCCACGGGTTTTGATTCAAATCCCTCCTTAAGGATTCAATCCAATACTCTGAACTTTGAATTTGATGTTAGCGATCCGGAGAGTTTTAGTCTTGATTTCAGGGTCAAACGAAATGGTGTGAGTCAGAAACTCAACAGCTCCACTCAAACATCTACAAGGACTAATAGTATTGAGATTCAATGGCATTATCTGGAAGATTTTTCTACTGTCGAAGGTTTGGATTATGAGTTTCTTCTTTTTGAAAAGGATTCGATTAACCTGCTTGATCGCTTTCGCTTCCATTCCTTCTCTACATTTCCTGTCCAGCGCAGTAGCTATGGGTTAAGTTTAAACCCGGGCTGGAATATGATCGCCCTTCATCCCGATTCAAGCTCACTCAATTACCTGGATCTTCAAAGTCTGTTAAACTCCAAAGTTCAAAGCTCATCCCATTGTGCCTACTACTTCGATGAGCGGTTTTACGGCATTCCTGTTTTGCAAAATACCTGTGAATCACAGGAAAAGTCAGGCTGGCAAACCAGACCCTGGTCAGGGACTGAAGCTCTCTTTGTTCATAGCAACACTTCTCAGCAAATTGAGATTTTGAGTTTTGATCGTGTTCGCAATCGATTACCGCTAAAAATTGGCTGGAATCTGGCAGGTTTGAATCGAAATCAAAGTTTGGAAGAATTAAGTAACAGCCTTCCGGGGAGTGTTCCTTTGATCTTTCACTGGAGTTCAGATGAGCAGAGATGGCTTCAAACGGTTTTGTATGGTGAAAACGCTTCCAATGGATTTTCAACCCAGAGTATCTTTTCAAGAGGTCAGGCCTTCTGGATTTATAATCTGATTCAACGAGAGTATCAGTATCCGGGAAATTGAATCAGGTTTTAGCGTTTGAGCGTATTTTGTCGATAGGATAGATTAGACTCACTATTAAAAGGAAGTTCATGTGAGATGTATGATTAATTCCTCTCGAGACAGGATTGAGAAATACACCAAAGAAGTATTGAAGATCGATTCTGATTCCAAATTGTCTGAGGTTCCAAAACAAGCACTGGATCAAAATGTCGTTTATCTTGCCAGACCATCTCTGAGTGACAATGAGATCGATTTTCTAAAGGCACAATTGAAACTGGATCATGAACTTACTGTAGTTTGTTCAGATGGCGTTTATCTTCAAAAGCATGAGGACGTTCATCGCTTTGTTGAAATCATGACTGAGCGCTCAAAAGCGGAAAAAGTTCGCATGCAAGAGCGAAACAAAGTCGTTCAAAGTGAACCACCCGCGAGACTTACTGTAGAGCCGAGTATTCTTTGCAATCTGAAGTGTCCCCATTGTTCTACTGGTTTGCGTATTTTACAAAGAGAGTCCCGTCACATTAATCCAGAGATAGCGAAGTCAGTGATACGACAAACTGAGGGGAAGTCACTTGCTTTGACTCTCCCTCACGAAGGTGAACCTTTTATTCATCCGGACATCGTCTTTGATATCGCACAAGAAGCAAAACAGCTTTATATGAATGTGGATGTAGCCACCAATGGACATTACTTTAGCGATCAGGTGCTCGAGAGCATTCTTGACCATCGAATTGACTCTATTACTGTGACAATCGATGGAATGACGGAGGAGACTTATACGAAGTACCGCGCTGGTGGGTCATTGAAAAAAGTAACGGACGGCTTGAAGAAATTATCTGAAATGAAGAAGGAAAGAGGCTGGTTGACCCCGCATATTCGCGTTCAAATGATCATGATGCGCCACAATATTCACGAATACCCAAAACTCAAGGAGTTCGCCAGAGAAATCGGAGCTGATTCGCACGGTTTGAAAACGATGGCCTTGATTAATTTTGATCAAAAGGAGGAGTGGCTCCCTGAGGATAGTTCAAAGATTCGCAAGCGCTATCATTTCGATCGTGAAGAGGATTATCAGGAGAAATTTGATACACAGTATGATTGTCGGGTTCCTTGGGAAAATATCTGGATTAACTCCGATGGAAAGATTCTGGGCTGTACTTTTGACTGGCAATCCCAATATGCCATTGATCAGATTGATGAAAATACAAATTTGATGGAACTTTGGAATTGTGCGGGGTATCTTAAATTCAGAGAACAACTACTGGAAGGCATCAACAAAGCCCCATTGTGCAAGGCAAGATGCAAGGGCGACTTTGATACTTCCCATCTAGAGATACCTGAATAAATGAGTGATTCCAATTCCGCCAGAAATTTTGCATTGCTGGGTTTTGCAATGGGTCTGGTTTCTATCCCGGCAAGTGTAATTATCCTGGGTTTGTTTCCCTCAATCCTGGGCTTTGCCAGTTCCATGGCAGCCAGGAATCGACAAGCCCCTTGGTGGATGACTCTACCGGGTTTTTTCTGTTCAGCCATCGGTATTGCCAGCTCTGCTTTGATGACCCTTGCCTATGTTATTGCCCTGGGTTCCGGTGAAGGTAATGCACTGAAAAGCCAATGGGTAGGAGTGCGCTGTCCAGATTTTAATTTTGAAAGCAGCGATGGAAGGGTGACTACCCTTGCAGATTACAAGGGGAAGCCACTGGTTATTGTACAGTTTGCTACCTGGTGTCCGCCCTGTGTAGCCGAAATTCCTGACTTGAATCGTCTGAACAAGAGTGAGCGTCTCAATATTTTTGCTATGAGTAATGAGGATATGCAGACCATCAAAGGTGGCATTAAGAAATTCCAAATGGAATATCCTGTGGGTCAAATCAAAACAAAGCACCCGGCATTCTCACAGGTTCAGTACATACCCAATGCATTCATTCTCAACGCTGATGGCGTGATTCAGGATGTCTTGAGTGGCGGTCACAGCTATGAAGACTTCAAGAAGGCTGTGTTTGAAACCACGGTGACAGAAAGAGCTTCTGACAGCCCGAAAGAGAAAGACTGGAAAGACAAGTTAACAGAGTTCGTTCACTCACTTAAGCTTTGATGAGATTGGTCTCAATGGCGCTGAACCGGTCCTATGATATGGTAGGTGTTACTACCATACAGGACTTTTCTGAGAAATTCTCCTGTTCTTGCATCCGCTACATAGAGTGCATTTCGTCCAAATGAATCGCGACCAAAAATGTGGATTTGGTGATCAACCATAGTTGGAGCTAATTGAAACGCTCGCAGGTCACTTAAGTGTCCCAGTTGTTGAACTGCTCCCGTATGTGAATCCATGATGCCAAATAGCAAAGTCTTCATGACGCAACAAATCTACAGTTGGTCTCCATCTCTCCCAACGTCCAGGCCCAAAACCCTTATCAAGTGTAGTTCCTAAAAACCCAAATCCAATTTTCATATAAATATATAATTTTGGAATCGTTATGAGATTGAAAATATCAATATTAATGCATGTTACAGTATGTTTTAGAGCTTCTCGAGAAAACTTGGCACGATCCCTGCCATAGGGAAAATGACACAAAGAACAAGCAACAGGGAAACTGTTAGCGAACAGATCAAAGGAAAGCTCATGAAAGAACAAAGCTATTTGGAATTGGGACAAGTGCAAGCTGGAGGGACCAGCATTAAGGCCTGGACAAGAGGTGTACCGGTGGATGAAAAGGCGATTACCCAGCTACAAAATACCGCCAGTCTACCAATAGTTCATCCTCACCTTGCAGTGATGCCTGATGTTCACTTTGGACTGGGGGCCACTATTGGATCGGTTATTCCAACTTTGAATGCAATTATTCCGGCAGCTGTGGGAGTTGATATTGGCTGTGGAATGATGGCAGTTCAAACAAGCCTGAATGCCAGTGATTTACCCGATGACTTGAAAGGAATGCGAACAAGCATTGAACGACGAGTTCCTCATGGTAAGACAAAGGGAAGGCATGATCGTGGAGCCTGGGGTGAAATCCCGAATGCCCAGATCAATGTTTGGCGTAACGGGCTTGAGCAGAAATTCAGAGATATTTGTGAGAAGCATCCCAAGATTGGTAAAAGGGTCAATCACGTGAATCACCTGGGAACTCTGGGTACCGGGAATCACTTCATTGAAGTCTGTCTGGATGAGATGAATCAGGTTTGGTTTGTTCTACACAGTGGATCTCGTGGAGTTGGTAATCGTATCGGGACATACTTTATCTCTCTTGCCAGAGAAGATATGGAGCGTCATATGAGAAATCTGCCGGATCGTGATTTGTCCTATTTTGAAGAAGGTTCAACTCTCTTTCATGATTATGTGGAGGCTGTTGGCTGGGCTCAGGATTTTGCGAAGGAAAATCGAGCCTTGATGATGGAAGCTGTAATTGAAGCTGTTGCCAAGACGCCAGGAATTCCTCCTTTCAAAGCAAAACTTCAGGCTGTGAATTGTCACCACAACTACGTACAAAAGGAATCACACTTTGATAAGGAACTTTGGGTTACGAGAAAAGGTGCGGTAAGAGCAGGAGTCGGTGAATTCGGTATTATTCCGGGGAGTATGGGAGATCGAAGCTTCATTGTGAAAGGCAAAGGGAATGAGGATAGCTTTTGCAGTTGCTCTCATGGAGCGGGAAGGGTCTTGTCAAGGAGACAGGCCAAGAAGCAGTTTAGTGTGAAGGATCATGAGAAAGCCACGAAAGGAGTTGAGTGCCGAAAGGATGAAAAAGTTCTGGACGAGACTCCCAAGGCTTATAAGGATATTGAGAAAGTCATGGCTGCTCAAAGTGACTTGATTGAGATTGTGCATACACTCAAGCAAGTTGTTTGTGTGAAAGGATAAGAAGGTGGAGCCCATCAAAATTGATGGAAGCTTTGGTGAAGGTGGTGGACAGATTCTAAGGACTTCCTTGAGTCTGTCCATGATCACTCAAACTCCCATTCATATAGTTAACATAAGATCAGGTAGAAAGAAGCCTGGATTGATGAGACAACATCTCACCTGCGTAAAGGCCGCGACGAGAATTAGCAACGCCAGTGCTGAGGGGGCCGGTTTGGGTTCCCAGGAGCTGGTGTTTGAGCCTCAAGAGATTCAATCGGGACATTATTCATTCAATACAGAAGGTGCAGGTAGCACCAGTTTGGTTTTTCAGACTGTGTTTCCAGCATTGATGCTGCAAGATAGACCTTCAGAAGTTGAATTTCGTGGAGGGACTCACAATCCAATGGCGCCCCCCTTTGATTATCTTGAAGACTGCTTTTTGCCCTTGGTTTCAAAGCTTGGATTTCACGCTGATTTGCAGATGGTTAGTCCCGGGTTTTACCCTGCTGGAGGTGGTTACTTCAGAGCAAGTATTCAATCTAGAACTGAGCTTGAATCCCCTTTTGATTTTGAACCGGATGATAGTGTCGGGGTCCTTGGTGCGAGAATCTATCATGCCAATCTTCCAGATCATATTGCACAGAGAGAAGCCAGGCAAATCCAGAATCTTCTGAAGTGTAATGAAGTGGAGATTCGGGAATGCAGTGGGCCAGGACCGGGAAATGTGGTCGTCATTGTGGTGAAAACAAGAATCGGAAAAGAGATGTTTTTTGGATTTGCGCGCCGCGGTCTGAAGGCCGAAGAACTGGTAAGAAAAGTTGTGAACGAAACCCGGGGCTTTTTGAACTGCAAGGTGAGCGTGGGAGAACACCTCGCAGACCAATTGCTGCTACCTTTAGCTCTATGTAGTCAGGATGGTGGCTTTGAAACTGTCTCGCCCAGTATGCATACCCTCACTAACATTGAAGTGATTCAGAAGTTTCTTCCGGTGAAGTTTGCCATTACCAAAATGGAGAATGGGCAAACCAGGATTGACTGCAAGAAGGAAAGAGAATGAGTTAGCTCTTTCTATCAAGACTATAATCTATAGTCACTCCCCAAAATACCTGGCAAAGTAACAGTCATCAAAATACTGCCCATTGAGCTTCCGGCTCTTTCTCTCGGTTCCGTAGTGCTCAAAACCAAGAGACTTGGCGATGTGAATAGCGCTTTTGTCCGTGGAGGAAATCATCACGCGAATCATCTCGCACCAGTCGAGCGTTTTGCCCCGATTCATAACTTCCAAAGCCAGAGACCTTCCGACTCCCTGATTTCGATGCTCCTCTTTAACATAGTAACCCCAGAGAGTGGCCTTGTGAAGAATGCTGCTTTTGCGGGTATCTCGCTTAAAACCAAGCATTCCCACCAATTCCCCTCCCACAAAGGAACCCATAATGAAGTCCTGTGAATCGATGGGTTTGTGTAGCAGTGCAATAACCTTTTCTTTGGGTGCCTCTTTGAAGTCTTTCGCGACTGTACCAACCGACTGAGGTTCATTATCAAGATGAGATTGTCTAAGCGCTCGAAATTCCAGATAATCGTTTTCATTCAGTTCGCGTACAAGAATTGATTTTTTCATTAGCGACTCCAGTTTGTTGTTTGATGTACACATCTTAACCTGAATCCTGTAAAGACTGAGTAAGACTAAATGCCTTTGTAGTTTGCTCTAATGTGAATCAAGAATTCAGTAAGTCTGGGTTACTCGCAATTTCCGCGGTTCAGAAAGAAGGATTCGATGTATACTTCGAATATGAGTTCCAATGCCCAGAGAAACCACCTCAAGGTTGTCAGTTCCCAAACCGAGTTACCGGAAGAAGGCAAACGTCAGATTCTTGCGATAATGTTTTCTGATATCACGGGCTAATCTTCCATGATGGGAAAGGATGAGAACCTGGCCTTTGAGCTGTTGGACGATCACAATCAATTGGTTGTTCCTCATATCGAAGCTCACGAAGGTAAAATCCTGAAGTTCATTGGCGATGCCGTATTGGCTTCTTTTGATAGCGCCGTACAAGCAAGTGTATGTGCCCTATCAATTTAAGAAGCTTTTTATGGGCGAAATAAACATCGCAATCTCAAAGAAAAAATTTGGATTCGGATTGGAATCCATGGGCTCTCTGGATCTGAAAAACATACAGTATCCAGTCAATGGTTATCGGATTTTGACTCCTTCCAGTGGTAATCCTTTTTTCAGGAAAATTTTACAGTACACAAGGAATACATCCTCAAGGCTCGGGAAATACCCCAAACTAAACCAAAATAGAC
>Ga0255770_10001255_pt1 | contig 23502 bp, 22 predicted proteins | sample 071ome_22_FD_179968 | JGI IMG/M metagenome (GOLD analysis project Ga0255770, IMG submission 179968) | Coastal salt marsh microbial communities from the Groves Creek Marsh, Skidaway Island, Georgia - 071404AT metaG (version 2) | ecosystem: Environmental > Aquatic > Marine > Intertidal zone >...
GTTGGGGGGTTGGGGGGTTGGGGGGTTGGGGGGTTGGGGGGTTGGGGCAAAATCGGAATTAACGTGTCACTACAAAACGGATTCTTGCATTTATGGACATTCCCATTTGAAAATTTTAGTGCCGTCTGTCCCCTAAGAACAATAGCACCAAAGCGCTAATTACCAGAAGAACAAAATAGGCCAACGTCGATTTAATGTAGTCCACATCGGACGCACTAAAGGCGTTGTACTTCTCTGAAATTAAAACATTTAAATACAGATCTCCAGCCAAATACACCCCGTAGAGGCAGGCTATTGCGTATATCCATTTAAGTAGTTGTTTCATACCGGACAGCCGTGTAAGATGAAGTGCATGGGGCGCTAAGCGCTGTTTGGTGGTTAGTTGGTTTGAATGGGGGGACTTGAGAAAATTACGAGAAGTCCTTGATTGGGCAAAAGGGTAAAAGGGTTCAAGGGTTCAAGGGTTCAAGGGTAAAAGAGGCATTACTTCATTCAACTAGCCAACAAACTAACTAACCAACTAGCCAACAAACCAAGTCTAATCACCCTAGCCCCAAAACGCGCCGCAGGCGCTCCCTAGCCCCCAAACGCGCCGCAGGCGCCCCCTAGCCCCCAAACGCGCCGCAGGCGCTCCCTAGCCTCCTAACGCGCCGCAGGCGCTCCCTAGCTCCCAAGCGCGCCGTAGGCGCTCCCTAGCCCCCAAACGCGCCGCAGGCGCTCCCTAGCCCCCAAACGCGCCGCAGGCGCTCCCTAGCCCCCCAACGCGCCGTAGGCGCTCCCTAGCCCCCAAACGCGCCGCAGGCGCTCCCTGGATTCCCCTCAGGCCAAAAGCATCCAACCCGCCATGAGGGCCATGGCACCGTCTTCTACGATGGTCACAAAGCTCATGGGCAAATTGAAGACATCCCCCAGGCAGGCACACTGAATTTTGCGCTTGTTCAAATTGGATTGAATGACCGAACCCGCACCCAAGACCATCAAAACAAACGTGATGACATTGGTAGCGAACGGTTGAAAATCTACCAAATAGGCCATGCCCAACGCCAGTTCCACAAAGGGGTACACGTAGCCCCAGGTGGGCCATGCGCCTGCGACCCAGTCGTACATTCGATACGATTCGGCAAAGCCTTTCACGTTCAACAGCTTGAAGAAGCTAAACCCCAAGAAAAAACCCGCCATAAAGTGGCGCATCCACTCCATGCCGTTCCAGCTGCCCCATTGGAGCGCGCCGGTCACCAGTAAAAGCATCCCCACAATGAGGAGCAATGGCTTGTAGGTTTCAAAAAACGATCGCTCCTTGGACCTCAACGCGGTAGCCGGAGCGGATGCTGCGACGGGAGCCACGGGCTGAACGGCCGAAAGGACGTAGGGTCCCGCCACATTCAAAGCGGCTTGGAGTTCCTCCAGCGTGAAAGATTTTTCCAGGCTGAGCCTGGCTTGTGGCGCTTCCAATTGCACGTGGGCTTCGTGCACACCCTTCAGGGATTCAAATGCTTTTTTAGCACGTGCCACACAGCCGCCGCAGGTCATGCCAGAAATGATAAATTCGCGGTTCTCCATGGCACAAAGATCGCACATCCTTCGAACCCTTGTGGTAACCTTCGTCACCTTGCTCCCTTTGGCGAGCTGGGGCCATTCGGTGTCAGCCTTCTCAGAGCCGGATAGCCTGCGCTGGTCAGACATCGTTCAGCTGTACGAGGGCCGCTTGGGCGAGCGCTACCAGGGGGGCGGCAAGCAGCCCGGTGGCTTTGATTGCTCGGGCCTGCTCTATTGGGTCTATGGCCAAATGGACCAAACGCTTCCCGCCAGCAGCCGCGGCTATGCGAACGAGGGCGAGAAGATTGCGCGAGACAGCATTCGGGTGGGGGATTTCTTGCTGTTTTCGGGCCGAAACGCCTCCGAAATAGGCCACGTCGGACTCTGCGTGGGCAAAGACAGCACAGGCATCTACATGCTGCACAGCGCCACGCACAGCGGTGTTTTGATTGAAAATTGGGTCGGCCAAGCCTATTACGAAAGGCGCTACCTAGGAGCCCGACGGTTATTCTACTACCGCCCATGAGAGCCCTCCTGAGCCTCTTCGGCCTGTCGTTCCTGACCTGGAGCTGCGGCTCACGATTGCAAGGCGGACCGGCTTGTCTTCCTGCGGCGTTAGATGGATTTCAATCGTGGTGCTGCGCCTCGAGCGCCCACGTCGACGAATACCAGTTCCAAGGTCAGCCCGTCTACCTCTTTGAACCTGGAACCTGCGGGGCCGATATGCCCACCTATGTTTTAGATGCGCAGTGCGACACCTTGGGATTTTTGGGTGGGTTTGCAGGTTTCACCCAAATCCAAGGGCTAGACTTTGCGTCAAATTCCAGTTTTCAGGGGACTATTTGGCACAATTGAGCGCGCCGCAGGCCCTACCTTTAGGGCTATGATTTTTGGCTTGATTCGAGAGGGCAAAACGCCCCCAGACCGACGTGCAGTGCTCAACCCCGCTCAATGCGCGCACTTGATCGCTCAAGGGCATCAGGTGGTCGTTGAACCGAGCTCCATCCGCTGCTATCCCGACGCTGACTACAGCGCAGTGGGCTGCACACTCAGCAGCGATCTTAGCACCTGCGATGTCCTCCTCGGCGTCAAGGAGGTCCCCATCGCGGAACTGCACGAAGGTGCCACCCATTTTTTCTTTTCACACACCTACAAGGAGCAGCCCTACAACCGTGGGTTGCTGAAGGCCTGTTTGCAGAAAAACGTTCGGCTCATCGATTGGGAACTCCTCAAGCAGAACGGACAGCGCGTGATTGGATTTGGCCTCTATGCCGGTTTGGTAGGTGCTTACGAAACCCTGCGCGGTTTTGCGCTGCAGCAAGGCCACACCGCCCTGCCTGCGGCCGCGGAACTTGGCTGGGTGGCCGACCTCAAAGCACACTTGAACGCTCATCCCAAAGGATCCTGGAAAGTCGTCCTCACCGGCACGGGCCGTGTGGGCCAAGGGGCCAAAGAAATGCTCCTCGCCGGCGGCTTTGAGGAGGTGAGCCCGGAAGACTTCTTGACGCACTCTGCCGGGAATCGTCCGGTATTTACCGTCCTGGACACGAAGCACTATGTAACGCGTCACGACGGACAGCCCTACGACAAGGCGGATTTCTATGCCCACCCGGAGGCCTACCGCTCCAGCTTTTTCCCTTATGCTTGTGCGGCCGATGTCTACATTCCTTGCCACTATTGGGCCGAAAACAGCCCTTCCTTTTTCACGGCCGCAGAGGCACAGGACCCCGCCTTCTCGTTGAAATTTATCGGGGACATCAGCTGCGATATTGCGGGCCCTATCCCCTCTACCCTCCGTCCCAGCACCTTGTCGGACCCCTTCTACGCCTGGGATGCCGCTAGTGGCGCAGAAGTGCCCCTGGGCACCCCCGGCAGTGTGGGCGTACTCGCCGTAGACAACCTCCCCAGTGCCGTTCCAGGCGATGCCACCACTGGCTTTGGCGAACAGTTTACGCAAGGGGTCCTTCCAGCCCTCACCTCTGGCGATGCCGAGGGTATGCTGGACCGCGCCACCGAAACCCAGAACGGTCGCCTGCACGGTCGGTTTAGCTACCTGTCGAGCTATGTGCATGCTCTGGATTTCCCCGCGTGGACATCCTCCGATTGGGAGGCCGCCCTGGACCAGGGACTGGCCGATTCGCATGCTAAGCTGCACCATCTAGCCTCACTCAACGCGGCTCCCACCTTTGAAAATACGGTGGTCGCTCTGGAAGAATTGAGCGATTCCCTGGATGGCGTAACCGAGCGCTTGTTTAATTACAATTCGGCCTGCACAACGTCTGAAATTCAGGCGCTTACTAAAGCGTATTCGCCCAAATTGGCGGCCTTGAGCAACGACATTCGGATGCATCCCGAGCTGTTCGCCCGCATTAAAACGGTGTACGAAGCGGCCCCAGCACTGGATGCAGCCTCTCAGATGCTCTTGGAAAAGACCTACAAAGGCTTTGTTCGGAATGGCGCCTTGCTGGACTCCGAGGCCCAAACCCGCCTGCGCGCCATCGATGAACGCCTGGGCCAAGCGAGCTTGGAATTCTCTGAACATGTTTTGAATGATACCGAGGCTTGGCACCTCCCCGCCAGTGAAGCCGACCTCGCCGATCTGCCGGAAGCTGTGGCGCACATGGCGCGCGAGGCGGGCAAGGCTAAGGACCTCGACCATGCCGTATTCACGCTCGACGCCCCGCTCTACCTGGGGGTCATGACACATTCGCCCGATCGCAACCTGCGTGAAACCCTCTGGCGCGCGTATGCCCAGCGGGGCGCCCGCGGTGACGCCAACGACAACCGGGCGTTGACGGTGGAGATTGCGGAGCTGCGCCGCGAACGCGCGCAGCTCTTGGGCTACCCCAGCCACGCTGCCTTTGTCCTCGAGGAGCGCATGGCCGGAACCCCAGAGACCGTGACGGACTTTTTAACCGATCTAGCCACCAAGGCACTGCCTGCCGCCCAGCGCGACGTGCAGGCCTTGCGCGACTTTGCCGCGGCAGAGCTAGGATTAGCCGATGTGCAGCGCTGGGACGCGGCCTACGTGAGTGAAAAGTTCAAGAAAGCAACCCTCGAATTTGACGACGAAACGACCAAGCCCTATTTCCCGCTTCAACGCGTCGAAGCCTGGGCCTTTGCCGTGGCCGAGCGCCTCTATGGCTTGACCTTTACGCCCTCTCACGCCCCTACCTACCACCGCGACGCGCGGGTCTTTGATGTCAAAGACGCGGAGGGCGAGTGGGTCGCCCATCTCCATGCGGATTGGCATCCGAGGAAAGGCAAACGCAACGGCGCCTGGATGACCAGCTACCGAGCAGCCCGGGTGAAGCAGGGATGGCGCGACTATCCCGTCATCTCCATGGTGGGCAACTTCAGCCCACCCGTTGGCGATCAACCCGCGTTGTTGACGTTTAACGAAGTGTTGACCTTGTTCCATGAGTTTGGGCACGCCTTGCACGGTTTGCTGGGCGCTGGACGCTACGCGAGTTTGACCGGGACCAGCGTGCGTTGGGACTTTGTCGAGTTACCCTCCCAGTTCATGGAGAACTGGTGCTATCAGCCTTCAGAGCTCGCCCGTTGGGCGCGCCACCATCAAACTGGCGAGTCCCTTCCCGAAGACCTTTTGCAGCGCATCCAAGCGAGCCAAACCTTCCTCGAAGGCCTGGCCACCGTCCGCCAATTGGGCTTTGGCCTGCTGGATATGGCTTGGCACAACCGCACGGAAGCGGTAGAGGATGCGGCTGCGCTCGAGCGCGATGCCCTGGCTCCGGTCGACGTATGGCCCGCCGCGGAGGGAAGCTGGATCTCCCCGGCCTTCTCCCACATCTTTGCGGGCGGGTATTCGGCCGGCTATTATTCCTACAAATGGGCGGAAGTATTGGATGCGGACGCCTTTGAGCGCTTCCAAGAAGAGGCCCAAAACGAAGCTCAGGTAGCCCAGGACTTCAAGGCCTTGCTCTCCGCTGGGGGCTCAGAGGACCCGATGGTTTTGTACAAACGCTTCCGCGGCCGAGCGCCCCAACCCGAAGCCCTTCTAAAACGCGCGGGACTCCATGGCTGAAATTCGTGCTAAAAAGGCCCTGGGCCAACATTTTCTACGGGACTTGAGTGCTGCCGAACGCATCGCTGATGCGCTTTCGCTGGAAGGCTACGGCCAGGTGCTCGAGGTCGGCCCCGGCACAGGGGTCCTGACCCAGTATTTGATGCCCAAAGAGGTTGAAGTCCATGCTATTGAGTTGGACCGCGAAAGCATTCCCGTGCTCCAGAGCAAATTCCCCAGCTTGAGCGCGCGCCTCTACCATGCGGATGTACTGCGCTGGAACTTGGCGGAGCCTTTGGCCTCCCAGCCTTTCGCCTTGGTGGGCAACTACCCTTACAACATTTCAACCCAAATCGTTTTCTGGATGATCGACCACCGTGCGCTCATCCCGGAAATGGTCGGCATGTTTCAAAAAGAGGTGGCCGAACGCATCGCCGCCGGCCCCGGTAGCAAGGTCTTTGGCATTACCTCCGTGCTGACCCAAGCCTACTACGACGTCGACTATTTGTTCACCTTAGACGAGGGCGCCTTTGACCCTCCCCCTAAAGTCAAGAGCGGGGTGATTCGCTGTGTTCGGAAGTCCAATCCGCCCGATGTAAACCCCAAACATTTGGCCCTCGTGGTCAAGACGGCCTTCAACCAACGCAGAAAAACCCTGCGCAACGCGTTGAAATCCCTTAATTTTGTGGAAACGGGACCGATGGAGACCTTCGCCCAGCAGCGTGCTGAACAGCTGAGTGTCACCGATTTCATCGCTCTAGCAAAAAGTATGACCCATGGCCTTCCAGATCACTCCGGAATACATCAAGGCCCTGCGCCAACACCTGGAGGATAAGCATTCCGCCGGGGTAGAAAGCCTTTTGCTGGATGTTCACGCGGCGGACATCGCCGAAGTAGCCCAATCGCTCGACAGTGAAGAGGTCCTGCAGCTTATGCAGATGCTCGCACCGGAGCAGTTTTCGGACGTCATCGTCTACTTTGACGAAGATCTGAGGGGCGAGATTTTAGAAAACTACACAGGGAAGGAAATCGCTCAAGTCGTCGTGGACAATATGGACACGGACGATGCGGCGGATTTGATTTCGGAACTGCCTGAAGAAAAGAAGCGCGAAGTCCTCTCCAACCTCGAAGACTTGGAGCTCGCGAAAGATTTGGCCGACCTGTTGACCCATGCGGAAGGCACTGCGGGTTCTCTCATGGCGACCGAGCTGGTCAAAGTCAATGAGAACTGGACGGTCTTGCGCTGCGTCCGAGAGATGCGCCGCCAAGCGGAAGACGTGGACGTGGTGCACGCCGTGTACGTCGTGGACGACAACGATGTGCTTTTGGGCTCGCTATCCTTGAAGAAGTTGTTGACCACCAGCACGCGTACCCCTATTTCGGAAGTGTTTGAGCGCAAAGCGCGTTCGGTCACCTCCACGACCGAAGACCAAGAAGTGGCGCGCATCATGAAGAAGTACGACCTCTTTGTCATTCCCGTCGTGGACGAACTTGGCCGTCTTCTAGGCCGCATCACCCTAGACGACGTCGTGGATGTCATTCAGGAAGAGGCCGATAGCAACTACCAATTGATGTCCGGTCTGTCCGATGAGGTCAGCAACGACGACGGTCTGTTTGAAATGACCCGCGCCCGTCTGCCCTGGCTGCTCGTCGGTCTGCTCGGGGGCGTCCTGACCTCTACCGTGATCGCCCGCAACGAGTCCGAACTCATCCTCATTCCCCAAATCGCCTTCTTCATGCCCCTCATCGCGGCTATGGGAGGCAACGTGGGCGTTCAGTCCTCGGCCATTGTTGTTCAGGCCATTGCCAATTCTACCCTGCAGAAAAAACTGTGGAACCGTTTGAGCCGTGAATTGGGCGTAGGCCTTTTCAATGGGCTCATCTGTGCCCTCGTCATCCTGCTCTACAGCTGGGCCATGGGGCACGGCTTGCTCTTCGCCACGACGGTGGGCGGATCTCTGTTGGCGGTCATCCTGTTTGCCAGCTTGTTTGGCACGGCCATTCCCTGGGTGCTGGACCATTACGGCATTGACCCCGCCTTGGCGACCGGCCCCTTCATTACGACGACCAACGACGTACTGGGCCTGAGCATCTACTTCGCGATCGCAAACGCTTTGCTGTGAGTGTCATTTTGGCGCTCGATTCCACGGATGCCGGGCTTGAGACCGGTTTGGAGCGCGCAGGCTTTACGCTGAACCGTCAATACTTCACCCCTTTGGAGGCCTTGCAACCGCATTTGGCCGAAGCAGTCGGCATCTTGGTCCGAAGCCGACTCAAAATCACCGCCGACCTCTTAGATCAAGCGCCCAACTTGAGGTGGATTGGTCGATTGGGCTCGGGCGTCGAAAACATCGACCGAACTGCGGCAGCCGCCCGCGGCATTGCGCTCCACAGCGCACCAGAAGGCAACCGAACCGCCGTAGGCGAGCACTGCATGGGCCTCTTGCTCAGCCTCATCCACCGAATTGCCTGGTCCAACAGCGAGGTCCGACAGGGCCAATGGCTGCGCGCCGAAAACACGGGCTGGGAGCTCGAAGGCAGCACTGTGGGCATCATCGGCTTCGGTCACATGGGTTCCGCCTTTGCGGAACGCCTGCAAGGCTTTGGAGTGAACGCCATCGCCTACGACAAATTCAAGTCCAACTACAGCCCCAACCACGTCCTGGAAGTTGACCTCGACACCTTGCTGGAACGCTCCGATGTCATTAGCCTGCACGTTCCGCTCACCCCCGAAACTCATGGCATGGTCAACGCGGAATTCCTTGCGAAATGCCGCCGCCAACCCTATTTCCTGAACACCAGCCGCGGTAAAGTCCTACAATCGGGAGCCCTGTGGCAGGCCCTACTAAATGGGCAACTGCGCGGGGTGGCCCTAGACGTGCTCGACCTGGAAAAGAGTTCGCTTGAAGGATTGGAGAATCAACCTGCTTGGTTTTCAGACTTTTGCAACGACCCACGCGTGCTCATCACCCCCCATATTGCCGGCTGGAGCCAGCAGTCCTTCCCCAAAATGGGCGAGGTTTTGTTAAGAAAAATTTTACACTAGTTGGCGCAATGTAAATTTTGTGTTAACTTTGACTTAACAAAACCTTAAAATGGACGCCATGAAAACACGATTTTTTCTTTTGGCGCTGTTGAGCACCGGGCTCTTTGCTAACGTAAACGCCCAGGACCTGCGCCCCGAACAAGGAACCCAGCCGACCTACCAACTGGTCGATGCTAACCTAATCAAGGTGACTGAACCTACGGGGAATTTTTACCATGTTACCCGCGATGGAATTCGCGAAGGTGCCTTCCTCGTGGAGGAACGCATTGACGAACAGACCTATGTGACCGTTCAAGGTCAAATGAACCAAGGCAAGTACATTGGCCGTGTGGTTTACCGCATGAACGGCGAAATCGCCCTCATCCGAGTTTACGACGAAACCGGAGCATTAGTGAAGACAACCCGGATGCATGACGTCACGACCGCCACGCTCGCACAAAATTGAAACGCAGCATTGTTAGTTTAGTCTCGGGGAGCAAGTTTTTGCTCCCCGTTTCTTTTTCAGCCCATTCCGAGATATTTTAGCACTATGAGATTCCTACTCCCTATGGCCCTTTTGGCCCTCAGCACCTCTGCCTTTGCCCAGCGCTCTTTGCAGTCTTTGCATTTAAACGTTCATGTGGGCAGTTCCAGCCACGTAGGTGATTTTGCCACAGGGGACATCAACGCCATGCTCCAAGAGGTGCGCCCAGCCTTGGGAGCCGAATTCAGCTTTTACACCGGCTCCCGCTGGGGATTTGGCGCAGAAGCAGACTATGGAACCTTGTACGCAGTCAACGCCAACCACAAAGGCAGCTTTACGGGCGTTGAATTGAATACCAAATATGTTTCTTCTGCGGCCCGCATCACCTACCACCTCCTTCCCTACGGCAAGTACTGGAAGCGGAACGGCGCAACGCCCTACATCTTCGGTACAACCGGGATCGTCATGAGTCAATCCAGCTACATGGAGGACATTGCCTATCCTACCAACATCACCTTTGACCCAGGCACCAACATCTCTGCCACCTTGGGAGGCGGTTTGGGCTTTAAAATGCGCCACACCGAACACCTCTCCAGCACCGTTGAATGGTATACGACCGCTGTACCTGGCGACGAATTAGAGGGCTGGCATACTGCCAATGACGCTACGTGGGACCGCCTGACAGGTTTGCGCCTAGGCCTGATCTACGCCTTCTACACCTGGTAATCGCTCGTAAAGCGCACTTTTAGCGCGTGGAGATGGACCAGCCTTTTCGGCATCCAGAGCCACGTCCACCAGGTTCCCAATTTTTGAGAGGCCCGACCTTCTACCCAAATGGGCGTGATTTCTGCTCGTAGCATCTGATGGCTCCGAGAAGCTGCTACTGTCGGTTTTTGGGATTCAAAACGAACGAGAATACCCCCATCAGCCAAGTGCTCCGCTGCATTTCGCATGGACGTTCGCGCTTCTTTCGCAGCAGATTCTGAGCCCGGCTTCATGGGAAGTGTACGTGCCTCAAGGGCCGGAAATTCGGCCAAAATAGGGTGGGCAAAAAATGCAACACGGTCCATGTGGTCCTCTAAAGCCACCCCCAAAGCCCAGCCATCTATAAAGCCCAAGGGATGGTTAGCCACCAGCGAATAGCCGCCTTTTGATGGAAGCACCTCCAAGCCCTGCACATGAACAGCAATGTGGGAAAACCACTCCGCCCATGGACCTCCTTCATGGAGGCTTTGCTCGAGCTTTTGGTACAGAGCCCACCACCCCGTGCATTTCAATCCCAATCTGAGCAGAGGAGCACAGGCTTTGGGCCAACCTAGATGTTCAGCAAGCAGATGGTCCAACGGCCTGTACGGCTTCATCCCTTTTCTTTTAGTACCACTTGATCCACAAGTCCACTCCGTTGCTCAAAGCGAAGTTCTCCCCGCTCCTGCAGCCATTGGCGGGCCGCTTCGTGCGGACGACGAACCGTGTAAAGACAGAGTCCTTCTTCGAGAGTCACCCGGTAGCGGGCCTCCAAGGCTTGAAGCGCTTTGGGCACAGCTATGCGGTCGGCCGTTACACAGAAGCGCGACGAGACGGCGGCGTGCTGGGCGAGATTGACGAGCAAACCCGCATCCGAGAAGGTGCGGTAGACCTCGGCGAGGTGGCCTTCGGACAAGAAACTCAAGTCCCGGGTGCCTACCGTGAAGACGACCTGGTTGGACTTTTGGATCCAGCAGGGCACCATGGGCTCCAAAGCGGGAACGTTGGCAATGCGGGTTGCGGGCAAGCTTGGATCTAGGAAGGAACGGACGTGCAGCACGATGTTCCGGCCCTGAAGCGGTTGAATCGTTTTGGGGTGGATGACGGATGCCCCGTAGAAGGCCAATTCAATGGCTTCGGTGTAGGGGATTTCGCGCAGGAGCTCCACGTCGCCGAACACCTTAGGATCTCCACTGAGTACGCCCGGCACATCCTTCCAAATGGTGAGTTCGCCTGCATGCAAGGCATAGGCAAAAATGGCCGCCGAATAGTCGGAACCTTCGCGGCCCAAGGTCGTGATTTGGCCCTTGGGGCCCGAGGCGATAAAGCCCTGCGTCACGTAGATGCCAGGATCGGGCAAAGCTTGTGCGATGGCAAATTCCGTAGCCTCCCAGTCCACGGTCGCACGGCGGTGGTCGGCGTTGGTCTTCACCACTTTGCGGGCATCCACCCAACCGACTTCGAGGCCGCCGGATTGAAGGGCCGCTTGAAGAATCAAGGACGACACCACTTCACCTGCGGAAACGGTGGCATCGTAGCGCTGGCCGTAAGGTGCAGAGGCATCCAACGCGGCAATGCGCTGCCATTCAGCTTGGACTGCGGCCTCCAGGGCATCTGTCCAAATCCCCACTTCCTGGGCGATACCCGCGTGGTAGGCCATAACCGCCTCAAGGCCTTTGGCCGCCTCGGCGTCAAAACCTTGCTCGCGCTGCTGCAAGTAGGCCTCCAAGGCGTTGGTGGTTTTGCCCATCGCGGATACCACAATGACTAACGGGGACTGTCCGTGTTCGCGCACGACCTTGATAGCGTTGCGCAGAGCGACTGCGTCCTTCACGGAGGCGCCGCCAAATTTGAAAACCGACCAGGGTGCCATGGGCTAGGGGTTAAAGGGGGGATGGAGGAAGGTGAATTCGGCCAAGTCTTTGGCGGTCATTCGGCAGGGATACCAGTCTTTCAAGACCTGTGCGCCCACGCCTTCGTAAAAGTCAATAGCGGGCTGGTTCCAGTCCAAAACCTCCCACTGCAAGCGCTGCGCTCCAATGTGGCGGGCCCAGTGCATGGACGCTTCCAAAAGCTGGCGGCCCAAACCGCGTCCGCGGTGCACCTCGCGCACAATGAGATCTTCGAGATGAGCCGTCAAGCCTTTCCACGTGGAGTAGCGCGTGTGGCAAAGGGCCATACCCACCACGCCGTGTTCCGTAGAATCCGCCAGCACACAGACGTAGTGGCCTGCCGCCATATCCGCTGCCAACTGGGTTTCCGTCACGGTCACCTCCTCGGGGGCACGCTCAAATTCAGCCAGTTCCCGAATCAAGCCCAAAACGGCCGGAATATCGGATTCCTCTGCCCAACGGAGCGAAACATCTTTGAATTGCGCCTTCACTGGCCCAAAAGTAGCACCTTCCCCTATCTTTGAACAACCCTTGATTCTTGACTTATGAGCCCACATCGCCCCACCACTCTGGGCGAGTTTCTGGTGGAAAACCAGGAAAAGTTTCCCTACGCAACGGGGGAACTCTCGCAATTGCTATCGTCTATACGCTTGGCGGCTAAGGTCGTCAACCGCGAAATCAACAAGGCCGGACTGGCCGATATTTTGGGTTTGGCCGGTTCGGAAAACGTCCAAGGCGAAAACCAAATGAAGCTGGATGTCTTCGCGAACGACACATTCATTCGGGCGCTGCGCTCGATGGGCGAGGTTTGCGGAGTGGCCTCCGAGGAACTGGAAGACTTCATTGCTTTTGACGACGAAGCCCACAACGAATCCAAGTACGTCGTCCTCATGGACCCCTTGGACGGCTCGACCAACGTGGACGTGAACGTCTCCGTGGGTACGATTTTCAGCATATACCGCCGCATCAGTCCCGTGGGCACACCGGTCACTTTGGACGATTTTCTGCAGCCCGGCAGCGAACAAGTCGCCGCGGGCTACGTCATCTACGGCTCCAGTACCATGCTTGTCATCACCACGGGCCATGGCGTCAATGGCTTTACGTTGGATCCCAGTATTGGCACCTTCTGCCTGTCGCACCCCAACATGCGCTTCCCGGAGCGCGGCCAGATCTACTCCATCAACGAAGGAAACTACGTGCATTTCCCCGCGGGCGTCAAGCGCTATTTGAAATACTGCCAGGAGCTGGATCCTGCCAGCGGTCGGCCCTACACGAGCCGCTACATTGGCTCCTTGGTCAGCGACTTGCACCGAAACATGATCAAAGGCGGCATTTACATTTACCCGACAGGCACCAAGAATCCAGAGGGCAAATTGCGCCTGTTGTACGAGTGCAATCCCTTGGCCTTCATCGTGGAACAGGCCGGCGGCCGGGCGACCAATGGATTTGACCGAATTTTAGACATCGTTCCGCAGGAACTTCACCAGCGAGTCCCGTACTTTGTAGGCTCCACCGCAATGGTCCTTGAGGCCGAATCATTTTTGCGGTCGGATGCTGATGCATGATTGCACTGCTTGATGCCTACCGCGCAGATGCGCGTTTCCACGGCCTGCTGAACGCCTGGCTAGACCTCCCCCCTGGCGACGCCTTGGGGCTGGGAGGCGTACGCGGTTCCCTCAAATCCGTCTTGGCTGTTTTGGCCTTGGAACAAAGCCAAAAGCATGTGCTGGTGGTGCGTTCAGACAAAGAGGATGCCGCCTATTTTCTCAACGATTGCGAGAAATTACTGGGGCCTGGCCGTGCCCTCTTCTTCCCGGATTCCTACCGCAAGCCCTACGGCGAACGCGACCAAGTGGACAATGCCAACATTGGACTGCGCGCTGAGGTCCTGGAACGATTGCAAAAATCCAAGCAGCCATTGGTGCTGGTGACCTACCCCGAAGCTTTGGCGGAAAAGGTAGTTACGCGCAAAACGTTTGGCAGCAAGAGCTTACGCATTGCCACAGGGGACAAATTGGATTTGGACTTTCTGAATGAGAGCCTCTTTGACATGCGCTTTGAGCGGGTAGACTTTGTGGAAAAGCCCGGTCAATTTGCCGTGCGGGGGGGCATTGTAGACGTGTATTCCTTTGCACATTCCTGTGCACACCGCATCGAGTTTTTTGGCAATGAAGTGGAGGACATTCGGCCCTTTGACGTCGACAGCCAGCTGAGTACGGGTAGCGTGGACCAAATGACCTTGGTGCCCAACGTTGAAGACAAGCTGCGCAAGGAGGTCCGCGAATCCCTTATCGAGTACGCGGGCCCTGAGGTCCTGCTTTGGGTGGAAGATCCTCAGCTCCTTTGCGACAAGTTGGACCAGGGCTATGCCCAGGCGGAGGCGGCCTATGTGGCCTTTGACGGGGTGGTCAAGCCTTTGGAGCCGCATGCGCTGTATTCGAGCGGTGCCGCGATGAGCCATTTACTGCAGCATCGCCCCTACCTGACGGAAGCGAGTTCGGCGAGCAGCGCTCAAGCCCCTTGGCAGTCCCTGCCGCAGCCCGCCTTTGGAAAGAAGTTTGACTTGCTACTGGACCATTTGCAGGCGCACCACCGCGCCGGTCGCGAACTCTGGATCCTCTGCAGCCTGCCGCAACAGCAGAAACGCTTGGCGTCCATCTTGCACGACCTCAACCCCTCGGAGGAACTGCCTATTCACTGGCTAGACGCCGCCTTGCACGAAGGTTGGGAGGATCCGGCGGCGCAGCGCGTCGTATACACCGACCACGAGATCTTTGAACGCTACCAGCGCTTCCGCCTCCGCGACGGGCTGGACAAGGCGCAAGCCATCACTTTGAAAGAGCTGAACTCCTTGCAGGTAGGCGACTACGTGACGCACATTGACCATGGCATCGGCAAGTTTGGCGGCCTGCAAAAAATTGACGTCCAAGGCAAGATGCAGGAGGCGATTAAATTGGTGTACAAGGATTCGGACATTCTTTACGTCAGCATCCACAGCTTGCACAAGATTGCCAAGTTTAACGGTAAAGAAGGGGCGACTCCTGTCTTGAATAAACTCGGGTCCCCCGCTTGGCAGGCGCTGAAAAAGAAGACAAAGACGCGGGTCAAGCAGATGGCCTACGACCTCATTCAGCTCTACGCGAAGCGCAAAGAGGCCAAGGGCTTTGGATTTGCACCCGACACCTACTTGCAGCACGAATTAGAGGCCTCCTTCCAGTACGAAGACACGCCCGATCAGGAAAAGGCCACCGCGGACATCAAGGCGGATATGGAAAGCCCCATCGCCATGGACCGCTTGATCTGCGGGGACGTGGGCTTTGGCAAGACGGAGCTGGCGGTACGCGCGGCCTTTAAAGCGGTGGCGGACAGCAAGCAGGTGGCCGTGTTGGTGCCGACCACTATCCTGGCCTTCCAGCACTTCCAAACGTTTAAAAAGCGCCTGGAGGGCTTCCCGGCACGGGTCGAATACATCAACCGCTCCCGCAGCACCAAGGAGGTCAAGCAGATCGCGGAAGACTTGGCATCCGGCAAAATCGACATCCTCATAGGCACCCATAAATTGGTGAGCAAGGAGCTAACGTTTAAGGATTTGGGCCTTCTTGTGATTGACGAGGAGCAGAAATTTGGCGTGAACGTCAAGGACAAGCTAAAGACCTTGAAGGTCAATGTGGACACGCTGACGCTGACGGCCACCCCCATTCCGCGGACCTTGCAGTTTTCGCTGATGGCCGCGCGCGATTTGAGCGTGATGACCACCCCGCCGCCCAACCGCCAGCCGATTGAAACGCACGTGATGGGCTTTAATGAGGCGGGCATTCGGGACGCGCTGGCCTATGAATTGAGCCGAGGCGGCCAGGCCTTCTTCATCCACAACCGCGTCGAAAACATTCAAGAGGTGGCCGGCATGCTTCAACGCCTCCTGCCCGATGCCCGCATTGCCATTGGGCACGGCCAAATGAAGGGCCACGACCTAGAGGCCATCTTGCTGGACTTTATGGCGGGCAACTACGATATTTTGGTGAGTACGACTATTGTGGAAAGTGGTCTAGACGTGCCAAACGCCAATACCATGATCATCCACCAGGCGCACATGTTTGGCTTGAGTGACTTGCACCAAATGCGCGGCCGCGTAGGACGCTCCAACCGAAAGGCCTTCTGCTACCTCATCGCCCCACCCCTCGCCGGACTGCCCGAGGAATCCCGCAAGCGCCTCCAAGCGTTGGAGCAGTTTTCGGACCTCGGTAGCGGCTTCAAAATTGCGCTCCGCGACTTGGAAATCCGAGGCGCCGGCGACCTCTTGGGAGCCGAACAATCCGGCTTCATAAACGACTTGGGCTTTGACACCTACCAGAAACTGCTGGCCGAGGCCGTTGACGAACTCAAGAAAGGCGAATTCAAAGACCTCTACAGCGATGTCCGCGGCGGCTGGGACCCCAAAGACCGCGACTGCCAGCTGGACACGGACCTCGAACTGCTCTTGCCCGACGCCTACATCAACTTTGTGGAGGAGCGATTGCGCATTTACCGCGAACTCAACGACCTCAAAACAGAAGGGGAACTCGAAACCTACTGCGCTGGGCTAGAAGACCGATTTGGCCCTTTGCCCCGTCAAGCCCAGCAGCTCATGACGTCCCTCCGCCTGCGCTGGCTGGGACAAGCCCTTGGGTTTGAAAAAATTGTCCTCAAAGCGGGCAAAATGCTCTGCCACTTCCCCGAAGAGGCCCACGAAGCGCCCCCTCAGGAGGTCCTTCTCCTCTTTTTGCAAAAGCTCCAAGCACAACCGCAGCGCTTCCGCATGAAGCAAAAGGGACCCCGAATTAGTCTTGTGGTGGAATCCGTTCCCGGCGTTGACGAGGCTTTTGTACTTTTAAAGGACTGGACGCCCGTACCGTCCGAAACCCCTAACCCCTAAGGCTATGACTCCCGTTTTGCACGCAGAAGGCTTGCGAAAAACCTACCAATCCTTTGTCGCTTTGGAAGGCCTGGACCTGTCCATTCCGGAAGGTTCTATCTACGGCCTGCTCGGCCCCAACGGGGCGGGCAAGACCACCTTCCTGCGCATGGTGAACCAAATCATTGCGCCCGACAGCGGCCACCTTCGGTTTCAAGGCCAGGACATGACGCCTGCGCATGCCCGTCAAATCGGCTACCTGCCGGAGGAGCGCGGCCTCTACAAGAAAATGAAGGTGGGCGAACAAGCCCTCTACCTCGCCCAACTCAAGGGCATGGACCCCAAAGTTGCCAAGACCAAACTCAAGGAGTGGTTTGTGCGCTGGGAACTGCAGAGCTGGTGGGACAAGAAAGTGGAGGAACTCTCCAAGGGCCAGGCCCAAAAGATTCAATTCATCACCACCGTCTTGCACGAACCCAAAGTGCTCATTTTTGACGAGCCCTTTAGCGGTTTTGACCCGGTCAATGCAACGCTCATTCGGGATGAAATGCTGCGCCTGCACCGCGAAGGCGCCACCATTCTACTCTCCACCCACCGCATGGAAAGTGTCGAGGAATTGTGCAGCCACATCGCCCTCCTCAACCACGGGAAAAAGGTCTTGGACGGTCGAGTTCAGGAGATCCGCGAAGCCCACCGCTCCAACACCTACCGCTTGGTGTTTCGCGGAGAGGCGCCCACCTTCCAGGTTCCCGCCGGCGTTCAGGTCAGCGAAGCCAGCGCGCATGCGGGCAGCGGCCACCAGGCAGTTACTGTTCAGGCGCCTGAGCCCATGGCCGGCCTGCTGATGCAGCAACTCGCCCCGCAATGCGACCCTATTTCCTTCGAAGAAGTGCTTCCGAGCATGAACGATATTTTCATTCAAAGCGTCCAAGCATGAGCCCATTCACCATTGTCGCCCAACGCGAATTCCTCTCCCGCGTCCGCAAGCGCACCTTTTTGCTAATGACCTTGTTGGGGCCTCTCTTTTTTGGCGCCCTCATTGTGGGACCCGCCCTCCTCAGTGAATACACGGAATCGCCCGACCAGCGCCTGATGGTCGTCGACCACTCCTTCCTGCTGGTGGGCACCGATCACGTCGGAAAGGCCCAGCTCGACTACTTGAACCCCGAGGAATTCAGCGAAGCGCAAGCGTTGGAAGCCCTAAAGAACCGGGACGAATTTGACGGCCTGCTGTACCTGCCCCTTTCGGAAAATGCTGACCCCGACTTCATCTTGCGCAATGCGCGGCTCTACAACAAGAACGACGTGAGCTTGGACATCGTGGGCGACTTGGAAAACCACTTGGCCAGCGCGGCAACGGAAGAAAAACTGAAAATGCGCGGCGTGGATCCCGCTGTGGTGACACAGGCGCAGACCCAGGTGAACATTCGGACCATGGATTTGACGGATGAAGGCGCGGAAGAAAGCGCCGTGGGCCTCAAGATGGCCATTGGCTTTGGTGCCGGCTTCTTCGTTTACATCTTCACCTTCCTCTACGCGGCCCAAATCATGCGCGGCGTCATTGAAGAAAAAACGTCCCGAATCGTCGAGGTCATCGTCTCCTCTGTCAAACCCACGCAGCTCATGCTCGGCAAGATTCTGGGCATTGCGGCGGTAGGCTTGCTGCAGTTTTTGATATGGGTGGTGCTGACGGGCACTATTCTCTTTGCGGTATCCGCCACCGGGCTTTTGAGCCCCGACGCAGCCGAACTCGCCGCTAACCCCGGCATGGCCAGCTCTCCCATCCCCGCGGAAATTACGGGCACCCTCAAAGCCTTAAACCTCCCCCTGCTGGTCAGCTCATTCTTGGTCTACTTCTTGGGCGGCTACCTCCTCTACGGCGCCTTGTTTGCCGCCGTGGGCGCAGCCGTGGACAGTGAAACGGACACCCAGCAATTTATGCTGCCCTTGACCATGCCCTTGGTCTTGACCTTTGTACTCGCCTCCTCCATTGTTGAGAATCCCAATGGCCCGCTGGCCTTTTGGCTGTCCGTCATCCCCTTCTCTTCGCCCATTGCCATGATGATTCGCTTGCCCTTTGGTGTTCCCGGGCTCCAACTGGCTTTGAGCATGGGGCTTTTGGTCCTTGGCTTCCTCTTCACCACCTGGCTGGCTGGACGCATTTACCGCATTGGCATCCTCTCCTACGGCAAGAAGGTGACCTATGGGGATCTCTGGAAGTGGATCCGAATGAAACCCTAACTTAGTCCCATGGGCGTAAAAGAACTTCTGGACATCGCCGTCTTTCAATACGGCACCGTTGAAATCACCCTCTTTGAGGTCGTGCAAGTCGTCTTTATTTTGGCACTTGCCCGAACCATCACCTTCCTCATTCGCCGCCTCTTCAACCGAGCCGTCAAGCGCCGCCGTGTGGATCGCGGAACGGCCTATGCCCTGCGCCAGCTGATCAACTACGTCATTTGGATCATCACCATCCTATTTACCCTGGATTTTTCAGGGGTCGAGGTCACGGTCATCCTGGCGTACTCGACCGCGCTCTTTGTGGGTTTGGGCCTGGGTCTGCAGGATACGTTTAAGGACTTTATTTCGGGTATTATTCTCCTGACCGAACGCAGTGTCACCGCCGGCGACATCATCGAGATCAACAACCTCGTTGGCAAGGTGAAAGAGGTTGGCCTGCGCACCACCAAAGTGCTGACGCGCGACGACATCGCGGTCATCCTTCCCAACAGCCAGCTCACCAACCAAGGGGTCATCAACTGGAGCCACCAGCATGCCGCCACACGCTTTCATGTGGAAGTGGGCGTCGCTTACGGTTCCGATACCCGCTTGGTCGAAAAAGTTTTACTGGAATGCATGGCTGCCGCTGCCGATGTGGACGCTGAACCCGCGCCCAGCGTGCAGTTTCGCGATTTTGGCGACTCGTCCCTCCTTTTTCGCGCCAATTTCCACAGCAGCAATTTGTTCCGAATTGAATTCACCAAATCGGAGCTTCGCTTCGCAATCGATGCCGCCTTCCGCGCGCACAACATCACGATTGCCTTCCCTCAAATGGACGTATGGATCAGAAATCAGGGGAACGCCTAGCCATTTTTGACTTAGGGACCAACACCTTCAATCTGCTCGTGCGCGACACGGACGGCAGCTTGCTGCGCTCTGAAAAACTCCCCGTCAAACTAGGTGCCGGCGGATTGCGTGCCGATGAGATTTCTCCGGACGCTGAAGAACGCGCCATCGCCGCCATGCGCCAGCACAAAGCCTGGGCTCAAGAGGCAGGGGCCTCCCGCGGCTACGCATTCGCCACCTCGGCCATGCGCAGCACGCGCAACGGCGCTGAAGTGGCGGCACGCATCGAACGCGAGACCGGCATACCCGTCAACATCATCGATGGCGACCAGGAAGCCGCCTTCATCGCTGGGGGTGTGGCCCAAGCCTGGCCCGAACGCAGCGAACCCCGCCTCATCATGGACATCGGTGGCGGCAGCACCGAGTTCATTCTACTAGACGGCACGGACGTCCTCTACGCCGAATCCTTCCCCCTCGGTGTCACCCGTTTGGTGGAGCGCTTTCAGCCCTCCGACCCTATGACGCCCGAGGATGCCGCCCGAATCAATGCCCACACCGACACCCTTTTAGAGCCGCTTTGGACTTGGCTCCAGCACGTACCCGCCACATGCCTGATTGGGTCCTCAGGGAGTTTTGACACGATTTTCAATGTTTTGGCAGGTGCTCACGGCCGTCCATTTTTGGAGCTGGGTGATTATCGGGCCGAATTTTCCCTGGACGAACTGCCCGGCCTTTTGGACCGTCTCATCGCCTCGTCGAAAGTGGAACGGCTTTTGATGCCTGGTATGCTGGAAATGCGAGCGGACACGCTTCAAGTGAGCGCCTTGCAAATTCAGCTTATTTTAGACCGTCTAACTCCAAAAACGATGCTGCTCAGTGGATACGCCCTCAAAGAAGGCGTTTGGAGCAGCCTTCAAGAACCCCAATGCCCATGGCGCGCATCCTCGTTGTAGAAGATGAAAAGGCGATTCGGAACGTCCTCCGGAACATCCTGCTCAATGAAAATTCAGCCCACCTCGTCGACGAGGCGGAAGACGGTGCCGTAGCCATTGCGCGTTTGGGCGAAGCCATATACGACCTCGTCCTCTGCGACATTAAGATGCCCCAGAAGGACGGGCTAGAAGTTTTAGCTTTTGCCATGGAGCATTACGCGGATACCCCGTTTGTGATGATTTCGGGCCACGGCGACTTGGATACCGCCGTGCAGTGCATTCGCAATGGGGCCTACGACTACATCGCCAAGCCGCCTGATTTGAACCGCCTCGTTACAACGGTGCGCCAAGCCTTGGACCGCAAAAAACTCCTTCAGGAAAATGTGCGCCTGCGCAAGAAAGTGGATAAGCGTTTTGCCATGGTCGGAGATTCCGAGGCCTTGGAGAACGTTCGGGCCATGGTACGCAAAGTCGCCCCCACCGATGCCCGCGTCCTCATCATGGGGCCCAACGGCTCCGGCAAGGAAATTGTCGCCAATCAAATCCACCAGCTCAGCGCGCGCTCCAAGCAAGCGTTTATCGAAGTGAACTGCGCCGCAATTCCGTCGGAATTGATTGAATCTGAGCTTTTTGGTCACGTCAAAGGGTCCTTCACCTCGGCCATCAAGGACCGGAAGGGCCAATTTGAACTCGCCGATGGCGGTACCCTCTTTTTAGATGAGATTGGCGACATGAGCCTGTCCGCTCAAGCGAAAGTGCTTCGTGCCCTGCAAGAAAACCAAATCACACCCGTAGGTTCCGGCAAGTCCATTCCGGTGAACGTGCGCGTACTCGCTGCCACGAACAAAAACCTGAAGGAGGAGATTGCTGCAGGACGCTTCCGCGAGGACCTCTACCACCGTTTGAGCGTGATTGTTATCGAAGTGCCGCCTTTGAACGATCGCCGCGAAGACATCCCTGCTTTGGTGGAGCATTTCTTGGATCAAATGGCGGATCAGGGCCTTAAGACCTTTAGCCCCGGGGCCATGAAGCACTTGGAAGCGATGGATTGGACCGGCAACGTACGCCAGCTTCGCAACGTCGTGGAACGCCTGCACATTCTGGGCAGCAATCCAGTAACGGAAGCAGAAGCCCAAGCCTTCGCATAAACGTTTAGAACGGTATTACCGGGCTTTAGCGGCATGCAGACTCGCGAGTTTGGCCGCCCGACGGTCCATACCCCGGTAGAAGCGCAAGGTGAGCCAAACGGCGCTAATCGTCAGGCCCACCGCCAAAGCAGACCAAACCCCCACCTGCTCGTACCCGAGCACGTGGCCCAAGTACCATTCGAGCGGCAAAGCCACGACGTAGTAGGCCACAAAGGTGATAGCCGTCGGAATCCGCACGTCTTGAATGCCGCGCAGGGCTCCCAAGGCCGTCGCCTGCACCCCGTCCGACACCTGAAAGAGCGTTGCCACAATTAAGAGGGTAGCCGCAGCTTGCGCCACATCGATGTCTTCGGTGTAGGCGAAGGGCAGGTAGTTTCGGAACGCGAAGAAAACCAAGCCTGTAAAGAGCATAAAGAGTACCGTCAAGCCAAACAAGCTGGTCCCGGCCTGTCGAGCGCCTGCGACGTCTTTTTGGCCCATGTTTTGGCCAATTCGGATGGTGGCTGCGGCACCCAGTCCCGTCGCCGCCATGTAGGAAATGGACGCCAAACTAATGGCGACCTGATGGGCCGCGAGGGGTTTGGCCCCAAACGTGCCAATGATCCACGCCGATGCCGCAAAAGCACTCACCTCAAAAATGTACTGGAAGCCGGAGGGCAAGCCTATTTTCAGCAAGCTTCGTAGCGCGGGCCCGGACACCTTGGCCGCCAGCCACTGTGCGGGGTCTGCCTTGCCTCGACGCAGCACAAACCACCAAGCCGATACCATCATGTAGATGCGCGCCACCAGGGTGGCAATGCCGGCTCCCACAATGCCCCAACCAGGGAAAATCCACCAGCCGTAGATCAACAGGGCATTCAGACCAATGTTGCCCAAGTTGCCGTAGAGCGAAATCCGCATGGGGGTTTTGGTGTCGCCTTGCCCTTCGATAAACTGTTTGGCCGACATGAAGAGCATGAAGGGGATGTACGAAGCCATCACGATCCACAGGTAGGCCCTTGCCTCCTCTACGACGGCGGGTTCTTGCCCCGTAAACTGCACAAAGGCAAAGAGGGCCCACGCGAACACGAACATAAAGAGGGAGGTGACCCCGTTGACCACGGTGGCGTTCTTCAGCCAGCGCACGGCTTTGGAGGGGCGCTTCTGGCCGACCGCATGGGCCACCAACGGCGTTAAGCCATAGGCCATGCCAATGCCAAAGACCAGCGGAACCCCTTGGATGGAGCTCGCCAACGAAACAGCCGCCAAAGGAATGGTTCCCAAGGCGCCCACCATCATGGAGTCCGCTACACTCGCCGCAATGTGGCCAATTTGGCCGACAATGACCGGCAGGGCGAGAGGAAGATTCTCCCGCCACTGAAGGTCGATGCGCATTAGTCTTCCATCGCCTCGTAGCGCTCCACCTCACGGATGTAGAAGGTGTTCGCCTCGTCGAGGAGCTTGGACATTTCGTCGGTTAATTCGGTCTCATCTTCGCCGTCGATATCGTCGAGCCATTCCACTTCATCGCTGTCCAAATCAATCACAAAACGGGGGTATTCCGTATGGATGATGAAGACATTTTCGGGGTGGTCCGTGTTGTCGCCAACGAGAAATTTGGGAATGGCCATAGCTAGGATTTTTAGAAGATTCTTCCCCGAAGGTACGGCAGGGGCGCAGTACATTTAAGGCGTGAAGGTCCTCTTTTTTGCCCGCCGAACGCTTCACCGCCAACCCGGTGGCGATACGGCGCATGTGACCCAATCCCTCCAGGCGCTCCC